>Ga0187801_10000216_pt1 | contig 14250 bp, 16 predicted proteins | sample NC_wetland_sal_i_10_FD_132465 | JGI IMG/M metagenome (GOLD analysis project Ga0187801, IMG submission 132465) | Wetland sediment microbial communities from Neuse River Estuary, North Carolina, USA - Control_1 | ecosystem: Environmental > Aquatic > Freshwater > Wetlands > Sediment | place: USA...
GGTGCGGCTGACCATCCAGCCCATGGGAACGTGCGAAAGCGCGAGGGCGCCAGAAGCGATGGAATCATTCAGGCCAACGTAGCCAATGGTCTCGATAATCCCGGAGAGGACGAAGCCAAACGCAAGAATTAAAGTGGTGCGGTCATGTGTGCCGCGAAACCGGACGAGCGCGTTTGCTGAGTAGCAAAAACAGAGCAGCGTGCCGCCCATTTCGAGATATAGGTACTGTTGCACTGTGCCGGCGGTCGTGGACTGGCGAAGATAGAGGATGCCCGCGAAGAAAAGGCCGAGGAGGACCAAGTAACCAGCGGTCAGAACGCGGGAGCGCAGGCGAGGGGATTCGAGCGCGCTCGGCGCGTCCCCAAGAAACCCAGCGATTTTAGCCCAACTCCCCACAATATCCCCCAAATGCCGAAGAAACGATACCAACTCCCAAGAGATGCACGTTTGTGACCCTTTTTGCCCGGAATGCGTGTCATTGCAAGCAACAGATATAAAACGACTTACTTGGAAAGGAGGAAGACAGTCATCTCTTGGCGAGGCATCGAGCGAGACGGCATGAGGGTCATGAAATGTACAGATTAGAACGCTATCATTTTTGTTTCGTTAGAGTTACCGGACCACAGGTCAGTATCACAAGAGAATTTCAGGTCGTCTCATGATGAGACAGTCTCAGATTCGCGGCGCATGTTGTGCGGGACGAGAAGTCAAACCTTCGGTACAGGCGGGGGCAGGTCTCGAGCCGCAACGGTGTCGGTAAATCCGCAGGTCTTATGCGAGCCGTCGCAAAAGGGCTTAGTGGCCGAATGCCCACAACGACATAGGCTAGTCATCTTGCGGCCAGCCAGACCAAACGGAATGCCGAGAGGATCGATAATTTCAAAGTCGCCCTCGACGCGGATGGACCCGTTATGATTGATGGTGATTTTCGTGGCTGCCATTTGGTCTCCAGTGCGTTACGCGGAACGCGAGATGCGCTCAGTATTTGGGAACCGACGGATCGACTTCGTCAGACCAGGCCAGAATTCCGCCCTTGAGGTTGAGAATCTTGCGGAAGCCGGCCTTACGCAAGAAGTCCACCGCTTCGGCGGAGCGCTTGCCGCTGCGGCAGTGCGCGACGATTTCGCGGGAGGAGTCGAGCTCGTGCACGCGCCGCGTGAGCTCGCCTAGCGGAATCAAATGACCCTTGAGATTGCAGATTTGGTATTCGTGAGGCTCGCGCACGTCGAGAATGAAGAGATCATCGCCGCGGTCGAGCCGCGCCTTCAGCTCGCGCGGAGTGATTTCAGGGACCTGCACAGTGGGGCCGGGAGCTTCTTCGCCACGCACACCGCAGAATTCGTAGTAGTCGATGAGTTGAGTGATCGTCGGATGCGTGCCGCAGACCGGGCAACCAGGATTCTTGCGCAGCTTGAGTTCACGAAACTTCATTCCCAGCGCGTCAAAGAGCAACAAGCGGCCAACAAGGCTATCGCCGCTGCCGAGGATGAGCTTGATCGTTTCCATGGCCTGAATGGAACCGACGATTCCAGGCAGTACGCCGAGCACGCCGCCTTCAGCGCAGGACGGAACCAGGCCCGGCGGAGGAGGTTCGGGATACAGGCAGCGGTAGCACGGACCGTCAGGCATGCCAAAGACAGTGACCTGGCCTTCGAAACGGAAGATCGAGCCGTACACATTGGGCTTGCCAAGCAGGATGCAAGCGTCGTTGACGAGATAGCGCGTCGGAAAATTGTCGGTGCCGTCCACGATGATGTCGAAGTCCTTGAAGAGATCGAGCGCATTGGCGCTGGTCAATTGCGTTTCGAAGGACTCGATCTGAATATCCGGATTGAGATTCGAAAGACGCGCGCGGGCAGCCTGGCTCTTGGGCTTGCCGACGTCGCTCGAGCCAAAAGTGACCTGGCGCTGGAGATTGGTGAAGTCCACAACGTCGAAATCGACCAGGCCCAGCTTGCCCACGCCTGCGGCGGCAAGATAGAGGCCGAGCGGTGCTCCGAGTCCGCCGGTGCCGATGAGCAGGACCTTGGCGTTTTTCAGCTTGAGCTGCCCAGTCATGCCGACTTCAGGCATGATCAGATGGCGGCTGTAGCGCAGAATCTCTTCTTTGGAAAGAGTGGCCGCCGGGGCTATTCCCGTTTGCGGTTGTGTGGTTGTGGCCATTGCTATCAGATGCTCCTTCTCCATAGTAAGTCGCCGGCGTAGAAAGAATCAAAAAATAGTGCGGAGCGAAGCGACGGATTCGCAGGCGGAATTGAGGATCTAAACGACAGCCGCCGGCGATGGACGGGATGATGCTGATGGTATCGCCGTCTTTGGTCGGGGTGTTTTCGCTCGCCAGATAGCGAATGTCTTCGTCGTTGACGTAGACGTTCACGAAGCTGCGCAGTTTGCCATCTTCGGTGAAAAGATGCTTGCGCAGATCGGTGAATTGCGTCGTCAGATGGGTCAGCGCTTCGCCGACGGTGGCGGCCTTGAATTCCGCCGAGTCGCGCTTTCCCGCATAGGGGCGAAGCGGCGTGGGGATCATGACTTTTACGGGCATGCGGTTTCTCCGTTGCTGAGTGGCCATGGCGCTAAACAGCGGCGCGGTGGCGAATTTCGATACCTTCGTGTGAAAACTCCCTGCGATCGTCGTTGAGGCGCCAGGAAGTCATATCCTGGGGCGCGCCATGCTGCACGCTAACAATGATATAGCTGTACCAGGGCCAGGCGTGATCGCGATCATACTCGCTGGGGCGCGCGGGATGATCCGGATGCGAATGATACCAGCCGACGACTTCGAGCCCCTGGGCGCTGGCGGCTTTTTCCGCGTCGCGCACGTCATCCGCGGTGAGCGAAAAGCGGTTGCGCGGAGAATCGTCGCGCCGGTTAATCAGCGGAAAGAGCGAAAGGATTTCGCGAGAGGCAGCCTGTGCATCGTAATTGGTCCCCGCAACAAGGCTGGAATCGCGACCGAGTAAGGCGCCACAGCATTCGTGCGGGTAGGTTTCCGCTCCGTGCTCCCGGATTTTCTCTGCGAGATGATGGCTAATCCAGAGTGTCGTTTCGTCAGCCATGGCTAGTGTTCATCCCAGAAGCGTTCATTCAAATATTTCGCCGCGGAATCCGGGAAAATCGTCACAATAACGGCGGAAGTATCCCGTGGAAGATCGTTTGCCACCTGGAAGCAGCCAAGAAGCGCAGCCCCAGCGCTCGGACTAATGAGCAGACCCTCTTCTTTCGCCACCCGCTTGACGAGGTGATACGCGCCCTCAGTGATTACTTCGCGATTCTCGTCCGCGAGCGTGTCGTCGTAGATGCCGGGACGCATCGCCGAGGCCATGTGCTTCCAGCCTTCCAGTCCGTGAAACGCGGCGTCCGGCTGCAGACTAATACAGCGAATCGCGGGATTCAGTTCCTTGAGCCGGCGCGATGTCCCCACAAATGTCCCGCTGGTGCCAAGCCCCGCGACAAAATGCGTGACGCGCCCGGAAGTCTGCTCCCAAATCTCCGTGGCAGTGGTGCGGTAGTGCGCCTGCCAGTTGGCGGGGTTGCTGTATTGGTCGGGGTAAAAATATTTGCCGGGATCGGCAGCGACCAGTTGCTGTACTTTGCGAATCGCGCCATCAGTGGCTTCATCGCCCGGAGTAATCACCAGTTCCGCGCCAAGCGCACGCAAGATGCGCTTTCTCTCAGGAGAGGCGCTGTCGGGCAGACAAAGTTTCACGGGATACCCAAGCGCTGCGGCAATCATGGCGTAAGCAATCCCAGTGTTACCGCTGGTGGCATCAACGATGGTTTTGCCGGGACGCAGAGCACCGCTAGCCAGACCCGCCTGAATCATGCTTAGGGCGGGACGATCCTTCACGGAGCCTCCCGGATTGAACCACTCGGCCTTGGCACAGAATTCCACGTTTGGGAATTCCCTGCCGATGCGGCCGAGTCGCAGAAGCGGAGTATTCCCGATCAACTCGGTCAGAGACCGAGCCTCACGGCTCGGCTGAGCTATTGATTCGCGGGGAGATGCGGCTATGCGTTCGGTAGTGGCCATAATCCTTTGAGCGCAAAGTCCCGTCCTGGGTTAGCAGGGGGACCATATGCGACCATTTTACTCCGAATTGGATGCGCTAGCCTAGCGCCACGGTATGCACCCGAAATCGCCTTTTGTCTAACGAAGCATGCCCTCACAGCCATCTAAGGAGAGACCTAAGGGAGCGGCGGGCCATGAAAGCCGTCGATCCAAAGGAGCATGGCAATGAAATACAGACTGCTCGGCAAGAGTGAGCTGAGGGTTTTTGAAGCGTTGCGGTATGGCGGTGTGCGCGACCGCCTGGTGCTCTGACGGCGAGCGCTTTACATAAGCGCGAGCATTCATTACCCTGATGAAGCCATGTGGAACGTAGATGAAAGATTTTTGCCCACCGCCATCGAGAGCCTGGCGGCGCTAGGATTTGCCGTAGGAAGCACACGGGGCGTGGTGCGCGTCGAGAAGTACGGTTGTGGCGCCGAATTCCGCAAAGGAAGCGATGACCGCTACCAAATGACGATTCTGCCCACGATCATGCTGAAGGGGCAGTTCACCCGGTTGTGGGACGCCGGGTATCAAAAATTTCTCCTGACCGACGAAGGATTGAAGATTCCCGCGCTGGCCGTGCACCTGCATAACTTGCGCAGATTCAATGAAGAGTTGCGCACGGCGCTGGGTGTGCCGACGTTCTATAACGAGGCGCTCGGCTCGGTCAGCCAGCTCAGCGTGTACGACCGCGTGAAAGGGCGCAAGGGCGCCGTGCCGGACGAAACGGTCGGCGCGCACGAACCAGGCAGCGGCCACTAACATTAGCATCCTGCCGAAAAAATCATCGCACTGAAATTCAGGATTCGATGGCTTGCTGGAGCTGTCGGCGGAACTGCGCCAGTTCCACACGATGCTTTGCCGCTTTGTGCGCTCCGATATAGATGACGGGAACATCGAAACCATGCCGCTCGCGCAAGACCGCATCTTCATCGACGTTCACTTCGTGGAGCACCGCGCCAAACTCGCGCAGAAGCGGAGCGATCGCTGACTTGGCTTCTTCGCAGAGATGACAGCCAGGACGCGTGTACAGGGTGACGTCCCGCGGCCCGCGCCCGGCAAGGCGCACGTCTTCCGGCACGTGGCTCAAGGTTTTGGATCCGAATATTTCATGAAGGGGCCGGAGTGCGGATGAAAGGCATGGGCGCGATAGAGCTCCGCAATTTGGCGCAGATGGCCCAGATCATGATTGGCCCACTCGTTGAGCATGTGACCCAACTGGATTTCGCCAAGTTCCGAGTGGATGCCGGTACGCGAGCCCGCGGAACGCGACAGACCGGTCAGGATTGCCATCGTTGATTTGCGCCTGGCAAGGAATTGCTGAAGATTCTCGCTTCCCGGATTTCGCGCGTATTCACCGCTAGCCGAAGCGCCGGCAAGATCGTACTTCGGAATCGCTGGCGCGTCCTCGGCAAGCATTTTCTTCGTACGTTCAGCGTAGACTTGTTCGAGCGCGGCCAGGTGCGCCAGCACTTCCGAGATCGACCAGCGGTCCGGCGCGGGTTTCCAATGCAAAATTTCCTCCGGCAAATCGCCAAGCAGCGTTTCGAGGACTCGCGGCGTCTTTTCCAGTAGAGAAATGGCAGGTTGCAGGTCGCTGGCAGAGGCAGGTTGCATGCAGCACCTCCAGAGAAAAGAGCTATGTTACTCGCAACCAGCATTCGAGTGAAGAGTGGCTCATAATGTTAGGCGGAGAGAGGCATTTGACATGGGCAGAGTTGTGGCGCTGATGGATGACCTGTTTTTCCAGATGAAGATGGCGGAGACGGCCAAGCATCTCGGAGTGGAGTTGAAAGTGGCAACGAATGGCGAGGCCCTGATGGGCTTGCTCGAGAGCGGGCCGAAACTCGTGGTGGTGGACTTAAATGCGCGCGGCGGCCCGATCCAGGCCATCGAGAAGCTGCGGCTGGCGAGGAAGGATCTGCGCGTCGTGGGCTTCTTGTCGCACGTGCAAAGAGAGCTGGCGGAGCAAGCGCGGGCCGCGGGCTGCGATGAAGTAATGCCGCGATCGAGCTTCACGCAAAATCTAGCGTCCATTATGAGCGCGGCGAAAGATTCCTAGGAGCGTAGAGCAGAATGAAGATTCGGGCACTATTTTTTGTTTTTACGGTTGCGGGCCTGGCGCTGGCTAGCGGGAGTTCGGCGCAGGAATCCAGCTCGAAACCCGACATTCCGGGCGCGTCGCCAGCGCCTGTCGCCTTGACCGGCCCAGCGATTGCGTTGCGCGATGCCTTGTCGGCGGCGTGCTCTCAGACGCAGTCGGAGTTTGTCCGTTTTCTGACCGCCAGAAACAAGGAAGCGTTCACGCGTTTGACACCGGGCGCCCGCGTGGCCCTGATGAAGCGCTTCGTGCTTCTCAACGAGCCTGGCAAAGCGACATCCACGACGAATCCCTCCGGCCGGCCCATTGTCCTCTGCGCCACTCCCGACGTGACCACCGAGATGCAGATCGGCGGCACGGAACTCCGGGATAACCTCGCGTTTCTTCCCATGGAACTGCGCAACGTCACCGATCCCGCTGGCGGCGACATCCGCCAAGTGACCATGGGCATGGTCCGCGAAGACGGCCAGTGGAAGCTTCTTTCTCTTGGCGTGTTGCTCCTCGATCTCCCTGCCTTGGAAATCGAATGGGACGTCGCGGAAATCGAATCGACCGAGGGTGGCGCTGTTGAAGCATTGAAGAAAATTGCGGAAGCCGTTGAAGCTTATCGCCGGAAATATTCGCGCTTGCCGGATTCTCTGGCGAATCTTGGTCCTCCGCTCCACGGCGCGCCGACCACGGAAGCGGCGGGACTGCTGGATGCTGATCTCGCTTCGGGAGCGAAGAATGGGTACACGCTGCGCTACGTAATCGCCGGGGCGAGTACGCTCGGGGCACCTGCAAAGTACGAGCTCTCCGCAACCCCCCTCCAGTACGGAAGAACGGGCCAGCGGTCTTTCTTCCGCGATTCGAATGGCGTGTTGCATGGGGCTGATCGGAAGGGCGCCGTCGGCAGCGCGTCCGACCCTGCGGTGCAATAGCCCGCCTGAACATCTCGCCGGTAACCTATTGGAGGCAAAGTGCCGATGTCTCTTGCTCTGCGGCAAGGCACATCGGCAAAATAACAGCGGGGCATCCCTCCTCCTGCGCGACTCTTGTGCAAGGTCGCCGCAACTATTAGGTCTCTCCAGGCACGTTCTGTGGAATAAGTTTGAGTCGCTAAGGATTTTCGGCTGCCGCAAAAAGTTCGCCGATTGTTCCGGCGGCGTCTCCAGAGCGCAGCGCATTACAAAGGAGTTTTGCCGATGCCGGACACCATGGCCGACCGCCGAGTCGCCCCGCGCTATTCGATCATCCTGATCGCACACGTGCAGGGTTTGAACGGCGAAAAGAGATTTAGCGCGCGAACTTCCGACCTCAGCCGGACCGGCTGCTACCTGGATACGCTCACTCCTTTGGCCAAAGGATCTTCCATCCATGTCAAACTGATTCGCAGGGAGGAAAGCTTCGAGGCCAAGGGGACAGTGATGTACGTCAGCCCGGGGCTGGGCATGGGAGTTCGGTTCGAGGAGCCCCTGCCCTCGGACCAAATCGCCATACTGGAATCCTGGTTACAAGGCGCGGGGAAACAACTCGATTGAGAAGCAACGGGGCATTCATTTCTTGACGGGCCGCGCCTGCACCACGCCAGTGGCCTGAGCTTGCAGGTATTCCCTCCGAAGATTTGTGATACGGCACCAGAAACGCTACTATCGGGCGATTCACCATGGCTCGCCGCGCTTATTTCGGAATCGTCCTAGGCTTGCTGAGTCGGTTGCTCTTCTTTGTCCCTGCGGCGGGCGCCGCGAAACAAGAAGCTCCCGCCTATGGGCCCCTTCCGGTTTTCGAACTTCACAGCGGATTCTGGATCAATCTTCATCACACGCTCTATCATGAAGCTAAAGATAAGCTGGCCACGTCCTCGCCAGCAGTTAAGGACGGAAAAACGCCGGGAACCTCGATCAAGATAGCCCCGGGCGCAAAAACTACCCTGAATGCTGCGGAGCAGGCAGCATGGAATGCCGCTGTTGCGTTCTATGCCGCGAATTACGCCGAAAAAGACCTTCTCTTTACCACCGAACTCATCGAGCTGAAGAACCAACTGGGTGACTTCGAGGATTGCCCGGAGATCGCAGGAAAAACGGACAAGTATTGCGACGCGGGACTGCCACCGAAGCTCACACAAATCCTGGAAGCTGCCGCGCCGGTGTATCGCGCGCATTTCTGGCCGGATCACGACCGCGCAAACCGGCGCTGGATCACGCGCGTGGCTCCCCTGGTCATCGAGCAGGGCGTGGGCCTATCCGAGCGGCTCGCCGATATTTATCAGACGAAGTGGCCCCGGCAGAGGATCCGCGTCGACGTCTGCGCCTACGCCAACTGGGCCGGCGCCTATACCACGCTCGAACCCCTGCGCGTCACGATTTCCAGCCTGGATTCCAGGAACCAGGGCAATGAAGCGCTCGAGGTTCTCTTTCACGAAGCTTCGCACGGCATCGCAGCTCCCGTCGAAGAAGCCATCATTCGCCAATGCCACCAGCGCGACAAACCTATTCCGCGTGACCTCTGGCACGCGCTCATTTTCTACACCACGGGCGAAGTCGTGCGGCCCGTGATTTCGGCCACCGATCAAGGCCACCACGAGCCGAACGGCAGCGGCTCGGAAAGCGGCTACACGCCGTATGCCGTCCGCGAAGGCCTGTATGAGCGCGGCTGGAAGGAGTACTACTCGCTCCTGCAGCAATTTTGGCAGCCGTACCTCGACGGCAAGGCCACTTACGACGACGCCATCGCCCGCATGGTCTCCTCGCTCTAGCGCGAGGCTTCCCCAGAATTCTGGCGGTTCGGAGAACACGTTCTGGTTCAAATCACACCCCGGAGTGACCCGCATCACTGAAAAAACTGACCCGCGGGGCTAAGCGATGTCATTGGCGAACTGGACTAGGTAAAGGCGACCGCTAAAGGGTTGCTGGCCGGGATACCAAACGTGGCTGCGGAACGCGCGAACCCCAGGAGAGTGTCAACGAGCGGGCCTCTTACGCCCTGTTCGCCTGCTGGCCGCCGACTCGAGGCACGATGTGAAAATCAACGCAAGTTCGCGTTCCGCCCGCCAGCAAGGTCCTCGCGTTCCATCCCTGCGCATCAAGCCATCAATAGTCACGGATTTCTATTGCATAGACATTTTGGACTGGAGGAATAGCCATGGAAAAGCAAGTTTTGAATATAGTGGACAGCCGCACCAAGGACCGCTACGAATTCGCAATTGACCAGGGCGCGATTCGGGCATCGGACTTGCGGCAGATTCGTACGGGGGCCGATGACTTCGGGCTGATGAGCTACGACCCCGCGTTCCTGAATACTGCTTCGTGCCGAAGCGCGATTACCTTTATCGATGGCGATAAGGGCATCCTGCGCTACCGCGGGTACCCCATCGAGCAGCTCGCGGAAAAATGCACTTTTCTCGAGGTGGCCTATTTGATTTTGCATGGCGAACTCCCGACCGAGTTGCAATTGAAGAATTTCGTCGCCGGGGTCACCGAGCACACTATGCTGCACGAAAAAACCAAGAACTTTCTCGAAGGCTTCAATCATGACGCGCATCCCATGGGCATGTTCATCAGCACCGTGGCGGCTCTCTCGACCGTTTACCCGGATGCCCGCAGGGTGCTCGATCCGGAGGTGCGCGAGTTGCAGATCCGCCGGCTGATCGGCAAGGTTCCGACCATTGCCGCGTATGCTTACCGGCACAGCCTTGGCTATCCCTACATTTATCCCGACAACGATCTGAACTACACCGAGAACTTCATGAACATGCTGTGGCGCATGGTCGAACCGAAGTACCGCGCCAATCCTGTTTTGGCGCGCGCGCTGGATATCCTCTTCATCCTGCACGCCGATCATGAACAAAACTGCAGCGCCAACGTCATGCGCGCGGTCGGCAGTTCGCAAGCGGATCCGTTCGTTTGCACGGCCGCCGCTGCCGCCGCTCTCTCGGGTCCGTTGCATGGCGGGGCCAACGAAGAAGTGCTGAAAATGCTCGACGAAATCGGATCGAAGGACAATGTCCGCGGATACGTCGAAAAAGTCAAAGCAGGCCACGGAAAGCTCATGGGCTTCGGTCATCGCATCTACAAGAACTACGATCCGCGCGCCCGCATTATCAAGTGGGCAGCCGACCAGGTGTTCGTGGCCACCGGCAGGAATCCGAAGCTGGATATTGCTCTCGAACTCGAGAAGATCGCACTGGAGGACGAGTACTTCATCAAGCGGAAGCTTTATCCCAACGTGGACTTCTACTCCGGGATCATTTACCAGGCTCTGGGATTCAAGCCGGAGATGTTCACGGTGCTGTTCGCCATTCCGCGCACCGTCGGCTGGCTGGCCCAGTGGCAGGAAATGCTTGAGGATGCGGAGCAAAAGATTGCGCGGCCTCGGCAAATCTATACGGGCTATGGCGCGCGCGACTTCGTTCCCATCGAAAAGCGCGCGGTTGTGGCGGCCGCGAGCCATTAATATGGCGCGTATTCAAAGAAGGGGATAGCAAAGAAGCGCACTGAACCCAGCTCAATGCAGCGCCCCCCAGCAGCGCCATGGGTGGGGCACCCGGTTGCCCGAGAGCAACCTCTAATTCGGGTGCTCCACCCCAACTTTTTTCCTGGGTTGACCTGTCCGCGAAAGAGCTAACGTTTGTTGCGGCTGATTCCGAACGTAATCCCCCAATTTCTTCACACTGGCCTTTCGGTCAGGTTCTTGAAGAGAAAGTGCCTGTACCATTTCCCGATTGCCTCGTTTCATTGCCACGGCCTACAGTGAGAGTGGGAAGTTCGTTGTATAACCATCATGAGCTCTCCGTCCGGCCGCCGTCCTCCGCAACCGAATTCCTCGCCGCTCGAGGGACTTCCCGATTTTCGCCTTCAGCAGGTAGACGAAAGCTTGCGGCAGCTCGGACGCCGCGAATGGTGGCTTTGGGCTTCGGCTTTCTTTGTCACGCTACTTTCGGCAACAGCTCTCGTGCTTTCCTCCTTCCCTTCTTTCTTCCAACGCCAGCAGCACTTTTACGAAATTCGTTCCGATCAGGCCCGCTGGGGCGTCATGAGCCTCCTACTGCTGTTCAATGGCTGGGCGGTCTACCGGCAGTGGATCTTTCGCCGCATGCACCGGCAACTCACGGGAGCAAGCACCGGCCCGCGCCCGAATCCACTTCAAGCTGATCTCAATGGCTGCGACCCGCAGACTGGCCTGTTCACTCGGGCGTTCGCCGAGGAACAGCTCGGAAAAGAAATTGCGCGCGCGAAGCGGAACAACAGTGCGCTGAGTCTTGCCACCATTCACCTCGACGAATACGATCAACTCAGCACCCGCTACGGGGCGTCGGCGACGGACCTGGCATTGAAGGAACTTGGGCGGCGCCTGAAGAGGTCTTGCCGCGGGTCAGACTTTGCCGTGCGTCTGGCAAAAGAGGATTTCCTGCTGGTGCTGCCGGAATGCGGACTGGGGGAAGTCAAGCTGGTGCTGAATCGCCTGGGCGCTTTGGAGATGAATTGCGCGGGGCGAAAAGTGAATCTCGCCTACACCACGGGCTGGGTGGACTATCAGCCGGGGGACGGGCCCTCCGATTTGCTCCATCGCGCGATGGAGATTCTGCATTTGTATGAGAACGCCGCGCAAGCCAGCTTCTCGACGACTCCCGCGCCGCACTAATTTTCTTTTCTTCGCGTAGAAAGAATCCCTGGAGTCAGGCGTCTCCATTCGATTCCTGCTTGTTGGCTGTGGGTTCTTCAGCCTGACCTCTTGGGATTCTTGCGCGTTTCTTTGCCCGTGGAAAAGGGTTTGGGCCCTTTCGGATCAAATCGAGCTTCTGCCGCTTTGAAGGGCGGGGCACCGCACTTCTGTTGCTGTGTCTGCCGGGTTTTCCAAGGCCGAATCACCAGGGGATGATGAGGTCTATCCATGCCCGCCTCCCTTCTTATTTCAGTTTACTCCTACATTCTGTCGAGGGCGCGGTGAACCTAGCTTGGAAGCGGGGCGCGATAGTTGTCTCGAAAATCTGCTGGTGTTCAGGAACGCTTCTCCAGAAAAACGGGCGCCGCGATGCATTTTTTTGATTGTTCATATCGAAAAGGTTTGCCGGCAAGCCTGCACATCCGGCCGTGCGAAGCTCTCGCGTCTGGCAAGAACTCAGCATTATATCGATTCAATGGCTTTTGTGTTTACGTCCCTCTTGGGGTCTTGCTGTGGAGTTGCGGCTCAAGAACGAGCCGCTCCCTCATGCGCGCGTCTCTCCGGTTTGTCGCGCCGATGCCGATATGCTAGGCTTCTGTTGCGAAAAAAGACCGGCTTGGCGCGGCGCATTCCCGTGCGACGCGGGTATTTTCATCCCGCTCCCTCCCCCAGCGAGAGATTTCTGCCCAAGGCGCAACTCTCTCCGGGAAGAGCCCAATCTCCGGTAAATACCATCGAGAATTCGCCGGCGCTTCCGCTGCGAGCCACCCCCGGCTGTTGGGAGCCCGGGGCGAGAGCGACGTTTTTCCTGCTGTCCCAGAAAGGGAGTCGAGCAAGCCCATGCCCGCTCAACAAGCAGCCTCGAAAACGGAAACAGAGCCGGTCGAAATCAAGCTGGCTCATTCTCCGGATTCAGACGATGCCTTCATGTTTTATGCGTTGGCGACTCACAAATTGCCAACTCCCGGTTACAAATACACGCACGCCCTATCCGATATTCAGTCGCTCAACGAAGCCGCACTGACAGAGACATACGACGTCACGGCCGTCAGCTTTGCGGCGTATCCCTCGCTGCGTGACAAGTACATCCTGCTGGATTGTGGCGCGAGTTTTGGCGAAGGCTATGGCCCGATTGTCGTCTCGACCAAACCGCTAAAGCCCAGCGAACTTGGCGGGAAGCGCATTGCGGTTCCTGGACTGAAGACTTCGGCGTACCTCACGCTGAAGCTGTTCGAAAGCAAGTTCGAGCCGGTGGTCATGCCCTTCGACAAAATCATCGACGCTGTACAGAACAATCTTGTCGAGGCGGGCCTTCTGATTCACGAAGGCCAGCTCTTCTTTCCCGCAAAAGGCCTGCACCGCGTGATCGATCTTGGCATCTGGTGGCAGGAACAAACCCGCCTGCCTCTTCCTCTTGGCGGTAACGCCGTGCGCCGGGCGCTGGGACCAAACCTCGGCCGTCAAATCGCCAAGACGATTCGCGACAGCGTTACCTACGGCCTGGAACACCGCGAGGAAGCTTTGAACTACGCCATGCAGTTCGCACGCGAGATGGACACGGAATTGGCCGACAAATTTGTCGGCATGTACGTCAACAAGTGGACTCTCGGGTACGGCGAGAAGGGCAAGCAAGCCGTCCAGGAGTTGATTCTGCGTGGCACTCAGGCTGGGCTTCTGCCGGGCCCGCCGAGCGTCGAGTTTCTTAGCGAATCCTAAGAATAGCTGCCCTCTATTTCCCGAAAAAATGGCTAAAGCATCGGCAAATTTTGCCGATATGCCTTTTGTAAGGTTCCGGTCAAACGATGGGAGTTCGCGATTCGCCCCGACCTCTCATGTCCCATCCGCCGAAGGGTGCTCCGCCACAGGTGCGGACGGAGGGAGAGAATGGAAATCACAGGTATCGTTACTCTCGCGTCGCGGCTTCTCAACAAGGATTCGAAAGAGGGGCAGGATTCCTCCGGCTCAGCAAAACAAGTGGAGAAAGCCAGCACCGGGGTGGAGACGCAACAACTCGAAGACCAATTCACTCCTTCCGTGCAGTACGAGGCGGACGCCGGGCTGTTTCAGGTGCCGGGCCACAGCGTTGTCTGGGGTGCGCCGGGTCCTTTGCCATCTGGCTCGGTGTTGCGCAACGCAGAGCAAGGCGGAGCTTCCAAGGCCGCGGCCTTTTTCCAGGAGGCGGCACCACAAGCCGCGACAGAAGCAGCACAGCCTATTGCGCAAGCCAAGGCTGCGGGGGCGTAAATCCGCAACTGGTCATACAGGGGAGCTCTTCCCAAGCCCGGCAGCACCGAAAACGATGCGTGCTCAAAAGGATGCAGGACTAGTCTCGCTTCGCGTGAACGACTGTTTTCGCGCCGCTGATACCCGCTATCGGCAACGGCCTAGCTTTTTCCCAGATACTCCGCGACCACGTTGGCGCAAGCTTCGATGAATTCCTGTTCCGATTTTGGGA
>Ga0187801_10000222_pt1 | contig 13886 bp, 13 predicted proteins | sample NC_wetland_sal_i_10_FD_132465 | JGI IMG/M metagenome (GOLD analysis project Ga0187801, IMG submission 132465) | Wetland sediment microbial communities from Neuse River Estuary, North Carolina, USA - Control_1 | ecosystem: Environmental > Aquatic > Freshwater > Wetlands > Sediment | place: USA...
CGTCGCTCGAAATCTGAAAATCGATGTTTTGCGAGGCGAGCTCCTGAGTCAGCGATTGGGCGTCGCCCTGCGCCAGACCCGTGTAGAGCGGCTTGTAATCCGCGCCGCCCAGCAGTCGGACGAAAATCCAGATCGTCACGCCGACCAGAGCGCAACTCCCCACGAGGAGTGCAATTTGCGTGGGTGTGAGCCCCCGCAAAAACGCGACGACCTGTTTTTGAAACTTGTCCATTCGCTTCGCCCGCTGAAGATCCAGTTGCCCAGTGATCTCTGAAATGCTTTGTTGTTACGCGTGTGCGCGCGGCCAGCCCAACATTGTGCCGCCGCTCAGAACGGTATCCTCGACACTTCCTGATACGCCGACACAATTTTGTTGCGAACCTGCAGCATCAGTTCGAACGCCAGGTTCGCTTTTTCGACGGCAATCATCGCGGAGTGGACGTCCTGACCGTCGCCGTTCAGCATGCCCGCCACTTGCGTGTCCGCCTGGGACTGAAGGTCCTTCACCTGGTCGACGGCGCCGCGCAGAGTCTCCAAGAAATCGGATCCGCCCTGCTGCTCCTTGGCGACAGTAGAACCGAAGTCGACGTTCGGTTGCGGCAGCCCTTGAATCGGATTCGTCACGCGCTCCCCCTCAGCTTTACGACTTGATGATGTCGATGGACGCCTGAATCATGTTTTTCGTGCTCTGCACCGCCGACGCGTTGAGCTGATACGCACGCGCGGCGCCCATCAGGTTCACCAATTCCTCAACCGGATTGATTGCGGGATACGATACGTAGCCTTCGGCGTCGGCGTCGGGACTGCCTGGCTCGAAGCGCCGAACGGGCGGCGCGCCATCCTGCACGACGCGATCAACTCTTACACCTTCCGCGTTCATGTCCGTGAACGACGCGAGCGTCATCGCGAAGCCGTGCATCGGCATGGGGTGCGCGCCGAAAACCACGTGCATGCGCTTGTAAGGCCCACCGCCCGGAGTGCTCGTGCTCTCCGCATTCGCCAGATTGCTCGAAACGACCTCCGCGCGCTGGCGCTCAGCCAGAAGAGCCGAGGCGCTAATGTCCAACACTTTGAATAGGTTCATGATCCGCTACTCCCTTCGTTGATAGCCATACTCAGCGTCTTGAAGTCCGATTTAAGCAGCTGTTCTGCAGCGCTGAACTGCAATTGCACCTCAGCAAGAAGCATGCTTTCCCGATCGATGCTCACATTGTTGCCGTCGGGCCTGGCGACTAGCCCCTGCACCTCGCTCACGATCGGTTCCGTGGTGTCCGTGCCGCCGCTCTGAAGCGCACGCGTCAATTCGCCGTGAAAATCGATATCGCGCGTCCGATAACCCGGTGTGTCAACGTTGGCAATATTGCTGGTGATCAGCGCTTGACGCATCGCCGCCAAGTCCAGGTAGCGTGCTAGGAGATTGTCTTGCGCCGAATCCAGCCAGCTCATACGGCCTCCTTGCGAAGACCATACTCGCGAATTTTGTTTCGCACCGTGCGCAGACTTACGCCCATCATCTCAGCCGTCCGCGTGCGGTTGCCGTTCGTCGCCTCGAGCGTGGCTTCCAGCAACTGGCGTTCGATGTCTTCCAGCGTGGTTCCTGGCTTTGGCCGGTCACTCGGCGGCGATTGTGCTCGGGCCACCGAGCCAAACAGGTCGACACCGAGCGTCGCGCCGTGCGTGAGCGCCACACCTCGCCGGATGAAATTTGACAACTCGCGGACATTGCCGGGCCAATCGTGCTCCTGAAGTGTCACAGCCAGTTCCGGCGAAATCCGCAGTTGCCCCCGCTTCGATGGAGGTTCCAGCTTTCGCAAGAAATGCTCGGCCAAATTCAGAATATCTCCGCGGCGTTCGCGGAGAGGAGGAATCGAAAGCGGAATCACGTTCAAGCGGTAGAAAAGATCGGAGCGAAATAGGCCAGCCTCGATTTGCGAAGTCAGGGAACGATTCGTCGTCGCAATCACGCGCACGTCGATGGGGATGGGCCGCGTGTCTCCCAAACGGTCGACTTCACGCTCCTGCAGTACTCGCAAGAGCTTCGGTTGCAGGCTCAGAGGCATCTCTCCGATTTCATCGAGCAAGAGCGTCCCGCCGTCTGCCATTTGAAACTTGCCGGGCTTCGCTGCCATGGCGCCGGTGAAGGCGCCGCGCACGTGGCCAAAGAGTTCGCTTTCGAGCAAGTTTTCGGGAAATGCGGAGCAATTGACGGCGACAAAAGGCTTTGATGCGCGCGGGCTTGTCCGATGGATCAGTCGCGCTAAGAGTTCTTTGCCCGTTCCGCTATCGGCTTCGATCAATATGTCGGCGTCGGTTTGAGCGACGTGCTTGGCCTTCGTCACGAGATCGCGAAATGCAGGCGACTCCCCAATAAAGAAATCCGGTTCCTCCGGTCCGGTCTCGGAGGGTGTGCGGCCGAGGATTCGCTGCGCCGCCTCTTCGAGCTGCTGAAACGAAACAGGCTTCATTAAGTAATCGCAGGCGCCTTCCCGCATGGCCGTTACTGCTTCTGCCACACTTCCGTACGCCGTGAGAAAGATCACGGCGGCCTGCGGTGCTACATTCCGCACTCCTTGCAATACATCGAGCCCGTCGCCGTCGCTCATGCGCATATCCGTGACGACAAGACCACATGGCGACGTGCGAAACTTGGCCAGCGCGTCCGTCACACCACTGGCCGTCGTCACCTGCCATCCGCGACGACGAAAATTTACGTCGAGTGCACGGCACATCGAAGCTTCGTCATCGACCACAAGCACGTGACTCATTCAGTTGCTCCTCAACTGGCAAGTAAATGGAAAATGTACTGCCTCGCCCGGGCTCACTCTCGACGGCGATCTCTCCCTTGTGCTGCTCAATCACTTTCCGGCACACCGAGAGGCCGAGTCCTGGGCTCCCGGCTTTGGTCGTGAATCCCGGTTCGAAGATGTGTCGAAGCACGTCTCGCTCGATTCCGCCGCCTTGGTCTTCGAAGTCCACCAGGACGGTTCTTGCTAGATTGGCTGACCGCCGAACGCGAATGGTTAACGTTCCGCCCAGCTTCATCGCTCCAAATGCGTTGAGTGCGAGATTGAAGAATACTTGGCGTAAGCTCTGTGCGTCCGCCAACACCATCGCTTCTTTAAACGAGTTTCCGATCGCGATTTCGATGCCGCGCTGACGCGCAAGCGGGTCTAGAAAAGCGACGGTGTCGCCCAGCAACTGCGTGAGGCTCGTTGCAATCATTTCCCCGCACGGCTCGCTGTGAAACTGCAAAACGTTGTTGACCGTCGCAGCTAGCAAGCGCAGGCCGGCTTGGAGTTGCGCGATCCACTCGCGCGATTCCGGCGGTTCTCCGATTGCGTCGGCCAAAAGACCGGCGAATAACTCCATGCTCGCGAGCGGATTCCGGATTTCGTGCGCCAAAACTGTGGCAACTTCTGCAAGTGCATGAGCCCGTCTCGCGGCTTCGCGCTCAGCGGCGAGACGCTTTTGATCGCTGATATCCCGAATGATCCAGATTGTGTCGGCTCGGCCGTCCGACGACGTCTCCGCCGTGGAACCGGAAACACCGAGAGTTCGCTGCCCGGAGACTGCATTGAAAGACCACTCTCGTTCGCACGAAAGTCCTGCAGAAGTCGCAGCGGATAGCAATGCTTCAAGAATCGCCGGGCAGTCGGTGCTCTCGCCCGAAGTCCACGCCAACTCCAACTCGAGAAGCCGTCGGGCTTCCGGATTGACCATGCGCGGCCGACGCTGAGAATCCGTCACGATGACGCCGCAGGGAAGGCCTTCGAGGATGCGCGCCAGAAACCCGCGAACTCGCGCGTTTTCTTCGACGCTCCGTGACAACTCCGAATTGGCGAACTTCAACTCCCCGCGAAGACGCGCGACCTCGCTCTGGAGCTGCGCGTACGACTTCTCGAGCGATCCGGCAGCCTGTGTAAACGTCCGGAACGCATGCGCGAGCGATCTGCGATCAGCCGTTTGGTCTTTGTGTCGCCCCGCATTGAGGCGATTTTGCCGGGTTGTGGGCAATTTCGGCATCCCGGCGTGTCTCTTGCATCCCGGATGCCAAGGATGATGCTGATGACTTAGATTTCTCTAAAGTGTACGGGATCGTCAGCGCGGCTAAAGTGCTCCACATGAAGCTGGGGTTCATCACCTGCCAGAATGAAAGCGCGCTCCACGGCATGCTGCAGCTCACGGACATTTCCCGACCAGGGTGATTGGCGCAATACAGCAAGTGCGGAGGCGGAAATTCTTTTTGGCGGCAAGCCGGCACTTACGCACAGTTCGGACAGAAAGTGGTCTGCCAGAGAGGCCATGTCCTCTTTGCGCTCGCGCAGTGGCGGAAGCTCGATTGGAAAGACGGCAATGCGATAATAGAGATCCTGACGGAAAAGTTTCTGTTTCACGTAGTCGAGCAGCCGCACGTTGGTTGCACAGACAACGCGGACGTCGACCCGAAACACCTCCGAACTGCCGAGCCTCTGCACTTCGCCGTCTTGGAGAAATCGCAGCAGCTTCGCTTGCATGGCTAGAGGCAAATCCCCAACTTCGTCCAGAAAAAATGTTCCGCCATGCGCCATGTGAATGCGCCCGACGCGTGACTGCACCGCTCCCGTAAACGCACCCCGCGCGTGCCCGAATAGTTCAGCTTCGAGCAGCGATTCTGGAATCGCGGCACAGTTGACCACGACAAACGGATTCGCGGACCTCGCACTCAATTCGTGAATCGCACGCGCTACGACTTCCTTCCCCGTTCCCGTTTCCCCGGTAATGAGCACGGTCGTGTCACGCGGGGCCACCAGCCGAGCGAGCCGATATACGTGCTGCATCGGTCGAGACGTGCCAACCATCCCGGGAAGTGCCTGCGGATCGATCGATGCAGATTGAGTTCGGGCCGCCACGGGGGCGGGAATATTGGCTGATGCCGAGGCAGTTGCCGGCTCAACAAACACTTTTTCGGTTCCCATGCGGGAGTCGACGAGCCGCACTTCCATCGGAGCGAATCGACGGCGGACCAGCTCTGCAATCTCTTGTGAGTTCAAATCCGGAAGATGTTTGTCCAACACCAACACGTCAAATGACGTTGACTCCAATCGTGAGAGGGCTTGAGAGCCGCTCGAGACCTCCTCAACGCGTCCCTGCGATTGACCGCTGTTCTGCGCAAATGTTTTTCTAAACGCCGGATCGGGACTTGCGACCAAAAGCCGAGTTGTTTCGGACTTGGAAATGGGCTGGGCGCCGCTTGACATTAATTTTCTCCCGCAATTTGAGCTGTGAACTTAGCGTGTAGTGCGTGGTTTAGTTCTTTATCACAAGAAGTCATCAATCTCGCGCGAACTCTTCGATTGCCGTCGAAGCGTTGTGGCGAAGAAGTTAACTTCGGAACAATAGAGCGCTCTAATCTTGGCGCCGCGAGATTCATGCGCGCATCGGGCATTTCGAATTTCCGCATGCGCAAGATGATTTGAATCCCCGAAGCAAGGAGGCTCACATCCTCCTACAGGAATTTCCTTAGGGAATCCACCGAATTTACTTGGCCGATTGGTGGCGTTACGTTGACTCCATGACGGCGTTGTGTGTCTCTGCGGCCTGAATCATGAGCAGCTGCGGACGAATTCTGTTCGGTGTTCGACTACATCTGCTTTGTGAGCGAAGCAACACGTTGAGTATTTGGGCGAACGGATACACGTGCGGCTCGCGGCTGTCCTCGATATTTCGAAAATGCTGCTTAGGGACATAAGCGATTTCAAAGATTTCATCTCTGCATTTGAATTGCATGGGATTAAATGGATTTCAATGGGCTCCTTCTGCGGCGTGGGGTTTGATTGTAAATCTCTAATGAAGTGCTCAAGTTCCATCAGGGGGGACGCATGCGCATACTTGTGATTGAGGACGACCCGATATTGGCAGACTTCGTCGTCCGGCATCTGCAAAATGACAGGAAAGACGAGATCTTGGCCGTCAGCGCCGCCGACGCGGAGCGGCAGGTCGAAGCCGGCACCTACGACATTGTAATCCTCGATTTGGGATTGCCGATTACTGGTGGCCTGGAACTGTTGACGCGCCTCCGTTCAACCAAGCCGGAAACGCTCTTCCTGGTTTTGAGCTCGAGTGTGTCGGTCCAAGATTGCATTCGCTGCCTCGAAGCCGGTGCAGACGATTACATGACTAAGCCTTTCTCGGCAGCGGAGCTTTCCGCACGTATTCGGGCGCTGTTTCGGCGCCTCAATGGCCCCGCGAAGCTCGTGCTGAAGGTGGAAGATCTCGAACTGGATCGGATCAAGCGTACGGTGCGCCGCGGCGGCTACACCATCGAATTGACGCACAAGGAATTCGTACTGCTCGACTTTCTGATGCAGCATGCGCTCCAGCCGGTGCCGCGCAAGGCTATCGTTGAGCAGGCGTGGAAACTCAACCCGGGTTCGATGACTAACGTCGTGGACGTCTACATAAATTACTTGAGGAAGAAGGTTGACTCAGGGTTCGAGCGTCCGCTTATCCATACGATCCGCGGAATTGGCTACCAAATCGGCGGAGTGTGAACCCCCGTGCGCCACAGCACGGAAGCTTGGTCGCTGGAAGGCCGTTGTTACTGATCGAGGATCACGAGCCGGGGACTGGTTTGACCCGGTTGCATGTCCGCTTCAATGATCCGCGTCGCTGAGACGACGTAGTAGATCGTTCCCTCTGTTGTTTTGATGCGGCCCTCGGACGGTGAAACAAGCCTGCCGTTCAGGGCGTAACCAGACGATAGGACGTTGCCAGGAGAATTGGCGTCGACTGTTCCGAAAATCCTGCCGGGCGACGCAATGTTCAAGACGCCTGACCCAAATGCGACCCCCGATTGCACATTGTTTTCAGAGCCCATGGCAAAACTTCCCTCAGGAATGAGCAGCGAAGACGCGGCTGCAGATTGCCCCTCGAACACTCCCGTCTTTACTTCCCTTCCCGTCTTGTCCATGACCAAGGCCGTCGCGGAGTCGACGAGATAAAAAACCAGGTCGTTGTCCGCGAACGCCATCGTACCTCGGCCGAAGTCACTTGATGTGATGGCATGGCTCCCATTGGCAACCGACTTCGACGTGACCTGGCCGGTGTCGTCTGCGTCATATCTCCCGAATAAATTGGACGGACCTTCGGTCGAAACAAGGCCCACGCCCACGATCGTCGACCCAGTCGATGATTCACCCTCGACGTGAAGCACGCCCGATTTTGGAAACGCAGGCCCTAAGAAAGGATTGCCAGACTGTTGTAGGATCTCACCGGACAACAGGTCGTTACCTGGCCCATCCATCCGAACAAAGAAAGACTCCTTCGGCGATACGAAATAAGTCGTACCTGTCACACTGCCCACTCCGTCGATCACCAGTTTGAGAGCGCCGCGACCGCTCTCTGCGAAGCTGTAGCCCGACGTGTCCTCAATCGATGTCTCCTGCACGACGATGCCGTCCGAATTGCTGTCGGCGAGGCCAGCGGCGATGAGACCTGCGAGGTCTGCGGTGAAGCTTCCTAATATCGCCGATCTGTGACCTGTTGCGGTGGAACCGGTAAGGGAGAAGGCGTATTTGCCATTCCATTTCGGCTGCGCGAGACCGTCGGCAATGCGCTTCTTCATGATTCCATTGCCGCGGATCACGTTGGGGCCCGCTGCGTCGAACTCAATGAAGTGCACGAGAGTGCCGTCAACGTTTATCGCAACGCTGAATGTCTGGTTTCCAAGGGCGGAGCGAATCGTCACACTGCCGCGATTGTCAGAATTGATAGCGAACTGTCCGGACTCGATTACGACATTTTCTTGCGCGCCGCCCGAACGGTTGATGTCCAATACACCGCCAGTGATCGAACCAGCGCCGTCCGAGTCCATGGTCCCCGCGAAAGCGACCGCTCCGTTGGAATCAAATCCCTGAAGCAAAAACGCGTAGCTTCCCTTCATTAGCCTGTCGTTCGCCCCTTCAGCCGTCACATTCAACGAGAGCGGAAGCGTCGGATTTTGTGGCGGGTTGGCGGTATCAGTGACTTGCACGGTGAAATTCGCCTGCCCAGCCGACGTGGGAGTTCCGGAAAGAGTTCCCGTGCCAGGATCGAGATTGATTCCATCCGGCAAATTCCCCGAACTTATTGACCACGTGTACGATCCCGTGCCGCCGGATGCCGTGAGAGTCGCGCTGTAGGACGTTCCGACGACGCCATCGGGCAGACTCGTTGATGTGATTGTTAGCTGCGGGTTGACGTTGATGCCGCTAAAAAATTTCGCGGTTTGCTGCGGATTGGACGAGTCCGTCACTTTCAATCCCAGGCCGTAGCCCCCGGCTGTTGTCGGCGCTCCCGAAATCACTCCCGTCGCGCTATTCAGAGAGAGGCCGGGAGGCAAGCTGCCTGAAGCGATGCTCCAGGTGTAGGGCGCGCTTCCTCCAGCGACTGAAGCGGTCGTACTGTATGGCACACTGACTGCCGCATCCGGCAACGATGTGATCGAAAAGGCGAGCTGACCGTTTACTACGAGTGTGAATGGCATCGTGCCAGTCCGAGCCGGCATCGAAGAATCTGCAGCTTGCACCGTAAAGTTCGATGTGCCGGTCATCGTCGGCACTCCCGAGAGGACGCCGGAACTGGCGTCGAGAGTTATTCCAGATGGAAGCGCACCGGCGCTCACCGACCAGACGTAGGGCGACTGCCCACCCGTCGCATTCAGCGGCAGATTGTACGCAAATCCTACCGTGGCACTCGGCGCACTTGCGGGGGAAATATCGAGCGGAGGCGGCCCTTGCACCGGCCGGACAACGTTCCCGCAGTTTCCGAGGAATACCGGGCTTATGAGCGCCAGTGCCACGACCGCCAGATTTTTCATCACACGCTCCAGCAGTTCGCACACGCGCTCAAGCGCGCGGCTCGATTTCCCGGTGCCGTTATGCAAGAGCTCCGCGAAGGCGATCACCGCGAGTGCCGATCAAATCGCATGAGGTGGCTGCGTCGAGAATGTACCCGTCGCTGCGAGACGCTCCTTAATCCACCATCGGCAGATCGTGGTTGGAACTTGAGCCGCGTCAGGGAGTTCCGAGGTACCACTTCGCTTTTCCTGTCCTGATCCTGTACCCAAGGACAGTGGCATGCCGGAGCGATTTGGCGGATTCTGGCTGTACACGCAGGGGGGATAATGCAGTTCGAAGCCGCTGTGATGAACGCAGAGGGCACCACGTTTGCCGTGGTCATCGTGAAGCCCGACGTAATTTCGAACTCGCGCGAAGCGAATTCAATTATTGCGGCGATTGAAAAGATTTTGGAAGGAAAGCCAGTCGTCTTGATGGCACAGGATGCGGCCGGGGCACCAACTTACTACGGTCGTTGCGATATAACGGGATTCATGGCCACGGTTCCCGTGGAATCAATACCGTGGCAGAAGTTCTCGCTTCACTAATCCACCAAAAAGACTTGCCTTTCCTATCGCAACATTTGATTGTTCAAACCTGAGTCGCCTTTCTTCCCTTTTGTACTGAATTCAAACAACATCCGCTAAAGTTGCGTCGAAATACTGCCGATAACTTACTCAGGGTGGCCTCCGCTTCCCAACCGAGGGGCTCGTCCGTCCCGCAACAGGAGCACGAACGCATGAAGGCTCTGCTGTATCAGCTAGACGCTATGAGTAGAAAACTCGTCGCAGGCGTTATGGAAGGTCAGCCTTTCGACTCCGCGCCAGTTTCTGATCGCGGCGAAGCTCTGTCTGCAGTCCAGAGCGGTAGCGTCGACGTCGTGCTTGCCGACATTGAAAAAGATGGGCTCGATCTCATCCGCGCCATCCGAGCCCACGAGCGCAAAGGGCACACCCGCGTGCCTGTCATCGCTCTCGCAATCGCCTACACGCCGGGAAGTCAGCGGCAGTGCGAGGACGCCGGAGCCGACGCGGTGCTGCCAATTCCGATTCGCCCACCCGATCTGGTGGTCGCGCTTAATCAGGCCGCCGGTGGACAAACCGTCAGGCAATCTTTGCGTACTTCCTCGAAGCCCGACATGCGCCCAGCGCTGGATATCGCTTCTGCGCTCGAGCGCGTCGAAGGAGATCGTGAGCTTCTCGAGGAATTGCTTCGCCTCTTCGTCAACGAGTGTCAAGGCACGCTCCGCCAAATTCGTGACAGTTGGAGCTCGCACGATGTTCGCGCACTCGGTCGCCTGGCCCATACGCTGAAAGGCTCGTCTGCGAATGTCGGAGCCAATGAACTGTCGCAAGCAGCCTTCGTACTGGAGCGTTTAGCACGCTCGGGAAACCTGGAAAATGCCGTCCAGCACATTGCAAATCTGGAGCGCGAGATCGAACGATTGGGGCCTGAATTGGATTCATTTCTGAAACAGACAGCTCGATAACGAACAACACGTCTACGTTTTGCAAACAAAATGCAGATAAAGTTCAACACGCGACACAGTGCGGAGACGGTAGAAGCGGTGTCCGCTTCCGCAAGCAGAATTCTCATCGCCGAAGACGACCCCGTCCTGCGCCGGATGTTGGAGGCTTTGCTCGTCAAGTCCGGCTACGACGTAGTGGCTGTCTCTGACGGCTTGCAGGCGTTGCGCATTCTCGAAAGTGAAGGAGCGCCGTCGCTCGCCGTTCTCGACTGGGTGATGCCCGGCCTCGAAGGCCCTCAAGTCTGCCAGCGGATTCGCAAACGGAACGACCGCCCGTACGTCTACATTCTTCTGCTTACCGCACTCACTCAAAAGGGGAACGTACTTCAGGGCCTTGAGTCGGGCGCGGACGATTATTTGACAAAACCGTTCGACGCGCAGGAACTTCGCGCGCGCGTGCGCGTGGGCCTGCGAATACTTAGCCTTCAACAAAGCCTCATTTCCGCAAGGGAGGAACTGCGTTTCCAAGCTACGCACGATGCGCTTACAGGACTCTTCAATCGCGGCGCGGTTCTTGAAACAATTCATCGCGAGCGTTCACGCCAGGCTCGCGAAGGCGGCACTCTTGGGATAATTCTGGCGGACCTCGACCATTTCAAACAGATTAATGATACGTACGGCCATCTGCTGGGCGACGCCGTCCTAAAAGAGACGGCGCGCCGGATGAGCGGCTGTGTGCGTCCCTACGACACTGTCGGCCGCTATGGCGGCGAGGAGTTTTTGATCATCGCACCGACTGCCGATGCGACGGGATCGCTAAGCCTGGCTGAGCGAATGCGAGAAGCGATTGCCTCATCCCCGATTTCGACAGCCGCTGGCCAAGTAAGTGTGACCGCGAGCTTTGGCGTCGCGGCGAGCGACTCTACCGAATCGATCGCACCCGACACGCTTCTGCTCCGCGTCGATGATGCATTGTATCGTGCGAAAGAGTTGGGGCGGAATCGCTGCGAGATGGCAAGCCGTCAATCAGTCCGTGAATCCAGCTCCATTTCGGCCCAACCTGCTCCCGAACCAACACGCTAGCGCCTTCGACTGAAGGCAATGCTGCGAAGATGCGCGGTGCTGGCAATTCAGCAAGAAATCGCCTATAACAGTCGCGACTGTCGAGCCGCTGAAACGCCGGATTGCTCGACGGCGGGGTGGCGCTTTTCTAATGACGTCGCGCGCGGGTCTTGCCGTGCCACGAATCGTCGATCGATGTGACGCACGTCACATCGCGAGATCTCAATTTTCAATAAGTTGTCGCGTCTTGATGCACGCGTGGGCCTCGATACACTCCGCCAGAAAAAGCGACTCGGTGGCTTTCCACTCGCCAGCAGGCGGCCACAGTATGCTCGGTGACAAGCTGTCCCGTTTTCTCTGCCGCGCGCCGCTGGCTGCCATTTCTGTGACGGCCGCTAGCCGCGAAACCTTCGCCGCGTACGCCGGCGATCCGATCAGTCCTACCAATATCTTCGCGCCTGCCTCCACTCCGGCTCACTCAATCTACCGCCTGTCTGTCTTCGAGCTTGAAGTCCTCGGCGCGATCTTTGTGGTTGTTTTCAGCCTGCTCGCGTATGCAGTCACAAAGTTCCGAGAGCGAAAACACGATGGCGAAATGGAGCCGCCTCAGATCTACGGCAGCAACCAAATGGAACTGGCCTGGACCGTGTTGCCGGTTCTCATCGTTGTCGTGTTGTTCCTTTCCACGGCGCAGGTAATTCACAGGGTGCAGGACGCACGCGCGCCCGATGGATCAATCGAGGTGACAGCCGTCGCGCATCAGTTCTGGTGGGAGTATCGCTACCCCCAATTTGGGCTTGTTGCCGCGAACGAGCTGCATGTCCCTGTGAGCGATCCGAATCATCCGACACCAACCTACATTCACCTGCTCTCGGCGGACGTCGACCATAGCTTTTGGGTTCCGCGGTTGGCCGGCAAGACGGATCTGATTCCAAATCATCCGAACAATATGTGGATTGATCCGCACGAGACCGGGCTGTTCCTCGGCCAGTGCGCGCAGTTTTGCGGAACGCAGCACGCGAAGATGCTGTTGAGAGTCTATGTGCAGAGCCGCGATGATTTCGATCGCTGGGTGCATGACCAGCAACAACAGGCTGTCGCTGCTAACCCCGACGTTGCGGCGGGCAGCGCCCTCTTTATTTCAAAGGCATGTTTCGCGTGTCATACGATTAGCGGAACAATTGCAGCGGGCAAAGTGGGGCCCGATCTCACTCACTTGATGAGCCGGGAGACGATCGGTTCCGGCTCGGTGCCCAACACGCCTGCGAACCTGCTGAAGTGGGTGCGCGATCCGGGCACGTTCAAGCCCGGGACGCTGATGCCCGCGCAGGATCTGACCGATCAAGAGCTGGGCCAGATCGTGGCTTACTTGATGACGCTGCACTGAGAGAGAAAGGATCATTAGTCTAGAAATGGCCTCAGAAGCCGTACCTCTGACGATTCGCAGAAGCCCGCTGGCAGTGGTGTACGAATGGATGGGCACGGCCGATCACAAAAAAATCGGCCTGATGTACATTGTCTACGCTCTGCTCTTTCTCGTGGTGATGGGTATTGAGGCGGTCCTCATGCGCATCCAGTTGGCGCACGCGAATTCGACGTTTCTGTCGCCTCAGGTTTTCAATCGCCTTTTCACGCTGCACGGCACGACCGGCGTATTTTTCGTGGCCATGCCGATTCTTGTCGGATTTGGCAATTATCTGGTGCCTTTGATGATTGGAGCGCGGGACATGGCATATCCGCGCCTCAACGCGTTCGGCTTCTGGATGACGGCGTTCGGAGGGCTTTTCCTTTACGGTAGTTTCTTCGCAGGCACTTCGATCGCGCAGGCCGGCGCCGCACCGGATTTCGGCTGGTTCGCTTATGCACCGCTCACCTCGACAGCCTTTTCGCCAGGGCACAGCACCGACTACTGGAACTTGGCCATTCTCCTTGGGGGCGTCGGCAGCATCGCAGCCGGCGTCAACTTTGTCGCCACAGTTCTGACCATGCGGTGTCCCGGCATGACGCTCAGCAAGATGCCTCTGCTGGCGTGGATGAATATGGTCCTGGGCGGGCTGATATTGGTCACGATCAGCCCGCTGACTGCTGCGCAGTTGATGCTGATGGCCGACCGTTACGTCGGCGCGCACTTCTTTGACACACAAGCGGGCGGCTCGGTTGTGATGTGGATGCATTTCTTCTGGATCTTCGGTCACCCGGAGGTCTACGTCCTTATAATTCCCTGCTTCGCCTTCATCTCCGAAATCGTTCCGGTGTTCTCGCGCAAAGCGATCTTCGGCTACCCCGCGATGGTTGCGGCGACGGTCAGCATCGGTTTTGTCAGCCTCGGAGTTTGGGCGCACCACATGTTCGCCGTGGGAATGCCTTCGTACGGAAACGCGTTCTTCGTGCTGACGACGATGGTGGTGGCCGTACCGACGGGCATCAAGATCTTCAATTGGCTCGCGACACTTTGGGGCGGCAGAATTCGCTTCGCTACGCCGATGATGTTTGCGGTCGGC
>Ga0187801_10000225_pt1 | contig 13848 bp, 9 predicted proteins | sample NC_wetland_sal_i_10_FD_132465 | JGI IMG/M metagenome (GOLD analysis project Ga0187801, IMG submission 132465) | Wetland sediment microbial communities from Neuse River Estuary, North Carolina, USA - Control_1 | ecosystem: Environmental > Aquatic > Freshwater > Wetlands > Sediment | place: USA...
AGGTGGCCGGACGCGCGGGACGCGGCGAGCTTGCCGGCGAAGTTCTCGTCGAGACGTATTATCCGGAGCACTACGCAATCCAGCACGCCGTGCGGCAAGACTACATCGCGTATTACGAGAAGGAGGCGCATTTCCGGCGCATGCTGCATTACCCGCCGTTCGCGGCGCTCGCGAACGTGCTGATACGCGACCGCAAAATCGAAAATGCGATTCGATGGTCGCGTGCGCTGGGGGAGTTTTTCGCGCCCTTCGAAAATCGTGGCGTTAAAATATTAGGCCCGGCGGCTGCGCCTCTGGCACGGCTCAGGCGCGATTACCGCTTTCATTTCGTGCTAAAAGCTCCGCAGCGCGCAGCGCTCTCGCAGGTCTTGGCTGGGTGCCTTGATTTTTGCGCGTCGAAGGAGATCCCCGAAAGCGCCGTGATCGTGGATGTGGACCCGACCAGCCTCGCCTGATTCTGCTGCGGCGATGTGGTGGACTCCGGCGGAATCGTCACAGGCCAGGGCGTGAAGCAGAGCAGGAAAATCAACGCTCCGCCGACAGCCCACATCCGCCGCGAAGGAGTGAGCGCTTCCCAGCGATTCATCAAGGGCGGGTGGCGGAATCGCAACGAAAGTATGAGCAGGATAATTCCCCAGAGCGCCCAGCCCCGCCAGCTATAAATTCCCAAGGCCACCAATCCGAGCGACACGGCAAGCGAAATCTGCCGATGGCGATGGCTCGTGAGGCTGTACACGATATGCCCACCGTCGAGTTGCCACACCGGCAGCAGATTCAGCGCCGTGGCGAACAATCCCACCCACGCTGCGCGCCCCACGGGGTGAAGGAGCAGCCACGAGGGGTTCACGCCGGGATGAAACCACTCCATCAAGATGCGCATAAGCGGAGGATTACCGAATAGGATCGCGGCATCCGCCTGTGCGCCCGGTACGATTTTCGAAGACGCAATCGCATAAGCCATCGCCGGAACAGCAATCACAAATCCAGCCACGGGCCCCGCCAGTCCAACGTCAAAAAGCGCGCGGCGAGTGGGGATTGGCGAACGGATGCGAATGAACGCGCCAAAAGTTCCAAAGAGAGTCGGTGCGGGAAGAAAGTAGGGATAGCTCACGTCAATCCCATAAATCTTGCAGGCGATAAAATGCCCCATCTCGTGAGCGAGCAAAAACCCGACGAGAGTAAACGAAAACGGCACGCCAAGCAGAAGCAGCCGCGGGTGCTCGAGCGGGTAGACCATCATGGCGAAAAGATTCTGGTCGCCCGAGAATGGCTCTTCATCCTGCGCGTACGACCGCGCGAACTCCGAGCCAACCGCAAGCGTGGAAATGACCGTGAGAACGAAAAGGATCAGCGCGGGCCAGAGCGGCCGGCGTCTGGGAGGCGGGATCGGCCGCCAATCGCCCACGGGCGGGAACCGTGCGTCGAGAATCTCGACGGGAATCCGGTCGTGACCATTGCCCCCATTGGTGTCGGCGCTCATGCGGATTGGATGCCCTAGCGCTGGGAAATGGAACGGCTATTCGCTCGGACCTTAGCCGGCGCCGCAGCGAAGCTCAGGACTTGGATGGAGGCAGCGCCTGCAGTTCTTTCCCGGGCTTGAACCGGACGGCCTTGCCAGGCGGGATGCTAACCTGCTGTCCGGTTCGTGGATTACGCCCGATGCCGGTCTTGCGCGGCTTCACCGTGAAGACGCCGAAGCGGCGGAGCTCGATGCGTTCTCCGCGAGCGAGAGCGTTCTTCATGGCCTCGAATACGGTCTCCACGGCCTGTTCGGCTTTGCTCCGCGTGATGCTGGTCTTCTGCACGATGGCGTTGACGATATCGAGCTTGATCACACAAACCTCCGGTATGAGCGGGAAGCCTATGCTAGACAGGGGTTTGCGGGTTGTCAAGCGCCGCGCTGTGTAATAAGATGCGCCACTCTCGCTTGCCCGTCCCGGAGAGTTTTCAGCCACAGGGAGGTTCGCATGGCGGTGAAGTCTGACAAGTGGATTCGCAGGATGGCAGCCGAGCACAAAATGATCGAGCCATACGCGGATCGCCAGATGCGCGAGGGCGTCATCAGCTATGGCGTCTCGTCCTATGGCTACGACATGCGCGTAGCCGACGAGTTCAGAATTTTTACCAACGTTAACTCTTCGATTGTGGACCCGAAACATTTCGACGCGAAATCCTTCGTCGAATTCAAGGGCGACGTGTGCATCGTGCCGCCGAATTCCTTTGCGCTCGGCCGCTCGGTGGAATATTTCCGCATCCCTCGCAACGTGCTGACGATCTGCGTGGGCAAATCTACCTACGCGCGGTGCGGGATCATCGTCAACGTGACGCCCTTCGAGCCGGAATGGGAAGGATTCGTTACCCTCGAGATTAGCAATACGACGCCGCTGCCCGCCAAAATCTACGCCAACGAAGGTCTGTGCCAGGTGCTATTCTTCGAATCCGACGAGCAGTGCGAAATTTCCTACAAGGACAAGAAGGGCAAATATCAGGCGCAGCAGGGAATTGTCCTGCCGAAAATTTAGGGAGTCTCGCCGGGAGCCGCGCGGATGCGATTCCGCGTCCGCCCTCCTTTTGAACCCGCACTCGCTAGCCCATCAGGAAGCCTTCAGACCATCGGGGACCAGCGGCAGTGAACGCAGCCGCACCCCTGTAGCGTCAAAGATGGCGTTGGCGATGGCAGGCGCCACTCCAACAATTGGCGTTTCTCCCGCTCCGGCCGACGGAATGTCCTTGCGATCGAGCATCACCGTTTCGAGCACGGGGATATCGCTGAAACGCGGAACGCGATAATCGGAGAAGCGCGCGTTCAGAATCCGCCCGTTTTCAAATTTAATCGCTTCGAAGAGCGCGCCGCCGAGCCCCATGATGTTCGAGCCTTCGATCTGATTCTGTAGATTATCGGGATTGACGATGGCGCCGCACTCGAAAGCGGTGACGATGCGGACGACTTTCACATCGCCTGTCGAGCGATCCACCGCCACTTCCGCGCAAGTAGCCACGTGCCCGCCTTTTTCGAAGCCTCCCGCGACGCCAAAACCCTGTCCGGGGGCAGTCTTCGCGCGGCCCCACGCGAATTTTTTCGCGGCAGCTTGATACACCGCGCGGAACCGTTCGTCCTTGAGATTCTTCAGTCGAAATTCGAGCGAGTCCATCTTGACTGTATGGGCGAGCTCATCCATGTGCGATTCGCGCGCAAAATGATTGGCGGTGGCAGCGAGCCCGCGGTAAGAACCCTGCCGCAAGGCAGAGCGCGTGGGATGGAACGCGATGCGCTGATTGGGAATGTCGTAGTACGTGCGAATGGCGGACGCGCCGGAATTATAGTTGTGAAATTCCCAAGACGTGATCGCCCCGTCGCTGCTGACGCCGCTCGAAACTTCGATGACGCCGGCAGGCCGGAAGTAAGCCCAGGTAAACTCCTCTTCGCGCGTCCAGACAACTTTCACCGGCCGTTTTGCGGCGCGCGCCAGCCGAGCGGCCTCAATGGCCGTTTCCCCCGTGTGCTTCCCGCCGTAGGCCGAGCCCGTATCCGGCATGAGAACGCGGACACGATCCTCAGGAATGTGGAACGCCGCCGCGAGCTCGGCCCTGACGCCAAATGGCCGCTGCGTTCCGGTCCACACCGTCAAATTCTCGCCGGACCATTGCGCGAGCGCCGCGCGCGGTTCGAGCGGCGCATGCGCGATATAAGCGACCGTGTACACCTGCTGCAAACGATGGTCGGCGGATACGAGCGCCTTCTCGACGGAGCCCGTCTCATATGGCGTCGGATCGCCAGGCTCTCCGCGTGACCTCTCACCGGTCGCATTCTTCTTCAGGTAATCGAATAACTCCTTGTTCGAGATCTGCGGCTCCGATTTCCACTCAGCATGGATGGCTTCGATGGCGCGGGAGGCGATCCGCTCGCTCGGCGCGGCCACGCCAATAAAATTTCCATCATGGACTACGGTGACGCCCGCGATTTGCTCGGCCTCGCGCGTATCCACGGACACAAGCGTGGCCTCGAAAGAAGTCGGCCGTAAAATTTTCCCGTACAGCATGTCCGGGAGCTTCTGGTCGGAGGGATAGCGGTGCTTACCGGTGACAAAGTCGCGCGCATCCACTTTTGGCAACGACTGCCCGGAGACCCTCCACTGCGCGGCGGGAATCAAAGGGTCCTCTGCCGGCAAAGTTTGTGAGAGTTGCTGGCCCTTCACAAGCTGGGCATATTCAATCGACCGGTTGGATTTCGGATCGGTGATTTTTCCGTTGGCAGCGATCAACCCCTTCCGGTCGGCTCCCCATTGCGCGGCGGCCAATTCCAGCAGCACGTCGCAGGCGGCAGCGGCGACTTTGCGAAGCTGCAAATTCATGATCGGCGTCGTGTGGCTGCCGAATGTCCCCATGTCGTAGGGAGTGAGTTGCGTATCGCCCATCACCATCTCGATCACGCTCGTCGAGACGTGCAGTTCCTCTGCGACCGCTTGGCTCAGCGACGTCCGAATGTTCTGGCCGACCTCGACTTTGCCAGTATAAACGGTGACTACGCCGTTTTCCCCGATATGCAGCCAGGCCCCGATTTCCCTTGGTAATTCTTCGCCCGCTCGCTGCCGGCCCGCGCCCGATTCCTGAAACGCTGCCGCGTCTTTAAGCACGCAGACAATCAGGAGGCCGCTGCCGAGAATCCTGAAAAATTCGCGGCGGTCAGTTTCAAAGCGGTACGTGGGTGGAGCGGTGAGTTCGTAGCGCTCGGGCTCCAATTGATTTCCGAAATTCGGATTCGCGCTCATTGGCCGGGCTCCTTCACGGCTTTCACCGCCCTTTGGATCGCGGCCACAATGCGCGGGTGAGTTCCGCAGCGGCAGATATTGCCTTCCATGGATTGAACGATTTCGGCCGCGGATGGATTGTCGTTCGAATGCAAGAATCCCACGGCCGTCATGATCATGCCGGAGGTGCAGTAGGCGCATTGCATCGCACCCTCGTCGAGGAACGCCTGTTGCACCGGATGCAGGCGATCGCCTTTCGCGAGCCCTTCGATCGTGGTGATTTGCTTCTGGCCGACGGACCCGACCTGCGTGATGCACGAGCGCCGCGGGCTGCCATCAATCAGAACGGTACAAGCGCCGCACTGGCCTTCGCCGCAGCCGTATTTGCTTCCGGTGAGATCGAGCTGATCGCGGAGAACCGAAAGCAGACTTTCTCGCGGGTCCGCGTCTATCGAGTAGACGCGCCCGTTCACGTTTAATTGACGTGGAGGCATTTTATCCACCTCCTGATGCCGTTCAACGCCGCTCGCTTGCGGCGGCCCTTCGCAGTCAGGCTAGCAACACCAAAATTGGATTGCAAGAGAGCGGTGCAACTCTTAGATGCGGCGTCAGGAGTTGAGTTATCCTAAGCGCATGCGCCTAAGATTGGAACAGATTCAGCGCGCTTCTGTGTTGTTGCATCTATACTTTCCGCCGACCCGGCTCGTCGAGGCGCCCTCACTCTCGAAATCAAATGGCGCACGCGCCCGCTTGAAAGTCGAATCGGAATTACCGACCGGCTCCTTCAAAGTTCGCGGCGCGCTCGTCGCCCTCTCGGCGCGCCTCGAGCGCGGGCCTGTATGCGAAGTGATTGCCTCGAGCACGGGGAACCATGGCGCAGCCGTGGCTTACGCGGCAAAATTGCTGAATGTGCCGGCCACGATTTTTCTCCCCAGTAATCCGAATCCGGTGAAGAGAGCCAATATCGAAAAATCGGGCGCGAAAATCGTGGAGCAAGGCCGCGACGGTTTTGAGGCATTCCAGGCGGCGTCCGCATATGCGCGTGGCGAGGGGATTTATTTTCTGAACGACGCGACGGATGAAGATTTGCCCGCCGGGCCAGCCACAATTGCCTGCGAAATTTTCGAGCAAGCTCCCGAAACAGGCGCGATTTACGTTCCTATGGGCGATACCGCCCTGATCCGTGCGATCGCCAGTGCGGCCAGGCATCTCCATCCCCAGGTGCGCATCATCGGGGTGCAGGCGGAGCGCGCGCCCTCTTATTACCTTTCATGGAAAAAAGGCGAAGTGGTCACCACGGACACCTGCGACACGATCGCCGACGGATTAGCCACCCGGTCGCCCGAGTTGCCGAACGTCCGGGAGATCCTGGAATTGGTCGACGATGTGCGGCTCGTGAGCGAGAAGCAGTTGCTCGATGCCGTACGCCATCTCTGGACGGAAGAGCGCCTCGTTGCCGAGCCGGCAGGCGCCGCGACAACAGCGGCCTTCCTTCAGGAAATTGAACCCAGCTCCCGCCACGCAACGCTCATCCTGAGTGGCGCAAATGTATCCGAGAATGTTTGGAAGCAGGCCACTGAGGGGTATGCCAGCCGCGGGCACGGAGCGCACTGAAGCGGCGTTTTCGAAAATGGCGCCGCAGGAAACACGAAAGAAATCACGCGAGACCAGCCGATGACTTCGCACACATTCAACGCTTTGATGGCTGAAGGCAGCAGCAACGCATACACGGTCGCGTTCAAGCAGCTGGCGAACGATGCGCTCCCGGATGGCGATGTCCTCGTGGAAATTGCCTACTCGTCGCTCAATTACAAAGACGGCCTGGCAGTCACCGCGCGCGGAAAAATCATCCGCAAATTTCCGATGGTCTGCGGGATTGATCTCGCTGGCCGCGTCCTCGAATCGAGTATCCCGAACTTTCGTGCCGGGGACGAGGTGCTGGCCGTCGGGCAGGGGTTAGGCGAGACGCGCTGGGGTGGATTCAGCCAGCGCGCCCGTTTGCCCGCAGATTTCCTATTGCGCCTCCCGGCAGGCCTCAACCTGAAGCGGGCGATGGCGTTCGGCACCGCCGGATTCACCGCGATGTTGAGTTTGATGGCGCTCGAGCAGAACGGCGTAAGACCCGGAGCCAAGGAATTAATCGTCACCGGCGCAGGTGGCGGCGTGGGCTCGATTGCCGTCGCACTGCTCGCCGCGAAGGGATACAAAGTCGCGGCCTCAACGGGGCGTGCGGAGTTGCATCCGTTCTTGCGCTCTCTGGGCGCCACCACAATTGTCGACCGCGCTGAGCTTTCGCAGAAGCCCGCACCTCTCGCTGCCGAGCGTTGGGCCGGAGCCATTGATTCGGTGGGTGGGCAGACGCTGTCGTCAGTAATCGCTGCAACAACGGCCTATGGAGCCGTCGCGGCCTGCGGCATGGCCGGCGGAGCGGAATTCACCTCCAGCGTCTTCCCATTTATTCTGCGAAATGTCGCGCTTCTCGGAATCAATTCCGTCTCTACTCCAAAGCCGATTCGCGTGCAGGCATGGGAAAGGCTCGCACGCGAATTGCCGCTCGATACACTCGACTCGCTCACAACCGTCGAACCCCTGTCAAAAATTAGCGAACTATCGGAAGCCATTTTGGCCGGTAAAATCCGCGGCCGTGTGGTCCTCGAGGTGAACGCCCAGCGTCCCCCTTCAGAAAAACCTCTTTTTTGAAAAAAAAAGCTGCGACCAAACTCCTCTTGCATAGTCTAACTATGCCAGGAGGTGCTGCTTTCCAGTGAGACGAAATTCCACCCGGCTCGCTCTATATGCTGATTTTGCGGGCACTTGCGCGCTTCGGCCTGATGACCGGCAAGGAGATGGCGAACTCCGTCGAGGGGGGTTCGCGCAATGTGCTGCGAGTCGAAGTAGCGTCGCTCCGTCCGGCGCTTTAGCAAATACTGTCGAAGGGCTGGGTGACGGCGGGATGAAGCAAAACTGATGGAAATCGCCGCGCGCGATTTCACAAGGTGACTCCGCGCGGTGCGAGCAGCTTGTGGCAGAGCTTGCGAAGTTCGAGCGCAGCGTGGCCGCAATTGCGCGTGTCGTTCAGCCGGCTTAGCGCGGAGAAATACGATGGCCAGTGTAACCAGACGGTTTGGCGCTTACCTGAGGCGGCTCGCAATGCTGCTGCGGCGGGATAGATTCGACCGCGAAATGGACGAAGAGATGCTCCTGCACCGGGAATTGAAAGAACAGGAGTTGAAGGATAAGGGCGTGCCGCCCGAGGAGGCACATTACATGGCCAAGCGGGAGATTGGGAATGCGCTGCGGCTGAGAGAGGAAAGTCGAGAAGCGTGGGGATGGAATTGGCTCGAGCACCTGGGGCAGGATTCGCGTCTTGCGCTACGGCAAATGCGGAAAAATCCTGGGTTCACGGTTGTTGCCATTCTGACTTTGGCGCTGGGCATTGGCGCGAACACTGCGATCTTCACCCTCGTGCACGCGGTGCTCCTTAAGCAGTTGCCCGTGAAGAATCCGGGCGAACTCTATGGCCTCGGCGACACGCGCGCCTGCTGCGACACGACCGATTTCGCGGACATGCGCAACAACTTCGCCATGTTTTCCTATCCTCTCTACAAACAACTGCGGGACAACACGCCTGAATTTTCCGATCTCGCCGCCTTTCAGACCGCGCTCGCCAATCTCAGCGTGCGCCGCAGCGGTGTTTCCACGCCCGCGATGCCATATTTTGGTGAAATTGTTTCTGGCAATTATTTTGAAGCCTTCGGCGTCGGGGCATACGCCGGGCGGATGCTTTTGCCCGAGGATGACCAGCCAACGGCCCCGCCCGTCGCGGTGATGAGTTATCGCGCCTGGCAGCTCCATTACGGCGCGGACCCCGCCGTGATCGGCGCATCTTTTACGTTCAACGGCTTGCCCGCGACGATCGTCGGCGTCGCCCCACCGGGATTCTACGGCGATAGCCTTCGTAGCGATCCGCCAGACTTTTGGGTCCCGCTGGCGATGGAACCGCCGCTGAGTCCGGACAATGCCCTCCTGAATCATGTCAACCATTATTGGCTGTACCTCATTGGCCGTTTGAGGCCCAATGTACAGCCGGAACAGGCGCGAGCGCACCTCCTGCTCGAGATCCGCGACTATTTGACGAGCCTTGTCGGCGTCTCCGATTACGATCGCCGGACCATCTCCTCGATTGTATTCACACTTCCGCCGGCCGGCAGCGGTATCACGCGTCTGCGCGATTCCTATGGCGAAGGCCTGCGGCTGCTGATGATTATTTCCGGGCTCGTCCTCCTCATCGCCTGCGCCAATATCGCCAATCTCTTGTTGGCCCGAAGTACGGCGAACCGCTTGCAGAATGCCGTCCGTGTTGCTCTCGGCGCGGCGCGCGGCCGGCTGATTCGGCAGACGGTCACCGAAGGGTTGGTGATGGCGTTGCTTGGCGGGATTGCGGGAATCGCCGTCGCCTTCGCTGGAACGCGCACCATTCTGCTGCTCACATTTCGAGGCGCGGATTACATCCCCATCGATCCCGCTCCATCGTGGCCCGTGCTCGGATTCGCCCTCGCGATTTCGCTCGCTACCGGCGTGATTTTCAGTTTCGTGCCCGCGTGGATTGCTTCCAGCGCACATCCGGCTGAGCCTCTTCGCGGCTCCGGGCACTCCACTCCCGACGCTTCCGCGCTCCCGCAGAAGCTGATGGTTGTCGCGCAGGCTGCGCTTTCGCTGGTCCTGCTTGTCGGCGCCGGTTTGCTTTCGCAGAGCCTGCGCAACCTGGAGAAGCAGAACTTCGGATTTCAGCCTGAAGGCCGGCTCATCGTGAGAGTGCGTCCCGCGAGCGCCGGTTATTCAGTCGAACGCTTGCCCGCCCTTTATCGGCAAATGGAAGATCGCCTAAGCCAGATACCCGGCGTTCGCAGCGCCAGCCTCGCGCTCACGAGCCCGCTCGGCGGCTGGAATTTCTCTACTCCTGTCTTCATCGAGGGCCGTGCCCCTTCGGCGAATCCTTCCGAGGACGCAGCGTTTTATGATTTCGTCAGCGCGCATTTCTTCGAATCCATCGGAAATCGCGTGCTCCGCGGCCGCGCCATCTCCGAGCAGGACACGCCCACCTCCCACCACGTGGCCGTGATCAACGAAACCTTCGCGCACAGATTTTTTCCCAACCAGGATCCCATCGGCCATCACCTCGGCATCAGCGACGCCAGCCACAGCGGCGACTACGAAATCGTGGGCATCGCCGAGGACGCAAAATTTACGAACGCAAAAAATCCCGCCTCGCCAATGTTTTTCGTGCCGCTTCTGCAAATCGAAACCTACAAGGATGCCGACGACCAGGCCTACCAGACTTGGGCAAATTACATCGACAGCATTCAATTGCGGGTCGTCGGCCGGCCGGAAAATTTTCAGCGCGCCGTTCAACAAACGCTCGCAGATATCGATCCAAACCTGACTGTGCGAAGAATGATGACCTTTCAAGACCTTGTCGACGGCAACTTCAATAGCTCCCGGCTTATCGCCCAGCTCACCACCGTCTACGGAATTCTTGCTCTCGTACTCGCCTCGATTGGACTCTATGGCGTGGCTGCCTACACAGTTGCCCGGCGCACGAGCGAGATTGGGATCCGCATGGCCTTGGGCGCGCAACGGGGAACCGTCATCCGCATGATTCTGCGCAGTGCGATGCAGCCGATTGCTTTTGGCCTTTTGGTAGGTGTCCCCGTGGCGTTGGCAGGCGGGCACGCGATTGCGAGCCAGCTTTTTGGAGTGAAAGGCTACGACCCGCTCGTGCTGGCCGGAGCGGTGGCTGCGCTGGCGGCTGCTGCGGTTTTGGCCGCCATCATTCCCGCGCGCCGCGCCGCTTCCATTGATCCCATCCGCGCATTGCGAACGGAGTAGGCCGTGGAAAGTTCGAGCACCAATATCATGCCGGCGCTTCGTCGCTGAAAAGCAATTCCTTGGCGCGCTGCGAGGCCTTCACCACCGCCTTAATCAGTGTTACGCGCAGGCCGCCCTCTTCGAGCTCGAGGATGCCGTCAATCGTGCAGCCCGCTGGCGTGGTCACCATATCCTTCAACAGCGCCGGATGAAATCCCGTTTCGAGCGCCACTTTTGCCGCCCCCAGTGCGGTTTGCGCCGCAAGAAGCGTCGCCAGTTCCCGCGACAATCCCATCTTCACCCCGCCCTCGGCCAGCGACTCAAGAATGATGTAAATAAACGCCGGACCGCTCGCGTAAAGCCCAGTGATGGCGTCCATGTGCTTTTCATCCACGCTCACCTTTTTTCCCACCGCATCGAATAGCCGGCGCGCCGTGGCCACGTGTTCTTCTCCCGCGAATTTTCCTTTGCATATCGCGGTAATCCCCGCGCCGACCATCGAAGGTGTATTGGGCATGGCGCGGATCACCGGAATACTGCTGCCGAGGCGCCGTTCGATGTACTCGGTCGGCACCGATGCCGCGATGGAGATGATCAGTTTCTCGCTATTCAACTCCGGGCGGATCTCATTCAATACCGCACCCACCGTTTGCGGCTTCACGCAGAGCAAGATGATGTCAGCCCCGCGAGCCGCCGCGCGATTGTCCGTGCCGATAGGGACAGCCCCGCCCGAGAATTCCCGCCGCGCCTGCGCTGCGTGATGAACGGTGGCGAAAACTTTCTCCGGCGATACGAGTCCCTGCTTCAGAAACGCCTCTATCAGTATTCCGCCCATCTTGCCTGCGCCCACAACAGCCAAACGGCTTTGCCTGGAATCCTGCGCCATTTGCGTGGCCCCCTTTCGCGAGTCGTCTCTTAGGACGATAGCGCACACGGGCGTGGCCGGAAACGCCAAAATTGCCCCTCGAAATATCTATCGCTTGCATCGAATTTCGCGATTGTACTTGTCGCCCGCCGTTAGGGTACCTATGTAACATGAGGGATTTTTCACCCAAACTCGGCGTGGATCATGACGCCTGCGGCGTCGGATTCATCGCCCAATTGGGCAGTCCGGGCTCGCGCGACGTGATCGAACGCGCCCTGACGGCGCTCGGCCGTCTGGCGCATCGCGGTGGCGTGGATGCCGACGGCCTGAGCGGCGATGGCGCCGGTCTGCTCACTCCCATTCCCAAGGAATTTTTCCGCGAGTGCGCCTCGCGAGCGGGATTAGACCTGCCCGAAGTATTTGGCCTCGGGATGGTTTTTCTTCCCCGGGCGCGGCAGCAGGAAGCGCGCGCGGCCATCGAAGTGTTTTCCGAGATGGCAGGGCTGCGATTTCTCGGCTGGCGCGAAGTACCCACCGATCCCCTGATCCTGGGCCCGCGTGCTGCGGACGCTCTCCCCGTGATCCAGCAATGTTTCTTTGCCCACGAGGACCACGCCAAAAATTTCGACCGCCTGCTCTTCCTGCTGCGCAAGCGCGTCGAAGCAGAAGGCGTCCCCGGGACATATTTCTGCTCGCTCTCCTCGGAAACCGTCGTCTATAAGGGCCTGCTCGCGCCTTTGCAGCTCCGCATCTTTTATCCGGATCTCGATGCTCCCGGATTTCAAGCCCCTTTTGCCGTCCTTCATCAGCGCTATTCCACAAACACGCAGCCGACCTGGAGCCTCGCGCAGCCCTTCCGCTTGGTCGGCCACAACGGCGAAATCAATACGATTGGCGCTAACCGCCGCTGGATGCGCGCCCGCGAAAGCGCCTTCCGCCGCGAGTTCGCTGCTCCGGAATGGTTCCACGCCTTGGAAGAGGGCGTCAGCGATTCGGCCAGCCTGGATAACGCGCTTGAGATCCTCTTGCACCGGGGCTACAGCCTGGGAGCCGCCTTGCTGCGAGTGGTTCCCCCGGCTTGGGAGCACGACCCGCATCTAAGTCCGGAATTGCGCGCCTATTTCGAAAGCGAGGCGCGCGAGCAGGAGCCCTGGGACGGTCCGGCCGCCCTCGTCTTTACTGACGGGCGGATGGTGGGTGCAAAACTCGACCGCAACGGCCTGCGCCCGCTGCGCTATACGCTGACCACGGATGGCCTCCTCGTCGCCGGCTCCGAAGTGGGGCTGGCCGACTTCCGCGACAAGGAAGTCGCCGAGCGCCAGCGCCTCGGCCCGGGAGAAATGCTGCTCGTGGACCCCGCGACGGGCGTCATCTATCGTGGCAACGACGTCTCGCGATTGCTCGGCTCGAAGTTGCATGAGCCTCGCCCGCAATCGAATTCCGCTGTGCGGCTCGCACCCATAGCCATCTCAAGCGCGCCTCCGATCCCGGAGCCAAAAAAATTGGCCGCGGCCCTCGGCTGGACCGACGACCAATTCCATCTCCTCTTTCAGCCGCTCGGCCTCCAAGGCAAAGAGGCCACCTGGAGCATGGGCGACGACGCGCCACCGGCATTCCTTTCCTCCCAGCGCCGGCCGCTCTGGGATTACTGCAAGCAGCGGTTCGCCCAGGTGACCAACCCCCCGATTGACCCGCTGCGCGAAGCGCACGTGATGTCACTCGACGTCTACCTGGGAGATGAAATTGTCACAGGCTCGCCCGTCCTCGATGCCGGGCAGGCTGCGGACTTGATCGCGCGCTTGCAACCGTCGGTCGAGCGAATTGACTTCACATTCGATCTGGCTTCCGGCGTGGAAGGCGCTCTCGCAGCGCTCGGGCGCGTGAGAGAAGCGGCCGCCGAAGCCGCGCGCCGCAATCCCAAATTAGTCTTGCTCACCGATCGCTATGTCGGTGAAAGCCGTGCGGGGTTGCCAGCACTCCTCGCTCTAGGAACCGCGTGGAAAGCCCTCGTTGCCGCAGGATGCTGCGACGTGCCTGTCGTCGTCGAAAGCGGGCAAGTGGTCGAGACGCATCATGTCGCGCTTTTGGTCGCGGCGGGCGCAAGCGCCGTCTTTCCTTACCTCGCTCTGGAACTCAGCGAAAGCTTGAAGCCCGGAGGCGGCGAAGATTATTGCGCTGCGGTCGAGGGTGGATTGCGCAAAGTGCTCGCGCGCATGGGAATCTCCTCCGTGGCGAGTTACAGGAATAGCCAACTATTTGAAACCGTGGGCCTCGATGAGGAGGTCTGCGCACAATTTTTCGAGGATGCCGCAGCCACACTCGGTGGGAAAAAACTCGACGAGCTGCTCGAAGATGCCCTCGTCCGTC
>Ga0187801_10000226_pt1 | contig 13841 bp, 9 predicted proteins | sample NC_wetland_sal_i_10_FD_132465 | JGI IMG/M metagenome (GOLD analysis project Ga0187801, IMG submission 132465) | Wetland sediment microbial communities from Neuse River Estuary, North Carolina, USA - Control_1 | ecosystem: Environmental > Aquatic > Freshwater > Wetlands > Sediment | place: USA...
ACCGCCGCCAGAACCGGATGGAGGCGGAGGCGCTGCGCCACCTCCAGAATCGGAGGGGCCTCCGCCACTGATGATGATTTCTTTGCCAGGCTCCTGTGACGGTTGCGTGGGAGACTGCGGTCCTGCGCCGCCGCCCGAGCTGCCGCCGGAATCGGTGACGGCGGTGGGAACGGGAGAGTTCATTTGGTAGATCACGACGCCGGCGATGGCGATAAGGACGAGCGCGGCGACGCCGATGATTATTTTTTTCTGCCCTGACATTGCGACCGCCGGTTTCTTCGCAGTGGTGAGCGGGACGGTTCGAACGGCGGCCGGGACGGTTGGCTGCGGGTAGCCGCCTACGGGTACGGTGCCGGGAACAGTCGGAGCGTAGGGCGGCGGCATCGTTCCGGGGGCCCGCGGAGGGTACGGCGGAGGCATGGTGCCGGGGACAGTCGGCGGGATACTTTGGGGCACGGTTGGCGGCAAGGGCGCTGATGCGTAGTTGGGCGGCCTGCTTCCGGGAACGGTTGGTGGAATGCTGCCGGGGACAGTGGGCGGCAGCGGCGCTGACGGATATTGCGGTGGCGGCTGCTGAAATGGCGGGCGCGGCGGCTGCTGCGGGACGCGCGGAGGAGCGGGCGGCTCGGGAGTGGTGACCACGGGGAACGCGGTGTAGGAATCGGGATGCTCGAGAGCGGCGCCGAATTCCTCGACGGTTTGGAAGCGGGCGTCGGGATTTTTTTCGAGCGATTTCAGGACCACGCGCTCGGTGCCCTTCGAAACGTAGGGATAGAAGCGCGAAGGCGGCGGGGGCGGGCTGGCGACGTGGTCCTGCATGACCTGGAAATCGCTGTCGCTTTCGAAGGGGAGGTGGCCGGTCAACATTTCGTAAAGCGTGACGCCCAGTTCGTAGATGTCGGAGCGGTGGTCCACGGGGCGATTTTGAATTTGCTCCGGCGACATGTAGGCGACGGTACCCATTTGCGTGCCGGTGCGCGTCATGCCGCGGGAGCCCATCACTTTGGCGATGCCGAAGTCCATCACTTTGACGATGCCGCCCTTATTGAGCATCAAGTTGCTGGGCTTGATATCGCGGTGGATGATGCCGGCGCGATGCGCGTAGCCGATGCCGAGCAGCGCCTGGCGAAACATGGGGATGGCTTCCTGTTCGGGGATGGGGCCGCGGCGGCGGATCATTTGCTCGAAGGTTTCGCCATCGACGAATTCCATGACCATGAATGCGGTGCCGTCCTGGACGAGGAAGGCGTAGAGCGTGGCGAGATTGGTGTGATTGAGATTGGCCTGCGCTTTTGCTTCCGAGCGGAAGCGCTCGACGAGCTCGGCATTTTTCGAGAAGTCGGCGCTGAGGACTTTCACGGCGGTGAGCCGGTCGAGGCCGATGTCCACGGCTTTATAGACCACGCCCATGCCGCCCTCGCCGAGTTTTTCGAGGATGCGGTAGCTGGCGATGACGCGTCCGATCATGGTGCGGTCACACTCTCCCGGTGGCAGCGTGGCTTCATTCGATGACGGTTCGCCGGATGCCGCGATCATCACGGGGATCGCTGGGGCCCTCGCCGCCATCGACGCGCAGAATTTGGACCGTGATGTTGTCGAAGCCGCCGCGCGCTTTGGCTATTTCGACCAGCTCCCGACAGGCCTCGGTCGGCGGCTGCCGGGAAGACAAGGCTAACATTTCTTCGTCGGTAACCAAACCGTGCAGGCCGTCGGTGCAGAGGAGGAGAATATCTCCCGGCTGCATGGGGATGGGAGCTTCGGCGAAATCGGCTTCGACGGAGGAATCGGAGCCTAAAGCGGAGGTGAGGATATTGCGCGAGGGGTGAGTCTTGGCTTCCTCGGCGCTGATGACGCCTTTATCGACCATTTGCTGGACGTAACTGTGGTCGCGCGTGAGCCGCGTGATGGCGCCCTTGCGAAAGAGGTAGAGGCGGGAATCGCCCACGTGGCCGTAAGTGAGATGGTCACCGCGCAGGACGGCGGAGGTGCAGGTGGTGCCCATGCCGGTGAGTTCCGGGTGATCGTGGACGTGTTCGTGGATGGAATTGTGCGCGGCTTGATAGGCGGTGACGAGCGCTTCGGTGGGGTCGGAGTATTCGCTATTGAGGAAAACATCGCGGACGGCATCAACGGCGAGTTGGCTGGCGACCTGGCCGCCTTCGTGGCCGCCCATGCCGTCGGCAACGACAACGAGGCGGCCTCTTTTCAGGTACTCTTCGTCGTTATCGGGCTCAGCGTAGCAGAGATTGTCTTCGTTTTCGGTGCGCTCACAACCCACGTCGGTAAGATTCGCCAGTTCGATTCCCGGGTGCGTCTTCATGAATGCGATGGGAGCCTCACAAACACTTGAATTTCACGGTGACTTCGCCGAAGCGAATCATGTCGTTGTCTTTGAGTTCCTCGCGCGAGATTTTCTTTTCGTTGACGTAGGTGCCGTTGGAGGAATCGAGGTCGGTGAGGATAAATTTTCCGTCCTCGTAGCGCAGGCTGGCGTGTTGGCCCGAGACGGTGGTATCGCGAATGACAACCTGGCTTTCGGGGCCGCCGCCGACCGTGTTCTTTCCCTCGTGCAATTTGAAATCCTCGCCCTTTTGGTCGCCGGACATGGCCACGAGCCAACCGACAACGGGAGGCTTGCGCTTTTCGGAGATGAGAATGGTGCGCCGGCCGCCGCCGCCGGCTGCGGGATCCTTGGAAGGCTCCGACTCGAGGCGAGTCTTGGCCGTGGCGCCGCCTCCGGCCACTTGATAGCCGGTGGTCTGGCATGTGGGACAGATTTCCCAGGAATCCTCCATTTGATGACCCTTCGCGCAGAATTTCGCCATGTGAGCCTCCTTGGTCGGACTTCGCTATGAATTGAAATATGTGAATACTGCGGCACCTTTTTTGCCCAGGTAGATTCTGTCTCCGTTGCGCAGGCCGACTTTGCTGATCTTGGGAGAATCGACTGAGTTGATGTAGGTCCCGTTCGAGGAGCCTCGATCAATGACCACGACTTCGTCGCCCGTCGGGACAATCCAGGCGTGTTCGCCGGAAATTGTTTCGTCCTGGAGGACCACCTGGCATTTCGAGGAGCGGCCAATGAGCAAGCCATCCTTGGTGATCTTGAATGTTCTACCCGAAAGCGGGCCCGCCGTGGCCTGAATGCTGCCGTAGGAATCGGTCTGCGCTTTGGGGAGCGCGGCGGGTGACGGCGGAGACTCAATACGGACCGTCGCCACGCCGCCCGCCGGAACCCGGACGACCGCGGTGGGCTGGCGGCGAAGCATCAGAAGCAGAATCGAAGCGATGATAATGCCGCCCGCGGCATAGGCCACCCAACCGGAAGTTTCCATGAACTTCTGAATGGGGGTCTTCTCGTTCCAGCACTTTGCCGCGATATTGCGGTATTGCTTGGCGTCGGGCAGCCCGGGCATCATTTGAAGGACGTTGTCGAATTCCGCGATCGAGGCTTTGCATTTACCCTGGTCATACAAGTTCAACGCGCTTGCCCAGATGGGATTGAAGGAGCCGCTGGCGGGGGACGAGCCGGCTTCGCGGACAAATTCCATGGCAGTATTGATGGGTACAAAGAAATTGAAACCTTGCGTGGCCTCAGCGCCGGCAGTTGCGATTCCGATTACCTCGCCTTGCTGGTTGAAGACGGGGCCGCCACTGTTGCCGTGAGTGATGGCGGCGTCGGATTGGAGAAGAGGCGTGTCAATGTTGCTTTTCTTGATGGCGGAAATATGGCCGTTCGTGGCGCTGGATTCGAAATTCGATTCGTCGCTCAGCAAGTCGTTGTGTCCCCACTTCGAGGCGATGCCCGGATAGCCGATGACCATCACGGGATCCTGGACGCGGACTTTGTCGGAATCCCCGAGCGGGACGGTGGGCAGGTCGCTTCCCGCGATTTTCAGGATGGCGACGTCTTTCCCCTTGCCGATGGGATTATCCCACTGGAGAATCTTGGCCGTGTACTCCTTGCCGTTGGAGGTGAAAACGTCGAGCGTGGGAGTGGTGATGGAAATATTGGGCTTCGACTGAATGACCATTACTTTTTCCTTGTCGGTCAGAGCCCTCCCGATTTGCTGCTCGACGATGCGGAAGATGATTCCTTGTTGCAGAGCCTGTTCGAATTCCTTCTGCGCCTCGGCCTCGAAATCTTCGAGAGCCTCGGGATCTTTCAGATGCGCGTCGGCTACCACGTGACCGTTGGTAACAATGTAGCCATCGGGCCGGTAGATAAATCCTGAGCCCACTTCCGTGACCGGAATTTGATACGGCTTTACGAGATGCCAGGTAATCGTATAGCGGACGACCACCAATACCACGGCGGGCTTCGCCTCCAGCGTGCGCTTCTGATCCGGAGTGAGCTGCGGAGCAGTCTGGCAACTGGTCAGCAGGAATGCGAAGGCCAGCAGGCAAGCAAGTTTCTTCACAGCGCACCTCCGAATTTAAGTGCAGGCAATAGTGTAATCACAGATGAAGGACTCAAACAAGCAGCGGCAAAGCTGAACCCGCGGTTCGCTGCCCCGGGCAAGGCGAGCGCCTCGCGCTGGCGAATGGATGGGACTGGAAAAGGTCGACGCCGGGACGAGGCATGATTTCGACAGCCTTTTCTCGCGCATGCTCACGATCACGAACGCCGAATTCCGATTGGGTAATCCCTGCATGATGGACGCCGCACTGCATGCATCAAGAGGCCACTTAGGACGCACAGCCCTGGGGCGGCTACAGGGACGTTCGCCGTATATATAACTGTTCATGGAACTTGTCAACGGATTCATGCGATGAGCAGATCAGCGAGGCGGTGTCGAATGGTTATGCGGGAGAAAAATAAAAGGCGGCGCGCGCTAGTACAGGTGCGGCTGAGCATATTTTTCAGGAGATTTGAGTTTTGTTCCTACGGGCGACGATAGCAGAGGGCTAAATGGAGGGAAGGAAAGGAATTATGTTGCGGCGAATTTGGCAAGGCTATTGCATACATCTGAAGTATCCAGCCACATTTCATCGTTGAGGTGCGACATGAAGAGAATTCTTCTTAATGTGGCGGCGCTGAGCCTGGCGTGCGGAACAGTTGCGCTGGCAGAGAATCCCAAGGCAAAGGAAGCCAGCGTCACGCCACCGCAGATTTTTGCGATGCAGGATCAGTCACAGGCTCAGCAGGAGACGAAAACGTTCCTGGGTACGATCACGAAGAACGGCGACCAATTCATCCTGAAAGAGGAAGCCACCAAGGCCGCGTACCGATTGGACGACCAGCAATCCGCCAGCAAGTTTGACGGCAGGAAAGTGAAAGTCATCGGTGTTCTGGATGCCGCCAACAACACCATCCGCGTTCAAAGCATAGAAGAAGCGAACGCCTGACCGCATCAGGCGCAATCGAGAGAAGAGGCGGCCGCCCCTTCTAGCCGCTTCTTCCGATTGACAGGCCAAGCGCAGCCAAATCCGAGGCAGAGAAAGGAACCGCCGTGAGACTCAGCTTGCGGTTAATCCTGCTTCTTGTCGCGGGAATCACGCTCGTCACGTTTCTGGTGGCCAGGAACGAAGTGCGCTCCGAGAAGCGCGGATTCCGCGCTGACCTGGAGAGGCGTGCTGAAATCCTGGGGGAAAGTCTCCAGGAAATAATCGAACCCGCGCTCGAGAGAGGCTCGCACGAACAATTGCGGCGCGTGGTGGAGCGTTTCGGGAACCGGGAACGATTGGCGGGCGTCGTGGTGTATGACGACCGCGGTGAAGTGCTTGCGGAAAGTTCCAATCTGATTGGGCGGATTGATCTGCCTGCCGTGCCGCTGGACCGTATAAAGAATGAAGAGCAGGGAGTGGACGAATTCGTCCAATTGGGCGGCAGGCAAATGAATGTGTATTACTTGCCGTTGCACGCTCACGCATCAATGGACGGCGCGCTAGCCATATTTCACGACGCAAGCTACATCGAAGCACAGAGCGACCGAATCTGGCGCGAGACTTTGTGGCATGTGATTGCGCAGGTGCTCCTGATCGTCTTCATTACGGTGTTGATCATCCGCTGGACGATTGTCCTGCCGATTTCGCGGACGGCGGAGTGGATGAAGGCACTGCGGGTGGGGCGGCCCGCGCCGCGTCCCAATTTTCCTAAGGAAGATTTCCTCGCGCCGTTCTCGCGGGAAGTGATGCACCTGACGCGAAGCCTGGCGGAAGCCCGAGCTTCCGCCGAGGAAGAAGCGCGGCTTCGCGAAACAGGCGAGTCACTTTGGACGGCCGAGAGGCTGCGGGTGAATATTCAGAGCAAGACGAGGGTGGGGCCGCTGTTTGTGGTGTCGAACCGGGAGCCGTACATGCACGTCCATCGAGCCAAGGGGATCGAAATGATTGTGCCAGCGAGCGGTCTGGTGACGGCGCTCGAGCCGATTCTGCGCGCGTGCGACGGGACCTGGATTGCCTCGGGGTCGGGCGACGCCGACCGGGAAACGGTGGACGCACATGATCGGCTGCGAGTTCCACCTGAGAAGCCGGAGTACACGCTCCGGCGCGTATGGCTCACGAAGGAAGAGGAAGAGGGCTACTACTACGGATTTTCAAACGAGGGACTATGGCCTTTGTGCCACATTGCGCATACGCGCCCCATTTTCCGCGCTTCAGACTGGCAAAGTTACCAGGCGGCGAACCAACGATTTGCCGATGCCTTAATCCAGGAGATGGCCGGGATCGAGCAGCCACTCGTACTCGTTCAGGATTATCACTTCGCGCTGCTCCCCCGGATGATCAAGCAGGAAAGGCCCGACGCCCGTATCGCGATTTTCTGGCATATACCGTGGCCCAATCCGGAGGCGTTCGGGATCTGTCCGTGGCAGCGCGAGCTTCTCGATGGGCTACTGGGGGCCGATCTGGTGGGATTTCATACACAAGCGCACTGCAACAATTTTCTCGAGACAGTGGATCAGGCGCTCGAATCGCGGATCGAGTGGGAGCGGTTCGCGGTGAAGCGCAAAGACCATTTGACATTTGTGCGGCCGTTCCCGATTAGCGTGGACGTTCGCGAATCCCAAGTGGAATCAGATCCGGCCGTTTCGCCCTATGAACTGCGCGCTTCCCTTCTGGGCAAGCTGGGCATTACAGCCAATTTTCTTGGAATCGGCGTAGATCGTATTGATTACACGAAGGGGCTAATCGAAAGATTCAGGGGAATCGAACGATTTCTCGAAAAGTGGCCGGCGTATCAGGGCAAATTCACGTTCGTGCAAATCGGGGCGCCGAGCCGCACCCGCATCGTGCGCTATCACGATTTCCTGACGGAAGTGGAACAGGAGGCTGCGCGCGTGAATGCGCGCTTTGAGGTCAGCGGCTGGAAACCGATTGCCATGCTTACGCGGCATCATAGCCACGCCAAAATCCACCCCTATTATCGGGCGGCCGATTTTTGCATGGTGACCTCGCTGCACGATGGCATGAACCTTGTGGCGAAGGAATTTGTTGCGGCGCGCGAGGACGAAGAGGGTGCCTTGATCCTGAGCCAATTCACGGGAGCCAGCCGCGAACTCCGGGATGCCATCATCGTGAATCCTTACGACATCGAGCAATTGGGGGCTGCGATTCGCCTGGCACTCGAGATGGATCCGGAGGAGCGGCGCACGCGGATGCAGCGCATGCGGCGCAACGTGAAGGAGCACAACGTCTACCGTTGGGCAGGAAACCTGATCGCGGAACTCGCGGAGATTCGTATTGAGGAGACCGAGCCGGCCATGAGCCGCCCGACTTAAAGTGCAGCCAATTGCGGCTTCGTGGCTGGCGCAAGAGGATGTCTGATCAAGGAAGAAGTGGGAGGGGAGACAAAATTAAGGCACTGGCAAATTCGATTTCTGCGGATTTTGTGAAGAGCGCGCGCGGCCAGGCGGTCTCGCGCCCGCAGGGGAGCCCAGTCTCGTTATTTCGCTCGTGGGCGGAGATTCGATTGCGCGTGCGAGCTGCCAAGCGGCTGGCAATTTTTTTGGACTTTGACGGGACGCTTGTGGGGCTGCGACGGCGGCCGGGAGACGTCCGCGTGCCGAAACGATTAAAGCGGATTCTTGCCAGCCTCGCGCGGCATGCGAACGTTTCGATTGCCATCGTCAGCGGCCGAAGGCTTCGAGACCTGCAATCCCTGATTGGAATTGAGAGTGTCCGCTACTTTGGTTTGCACGGCGCGGAACAGGAGGGAAAGAGACCGGCGCTGACGAAGGAGACGAGGCTGGCTCTTGGGCGCGCGAAACGAGAGGCACGTATGCAACTGGGCGTGCTGCCCGGGGTTTGGCTGGAGGACAAGGTGTGCAGCCTGGCGATTCATTACCGCGGCGCCAGCGCAGCGTTTGTCCGTGAAGCATACGAGAAGCTTCTCCGGTTGCTCGCGCTTTTGCGCCACGATCTATCTGTGATTCCGGGGGAAAAAGTGTGGGAAATTTTGCCGCGAGAATTTGCAGGAAAGGGCACGACGGTGTTGGAACTGCTTACGGAAATGCCACGCGGAACGCTTGCGGTTTATGCCGGCGATGACACGAGCGACGAAACCGCTTTCGCCACGCTCACGAATCAAATCACGATTCAGGTGGGAAGGAGACCTGGGTCACGGGCGCAATTCCGTCTGCGGAATCCCACGGAGCTGCTGCGCTTTCTCGCGCGGATGGAAAGGGAGCTTCCTTGAAAGCGAATGAACCCTTCGAATTCGTCACGGCTTCTTACCTGGTCTGCATCGGGAATCAGGAGTGCGGCAGCCTGATGGATTTGCAACGCGGGATCGAAAGTTGCAGCGACGCTTCAATCTTTTACCACACCTTTCAAAGTCTTGGCCGGCACCATTTTCTCACCGAGGGTTTTTCGAATGATTTTGCGCAGTGGGTGTTGAGCTCCTGCAATCGCCCGATTCTGGCCGAACAACTGGCGTCCCTCGATATTCGCGATTATGTCTCGCTCGCTGCGCTGCGAGGCGACTTGCGCCGCATGGTGGGCGACTACTGCGGGGCGAACATGCGGGAGGCGCAGCAGGCGGCATTCGAGCCTTTTTTCTTCTGCGAAACCGTGGAGGAAGAAGTGCCGCTGGGCATTCAGGCGTGGACCTTGGACGAATTTCGCGCGGGAATGGAAGCTGTGGGGCATGCGTCCCTGCAATTCCACTTCATCACTTCGCGGCTGCGGCTGCATTTGCGTTCCAACGATTTTTCACAGTGGCTTTTGAAGGAGCTGGGCCTCAAAGAACTGGCGCGGCAAGTGGATCAAATCGACGTCTACACGAACACGCTCGACAGCGCCCGGAGAAGGATCATCCACCTTGTGGAAGGGGAACTTGCCCGATGACGACAGCGCCCCCGGCAGCCCGCACCAACAAGCTCGATGACTATGCCGGATTACTCGGCAGCGGAGAGATTGCCGAGCTGCGCGCCCTGGCTTCGCGACTTGGCACGCGTTCCATTCAGATGGCGAATTCCACATCGGTCGGCGGCGGAGTGGCCGAGATGCTCAACCGGATTGTTCCGCTGTTGGAGGAGCTTGGTCTCGCGATCCACTGGGATGTGATCACGGGCGGGGACGATTTCTTTGCGGTGACCAAGGCGTTTCACAACGCGCTCCACGGCGAGCGATTCGATTTGCCCGATGAAAGTTTCAAAACCTTTCTCGCCTACACGGAGCAGAATCGCGCGCGGCTTCATTTTGACGCGGATTTCACGGAGATTCATGATCCTCAGCCCGTGGCGCTGATTGATGCCAGCAAGGGCCGCAAGGGGCGCTGGGTGTGGCGCTGCCATATCGATTTGTCGCATCCGGATCGGCGGGTTTGGAATTTTCTTGCGCCTTATGTCAATCGCTATGATGGAGCGATCTTCTCGTCGCCTGCCTTCGCGCGCCAATTGCCGATTCCGCAATATCTTTTCTACCCCTCGATCGATCCACTCTCGGACAAGAACCGCGAACTGGAACCAGGAATGATCGCCGAGACACTGCAGCGCTTTCAGATTGACTCGAAGCGCCCGATTCTGACCCAAATCTCGCGCTTCGATCGCCTCAAGGATCCGATCGGCGTGGTCCGCGCGTATCAAATCGTGAAGCGATACTTCGATTGCCAATTGGTGCTGGCGGGCGGGGGTGCTGCGGACGATCCTGAGGGGGAAGCGGTCCTCGCCGAGGTCCGGGAAGCCGCGGGAAAGGACGCGGACATCCATATTCTGGACCTTCCGCCTTGGAGCGCACTGGAAATCAACGCACTGCAGCGCGCTTCGACAATCATTATTCAAAAAAGCCTGCGGGAGGGATTTGGTCTCACGGTGACCGAGGGGCTCTGGAAAAAGAAGCCTGTGGTTGCGTCCGCCGTCGGTGGGATTCCGGCGCAAGTGATCCATAAGCATACGGGTTTGCTCGCTCACTCGATTGAAGGCACTGCCTATCAGATTCGCTTCCTGCTTTCGAATCCTGCCATCGCCCAAAAACTTGGCGAGCAGGGCCACGAACATGTTCGCGAACATTTCCTGATTACGAGCAATGTTCGGCGCTATCTCACCTTGTTCCTGCATTTTCTGAGAGCAGGATCTCCGGCGTAGTTCTTTCGGGTCACACTTCGAATCAGCGTCATTTGCTATCCGGTCGAAAATCCTGCGGGGATTGTCACGAATCGCCACGTCTTACGTTTCTTGTCTCTTCTGATGCCCCACTTCCCTATCCGGTGTGGTATATAAACGCGCGCAAAAGTGGCGTGTCACGGAAGTGTAACTTTGCGTTCATGAGCGAGTAAGCTGAGCCGCTTGCTACCGTTGATATAGTGCCGTGGTTTGCGCGAGCAATCCAATCCGACCGTCGGAGATGAGGTCATCCAATGAAACGCATGGGCTTCCAGGCGCCCCTCCTATGCTTGCTGCTGGCCTTTGCGATTGCCGGATGCAGCGGCAAATTTGATCCGGCCGCGGGCACGCCGCCGCCTCTGAAGGTTGAGAAGGTGGAGGACCCAAACGTCTTCCAGACCGAGCGTCCCGAGCAATTCCCGCTGGCGACCGCCGCCGAGCATATCGCTACTTCGCAATTGAAAGTAACCGGGACAGTGAATCCGGACATCTCGAGGAGCGTTCCGGTGATTTCCATAGCTTCCGGCCGGGTGGTTGAAATTGCCGCACGCCTGGGAGATACGGTGAAGAAGGGTCAACTGCTGCTTCGCGTGCAGAGCGCCGACATTTCTGGCGCCTACTCCGATTATCAAAAAGCCGTAGCGGACGAGCTGCTCTCCCGAACTCAGCTCGAGCGCGCTGAGCTGCTTTTCGAGAAAGGCGCGATCTCGAAGAACGACCTTCAGGTTGCGCAGAATACGGAAGCCAAAGCAAAAGTGGACGTAAAAACTGCCGCGGAGCATTTGCGGGTGCTTGGCAGCCCGGATCCGGACCAGCCATCCGGGATTGTCGAAATCCGTGCACCGATTTCGGGGGTCATCACCGACCAGCAGGTAACCAATGCGGCCGGTGTCGCAGGCCTTGGTTCGCCAAATCCTTTCACGATCTCGGATCTAACGTATGTATGGATTTTGTGCGACGTGTACGAAAACGATCTCGCGAACGTACATTTGGGAGAGAATGCCGACGTTCGCCTGAACGCATATCCCGATAAGGTCTACACCGGCGTCATCAGCAACATCGGCTCGGTGCTCGATCCGAACATCCGCACGGCAAAGGTGCGCATCGAGGTGCGTAATCCGGGGCTGATGCGGCCAGGCATGTTTGTCACCGCGACGTTCCATGGCCGGAAGAAGGAACCGCACGCGGCTGTCCCAGCCACGGCGGTCTTGCACCTGCATGATCGCGATTGGGTTTATCTCCCGGCAGGCGGCAATAAATTCCGGCGCGTGGAAGTGAGAGCGGGGGACATGCTTCCGGGCAATTTGCAGGAAATTCTTTCGGGATTGATGCCCGGCCAGCAGGTGGTTTCAAACGCGCTGGAATTTCAGAGCACGGTGGAGCAGTAATGATTCGCGCGATCGTCGATACCGCGCTGAATAATCGCTTCATCGTCTTGAGCGTTGCCTTCATTCTTTTCATCTGGGGCATCATCGCCTTCAAAGCGCTTCCCGTCGAGGCCTATCCCGATGTCGCTAATACGTGGGTGCAAGTGATCACGCAATGGCCCGGCCGCGCCGCCGAAGAAGTGGAACAACAGGTGACGGTGCCAATTGAGATCCAGATGAACGGTATTCCACACCTCCAGCACTTGCGATCGGCGTCGCTCGCTGGACTTTCGGTAGTGAACCTGATTTTTGACGACGACTCCGACAACGACTGGGACCGGCAAAAGACCCTCGAGCGCATTCAGCAGGTAACGCTGCCGCCCAATGTTTCCGCGTCGATCGGCCCGGACTTCAGTCCGATCGGGTCGATTTACTGGTACACGCTGACGAGCAGCAATCCGGCGTACGACCTGATGGAGCTCAAGTCGATTCAGGACTGGGTCATCACCAAGTATATGAAGTCCGTCCCTGATGTTGTGGACGATTCGTCCTTTGGCGGGGTAACTCGCGAATATCAGGTTCGCCTCGATCCCGACAAGTTGGTCTCGTATGGGCTGAGCCTAGCCCAAGTGGAGCAGCAATTAACGAACGCCAACGCCAACGCCGGCGGGAGTTTCATCGAGCAGGGCTCGCAGCAGATCAACGTGCGCGCCGTTGGGCTGGTTCGCAATGTCGCGGATATCGAAGATACCGTCATCAAGACTCAGAACGGCACCGCGCTGCACATCAAGGATCTTGGAGTCGTGGCGCAGGGGCCGAAAATCCGCCTGGGGCAAATCGGCAAGGCAATACATCGCTCTGATGGTGTGGTGGTCGATGACAACGACGTCGTCGAAGGCATCGTATTCCTGCGCAAGGGGGCTGACACGGCGGCTACGCTGGACGGAATTCACGCCATGGTCCAGAGGCTGAACGAACAGATTCTACCCCACGGCGTAAAGATAGTCTCGTACCTCGACCGCGACGATTTGGTGCACTACACCACGCACACGGTGCTTCATAACCTTGCTGAGGGAATGTTGCTTGTCGTGATCGTTTTATTCTTGTTCCTTGGCAACGCGCGCGGAGCGCTGATCGTGGCTCTCACGATTCCCTTCTCCTTGCTGTTTGCTTCGATCTGCCTGGACCTCAGACATATCTCCGCGAACCTGCTCTCGCTTGGCGCACTGGATTTCGGGATGGTGGTGGATGGCGCGGTGGTGATGGTGGAAAACATTGTGCGCCATTTGAGCCGGCGCGGTGCGGACCGCACCACGGCCATGGAACAGATCCGTGTGGCGGCGCACGAAGTGCAGCGGCCCGTCTTCTACGCCATCGCGATCATCATCACCGCTTACCTTCCGATCTTCACGCTGCAACAAGTGGAGGGAAAGCTGTTCAAGCCGATGGCGTGGACGGTTGCTTTCGCGCTGCTGGGGGCGCTGCTTTTTTCGATGCTGGTCGCGCCGGCGCTGGCGAGCATTTTATTCCGATCAGGGGTAAAGGAATGGAAGAACCCGGTAATGACTTTTTTGACTATTCATTATCGGAAGGCAGTCACGTGGGCGGTGCGCAACCGGGGGTTCACGGTAGGGATTGCTGTGGCGTCGTTCGCGGTGACGGTGTTCCTGGCGTTTAGCGGGATTATCGGCTCCGAATTTTTGCCGCACTTGGACGAAGGCGCGATCTGGGTTCGCGGCACTCTCGCGCCCAGCACCGGTCCGACCGAGGGAGCTCGCGTGATGGAACAAGCGCGCCAGATCCTCTGCTCCTTCCCTGAGGTGCCGCAAGTGGTGACACAAGTCGGCCGACCGGACGACGGCACCGACACAACCGGGTTTTTCAATACGGAATACTTCGTTGACCTTCTGCCCAAGGAAAAGTGGCGGCC
>Ga0187801_10000227_pt1 | contig 13824 bp, 14 predicted proteins | sample NC_wetland_sal_i_10_FD_132465 | JGI IMG/M metagenome (GOLD analysis project Ga0187801, IMG submission 132465) | Wetland sediment microbial communities from Neuse River Estuary, North Carolina, USA - Control_1 | ecosystem: Environmental > Aquatic > Freshwater > Wetlands > Sediment | place: USA...
ACGCGATTGTCGTAGACATGCGCGTTGCCTTGCACGACCAGACCATTGGCAAAGCCGAGATGGTCAAGCAGCGCGATGAAGCGCTCGACCGGCGCATCGGGCGGCGTGTAGCCGCGACCGGGCTGATACGGAAATTTGTTCGACGGCCCGAAGATATGCGCGTGCGTGTCCCAGGCGCCGGGCGGCGGTTTTATCCGCGGCCGCCGCGGCTGCGGCACCGGCCCGGCAATGCGCGGCGGTTCGTGGGTGAGAGTCATCATATCAGCTCTCGATCATTCCCCTCCCACCCACGCGCACAGCGCGTGGTGGGGAGGGGTTGGGGGTGGGGGGACCTTATTTGCCAGCTACCCCCCACCCCGGCTCATATCGCTGACGCGATATTCGCCGACCCTCCCCACCGCTGTCGCGGGGGGAGGGAAACGTTCGGCTACCCCAGCTTGATATTCGCTTCCTTCACCACGCGGCTCCACAGCGCCATCTGGTCTTCGACATAGGCGCGGAATTCCTCGGGCGAATTCTGCCGCGACTCGATGTTGAGCTCGGCGAACCGCGCGGTGACTTGCGGCGAAACGATCGCGGCGTTGAGCGCGCCATTGAGCTTCTTCACGACGGCGGCGGGCGTGCCGTGCGGCACGAACACGCCGTTCCAGTCATAGCCTTCGAAGCCCGGCAGCGTATCCGACATCGGCGGGATGTCGGGCAAACTCGCGAGCCGGCCTTTGCCGGTATGCGCGATGGCTTTGACCTTACCGCCCTTGATCAAGCCAAATGCCGACGAACCATTGGCAAAGAAAAATTTCACCTGCCCGGCCATCACATCGGTCAGCGCCAGCCCGCCGCCGCGATAGGGCACGTGATTGATGGCAATCCCAGTGCGCTGCCGGAACAGTTCGAGCAGAAGGTGCTGCAGCGTGCCGTTGCCGGACGAGGCCATGTCGATGCCGCCGGGCGTGGCTTTGGCGAGCGCGATGACGTCGGCCACCGTATTCGCCGGCACTGAAGGCGTGACGACGAGAATGTTCGGCACCAGCGCGACCAGAAACACCGGCTCGAAATCCTTCCGGTAGTCGAACGGCAGATTGGCATAGAGCGAGCCGTTGACGGAAAACGCGGTGGCGTCGTGCAAGATCGTATAACCGTCGGGCGCGGCCTTCGCGACCGCTTCCTCGCCGATCGTGCCGCCGGCGCCGCCGCGATTTTCGATGGCGAATTGCTGGCCGAGATTCTCGCTGAGCCGGGCATAGACAATGCGCGCGGTGGTGTCGGCGCCGCCCGCGGGCGGATAGGGCACCATCACCCGCACCGGGCGCGTCGGCCAATCCGCTTGCGCGTGCGCCGCGCGAGGGCGTACGAGCGGCACCGCCGCCAATCCGCTCAGCAATGCGCGCCTGGTTGAACGTATCACCATGCCTTCCCTCCCCGACTCTGCCGTTAGGCTAGCACCGTTCTTAGCCGGAACAATGCAGCACGGAAGTCAGTAATCGGGTGGTCTAGGCGCGACAAAGCAACGACATTGCGCTCATGTCGTTTTCGGAGCGCATCATGTCCAATCGCAATCTTGCGGGCGTAGCGCCGCAAATTCTCGGCGTCCGGCCGCATTCGTCTCGCCCGCCGGCCACGAGCATCGTCGAATTTCTTGGCAGCGAGTTGCGCAGATTTGCCGCCTGGTGGAACCGCCGTCGGCAACGCAAAGAGCTTTTTGAATTTCTGGCCAGCGACCACCGTGCCGCGGCGGATATCGGATATCGGCATCACCGGGAGTGAAACAAGTTCGTCATTGCGAGCCAACGGGTCCGGCCCGAAGTCGGGCACCCCATCGCGCTGGCGCGATGGGGATCCCGTGCCGGCCCGATGACAAGCTCCGCGAAGCAATCCAGAGGACTCGGAGTTTGCGAATCTGGATTGCTTCGTCGCTTGCGCTCCTCGCAATGACGATGGTCCAAATGAAATCGTGCGTTAAAACAGCGTCGGCTGGTCGTCCGATTTTTTGATTTTGCTCGGCTTCGGCGGTTGCGGCGGTGCCGCTTGTTCAGCCTGCGCCGACAGCGGTGCGATGAGCGCCTCGGAATCGTTCGCCACGCGATTGACGGCCGGCGAAATCGGATAAACCTCAAGGAGCGCATCGTCCGCCGGCTTGATCAGCGCCGCCGCCTCCTCGGCCGGCACGGCATCGCAATCGAGCCAGCGATCGAAATCCGCAGGCGCGATGAACGCCGGCATTCGGGGATGAATGGCCGACAAAATCCGATTGGCGTCGGTCGTGACGATGGCGGCGGTGTCGAGTTCTTCGCCGCTGGGGCCGGTCCAGGTCTCCCATAGCCCCGCGAAAGCAAGCGGCGGCGGCGCGCCGTCTTCGCCGCGCTTGGCGCGCACAAAATAGGGCTGCTTCGGCCCGCTCGCTGCGCCCGCCTGCCATTCATAGAAGCCGTCGGTCGGGATCAAACAACGCCGCCGCCGCATGGCGTTGCGGAACGCCGGTTTGTCGAGCACGGATTCGCCGCGGGCATTGATGAGAAGTGGAAACGTCTTCGGCTCCTCGACCCAGGACGGCAACAGGCCCCAGCGCATCAGTGCGAACGACTGCTTGCCGTCGACGAGCCGCACGATCGGGATAGGCTGGGTCGGCGCGATATTGTAGCGCGGCGGAAAATTCGGCTGTTCGCCGTAGCGGAACAGCGCCCGGATCGCCTCCGGCGTGGAGAAAATGACATAACGTCCGCACATGCCCGCTTCGCTATTTTGTTGGAGCATGATCTTTTCCGAAAACCGGTAACCACTTTTCGGGATCATGCTCTAATCAGCTGATATAAGACGGACCGGGCAACAATTTAATGAGCAACGCCGATAACGCGCGGATTTATCCAACGCGGCCGTATCTGGCGGTGAGCGCGGCGATATTCCGCGACGGCCGGGTGCTGATCGTGCGCCGGGGCCGCCCGCCGGCGCACGGGCTCTATACGCTGCCCGGCGGCGGCGTCGAACTCGGTGAGACCCTGGAAGAGGCGATCATCCGCGAAGTGCGCGAGGAGACCGGGCTTGCGATCACGCCCCTCGCGCTGGTCGGTTTCCGCGAGGCGATCGCGCGCGACGCCGCCGGACGCGTCGAACGCCATTTCGTCATTCTTCCCTTTGCGGCGCGCTGGATCGGCGGCGAAATTGCGCTCAGCGAGGAACTCGCCGAAGCGCATTGGCGCAAGCCCGACGAGCTTGCCGGCCTGAAAACGACCGAGGGCCTTGCCGAAATCGTCGGCGCCGCCGCCGAACGCATCGCGCTCGCGCGCTGATCGCCAAGATCAATGAGGCTTGCATGAGGCTTGGATGAGGCTTGCCGTGCGTTTCGTCTGCATTATGTTGCCGTCTATGTCCGTATTTCGCATCGTCCCGGCCGTTGCGCTCGCGCTGTGCCTCGCCATCGCGCCGGCGCAGGCGCAATTCTGGGGCAACAACGGTTGGGGCAACAGCTGGGGGGGCGGCTGGGGCTCGCCATACCGGCAGGCCCCGCGGCCGTCGGCGCCTTCTACGCCCAAGCTGCCGCCGCAAGCGTCGGCGCCGTCGTCGCCCGCCTTACAGGACCAGCCGGCGCCCTATGACCGCGACTTGCAGCGGTTGTCGGAAATTCTCGGTGCGCTGCATTTCCTGCGCGGCATTTGCAACAACGACGAAGGCCAGAAATGGCGCACCGAGGCGCAAGCGCTGATCGACGCCGAAGCGCCGAGCGGAACCCGCCGCGAGCAGATGGTCGCTGGTTTCAACCGCGGTTATCGCGGCTTTCAGCAAACCTACCGCAGCTGCACACCCGCCGCCGATATCGTCATCCGCCGCTATCTGGAAGAAGGCGCCAAGATCGCCCGCGACATCACCGCACGCTACGCGAATTAGCAGGCATTGCATCACAGCTTGAGCGCGGAATTCGCCAAGGCAGACCCCCACCTTGATCCTCCCCCCTTTCAGGGGGAGGAAACTGGTCGCCGCGCCTTCTCCCTCCCCCTAAAAGGGGGGAGGTTGGGGGTGGGGGTCAACAAACACAAAATACGCTATTTTGTGCATTAACCCTGCCCCTAGGTTCGGCCTGTAAGGCCCCTCACGGCCTGCTAACGTCACCTTCCTGGTTCCGAGGGGAACGCCGGAAGCCGACGCTATGGGGATGACGACAGCGACACCGAATATCGCGCCTCGCGGCGCCTTGGCCGATAGCGACCAGAAACGCCTGGCGCTTGGCTATCTTCAGAACGCATGGGCCGAGGCGGTCCATGACGGCATCGAAGGCGATTGCCTCGCGCAAACGGCGCTGTTTCTCGCTTTCGCCGAACTGATCGCGACCTACGGCGAGGAACCCACCGCCCGCTACGCCGACAATCTCGGGCAGCGCATCCGCAACGGCGAATTTTCCGTCCAGCTATCGCGCCAGTAAACCATCTTCGTATTTATCTGAAAGACACTAATTCGTCGCCCAATCGATTCCCTCCCCCGCTTGCGGTGGGGAGGGTCGGCGAATTTCATGTCAGTGAAATGAGCCGGGGTGGGGGGACATAAAAAATGCCCCCCGCCCATAGCCGATGCTTCGCATCGGCGTTGATTGAAAAAGCACGGCGGCCGCAGGCCGCCTGCGCCCCTCCCCACCACGCGCTACGCGCGTGGGCGGGAGGGGAAAGGGCGCCAGCAGGCACGCACCTTGCAGTCCCTTCCTGGGCGAATTAGGCATAACTCATGAAAGCGGCCCTCCTTCCCGACCGCGGGGCTATCAAAGTTATCGGCGACGACGCCCGCAAATTCCTGCATGGGCTCGTCACCGCCGATATGCTCGATCTGACGCCGGGCACGGCGCGGTTCTGCGCGCTGCTCACGCCGCAAGGAAAGATCATTGCCGATTTCTTCGTGACTGAAGCGCCGCAAGCCGAGGGTGGCGGTTTCTTCCTCGATATTCCGCGCGCCTTGGCGGCAACGCTGGTCGAAAAGCTCAATCTGTACAAGCTGCGCGCCAAAGTCTTGATCGAGGACCTCACCGAAATTTTAGGTGTGATCGCGGCCTGGGACGGCGAGGGCACGACCAAACAAGGCTTGAGCTACGCCGATCCGCGCCTGCCGGCGCTTGGATTTCGGGTGATGATTGCGCCGCATCGCGCCGCCGAGGCGGCGAGCGAACTTGGCGGCGCGCTGGTGGGCGCGGAGGATTATGAGGCGCACCGCATCGCGCTGGGCGTGCCGCGCGGCGGGCTTGATTTCGCCTATGGCGACGCTTTTCCCCATGAAGCCGATATGGATCAGCTCGGCGGGATCGATTTCGCCAAGGGCTGCTATGTCGGCCAGGAGGTGGTGTCACGCATCGAGCATCGCGGCATCGCGCGCACCCGCTCGGTGGCGCTCCGCTACGACGGCGCCACGCCGGAAAGTGGCGCCCCGATTACCGCCGGCGAGCGCCAGGTCGGCACCATGGGCTCGGCCGCGCGCGGCCGCGGCATCGCGCTCATTCGGCTCGATCGGGTGGCGGAGGCCGAACCGACCGCGCTTGCGGCGGGAGGCATTCCCATTCGCCTCGTCAAGCCGGACTGGGCGCGTTTTTCGTTCCCCGGCGAGATCAAGGCCGCCGAATGAACGATCAAGCTCCCGACAATCTGTTGCGCTGTCCGTGGCCCAAGCAGGACCCGCTCTATATCTCGTATCACGACAAAGAATGGGGCGTGCCGGAATACGATGATCGCGCGCTTTACGAAAAACTCATGCTCGACGGTTTCCAGGCCGGCTTGTCGTGGATCACGATTCTGCGCAAGCGCGAGAATTTTCGCCGCGCCTTCGACGGCTTTGATCCGGAAAAGATCGCGCGCTACCGGAGCGCGAAAATCGAACGGCTGATGGGCGACGCCGGCATCGTTCGTAATCGCGCCAAGATCGAAGGCGCGGTGCTCTCGGCGCGCGCCTGGCTCGAGGTGATGGAGAAGGGACCGGGATTTTCAAAACTGTTGTGGGATTTCCTCGACGGGCGACCGAAGGTCAATCGCTTTCGCAGCATTCGTCAGGTGCCGGCCGAAACCGCGGTTTCGCGCGCGATGTCGAAGGAACTGACACAACGCGGTTTCAAGTTTTGCGGGCCGACCATCACCTATGCCTTCATGCAGGCCGTCGGCATGGTCAACGATCATCTTGTCAGCTGCTATCGCCATCAGGGAGTACAAAACTTGGCGATGCAGGAACTTGGCGGCTAGCATGTCGCCGTCATTGCCGCGGAGCCGTGCCGGCCTTCATGGCATGCCGCATGGCGCCGGCAAGCCGATGGCAAAGCGCGGCCTTCGTGCCGTTGGCGCCCAGCGCGCCTGGCAGCGCATGCTCTCGGGGCGGCGATTGGACCTGCTCGATCCCTCCCCGCTCGACATCGAAATCGAGGACATCGCCCACGGCTTGGCGCGTGTGGCGCGCTGGAATGGCCAGACCAGCGGTGCGCATATCTACTCGGTAGCGCAGCATTGCCTGTTCGTCGAAGCGCTGGCGCGGGCCCGCTCGCCGCGGCTCGACAAAAGCTGCCGGCTCGCGATCCTTCTCCATGACGCGCCCGAATACGTCATCGGCGACATGATATCGCCGTTCAAGGCGGTGATTGGCGACGCCTACAAGGCGATCGAGCGGCGGCTGTTGACCGCCATCCACCTGCGCTTCGGGCTCCCCGCCACTACGCCGCCGCCGATCGAGGCGCTGATCAAGACCGCCGACCGGCAAGCCGCGTTTCTCGAAGCGACCCGGCTTGCCGGCTTCGACGCCGCCGAAGCCCGGCGGTTCTTCGGCCGGCCGCCGAAATTCTCCGCAGGCATGGAACGCGATTACCTCAAGCCGTGGCCCGCCGAGACCGCGCAAGCGCGCTATCTCGAACGATTCAACAGGCTCACCCGGCAATAGCGGCGCGCGAACACGTTACAGTTGCGCCAATCGCGAATCCTATATGAATAGGGCACCCCAATTCCTATATAGAGGGCAACGACTTTCCGACGATGATTCACGTTTGCTCGCTGTCACGGCTTGAAGAAACGGTCGAATTGACCGGCGCCCGCCATGTCGTATCGCTGATCGGCGACGAAGCGCGCGTGGCGCGGCCATCCCGCATCGCGCCGAAAAATCACCTTTGGCTGCGCTTGCATGACATTTCCGCCCCACTTGACGGCTATATCGTGCCGGCGGAGGAACACATCACCGATCTTCTTAACTTCGTGCGCGAATGGGATCGTCGGGCACCGCTGGTCGTGCACTGCTATATGGGCATCAGCCGCTCGACGGCGAGCGCTTACGCGACCGTATGCGCGCTCAATCCTCGGCGCGACGAAGCGACCATCGCGCAGGCGCTGCGCCGCGCGTCGCCGACCGCGACCCCGAATGTGCGTATCGTCTCGCTCGCCGATCAGCTGCTCGGCCGCGACGGGCGCATGATCGCGGCAATTGAAGAAATCGGACGCGGCGATTTGACCGCGGAAGCGGCGCCCTTCCGGCTCGATTTGGAGTGAAAATCTTTCTGGCTACTGCGGCAGCGACGGGCGCAGCGCCGGCCGCATATTGGCAACCGGGGTCGCCGCCGTCGATTGCTCGGCACTGCTGCTGATCAGGCGGCTGCGCGGATTACGCTGGTAGAAATCGCAATAGGCGAAGCTCAAGCCGGAAAGCGAGCCGCGGAAACTGCGGTAATCGATCTTCTCGACCCGGAAGCACGGCGTGAACGGCATGCCCGCCAGATGCGCGCACATCGCCCCACCGTCGACCCGGATCGTGCCGGCCGGCAGCGCCGCAAAGCGGGTCTGGCCCTGACCGCGAATTTTGATGGTGCCGACCGCGGAGCCGTCGGAATAGATCCGTCCCATCCCGGACGTGCCCTCGAAACAGCTATAGGCGAACAGCTTGCCGACGACGAAGGCGCGCGCCTGCTCCGGTCCGAGCTCCTCGGCGATCCCCTCCCCCAAACCCAACAAGCCGGCCGTCAAAACCGACACACACACAAGCGACCACCGCACCGACATCGACCACTCCACCCCGGCAGCTAGTGTCCCGATTCCGAAGTTCCTAAGCATTTGCGGCGCGCTCGTACGAACTTCGGCGGCGCGGCATTAGTAGGAGGATGTTAACAACATTTCTTAACCGTCCCCTTACCATAGCAGAGCCCCGCATCATGGCCGAAATTTAGCAGGCAAGCCCGATTCCTTACCTGATTTTTACCACAATACGCCCGCGCACCTTGCCTTCGACGATGCGGCGGCCCGCAGCAATAACTTCATCAAGCCCGATTTCGTTCGCCATGACCGCGATCTTTTCGCGGTCGAGGTCGGCCTCGAGCCGGCACCACGCCGTTTCTCGGTGCGGCAACGGACACATGACGGAATCGATGCCGATGAGCGAAACCCCGCGCAGGATGAAGGGCGCGACACTGGTCGGCAGATCCATGCCGCCGGCAAGCCCGCAGGCCGCGACCGCGCCGCCATAGCGGGTCATCGACAGGACATTGGCAAGCGTAGTTGAGCCAACCGCGTCGATGCCGCCCGCCCAGCGCTCCTTGGCAAGCGGCCGCGGCGGCCCGGTCAGTTCGTTGCGGTTGATGATTTCGCTGGCGCCTAGTCCTTTCAGATAAGCCGCCTCTTCCGTGCGTCCGGTCGAAGCGGCGACGGCGTAGCCGAGCTTGGCGAGAAGCGCGACCGCGACCGAGCCGACGCCGCCGGCAGCGCCGGTCACGATCACCGGCCCGCGCGACGGATTGATGCCGGCGCGCTCCAGCGCCATGACCGCAAGCATCGCGGTATAGCCGGCGGTGCCGATCGCCATCGCATCGCGCGCGCCGATGCCGGCCGGACGCCGCACCAGCCAATCGCCTTTGACGCGCGCCTTTTCGGCATAGGCGCCGAGATGCGTTTCGCCGAGCCCCCAGCCGTTGAGGATGACCTGGTCACCCGGTTTCCATTTCGGATGGGTGGAGGATTCCACCGTGCCGGCGAAATCGACGCCAGCGATCATCGGGAAGCGCCGCACCACCGGCGCCTTGCCGGTGATGGCGAGACCGTCTTTGTAATTCACCGTCGACCATTCGACCCGGACGGTGACGTCGCCGTCCATCAGATCTTTTTCGTCGAAATCGGTGAGCCGCACCGTCTGCCCGGTGTCGGCTTTGTCGATGACGATCGCTTTGAAGGTCGCCATGCAAACACCCGTCATGCCCGGCGATCTGCCGGGCATCCACGTCTTAATCTGTTATGAGTTTGCAAGACGGAGATGGCCGGGACAAGCCCGGTCGTGCTGCTAAGCCGGCACCGCGGCGACGCGCGCCACCGGCTTCTCCACGATCGGCATATTGATCAGCGCCGAGAGCACGCCAAACAGGATCGCCAGCCACCAGACCATATTATAGGAGCCGGTGCGATCGAACACGAGGCCGCCGAGCCAGACGCCGAGAAAGCCGCCGACCTGGTGGCTGAAAAAGGCGAAGCCGGCGAGCGTCGCCAGCCAGCGCGTGCCGAACATCAAAGCGATGATGCCGTTGGTTGGCGGCACGGTCGAGAGCCACATCAGGCCCATCGCGGCGGCGAACACCAGGCACGTGACCGGCGTAACCGGGAATGAAATGAACGCCAGGATTGCCGCGGCGCGGATGAAATAGATAAATGACAGCAGGTAGCGCTTCGGCACGCGGTCGCCGAGCCAGCCGGCGCTGACCGAACCGACGATATTGAACAGTCCGATCGTGGCGATGGTCCAGCCGCCGACCTGCGCCGACAATCCGCGATCGACCAGGTAGGACGGCAAGTGCACGGTGATGAATTGCAGCTGGAAGCCGCAGGTGAAGAAGCCGAGCACGAGCAGCACATAGGAGCGGTGGGCGAATGCTTCGCCCAAGGCCTGCCGCAGCGATTGCGATTCTCCCGTATGTCGGGTGTCCGGCGGCGTCGCCAGCGCCAGCGAGAGCGGCAATACCGCAAGCATGCTCGCCGCGAAGATGACGAGCGTCTGTTGCCAGCCGAACGTGTCCATCAGCGCCACCGCGACCGGCGAATAAAGAAACTGCCCGAACGAGCCGGCAGCGGTGCCGAAACCGAAAGCGAGTGACCGGTATTGCAGCGGCACGATCTTGCCGAGCGCGGCGAGCACCACCGGAAATGAGCAACCGGCAAGGCCAAAGCCGATGAGCACGCCGGCGGAGAGATCGAGCATGGGCGCGCTGGTCGCATGCGCCATCAGCACGAGACCAAGCGCGTATAATAACGCGCCGCCGCACAGCACCTTCACGCTGCCGAAGCGATCGGCGATGATGCCGCCGAGCGGCTGGCCGACGCCCCACAACAGGTTCTGCAGAGCCAGCGCGAACGCGAATACGTCGCGACCCCAATGATTGGCGCTGGAGAGCGGGGTTAAGAAAAAGCCAAGCGTCGAACGCGGCCCGAAGGCGATGAGCGCAATCAGGCTGCCGAAGCCGATGACCAGCGCCGGCGTGCGCCAGCTGGTGATGGTCTTTGCAGTATTGGAAACGTCGCTCATGTCGCCCTAGCGAAACCTAAGATTCGCAAAACCTAAGATTCGAAAGCCGCGCAGCATAAGGGTTCAATCTGGTGGGCCAAAACGAAAACTGCCAGATGACGGATCACCCAGCGCATGGCTGTTCCGCCCGTGCTGCGGAGCGTAGCCGCCAAGCCGGCACCGTGCGGTTTGCCATAATTGGTGGCAGTGACTATGGATTTCGCGGCAAAGCCAACCCGAACACCAATGTCGCCTGACCCGACGCTTTCCGCATCGCTCATGCGCGCCGATGCTTTCCTCTCGCCGCTTGAAATCGAGGCGGCGGTGACGCGCGCGCTGGAAGAAGATCTTGGTCGCGCTGGTGACATCACTTCGACCGCCACGATTCCGGAAGATCTGGAGGGCCGCGCGGTGGTCGTGGCGCGCCAAGCCGGCGTGATCGCCGGACTGCCGCTCGTCGCCGCCGCGTTCCGGCGGCTCGCGCCGGAGATTTCGATCGCGCCGCATGCGCGCGACGGCGCTCCAGTACAGCGCGCCGCCAAGCTGATGACGATCTCCGGCAATGCGCGGACGATTCTCGGCGCCGAACGCGTGGCGCTCAATTTTCTCGGCCATCTCTCCGGCATCGCCACCGCGACGGCGGCTTTCGTCGCGCGGATTGCGCATACCAAGGCGCGCATCATCTGCACGCGCAAGACCACTCCCGGTCTGCGGGCGCTGGAAAAATACGCGGTGCGCTGCGGCGGCGGCTACAATCATCGCTTCGGTCTCGATGACGCGATCCTGATCAAGGACAATCACATCGCGGTTGCCGGCGGAGTGAGACCGGTGCTCGAACGCGCAAAGGGCGCCGCCGGCCATTTGGTCAAGATCGAGATCGAAGTCGACTCGCTTTCTCAGCTCAAAGAGGTGCTCGACGTCGGTCTTGCCGATGTCGTGCTGATCGACAATTTCGATCTCGCCGCGATGCGCAAAGCGGTGGAGATGGTGGCGGGGCGGCTCGTCATCGAAGCTTCCGGCGGCATCACGCTCGAAAGCGCGGCGGCGATCGCCGAGACCGGCGTCGATTACTTGTCCTCGGGCGCGCTGACCCATTCGGTGCAAAATCTCGACGTTGGGCTTGATATTGCGATGTGAGGACGAAGCGTCTGCACTCAAGTTAATTCATATCGTCATTGCGAGCGAAGCGAAGCAATCCAGAATTCAATTGCATTACAGATGCTGGATTGCTTCGTCGCTTCGCTCCTCGCAATGACGAGCGGAAATTGGTACGACCCTCTGCCCTTACGTCCGTGCGCCCGCCGGCGGCGCGGCCGCTTGCGGTGCTTTGGCGCCATCAGGTTTGGCGCTCTCGGACTTGCCGCTCGGCGTCTCACTATTACTCGCGCTCGGCGCGGCCGGCGCGGCTATGCTTGCACCCTTGCCCCAGACTGGTTCGTCCTCGCCGTCGCCCCAATTGCGCGGCCTATAAAATGTATGGACGCCGAGCTTGTACAAGCGCGTCATTTCATGAACCCAGCTCGGATGCACCCAATAGGCGTGGTAATGCGTGGCGTGGCCGACTTCGGCGAGCCAGATTTTGCCGTCGAGCGTATCCTTGGCGATGCTTTTCGCTTGCTCCCACATGTCGGGCTCGTCGATGCGGCTTAAATCCTTGCCCTCGCAGGCAAAGGTGAACTGGCAGGCGAGATGCCGGTGAGCGTTCTGATAAACCACGCCGCAGACGTCATGCGGATAGTAGCCTGAGAACACGCGGTTCATCACCACTTGCGCCACTGCCTCCTGGCCTTTGCGCACCTCGCCGCGCGCTTCGAAATAAACCGCATCGGCGAGACACTTCTCGGCCTTGGCGCGCGCCCTGCCCTCGAGGCCGAGCCGTTGCGCCGGTGTCTGCAGGCGGCTCACGTCGTCCTTGCCGGCGACCGACTCGCCTGAGCCGGTGTCGTTGTCGGTACCCTCGAGTGCGGAAAGCTTGATGTTCGAGTCGGCCGATTGCGCGGCAAGCTCGGCCGATGGTGGCACCAGAATCGGCTCGGCTCCCGGCGCCCAGCTTTGCAGCTTGTTCGGCGAGCCCATGACGCCGCCGCCGAAATAGATCGCGCTCGATCGGTCGGCGGCATCGGCATCAAGGAACGACATGCCGCGAAGCGAAGGCGAGGACCCATATTCCGTTTCGCCTGGCGCCGGAATTTCCGGCGGCTTGTCCACCAAAGCGGCATCCTCTTCATCGGCGGCCGGCCCGGCGGGAGCGAGCGCCACGCGCTCATCGTGTGCGTCCATTGCTGAAACGGCGGGTGCCGCCGGCGCAGGCGGCGTATTGATCGCCAAATCGCTATTTGCTGGCGTGGTTTGTTCGACTTGCGCAGCGGCGGGGGCAGCGGGTGTGGGGGCAGCGGGTGCGGGCGCCGCCGCCGGCGCATTTTCCGAAAGTGCCGGCGCGATCACGCTCGCCGGCAGCCGATCGGCTTTGTGACTGCGCTCGACGGTCGGATATTCGATCTGGCGCGCCGGCCGCGCGTGGATCGGCTCGTCGATCTTCCAGGAAAAAGCGTCGAGCGAACGCGGATCGTAATTGACGGTCTGGAAACCGAGCGGCTCCGGGATCGCGCTGCCGATCGGGCGCGAATAGCTAAACGTTGCCGCCTGGACCGGCGAAATGATCAAGTGCCAGTGCGACGGAGCGGCGTGCTCGCGCGCGAGCAACGCGGCGAGGTCCTGATAGCCGATCGATGTGGGACATAACCCGGCGCAGAACGCACTGAACCAGAACCGAGCAGTACAGCACGCGCCCGTTACCCCGTTACGCGACGCAGACATTACCCCTCACGCCAACACGCGCCGAACCCGCGCTCTTGCACCGCGCACGTGGTTATGGAAGCGCCACCGCAGTGGCGCGAATGCGACAGGTTTATTTATTGTCGGGTTAACGTTGCGAAGGCGTTAACCGCCGGATTTTCGCGGTTTCACGCTAGGCTACGCCGCAATGATGGTTGCAGGGCGCGCGCGCCCGACACGCTGTTCGGCCGCGCCGTGTGAACGTGTTGATAGTTTGTTAACCAGGATGGCCGAGCGCGCGATAAAGAGCGAAGTTATGCGTCCGTGGGAGTGAGCGCGCCGAGCGCGGCTTGCGCCGCGGCAAGGCGCGCGATCGGCACGCGGAACGGCGAGCACGACACGTAGTCGAGCCCGACCTCGTGACAGAACGCCACCGAGGCCGGATCGCCGCCGTGTTCGCCGCAAATGCCGAGCTTGAGCTTGCCTCGCACTTTGCGGCCGCGCTCGCTGGCGATGCGGATCAGTTCGCCGACACCGTCGCGATCGAGCGAGACGAACGGATCGCTCGGTAAAATGCCC
>Ga0187801_10000228_pt1 | contig 13820 bp, 9 predicted proteins | sample NC_wetland_sal_i_10_FD_132465 | JGI IMG/M metagenome (GOLD analysis project Ga0187801, IMG submission 132465) | Wetland sediment microbial communities from Neuse River Estuary, North Carolina, USA - Control_1 | ecosystem: Environmental > Aquatic > Freshwater > Wetlands > Sediment | place: USA...
CCCAGGCGGATGGGATCCCTTCCGCTGAATTAAGAACGCCTCATCGCATGAATGCACTTCCCTGTAAAGTACGCGTCCCGGCAAAATAACAAGGGCGCTCTGAACAGCCAGAGCGCCCTTGGAAAATCACGCCTACGTTCGGCAGGTGAATGGTTCAGGTTAGAAAATAAACCGGCCACTCAGCTGGAACGCTCGCGCATTTGTCGCCGTGCTGGTGTAGGTGTTGAATTGCGAGCTCCCAAAAGTGTTTATGTAACCCGCAAAGTTCGGGTGATTCAGGAAGTTAAACGCCTCCCAGCGCAATTGGAAGTACTTGCTTTCGGTAAACTTGAATGACTTACTGAAAGCAGCGTCGTAATCCGTTAGACCGTCCAGGCGCAACTGATTGCGTCCGCTTGATCCTTCCTGTTCCAGCAGGGGCTCTGAGACTGGAAGGTTAGCGGGCACCGTATATGTCGGGAAAAAAGGCACAGGGTGAAGCAAGGTCGCGTTGCCATTCACAGGAGTGTTGGTAACTGTGCCTCCACTGTTCGTTCCATTAAGCAGCAGGTCATTGATCGAAACCAGATCCGCCGCCGGGCAACTGCCGACAGGTCCTCCCGCGGCACACAAAGTAATAGGGGCGGCCAGAACGGTAGCTGGAAACCCGGATTGGGTCGAGAAAATACCACTCTGACTCCAGCCATCGAACAGATACTTCCTCCAGCCGTGGAAACCCTTTGCAAACGGAAGCTCGTAGGTGTAACTCAACACGAAGCGATTCCGCAGATCGAACTCAGAATTGGAACGTTGGAAGGATATGGGCTTCGACGCGTCCAAGGGGACCGCGGTGTCATTGACCAACACTTGCAGGGCATCGGAAACATCATCGATGCTATGCGCCCACGTATAGTTAGCGTCAAAAGTAAGCCCGTTCTTGAACCGCCGAATGGCCTCCACCTGAAGCGAATTGTAACTGGAGGTCCCGATGCTTTGTACTTGAGTAACATTGTCGAATCGCGGGTCGATCAGGTTGTTCAACCCATTAGGAGTGACTGAATTTCCGCCGACTTCGGCCAGCGCCGTATTGATAAATGCCTGCTCTCGTGCGACCTGATCGGCAAGACTGGTCGGAGCGGCCGGGATGTTGGCCGGATTAACGAGGTTAATCGGCTCGCTGACTTGTAGTCGGTCGCTGTGGCTTCCGACGTAGGTGATTTTCAGAACCAAATCGTGCGGAGCCTGGTACTCGACTCCAAAGTCCCATTGCTGGTTGCGTGGGTTTTGGAGGTTTTGGGCCACCGGGGCAAAATTCCCGAAGTCAGACACCGTCGGAGAAAACGAGCCTAAACTGGCCAGGGCCGCCTGCTGCGCCGGCGCTGTGCCGGCAAGCAGATTCGCAACGGTATTGCCGCCGGTAAATGAGGTGAGGGTGAATTGGCTCGTAAATGGCGGCGCGAACCGTAAATTGGTAATCGGATTTTGATAGATGAAGTCATAGGCGATCCCATAGCCACCACGGAAAACGAATTTACCGCTGGCAGGGTTCCACGCAAAGCCCAAACGAGGCGCCGGATTGTAGTTGCGGTGGAAGGCCGTGCCTCCCAGGTCGACCCCGCCAAGTGGGCCAAATCCGAGCGCGCCAATGGGCGTGTGATTGTTCGGGTCCAGGTTGGAGAGCAGGTCCTTGCCTTCCGACACGCCGCCAGAACTTTCCCAACGGAATCCCAGGTTCAGTGTCAGCGTCTTCGTCACGCGAAAATCGTCCTGAACGAATCCGAAAGCATCGAGCGCGAAGTTATGCCGGCCGGTGGGGCCCACTAGCTGTTGCCACTCAATGGGCGTTCCAGCCTGGAAGGCCGCGATGTTCGCATACACCAGGGCACCCAATGCCTCAAATGGAAACGTACTTGGGGCTTGGTAGCGATTAATATCGCCACCGAACTTCAACGTGTGTCGTCCTTTCGTCCACGAGACCGTGTCCGCGTATTGAAACGTATTTTGCGTGCGGCCTTGCGGAATAATGAAGGACTCTCCAAAGGAAGACGTCCCATCGCCGAAGATAATCTGGGGGCCGGGCTTGAACGGAGAATTTACCGGGAAGTTCGGATTGGACCGGCCGAAGCCAAATCGGAAGTTGCTGATTAAATTGGGTGTCAATACCGCAGTGTATCCAATAGTGACATCACGAGGTTCAGACGAAACCGATGCGCCAAAGCCCGGAAGATTTGTGCTGACGAAGGTAAGGCCTGGACTGACCTGCACGGACGGACTTTGGCCATACTTAACAAACAGAGTGTCCTTCCCGCCTCGCAATAGTTGGTCCACGCGCAACGTCCAGGTATCCCCTCGCAACGTATTGGCAGAGGACTCGTTCAAACTGCCTGTCGGAGAAGTGGGCGAGCCATCGGCCTTGAATATCGCCAACGAATTGGGATCCGTTATGGCGGCAGCCTGCGCCGGCGTCAAGACGTTTGCTATGACAGACTGCCCCGCGCCGGCTGTTCGATCAACCTCCCAGGAACCGTAAAAGAATGTATGGTCCTTGATGATCGGCGCTCCGAAGGTCACTCCACCCTGGTTTTGCACGATCTTCGTGACTGGCCCGCCAACGGGCGTGAAGTAGCCGCGAGCGTCTCCCAAACCGCTGTTCTGGAAGTAATCATACACTGAACCGTGATACGCATTGGTTCCGCTCTTGGTTAAAAGCTGTACCTGTGAGCCGGAATTGCGCCCGAACTCCGCGTCGAAATTGTTGGTAATGACCTTTACTTCCGCAACGCTGTCCTGTACGAAGGCCGCGCCAGACTCACCTGTGGTCGAAATGTCGGTCGCTGTGACTCCGTCCAAAGTTATATTGTTAGACCTGCCGCGCGAGCCGTTCGAATTAAAGCTCCCAACGCCAAGAAACGGGTTATTGATGGAGACAGGAGCAGTTCCAGGTGAGAGTGTCGCGTACACCACAGGGTCACGCGCTTGATTCGGCAGGGCCATGACCTCCTGCTCGTTGATCGAGTCGCTCACCTGCGCGCTGGCGACATCCAGCGTCGGTGTCGCGCTCGACTCGACCATCACGGACTCCGTGACATTGCCGAGTTGCATCACCGCATCGATTCGCGTCTTTTCGCCGCTCCGGACAAGGACAGGCTGTGTGAAAGACTTGAATCCCGTCTTTTCCACTGTGATTTGGTAGCTGCCAATTTCCAGCTGCGGAAGCGAGAACTCGCCTTCCGAACCGCTCGTCACCGTGCGCGTCGCCCCGGTGCTCGTGTTTTTGATCGCAATTTTCGCGTCTGCCACGCGCGCTCCGCTGGCATCTGTCACCGTTCCCTGCACGTCACCGGTCAAATCTGCAAACGAAGGAACTGCCAAAGCCCAGCTCAACAAGATTACCGCCAATAAAGGTGCAAACCACCTGCGCATGTAAACCCTCCTAAAGAACTCGAAATCCTCGAGAATTGCGAAACCCCAACGAACACGTTGCGGGATCGTTCATACGGAAGACACACCAATCCTTCCGCGTTCCGGCCAACGCTTGAACCAACCCAGTTACTTTTCCTCTGGAGAAATAGCGATGGCGAAGCCTGCTTCGCTTTGCACCTTCCCCAGCCGTCGTTCGCAGGCGAACAACGAGCTACTCGCCAAGCTCGATGACTCGAGGATGAAGCAATTCTTGTTCCCTAAACGTCGAGAGAAAACACTTTCTCTAAGACACATAAAACAAAGTGGATTACAGGATGAGATGCGGATGGGCCGCATTGGCCTTCGAAGGCGCTGCAGATAACTGTACATACCTGCGTTGGGGTTAGACAGGTATCTGTATAAACTATCTATAAAGAGTGGTCTCGCGCCAGCTCTCACACGCCGCTAGTCCGTGACTGCGATCCTGTGCTGCAATCTACGGAGTGCCCGTCCCGGTCACAGTTTCAGTTTTCGTCGGCGGCGCGGGCGCCGGCGGTTTTACTTTGGGAGCTGCGGGTTCGTCTTCGGTCGGAGCCGTGTCGGGCGTGTCCACGTTGAGGTGGTGCTCGCCGGCTTCCTGCTCGAGCGGAATCACGTTCGGGAAATCAACCACGGGCGTTCCCGCACTGGCGCCCTGCATGAATTCAAGCCATATCGGCAGGGCAGCGCGCGCTCCAGTCTCTTTTTTCCCGAGCGAAATCTGTTTGTCGTCGAACCCTACCCACGCGCCGGCCGTGATATTCGGGGTGAACCCTACGAACCAGGCATCGGTGTAATCCTGCGTGGTGCCTGTCTTGCCGGCCGCAGGACGTCCCAGCGACTTGGCTTGAATCCCCGTGCCGAATTGAATGACTTCCTCGAGCATGGCGGTCATCGTGCGGGCCACCTCCGGAGAAAGCACATCATGGACCTCGGGATGCGCTTCTTCGAGAAGCGCCCCGTCATAACTCGTAACGCGCCGGATCATGTGCGGATCGATGCGGATGCCGTCGTTCGGGAATACCGTAAAAGCCGAGACGTGCTCGATCAGTTTCATGTCCGCGGCGCCGAGCGCCAGTGGAAGGTACGGCGGCAGCGGCGTGGTAATGCCGAAACGTTTGGCCATGTCCACGACCGTGTTGATGCCGATCTTCTCCGCCAACTTCACCGCGGGAACGTTGCGTGACCCTGCGAGCGCGCGGCGCAGCGTGATGGTGCCCTCGAATTTTTCATCGTAATTGTGCGGCGAGTATGCTTGCCCCCCGCTGATGGTCGTGAACGGCGCGTCCACGATAGTGTCAAAGGGAGTGGAACCTTTCTCAAGCGCGTCGGCGTACACGTAGACTTTGAACGAACTGCCAACCTGCCGGACCGCCTGCGTGGCACGATTGAACTTGGAATCTTCAAAACTATAGCCGCCGACCATGGCCTTGATCTCGCCCGTGGGGTTATCGATGGCGAGCAGCGCACCTTGTGGGCCAGGCTGTTGCTCGAGCTGAACCCTCGCGGTGTTATCGCGCAATTCCTGAATCGAAAATTGCGCCAGGTCACCGACCTTCAGCAGGTCGGCTGGTCTCTTGCGCCCGGTCCATGCAAAATCGCCCGGCGAAAGAATGGCGCGGTACGTTCCGATTTTAATGACGGCGTTTTTTTCCTCGACGCTCAGGACCAGGCCCGTCACGTAACTTCCCTTTTCGATCGGATGCCGCCAGTCCTCGTCTTCGTAGGTATCCAGCTTGCCCAGGTTGTCCCGCAGCACGTTGGGCAGATTGCCCTTCCAGCCGTGGCGGCGTTCGTAAGCGTGCAATCCATCGCGGAGGGACTGGTTGGCGATGCGCTGGAGATGGATGTTCAGCGTGGTGTACACGCGCAGCCCGCGCTCGTGCACCGCTTCTGTTCCATACGTGGCCTCAAGATATTTGCGGATGTCCTCGAAGAAATACGGCGCAAGGTCGTTGCGCGGATACTGCACGTGCAGGCCGAGCGGCGTTTTCTTCGCGGCCATTTCCTCGCTGGGCGTGATTTTTCCTTCCTCTTCCATACGGTGAAGCACCAGATTTCGCCGCGCCAGCGCCGCTTCCGGATTCGAAAGCGGAGAGAATTTCGGACCGTTCACCATGCCGGCCAGAAGCGCGGCTTCCTGCAGCTTCAGGTCGGTGACGGGCTTGCCAAAATAGAATTGCGCCGCGGCGGCAAATCCGTAGTTGCCGTGCGCCAGATAGACCTGGTTCGAATACATGGTGAATATTTGCGGCTTGGTGTACCGACGTTCGATCTGCAGTGCGAGAAGGATCTCCTGCATTTTGCGGCGGAAGGTGCGGTCGGTGCGGTCGAGAAAGAGATTGCCCGCCAACTGCATCGTGATGGTGCTGGCCCCAGCGGTGATGCGCCGCTTCATGATGTTGCGAAACGCGGCGCTGAAGATGCGCGGAAAATCGATTCCCCAGTGCTCTTCAAAGTGCTGGTCCTCGATGGAAGTTACGGCGTTGTAAAGCACTTTGGGGCACTGCTCGTAAGTCATCAGAATGCGGCGCTGGATGGCAAAGCTCCCGGCAAGCTGGCCGTCGTCGGCATAGACCTCTGTGACCACATCGGGACGATAAGTTTCCAATGCCCGGATTTCCGGCAGGTCACTGGCGTATACGAAGAGCAAACCGCAGGCAGCGCCCAGCGCAATGGCGCAAAGGAGCAGGAATGCCAGGGCCACACGGTCAATCAGCTTCCAGCCGCGCAGCCGCAGCGTGATAGGAGGGAGGCTCAGCATGAAACACAATTCTATCGCAGAACGAATCGCAGGGCAGGTTTCCTAGGAGCCAGCATTGTGTTTTGGAAACATCGCAGCGAATCAAAGGTGGAGAATAGGTGCTATCTAAGCAATACTCATGTTGGTTAGGGCTATTTCCGGTACTCGGGGGGTTCTCTCATGTATATCATGCTGTTTACGATTTCTTTTTTGGTTGCGCTCGGCCTTTCCTTGACCATTGCCTGGATTTCGCGCGAGGCCATCGAAACCATCTTGCGGCGATTCGTAACGGACTTTGTGACAAGGTCCGGATTTGAAAAGTACATCCGCTTCGCCATCGTAGTGGTGGGCATTTCCGGGGGCACACGGGTTCGCGCGCTCCAGGAATATATTTCTGCGGCTTCTTACAACAAGCACGCCTTGGAGGCGGCGCTCACCCAGGAGGTTTGGGTGCTCGAAATGTACCGGACCGTGGTCGGTACGCTGGAGTCCGTGGTGTTTTTGTTGCTAGCGTGCATCTTTCTGGCGCTGATCGCGCCCGTGATCGTCCGGATGTTCAAAGCGGAGCCGGCAAAAACCGGTGATGGCCCGCAAAAACCTCAAGGTCTAAATCAGCGTGCCAGCCCTTCGCGCTGAATTCTAGCCAGCAGGCTCAAAGTAGCGTTCGCCAGCGCAGGAACGGCAGAGCGTGTGGCCGTCCTGCACGATTTCGCGTTTGAAGTTGATGCCTTCTCCACATTGCGCGCAAACCACGCGCGGCCCTTTAAAACCCGGCAAATCTTCGGGGAGGACTTCGACCTTCACCCATTGCTTGTCGAAGAGAACTTCGTCGGAGAGCTGTGCGTAGGCTTTCTGCTGCCCGGCATCTTTTTGGAGCTCGGGAAACATTTCTCGCGCGGCCTGCTTGGAGGATTCTTTCGCTGCGATGCGCACGGCCCGGCTAGTCTGGAGATCGACAAAGGTGGCCGCGACTTTTCCCCAGTCGCGGAATTTCAAGGCGCGCTTGCCGAGCCGGCAATTGGCCACGAGCGCGACGGCATCGGTGACGCAGCGGTCGATCTCGACGTAGGTGACGAGGCGTTTGCGCTCTGCAATCGGGTCGTCGATACCGAGTTCCCTTAGACCCAGCATGGCCAGACGCACGCCAAGGACCTGTCCCGCGCATAGATGGCCGTGCGCCTGCGCGGCGAGGTCGAGATATTCACTGAGCGTTTTCATTCTAGAGTGATCAAAGATCAAATCTTCCTGCACCCATAAACTTTGGTTCGCATAGAAATCCTACGTCGAAGCTTTCTCCGGGGCGGCCCACGGATGGGGCTCACGGGCCTCGAGGAAGGCGAAGATGGTCATGAACAGCGCCAGCGCCAGGAAGGCGGCGTCGCGGACGACCGTCATTCCCGTGAGCTTCTCCGGTGTGCCGAAGCAGCCGCAGTTGATGTCCATGTGAAGGAGATAGGCGCGAGTGACCGCAGCCAGGAATCCCACCATGACCACGGTGATGGCGGTGGCCCAGATGCGCAGGCGCCAGCCAATCAGCAACAGCAAGCCGAGAACGATTTCAACGAACGGCAAAATATGCGCCAGCACTTGCGAAGCTTCGGGAGAAATCATTTTGTACGACTCAATCTGCTGCGCGAAGCTCGAGATGTTCATCGACAGAGAAAACTTCAGAACGAACATCGGCCAAAGATGGGGGTTGGGCAAGAGAAGTTTCGAGAAGCCGGCGTACACGAAGATTCCGCCAAGGACTAGGCGGCCAATCCAAATGATCGCGCGGCGGAAAGTGAATGGGCTGGATTGCATCATTTCGCTTAACTTTGGGAAAGCAATTGATCCAGAAATTGCTTTAGCGTCGCGTACGTCATGACGCCTGCATACGGATAGGTCTGGCCTTTGCAGTGGAAGACCGTAGTGGGTGTCTGATTCACACGGTAGCCCTGGCCCAGCGCATAATCCTTGTCAATCAGAGGGTCGAGCGCGCCACCCTTGACGAGCGCGCGGACCTTGGCCATCTCCGCGGGAGAGAGCACGCTGGCTACCGTGCCGTCTACGTCGCCGGTTTGCTCCCACTTTTCCTGGTTTTCAAAGAGGACTTTTTCGACCGTCTCGAACTTTCCGATCTCTGCGGCGGCTCGACCGTATCGCGCGGCAATTCGCGAGTAAGCGTGCATCGGCAGGGGATAATCCCGGTGAATAAAATACACTTTGCCGGTGCTGACGTAGTTGTCCATGACCTGCCGGTTCGTGGTAGTGAACAGAGTTTTGCAGGCCGGACACTGGAAATCGCTAAAGACCTCGATAATGACCGGCGCAGTCTTCGAGCCGAAGGCAGTATGTGGGTCTACGTCAGAGACCCCATTGGGACTTTGCGGGGCAGCGGTGGCAAAGAGGCCCGCAAACGCACAGCCCAGGCCAAGAAGGATTGATCCTGCCAGAATGGTCCGACGATTCACGCGATCCTCCAAACTGCGTTCCTGGTTCTCCTCACGTGAGGAGAATTCTACCTCGAAATGCTCTCATCCGAGTAAGTCGCTGGGGTGAAGTTCGATCTTGCGCCGAAACAGATATCCTCGAAGACCCCGTCCAAGATCTCTTGAAGATTGGTTGCGACGGAATCTAGAAGCGTTGTGCCGCCAGGCGTCGGCAGCGGTAGCCGGTAATCCCCAAATCGCCGAGATGAATGGGCCGCAACTTCAAGAAAATAAGAAGATTATTTCTACTATAAGAAAACTTGACAAAGCTACACTCAACCTGTATACTCGGCGTCGAGCTAAGCTTGGTGAGAAGAAGCCAGGCATGATTGGCTTGGTTTTTGAGCAGGTTGAGCGGCTTTCGTAAGTTTATGGAGGACAGGCAGTCATGAGCAAGATTATTGGAATTGACCTGGGAACGACCAACTCGGTAGTGGCCGTGATGCAGGGTGGAGAGCCGGTTGTGATTCCCAACCAGGAAGGGGCACGGACCACGCCGTCCGTGGTGGCCATTACGAAGACCGGCGAGCGCCTGGTAGGCCAGGTGGCCAAGCGCCAAGCGGTGACGAATCCCGAAAACACGGTGTATTCGATCAAGCGCTTTATGGGGCGGCGCTACGATGAAGTGGGAGAAGAGATGCGCCGCGTGCCTTACAGGGTGATCGCGGGTCCGCACCAGGATGCGCGTGTGGAGATTTCCGGCAAGTCCTATAGCCCGCCGGAGCTGTCCGCGATGATTCTGACAAAGTTGAAGACCGCTGCGGAAGATTTTCTCGGAGAAAAGGTCACAAAAGCGGTGATTACGGTTCCCGCGTACTTCAATGATGCACAGCGGCAGGCCACGAAGCAGGCGGGCGAGATCGCCGGCATGGAAGTCGTGCGCATCATTAACGAGCCGACCGCGGCAGCGCTGGCCTACGGACTCGACAAGAAGAGCGACGAAACCATCGCCGTGTATGACCTTGGCGGAGGCACGTTTGACATTTCCGTTCTGGAAGTGGGCAGCGGCGTCGTGGAAGTGAAGTCCACGAACGGTGACACGCACCTGGGCGGCGACGACGTTGACCAACGGATCGTGGACTGGCTCATCGATGAATTCAAGAAAGAGAACAGCATCGACCTGAGCAAGGACCGCATGGCGCTGCAGCGGCTGAAGGAAGCAGCGGAAAAGGCCAAGATCGAGCTTTCGCAAATGATGGAGACGGAGATCAACCTGCCGTTCATCACCGCGGGCCCGAGCGGGCCGATTCACATGCAACTGAAGCTGACGCGCACGCGCCTTGAGCAGTTAATGAACGACCTGCTCGAGCGCTCGATGAAGCCCGTGAAGCAGGCTCTCGAAGACGCCAAGATGTCTCCAAACGACATCCAGGAAGTGGTGTTGGTTGGCGGCTCGACGCGTATTCCCAAAGTACAGACACTAGTGCGCAACTTCTTCGGCGGCAAAGAACCGCACAAGGGCGTTAACCCTGACGAAGTTGTAGCAGTGGGCGCGGCCATTCAGGGCGCGGTGCTCGGCGGCGAAGTGAAGGATATTCTGCTGCTGGACGTTACCCCGCTTTCGCTGGGTGTGGAGACGCTTGGCGGCGTGATGACCGTGCAGATCCCGCGGAATACCACGATCCCGACGCGTAAGGTGGAGACCTATTCGACGGCTTCGGATAACCAGCCGGGCGTCGAGATTCACGTCATGCAGGGCGAGCGCAAGTTCGCCGCGGACAACCGTTCGCTTGGCAAATTCAAGCTGGATGGCATTCCGCCGGCGCCGCGCGGCACGCCGCAAATCGAGGTCACCTTTGACATCGACGCCAACGGCATCCTGAACGTGAGCGCCAAGGACAAGGCCACGAACAAGGAACAGAAGATCACCATCACCGCGTCCAGCGGCCTGACGAAAGAAGAGGCCGAGAAGATGCGGACGGAGGCCGAATCGCACAGCGAAGACGATCGCCGCCGGATGGAAGAAGTCGAGGCGCGCAACCGTCTGGACGGCCTGATGTATCAAGCCGAGAAGATGATCCGCGAAAACCGGGAGAAGATCGGAGAAGCGGATTTGAAGAAGGCCGAAGAGGCTATTGACGACGCCAAGAAGGCCATCAACGAAGGCGGGGTGGCGCGGCTGCGGTCGGCGACAGAGAACGTCGAGCGCTCGCTGCACCACATCGCTGAGGAGCTGTACAAGACGCAAGCCGCGAGTGGCCAGGCGGGGCAGGCTGGAGCGGCCAGCGCGGGCGCAGGTCCCAACAGTGCTGGCCCGGCCAGCAGCGGCACTGGCGCGGGAAAGAAGCAGGGAGACGTGATCGACGCCGAGTACGTGGACGTTGATGAATCGAAGCGTCCGAACTAAGAAAGTCTTTAGTTCTTGGTTGCAAGTCTTAAGCAGGAAAAGAAAGGATCTTAGGATGCCTTTCTCTTCCTGCATGGATTTGGTAAGAGCGAGAGTCTGACGAAGAGATGACTGTAGGGGCATGATGGGTCGCACCCCCGCAAACCTCTCGCCAATTCGAATGAGTTTCGCGCCGAATGCGGCGCCATCATGGCAACGACAACGAAACAAGACTATTACGAACTGCTGGGAGTAGCGCGGAAAGCCAGCGCCAAGGATATTCGTGCGGCGTTCCGCAAGCTGGCGCGCAAATACCATCCCGACCTCAATCCCGGTGACAAATCCGCGGAAGAAAAGTTCAAGCAGCTTCAGGAAGCCTACGACGTACTCTCCGACACGAAGAAGCGTCAGATGTACGACCAATACGGCTTCTACAGCGACAATCTTCCAGGAGGCGCGCCGGGCGGGACACATGCCGAGGGCGAGCCGGATGTTAATTTCGACTTCGGCGGCTTCGATTTCGGCGGTGGAACGGGCGCGCCGGGCAGCGGCGCGGGCTTCCGTGACCTCTTTAGCCAGTTTTGCAGCGGCGGGCATGGCCGTGCCGGCATGGATCCGGAACACGAGCCGGGCGGCGACCTGGAATATCAGATCGAGATTGATTTCCGGGACTCGGTTCGCGGCGCGGTGAAGAAACTGACGATTACACGGCTCGATGCCTGCGAAACGTGCCATGGCACCGGCGCCATCGGTTCCCCGCAAACTTGTCCTGTGTGCCATGGCAGCGGCTCAGTTCAGCAAGCGGCGGGAAAGATGCGTTTCAACGTGCCCTGCTCGCGTTGCGGTGGGACCGGTAAACTACGGACGCCATGCAAAACCTGTGGCGGCGAGGGGCGCGTGCGGCGGACGGAAACGATCGATGTGCGTATCCCCGCGGGCGTGGCGAATGGCGGGCGAGTGCGCGTGCCACACAAAGGCAATGCGGGAACCATGGGAGCGCCCTCAGGCGATTTGTATTTGCGGGTGATGGTGCGGCCGCATGAGTTTTTCGAACGGCGCGGGGATGACCTGTACACGAAGATTCCGGTGACGGTCACCGAGGCAACTCTGGGCGCAAAGATCGAGGTGCCGACCATCGATGGGCGGTCGCTGGTGCGTATCCCGCCGGGAACGAACAGTGGGAAGACCCTGCGGCTCAAAGAAAAGGGCGTACCCAGCGCGCGGAATGGCGCAAGAGGCGATCAGTACGTCGAGATTCAGGTCGTGGTGCCCCAGCCGACCGATGAGCGGGTGCGGCATTTGATGAAGGAATTGGAGACCCTCACGCCGGGGGATCCTCGCAAGGATTTGTTCAGCAAGGCGGGAGTCTGACTTGCATTTGCAGGGGCGCAATATATCGCGCCCCCTACAAAAAGAGAATTGAGATATGGTGCAGCGGCCGAAAAAGCGGGCACGAGCCGGCTACATGATCAGCGCAGTGGCGGAGATTTATAAATTGCATCCGCAGACGCTGCGATTGTACGAGCGCGTGGGGTTGCTGAAGCCGTCGCGTTCGCAGGGTAACACGCGGCTGTACACGGATTCGGATCTGGAGCGCCTGGACGTGATCCTGACGCTCGCGCGGGACATGGGCGTAAATCTCGCGGGCATTGAGATTATTTTGAACATGCGCGAAAAGATGATCGAGATGGAGCGGCAGATGGGCGAGTTCGCGCAGGTGGTGCAGCAGGAATTGTCGCGCGTGGTCGCTTCGCATACGCAGGAGAAAACGCAGCGGCATGCGATTGTACGGGCGTCGCCGAGGATAGTTAGGTAGAGGGCAGGAATCGGAGAATAGAGAACAGAAATCAGAGAACAGAAATCGAAATTCCACGGAGACGCCTCAGTAATTCCTTCCACAGTTTTCCCAAAGTCGATGACTTGCCGCGCGCGGAGCGCGACCGTATGCTGTCTGGCGTCGGGAAAAGCGCCGGTCTGAAGACCGGCCACTACTAGAACGGATTGCCGGGCCGAAGGATGGCAATCCACCTGAGCAAGAGAGAAGAGCCGGCTCGAAGCCGGCGATACACATGGCGCTGGAGAATTGCACGCTTTGCCGAGGAACAGGATGGAAGCTGGTGCCGCGCGCGGATGGAGCGACAGGCAGCGTGGCCGTGGCCTGCGATTGTGGAATGCAGGAGCGCGCCGCGCTGGTGATAGAACGCGCGCGCATTCCCAAGAGGTACGAGCATTGCGATTTTGAGAGCTACAGCACGGATGTGGGATCGACGCCCCAGGAAAGGCATTCTCTCCAGCAAGCCAAGTTGTCGGCGCAAGGGTTTGTCCGAGATTACCCCGGCTCGTCCGAAAAAGGGTTGTTGTTCATGGGGCCCTCGGGCGTTGGCAAAACGCATCTTGCTGTGGCCGCGTTGAAGGAACTAATCCAGCGCGGGCATGCGGGATTGTTTTGCGATTATCGCGAGCTGCTGAAAGAGATTCAAGCGAGCTACAACCCGGCAAGCGAATCCACCGAGATGAAAATTCTGGAGCCAATTCGAACCGTGGAGATTTTGGTCCTCGATGATTTAGGCGCAAGTAAGCCCTCCGATTGGGTCCGCGACATCGTCGGGATCGTCCTGAACGCGCGTTACAACGAGAACCGCACGACAATAATCACCACAAATTATCTGGATAACCCAGTATCGGAAGGCGAAGCCGCGCGACTTCCCAACGGCAAATTAGTGCCTGCCACGCGCGAAGATTCTCTTGAGCAGCGCATCGGCACGCGAATGCGTTCGCGGTTGTATGAAATGTGCCGGACGGTGGAAGTCTACGCGCCGGACTTTCGCCGCGAGAAAACGCAAGCCGGCCGCGCCCGGGC
>Ga0187801_10000229_pt1 | contig 13780 bp, 11 predicted proteins | sample NC_wetland_sal_i_10_FD_132465 | JGI IMG/M metagenome (GOLD analysis project Ga0187801, IMG submission 132465) | Wetland sediment microbial communities from Neuse River Estuary, North Carolina, USA - Control_1 | ecosystem: Environmental > Aquatic > Freshwater > Wetlands > Sediment | place: USA...
CATACAAGGGCCTTGGTGCCGATTCCGAAGAGAAGCACGAGCCCGTGAGTGACATCGACACTGCAGCGGTGGACAGTCTGAAAGTGCTTGACCCCAAACGGCCGATTAGAGAAGCGGACATCCGAGAGCGTTCACCTGATGTCTGCTCTCGGGGGTGAAGCAGACATCGATCTACAAGGCGTTGATGTCCGCTCCTGACCCATTTCGGACCTCCAAAGTTGGTCCGATGCGGCAGGTGGCGCTTACGTAAGGTGAACACCGCGTAAAGCGCGTTATCCGTTTTCGCGCGCGAAATTCATCAGACGTATGCGCCTCACTTCATACAAATCGTCCTAATTACAAGACGATCGGTATCCAGCAAATGTTCGGCCACAAGCATAGAACCGCCATCAACCAACGCGCCAAGCTGATGGGGCGTATGGTTATGCTCCTCACCGATGGCCTATGCACAAAATCCTACGACCAATTCGTCGAGAGCTATTCCAATCCGGGTAACGAGCCGGATGAAACTGAGCGCAATGCCCGCATCTCGCGATTTGCGATGCGCTTCTCGCCAACCTGCTGGTACGAGGCAACGGCCTCGCTGTACGAGAACGCAGAACCTTGGATTTTGATCGAGGGTGGTGGCGACGATTGCGGCGTTTGCATAACTGTGCGGGTGCCGGCTGATGCCAACGTGCCTTCCTGTCCCGTAGTCGATTTGCAAGTGCCGCGGGGTGCGAAAAGGGGCCACGACGCCGGCGTAATGGCGCGGGCATTGCGAGACATACCAGGCTGGAGAGGGATCGCCGCGATTTGAGCTGGCGCCCACACGGAGTTGACGCGCGCCGGCGAGGTGATCGATTTTGTGGGTTGACTCTCGGGCGATGTCCGATTGTGGCCCAAAGCAGACATCCTGATCGCGTGGGCGAATGTCCGCTTTCGGGGGTAAAGCGGACATTTCTTCAACCAGCCACAACGTCCGTTAGTCCATCAGGCTGAATAGCCTCAAATCGCTGGCTAGATAGATTCAAATTTGCCAAGTCTTACTGAGCAAAGAAGCAAAGGATCTGTTCATGCGAACGTTAGTTGAGCGTTTTATGAGGGGCGAGTCGGGCGTCACTGCCTATGGCCTGATTGCCGCTGCTCTAGTGCTGATTGGCGTCGGAGCGTGGGTTGTCGCGCCCGCCCCCCGTGTTGTCGATTCGACGCCGCAGATCAATCCATTAGAGATGATGGCCAATGCAAAGGATCTGCCTAGTTCGCTGGAGATGGCACAAAATGGTCCCGCGACGGGCGCTCAACCGCCTGCAGCTGGCGGCGTGGCGGGCAACCCTGCAGCACCGGGGCCAACATTCCAGACGGGTACTCGGTCTCATTACGACACTAAGCACCACAGAAAGATGTACATGTCAGCAAAGAGTATCCATAAGCATAAGCAGCTGAAGCCGACTCCTGCATTCCCGGATCTGACGCAAAGGTCCGGGGCTGACAATGTCAACTGAAAAGGGCGGACAGGTTATTAGCTTCGGCAGTTCGCTTTTGCGGGTAAAGCGGACATTGACCACCCGTTGCTCATCGCGAACTCGATTTTATGAGGACACGCCCTAGAACAATCCGACGATCCGGCCGTCCGCTCCGATGTCGATCGACTCTGCCGCAGGCACTCTCGGCAGGCCGGGCATGGTCATGATCTCCCCGCAGATCGCCACGACGAACTCGGCGCCCGCCGAAAGCCGCACCTCACGCACATTGATGACGTGATCGCTCGGCGCGCCCTTGGCGTCCGGATTGGTCGTGAAGCTGTATTGCGTCTTGGCAACGCAGATCGGGAATTTGCCGTAGCCCATCGCCTCGAAACTCGCCAGCTGGTCGCGCACCGATTTGTCCGCGGTGACGTCCTTGGCGCGATAGATTTCTCTGGCGATGGTGCGAATCTTCTCAAACAGCGGCATATCGTCAGGATAAAGGAATTTGAGCTTGCTCTTGCCGCTTTCGGCAATCTTGACGACGGCGCGCGCCACCTCGGCGGCGCCGGCCCCACCCATCGCCCAGTGATCGGCCATCAGGGCTTCGACACCGAGCGACTTGCACTTGTCCTGAACGAGCTTGATCTCCGCTTCGGTGTCGGCGGAGAAGCGGTTGATTGAGACCACTGGCATGACGCCGAATTTCTGCACGTTCTCGACGTGGCGCTGCAGATTGGCCATGCCGGCTTCGAGCGCCTTGAGATTCTCGGCCTTGAGATCCTCTTTTTTGACGCCGCCATGCATTTTCAGCGCGCGGATCGTCGCCACCAGGACCATGCAATCCGGCGCGATGCCGGCCTTGCGGCATTTGATGTCCATGAACTTCTCGCCGCCGAGATCGGCGCCGAAGCCGGCCTCGGTCACCACATAATCGGCAAGCTTTAACGCCGTGGTCGTCGCCAGCACCGAATTGCAGCCATGCGCGATGTTGGCGAATGGGCCGCCATGAATGAATGCGGGCGTGCCTTCCAGCGTCTGCACCAGATTGGGCGCCAGCGCCTCTTTGAGAAGTACGGCCATGGCGCCATGCGCCTTGAGATCGCGGGCGCGGATCGGCTTGCGGTCGCGCGTATAGCCGACGACGATATTGCCGAGACGATTTTTCAGATCGTCCAGATTGCGCGCCAGGCAGAAGATCGCCATGACTTCGGAAGCAACCGTGATGTCGAAGCCGTCTTCGCGCGGAAAACCGTTGGCGACGCCGCCAAGGGACGAAGCGATCGAGCGCAGCGCCCGGTCGTTCATGTCGAGCACGCGCCGCCAGGCGACGCGGCGTGAATCGATGCCGAGCGTGTTGCCGAAATAGATGTGATTGTCGATCAAGGCGGCGAGCAGATTGTTCGCCGAAGTGATGGCGTGGAAGTCGCCGGTGAAGTGCAGATTGATGTCCTCCATCGGCACGACCTGCGCGTAGCCGCCGCCGGCAGCGCCACCCTTCATACCGAACGATGGGCCGAGCGACGGCTCGCGGATGCACAGCATCGCCTTCTTGCCGATATGGTTGAGCGCGTCGGTAAGTCCGACCGTGGTCGTGGTCTTGCCCTCGCCCGCCGGCGTCGGATTGATCGCGCTCACCAGGATGAGCTTGCCGTTCGGCTTGTTTTGCAACGATTTGATGAGATCCATCGATACCTTGGCCTTGTAATGGCCGTAAGGCTCGAGATTCTCCGGCGTGAGGCCAAGCCGCTCGCGCGCGACGTCGATGATCGGCCGTTTCTTGGCGGCTTGCGAAATTTCAATGTCTGATTTGGGCGATTGATGTTGCGAGGCGGGCATGATGGCAATCCGGGACTGGGAGGATAATTGTCATTCCGGGGCGCCGCAAAGCGGCGAACCCGGAATCCATATCCCGCAGCAGGGATTATGGATTCCGGGCCCGCGAACTTCGCTCGCGTCCCGAAATGACAGTGAATGGAAAGGGCGCAGTCGTCTCACGCAAACCTCGCCTTGACCGCGAGATTGACTGATTTCGCCCACTCGCCGGCTTCGATTTTCTTGCCGTCGGCAGGCTGCACGCGCGAGACCTTGAAGCGGCCGTCGGCGCAGACGACCGTGAAGCCGTCGGCTTCGACAGCGGCGATTTCGCCGAGCTTGCCGGCGATTCCTTTCGGATCTTTGGCCGGCAGCGGCTTGGCATCGAAAATCTTGACCTGCTTGCCGTCGAGCAGCGTCCAGGCTCCCGGCGCCGGATTGCAGCCGCGGATCAGCCGATCGATCTGCTCCCAGGGCTTGCCCCAGTCGATCTTGGCGTTCTCCGCCCCGCAACGGCCCTCGTAAGTGGCCTTTGACTCGTCCTGTTTGATGCGCGGCGCTTTGCCGGCCTTGACCAGGTCGACCGCCTCGAGCATCGCCTCGACGCCCATCGGAAACAGCCGATCGAAATAGACGGTGCCGAGCGTGTCGGTCGGACCGATCGGCGTCTTTTTCTGAATGAGCACGGCGCCGGTATCCAGCCCATTGTCGGGCCAGAAAATCGAAAGTCCGGTTTCCTTCTCGCCCTTGATGATCGGCCAGTTGATTGCGCTGGCGCCGCGATAGGCGGGCAACAGCGACGGATGGTACTGGATCGAGCCGTGGGTCGGGATGTTGAGGAATTGTTCAGGAACGAACAGCGTAACAAAGGCCATGACCTGAAGATCGGGTTTGAGCGCTTTGAACTCTTCCCACACTTCCGGCTTTTTGTAGTAGTTCGGCTGATAGACCGGAAGCTTGGCGGCGAGCGCCGCTTCCTTGAGCGGATCGGCCTTGGCGCCCGGGCGTTCCGGCGCGACATAGACGGCGATCACGTTGTCGCCGCGCTTGAGCAGCGCTTCAAGCACCGCTTTGCCGAATGCCTGCTGGCCGTGAACCACTATTCGCATAAATCGACTCCTCAAATTCCGCTCATGCCCACGAAAGCGGGCATCCAGAACACATTTTAAAACCGCCTGGGTCCCCGCTTACGCGGGGACGAGCGGTATCGAGACTACGCCGCCTCGGCCTTGGCCGGCTTGTCCGGCGCAGTGATCGCGCCTGACGATTTGATTTCTGCGAGCTCTTTCCCGGAATAGCCGAGCACCTTACGCAAGATTTCCTCGGTGTGCTCGCCGAGAAGCGGCGAGCGCCGCACGTCGGCGGGCGAATCCGACAGTTTGATCGGATTGCCGACGGTCAGATACTTGCCGCGGGTCGGATGATCGACCTCGACCACCGTGCCCGTGGTACGCAACGACCGGTCTTCGGCGATCTCTTTCATCGACAGGATCGGACCGCATGGAATGTCATACTTGTTGAGGATCTGCATCGCCTCGAACTTGGTCTTGGTTTCCGTCCAGCTCTCGACCGTGTCGAAGATCTGGCGCAGCCGCGGCAGCCGCGCCGGCGGCGTTGCATAATCCGGATCGGTTTTCCATTCCGGCTTGCCGATGATGTCGCAGATTGCACCCCACACCGGCGCCTGCGTGATGAAATAAATGTAGGCGTCGGGGTCCTTCTCCCAGCCTTTGCATTTGAGGATCCAGCCCGGCTGGCCGCCGCCGGAATCATTGCCGGCGCGTGGCACGGCGGCGCCGAAGGGCACGCCTTCGCCGTATTGGCTGTATTCGTTCAGCGGACCGTGATTGAGCCGTTGCTGGTCGCGGAGCTTGACCCGGCAAAGATTGAGCACGCCGTCCTGCATGGCGGCGAGCACACGCTGGCCGCGGCCGGTGCGGACGCGCTGATAGAGCGCCGAGACGATGCCAAGCGCGAGATGCAAACCGGTGCCGGAATCGCCGATCTGCGCGCCGGTGACGAGCGGCGGGCCGTCGCGGAAGCCGGTGGTGGACGCCGAGCCACCGGCGCATTGCGCCACGTTCTCGTAGACCTTGCAGTCCTCATAGGGGCCGGGCCCGAAGCCCTTCACCGAAGCAACGATCATGCGCGGATTGAGCTTGTGGATGTGCTCCCAGGTCAGTCCCATGCGGTCGAGCGCGCCGGGCGCAAAATTCTCCACCAGCACGTCGCAATGCCGGATCAGCCGGTCGAGGATTTCCTTGCCCTTGGAATTCTTGGAATCGATGGTGATCGAGCGCTTTGAACCATTGAGCATCGTGAAATAGAGGCTGTCGGCGCCCTTGACGTCGCGCAACTGACCGCGCGTGATGTCGCCCACGCCCGGCCGTTCCACCTTGATGACGTCGGCGCCCATATAGGCAAGCAGCTGGGTGCAGGTGGGCCCCGACTGTACGTGCGTGAAGTCCAGTATCCGCACCCCGTCGAGCGCCCTGCCCGCTTGCCCCCAGGCTTTGCTGCTGGGGCGCGGCAGGCCATTGCCGTTCGCCGATTTCTTCACGAGCTTGACGACCCTCTTCGATGAGGTCTTTGCAATGCTTTTGGCCTTCGCCGCCTTGGACTTCGCCTTCGCAACTTTCTTGGTAGCTTGCTTGCGCCTTGCCATTATTTTCCTCTCCTCGACTCGATGCTGCGCTGCCTTCTCGGCGACGCCACGTTATTTCTTGCGCAGCACGCTTTGCGGGTTGAGATTGCCGATGCGGCCGCTCTCGCTGCCGGCGGCGGGATCGATCACCGCGTTGATCAGCGTCGGCTTGCCGGAATCCATCGCCGCGTTGACGGCGCGTTTGAGCTCGTCCGGCGTGGTCGCATTGACTCCCGCCCCGCCGAAGGCCTCGATCATCTTGTCGTAGCGGGCACCCTTGACGAAGACCGTGGTCGCCGGGTCGGAGCCGCCGCCGCGGTTAACGTCGGTGCCGCGATAGATGCCGTCATTATTGAAGATCACCACGCAGACCGGCAGGTTGTAGCGGCAGATGGTTTCGATCTCCATGCCGGAGAAACCGAAGGCGCTGTCGCCTTCGATCGCGAGCACAGGCTTGCCGGTTTCGATCGTGGCGCCGACGGCATAGCCCATGCCGATGCCCATCACGCCCCAGGTGCCGACGTCGAGCCGCTTGCGCGGCGCATACATGTCGATGATGCCGCGCGTAAGATCGAGCGCGTTGGCGCCTTCATTGACGAGAATGGCGTCCGGGCGCTCTTTGACGATGGTGCGCAGCACGCCGAGCGCGCCGTGATAATCCATTGGCGAATTGTTGTTCATCAGCCGCGGCGCCATCTTGGCGACGTTCTCTTCTCTTTTGCTCTTGACCGCATCGACCCAGTCGGCCGGCGGCGCCGGCCATTTTGCGCCCATCGCTTCGAGCAGCGCGTGGACGCAGGAGCCGATGTCGCCAACCACCGGAGCCGCGATCTCGACATTGGAGTCCATTTCCTTGGGCTCGATGTCGACCTGAATGAGCATCTTGGCGTACGGTTCGCCCCAGGTCTTGCCCTTGCCGTGCGACAACAGCCAGTTCAGCCGAGCTCCGATCAGCATGACAACATCGGAATCCTTGAGCACGGTCGAGCGCGCCGCGCCCGCACCCTGCGGGTGCGTATCAGGCAGCAAGCCCTTGGCCATGCTCATTGGCAGGAACGGCACGCCGGTTTTTTCAACGAGTGCCCGGATCTGATCGTCGGCTTGCGCGTAGGCTGCGCCCTTGCCGAGAATGATCAGCGGACGCTTGGCGTTTCTGAGCACATCGAGCGCGCGTTTGACCGCCTCGGGCGCTGGAATTTGCGCCGGCGCCGGATCGATGACCTTGACCAGCGATTTGGCGCCGGCCTCGGCATCCATCACCTGGGCGAACAATTTCGCCGGAAAATCGAGATAGACGCCGCCCGGCCGGCCCGAGACTGCGGCGCGGATCGCGCGCGCCACGCCGATGCCGATGTCGGCCGCGTGCAGCACGCGGAAGGCAGCCTTGCACAAGGGCTTGGCCACCGCGAGCTGATCCATTTCTTCATAGTCGCCCTGTTGCAGATCGACGATCTCGCGCTCGGACGAGCCCGAGATCAGGATCATCGGAAAGCAATTGGTCGTGGCATGGGCGAGTGCGGTCAGCCCGTTGAGAAATCCGGGCGCCGAAACGGTGAGGCAGATGCCCGGCGCCTTGGTCAAAAAGCCGCCGATCGCCGCGGCATAGCCGGCGTTCTGCTCGTGCCGGAATGAAATCACGCGAATGCCGGCGGCTTGCGCCATGCGGCCAAGATCGGTGATCGGGATGCCGGGCACATTATAGATGGTCTTGATGCCGTTGAGCTTGAGGGCCTCGATGACGAGATGAAAGCCATCCGTCAGCTCGCGGCCCGCCGCGTTGGTTTCCAGTTGGGTTTTAAGTGCGGCCTCGGCCATGGCGAACTCCCTGTGCTTCTCTTGTGATCTCTAACGCTTTAACCCTGCTCAGCCTCAGTCGAGATAATCGGCAAATTTGGCGACGTGCTCGGCAAGACCGAGTGCATGATCGCGCACCAGGGTCTCGGCACGCGCGGTGTCGCGCGCTTCCAGCGCTTCGATGATGTGCATGTGATCGCGGATCGAGCGGTCGGCGCGGTCCTTCTCGCCGATCGTCTTTCTGCGAATCATGCGCATGTGGGTGAACAGGTTCTCGGCGAGCTGAACCAGAACTGCGTTGCGGCTCAGGCGGATAATCGTTTGATGGAATTCAATATTGATCTCGGAATATTCGTCGAGATGAGCGCGAATCTCGCCATTCTCGAAAGTGGCGAACATCCGGCGCAGCGAAGCAATCTCCTCATCGCTGGCATTTTGCGTAATCAGCCGCGCCGCCATGCTTTCCAGCGCCGCCCAAGCGGTGATCAGTTCGATAACTTCGCACTTGGATTTGCGCACCACATAGACACCGCGGCGCGGCACCGAGCGGACAAAGCCCTCGCGCTCGAGCTGCGCCATGGCCTCGCGCACCGGCGTGCGGCTGATGCCGAACTGCCCCGCAAGGCTGCGTTCGTCGAGACGGATTTCGCTGCTGCCGCCATACACGTCCATGCCGACGATCGCGGATTTCAGCGCCAGATAGGCTTTGTTCTTAAAGCTGAATGAGGTGTCGATCGGTTCCAATCGCAGCCGCGCCAGATCGGCTGGATCGTCGTTGCCTGAGATGGGGCGGGTGGCGCTGCTTTTGGCGCCGCTTTTGGCCACGGAAAGACGATGCACGCGTGAAGACATTTAAGACGCTCGCAACCGACGCTTCGCTCCCTACCCGCACGACGCCATCGCGGGCTTAAGAGCCTTCCTCATAGCTTACCATAATACATTATGCCAGAGCGGTTTTAGCGGCAGTCTGGGATGCGCCCCCAGCATGCCGGGGGGTGGAGTGCGGGCCGAAAATCTCGGATGCGGCCGAAAGCGCCGGCCACATAGCGGAGGACGCGGCGATGGGTTTTGGGTGTCATGTCAGGCCATTCGGCGGAGTCTGAACGTACAAATTTGAACGTGCCAGGAATTTGAACGCACCATGTGAACCAGCGCGCGGTCTTGCGCGTTCGCTGCCCAAGGGGGACGCACAATGGGGGCGCGCATCAGGGGGCGCACATCCCATCGGAGCTATGCATGACCGGCCGCATCGCCTTGCCGATTTCGATCGTCGCAGCTGTGTTGGCCCTTGCGGCCAGGATGCCGCAGGCCACCGCTCAGGCGGTGGGGGCCGACGAAGCGTACGGCGTACCGGCGCGTCTAGCCCCGCATATTGCACTCAGTCCGGCGCAGAAGCGCGCCATCTACGCCGCCGTTTCCCGACAGCGGCTGCGCAGTTCGGCCGCCGACATTCCATTGTCCGTCGGCGCCACGGTGCCGCGCTCGGCGGTGCTGCTGACATTGCCGGATGAAGCGCGGGGCGGCGATTTATCGGGCCAGTACCTCAAATACGCCACGGTGGATGACAATGTAGTGCTGGTCGATTCGATCAGCATGCGCGTGATCGACATCATCCACCGCGCTGGCCCATGAGCTGGCCCGTGAGCTGAACCCATGAATTGAGCAATGAGCCGCAACTGTCGCGGCGGCTAAACTTACAGAACATGTCCATTCAACCCGCGGGCAAGGCAGGCAAGGTCGCTGCCAAAATCACCGGCCAATCCGGCGCGAAAACCGCGCCGGCGTTTCCGCCTGAGCTGCCGCCGAAAACCGCGTTCACCATCACCGCTACGCAGCCGGCCGGACCGCCGCGCGCGCTCAAATACGGCGACACGTTTCTCGTGCTGGATATTCGCGGCGATATCGGCACGTCATTCGTCGGTTCGTCCGGTCTGTTTCATGACGATACCCGTCACCTGTCGCGGCTCGAAGTCCTGCTCAACAACAGACCGCCGCTCTTGCTCGGCTCGAATATTCGCGACGACAACACCGCGTTTTTCGCGGACTTGACCAATCCCGATCTGATCGACGGCCAGCGTCTCGTGATGGAGAAGGACCGCGTTCATATCCTGCGCACTATCTTCATCTGGCGCGATACGGCCTATCAGCGCTTGGGGCTGCGCAATTACGGCGATCAGCCGATCGATCTTCGTCTGACGACCCTGTTCGAGAACGACTTTGCCGATTTGTTTGAGGTGCGCGGCGCGCATCGCGAGCAGCGCGGCACCGCGCGCGCGAAGGTCTTGGACGGCAACCGCGTGCTGTTGTCCTATGACGGCCTCGACGGCAAGGCCAGGCAGACCGCGCTTGATTTCGATCCGCCGCCCGATCAGCTCAAAACCAACGCCGCCGTCTATCAGGTGCACCTCAAGCCTGGCGAAATGCGGTCGTTATTTCTGGCGATTAGCTGCAATCGCGCCGACGCGCGGCCGCTGCCGTTCATGCGCGGCCTGATCACGGCGCGGCGCGAAGTGCGCGAAGCGACCCGCCAGCGCACGTCGGTCGAGACCTCGAACGACCGCTTCAATGAAATCCTGTGCCGCTCCGCCGCCGATCTCGGAATGTTAATGACGAATACGCCGCAGGGCCGTTATCCCTATGCCGGTATTCCCTGGTATTCCACCACGTTCGGCCGCGACGGCTTGATCACCGCCTTGCAAATGCTGTGGTGGTCACCGGACGTGGCGCGCGGCGTGCTGCGCCGCTTGGCCGCCTATCAAGCGACCAAATATGATGCGCTTGCCGATGCCGAACCCGGCAAGATTCTTCATGAGATGCGTGGCGGCGAAATGGCGGCGCTGCGCGAGGTGCCGTTTGGCCTCTATTACGGCAGCGTGGATTCGACGCCGCTGTTCGTTCTGCTCGCCGGCCTTTATTCCGAGCGCACCGGCGATCGCGACACCATTATCGCGCTGTGGCCGGCGATCGAAGCGGCGCTCGCCTGGATCGATGGGCCCGGCGATCCGGATGGCGATGGCTTCGTGGAATATAAGCGCGCCAGCGATCAGGGCTTGGCCAATCAAGGCTGGAAAGATTCCCACGATGCGATCTTTCACGCCGATGGACGGCTCGCGGAAGGCGCCATCGCGCTCGTCGAAGTGCAGGCCTATGTCTACGCCGCCAAACGCATGGCGGCGCGCTGTGCGCGCCGGCTCGGCCTCGACTTCGCGGCGGACCGGCTCGATGCCGAGGCCGCCCGGCTCGCCGAACGGTTCGAGGCGGCATTCTGGTGCCCGGACCTCGACACCTACGCGCTGGCGCTCGACGGCGACAAACAACCCTGCCGCGTGCGCACGTCAAACGCCGGCCAGGTCCTCTTTACCGGAATTGCCGCGCCCGATCGCGCAGCGCGAATAGCCGCCGGTTTGTTGGAACCGAACTTCTTCTCCGGCTGGGGCATTCGCACCGTCGCCAGAGGCGAGGCGCGTTTTAATCCGATGTCGTATCACAACGGCTCGATCTGGCCGCACGACAATGCGTTGATCGCGCTGGGCATGGCGCGCTACGAAGCCAAGCGCCCGATCGAGACATTGTTTGGCGGCCTATTCAGCGCCGCGACCTATATGGATCAACGGCGGCTGCCGGAATTGTTCTGCGGCTTTCAGCGCCAGCGCGGCCACGGCCCGACGCTCTATCCGGTCGCCTGCTCGCCGCAAGCCTGGGCCAGCGCCACGCCGTTCACTCTACTCGAAGCTTGCCTTGGGCTCGAATTCGACCCGTTCACGCGCGAGATCCGGCTGCGCAATCCGCGGCTGCCGGAATTCCTCGACGAGGTCGTGCTGCGCGATCTGCAGCTTTCGTCCTCGAGCGTCGATCTGCGGGTGCGACGGCACGGCGAGACCGTGTCGCTGGATACGCCGCGGATCAGCGGCAATATCCGCGTTTCAGTCGTGTTTTCGACGTGATCTCATCACGTTGGGCCGGTAGCCGGCGCGCGCATTCTGTTGTGGGAACCGGCGAGCGGAACCGACCGACCCCATCCGGCTTGTCTGATTGAAGTTCCATTGGAACCCCAATGCACGCCAAGGGATCGATAACGACGGGACTGCCAACGACGGGACTAGCCGCGGCTTTGTTCGCGGTGCTGGTCACTTTTTCCGCGGCTTCGGAGGATGCGCCGGGACCGGCGCCGGGGCAATCCACGGACCGGGCTTCGACCGCAACTGCGGAACCGGCCACGGTGACGGTGCTCAATAATCACGAAGTTGAGGGCATTCTCGGCCGGCAAGTGCTCGGCGCCGACGACGAAAATATGGGCCGCATCGTCGACGTGATCGTCGATCACAGCGGTCGGGTTCGCGCCGCGGTGATCGACTTCGGCGGCTTTCTCGGCGTTGGCAGCCGGAAAATCGCGGTGGATTGGAGCGCCTTGCACTTTCCGCCGCCCGGCCAGCCAAATGCTAAAATCTCGCTTGATCTTACCCGCGACCAAGTCAAGGCGGCCCCCGAATATCAAGATGGCAAACCTATCGTCATTCTGGGCGCGCTCGGCAAGCTCGAGCCACTGCCGTTTGAGTGACGCGCGCGCTTGATTGCGCGCGCGAAATCGAACCGCGAATTCGTGGACGATTGCTGGAGAGGCATCCTGCGCTCAAATCTTTCCCGCCGCATCGCTGAGCGTCCGGAGCCGCCGCCCGCGCGTTCCCCCGCAGTCCCGCCGGCGACCGGACCGGGGCCGGGCAGCGAGCCACCCGCGCCATCGCGCCGAAGTCTGCGGGGTCTCGACTGGTTCGTCTTTTTCGTCGCCGACGTGCAGACCGGCTTCGGCCCTTTCGTTTCGGTTTATCTCACCGCACAGCACTGGACCCAGATCGATATCGGTCTGATCCTTTCCGCGGCTGGATTCGTTTCACTGATCGGGCAAATGCCCGGCGGCGCGCTGGTCGATGCCGCACGGTCCGAGCGTTTCGTCGCCGGCGTCGCGATTGCGGCGATCTGTGTCAGCGCCCTGACTTATGCAGCGCTGCCGATCTTTCCAACGGTGCTGGCCGGCTCGCTCCTGCACGCGGCGGCGAGCTGCGTGCTCGGACCCGCAATCGCCGCGATCAGCCTCGGTCTCGTCGGCCATGCCGCCATCGGCGAACGGCTCGGCCGCAATGCTCGCTTTGCCTCGATCGGCAATGGGCTTGCTGCCGCGACCATGGGCGCATGCGGTTATTTCATTTCGGCGCGCGCGGTGTTTGTCGTCACGGTGCTGCTTTTGATTCCGGCGCTGATCGCGCTGCGCCGCATCGCCGAAAACGAAATCGATCCGGAGCGCGCACATTGCGCGCCGCCGCGTCACGCCACGACCAAGGCGCGGATCCGGCCCGGAGCGCTGATGCGCAACCGGCCGCTTCTGATCTTCGCCGGCTGCCTGCTTTTGTTTCATCTCGCCAATTCGGCAATGCTGCCGCTGGTCGGCAGCGTCGTGACGATGAAATCGGCGCGCTGGGCCACATTGATCATCGCAGCCTGCATCGTGGTGCCGCAGCTTGTGGTGGCAATCCTCTCGCCATGGGTCGGGGTGCGCGCGCAAATCTGGGGACGGCGGCCGCTGCTTCTAATCGGCTTTGCCGCGCTGCCGATCCGCGGGCTGTTATTTGCTTTAATCTCCGACCCGTCGTTACTGTTGGCCGTGCAGATTCTCGACGGGATAACGGCGTCGGTGTTCGCGGTCATGGTCCCGCTTGTGGTCGCCGACCTCACGCGCGACACCGGCCATTTCAATCTGGGACAGGGCATTCTCGGCACCGCCACCGGAATCGGAGCGGCGATGAGCGCGACGTTGGCGGGTTATTTGACCGATCGTTTCGGCAGCGCGACGGCTTTCGGCAGTCTGGCCATCATCGCGCTCGCCGGCTTTACGCTGGTTTGGTTTTTGATGCCGGAAACCCGGCCGGCCAAAGAGGCCGAGGCGTAGCTTGCGAGATCACGCAGACTGCAAGCTCGCGAAACCGCGTTAGTGCACCGGCGATTCGTCGGCGACCAGCCGCAGATGCGGCGCGGTTGCCGTCATCAGGCTGCGGTAGACGCTCAAATAGTCCTGCGCCATGCGCCGCGC
>Ga0187801_10000230_pt1 | contig 13762 bp, 12 predicted proteins | sample NC_wetland_sal_i_10_FD_132465 | JGI IMG/M metagenome (GOLD analysis project Ga0187801, IMG submission 132465) | Wetland sediment microbial communities from Neuse River Estuary, North Carolina, USA - Control_1 | ecosystem: Environmental > Aquatic > Freshwater > Wetlands > Sediment | place: USA...
CTGTCCGGATTCTTGGGTTGCAGGAAGGGGATACCATCGAGTATCGCGTCATCACCACAACCACGCACCATCCGCTGGCGCCGGATTTCTGGCTGGAACACAGCTTCGACCGCTCGGGGCAGGTGCTCGAAGAACACTATGAACTCGACTTGCCCAGCTCTCGACAAGTTGAGCCTCGTATCAATCCTAAGGTTCCCCCTAGCGCAAAGGAAACCACGGGCTCAGGGGAAAACGCCCGCACGATTTACCGGTGGAAGAGAATCTACTCGGCTCCCGAAGACGGAGCTGTCAATGGAGAGGCAATTGTGGATGCTTCTGCCGCGCCGGATGTCGGCGTCTCTACTTTCTCCTGGGAGTATCTCGCGGTCCGACTCGCGGAACTCCTGCTTCCGGGGTCCAAGCCATTGAAGAATGCGAAGACAGAAGAAGAGTCGATGAAGGAGCTGAGAAGAAGGCCGGAAGTCGCGGCCGAGATTCGTGAAAAGGCGCTTTCCCTGACGCAGGATTCGAAAAGCGACCTGGATCGCATGAAGGCAATCTATCAGTTTGTGTCCACACAAATCAGCACGGTGGATATACCGCTGGGCACGACGGGATTTCGCTCGCGGCCTGCAGTCGCAATCTTGAATTCCGCTTATGCGACCGGGGAGGACAAATACGTCCTTTTCGCGGCGCTCGCAGCAGCAGTAAACCTGCGCGCGGACGCAGCCTTGACCGGATTTTGCGACAAGCAGGCGTTGGCCACGCCGGGCGCGTTCAAACATCTGGTCATCCTCGGCTCGACCAAGGAGCGGCAGTATTGGTTGGACCCGGCGGTCGAGGTGGCTCCTTTCGGCATGATCTCCCCTACCCCGGCCAAATGCGCCCTCCTTCTCGAACGAGCTTTTTTCGTCATGAATTCGACGGGGCACGAATGGATCAAGACACCGGCGGCGCCTCCCTTTGCCGCGTTCCAAAAGGTCAGCGTGGATGCGGTGCTTACCGACACCGGGCAACTCAGTGCCAAGGTGAAATACGCTCTGCGAGGGGAGAACGAACTGTTGCTGCGCGTGGCATTTCACCAAGCGCCCAAAGAAAAGTGGAAGGATATTGCCACCCTGCTCGCGATATCGGATGGCTTCCGGGGACAGGTGACAAACGTCGAGGCCTCGGATCCGATGGAGACGGAGGATCCGTTTACCGTGACATATGAGCTTACGCAACTGAAGTTTGTGGACTGGTCGAAGAAGCCGCTGCGGATTCCCGCGCTCTTGCCGCAGATTGGATTGCCGGACGCCCCGCCTGCGCCTGGTCCGGGCCAGATTGCGCCGAAAATTGAGTTGGGCACGCCGCTGGACGTGCAGACTTCCATGACGCTGCGGCTTCCCGCGGGGACAACTATTCAAACGCCGCCCGGCACATCCGTGGCGCGGGATTATGCCACCTACACGTCAAAATACTCGGCGACACAGAATACGGTAGTGGCTTCGCGGCACATCGATTTCCTGAAACGTGAGATTTCTGGCGATCGCGCGCTGGACTACAACGCGTTTTTGCATGCTGTGCAGAACGACCAGACGCAGCGGTTCGTGTTGGTGGTACCGGCCAAGCCGTAAATGCGAAAATAGAAAAGAGAAAATTGAAAATGGAGAGGCCACGCTGGTTTACTTTTGGGCATCACCTTGGAGTTTGCGCTGCCTAGTCGCCCGAATGTATCCGTTGAGGAGTTTCACTACCGCCACAGATTGCCGATCGTGCTCTTTGTATTCTTCCGTGGTTATGTAACCCGCATCGAGCGCAGTGGTCAAGTGATCTCGAAGCTCGTATGCAGAACCTCTGCTCTGGCGGCAGAATTGAATATTCTCCTGATAAGAAAATCTTCCGTATCCCTCTGCCAGGTTGGCGGTGATTGATACGGCCGCCCTGCGCATCTGAGAGCTAAGCTCAAACGCCTCTTGCTTCGGGAAGCGTTTACACATCCTGTAGATGCTTGCTCTGAGGAGTCGCGCCGACTTCCAGGTGGTCAAGTCTGTAAAGTCCCGAACCTGGGGCCTGGCGGGTACATCAATGGCGGCCTGTGCGCTGTTCATTTCTTAATTTCCATTTTCGATTTTCCAGTTTCTTCCCTGGTTTACCGGATCTCCATCACTTCCTTTTCTTTCGCAGCGCAGAGATCTTCGACTTTCTTGGTTTCCGCGTGAGAGAGTTTATCCAGTTCCTCGAGCGAGCGCTTCTGTTCGTCCTGACTCATCTTTTTTTCTTTCTCGAGTTTGTCGATGGCTTCCTTGATGTCGCGGCGGATATTGCGGATAGCCGTGCGGTGGTTTTCCAAAGCCTTGTGGATATGCTTGACCAATTCTTTGCGGCGTTCCTCGGTCGGAGAAGGGATGGGAATCCGGACGACTTTGCCGTCGGTGGTGGGGTTGAGGCCGAGGTCGGAAGAGCGGATGGCCTTGTCAATCAGCGGCACGGCGCTGGGGTCCCAGGGCGCAATCATGAGCATGCTGGCGTCGGGAACCGTCACATTGCCCAGTTGATTCACGGGCATAGGCGTACCGTGATAGTCCACGCGAACGTGGTCCAGAATCGCGGCGCTGGCCCGGCCGGTGCGCACAGAGGCCAGCTCCTTGCGAAAATCCTCCACGGCTTTTTCCATGCGTGTCTTTGCAGCGGCGAACGCTTCTTTGGTACTCCCAATCATAGCCATAGTGTCTATCCTCGAGAATTTCTAGTTTCAGTGTCAAATTTTAAGCAATTCTTGCTGGAATTAGCCCGCATTTCACCCTGACTCGGCCGGATGGCGCGGAAACTTGCAACTTAATACTTAAAACTCAAAACTGTAAACCGCTTTTTTCTGTTACGCCGGCATCACCGTTGAGCCCACGCGTTCCCCAAGAACCGCGCGGCGAATGTTGCCGGGTTTGTGCATATTGAAAATCACGATGGGCATGCCGTTATCCATGCACAACGAGATGGCGGTTGCATCCATGACCTTCAGGTTCTGGTGCAAGACATCGCGGTAGGTAATTTCCGCGAAGAACTTGGCGTCGCTGACTTTTTCCGGGTCGGCATCGTAGATACCGTCTACGCGCGTAGCTTTCAGGATGACGTCGGCCTTGATTTCCATGGCGCGCAGCGCCGCCGCGGTGTCCGTCGAAAAGTAGGGATTGCCCGTGCCCGCGGCGAAAATGACCACGCGGCCTTTTTCGATGTGGCGCGTGGCGCGGCGGCGAATGAAGGGCTCGCAGACCTGGTGCATTTCAATAGCGCTTTGCACGCGGGTATGAACACCCACTTTCTCAAGGGCGTCCTGAAGGGCGAGGGCGTTCAGTACAGTGGCGAGCATGCCCATGTAGTCGCCGGTGGCGCGGTCGATTTCGAAACCTTTTTGTCGGGCGCCGCGGAAAATATTTCCTCCGCCGACCATGATGGCAATCTGCACGCCCAGCCTATGGACATCGCGCAATTCCTTGGCAATGGCATAGATGGTCTCGCCATCTATGCCGAATCCTTGCGGCCCCTGAAACGACTCTCCAGAAAGCTTCAGCAGAATCCGGTGATACGCCCGCTTTTTTTTGGAGCTTTTCGACAACGCTTTCGATTTCGGTGGCATGTCCCTCCATTCGATCTGGGCGAAACCTTGCCGATTGTAACAAACAAACGGCGAGATGGCCTATGCCGCGGAGCGCAGGGACTCCGTAGTCTGAATCTGGCTCGGCTCCGCGCCAGTGGGAGTTATAGTAGGACGTTATGACTGCAGAACTCTCGCGAGAGGAATTTCTGAGGATTGCCAGGGGAGACGATCCACACCGGAAGGCATTCTGGAATGGCTTCCCCCGGATTACCACACCTCCGGGGTCTCCTATCCGGCCCATGCAGGACGAAGGTCAGCTATTTGAGTTCCTGCTCCCATACCCAATCAATATATTCGACGACGCCGAATGGCCTGCGCTGTCGATCCAAAGAAACGACATCAACGTGCACTTGCTCAAGCCAATCAGTCTACAAGTATCACCTAAGGAGCCAGTTTCGGCGGGCAATGAAGCACCTGACTTGTTCTCAACAAATTTCCGAGCGGTTGTGCTTCGAACGGCTCCTCGTTATCCCATTAAACATGTCGAGGTTTTTCCTATAATTCGAGAGGCCCTGCAGTGGATCAGAGTGCTAAGCCGACAGTATTGGATCGGCACTGGAACGGCCGGAATGGCAGCTGCATACCGGGGTTCTGCCTATCGAGTTGAACCACCTACAGTCGCACAAATGAATTATGCCGGATACGGACAAACGGTTCAGGTACGTCCTTTGAAACTGGATTCTTGGCATCAGGTTCGCTCATGCGTAGAGGCGCAATTTCCAGTGCCTCCCGCGGAATCCATTTTCTGTGATGCGCTATCAAGCTTTGTATCCGGCGATCCTGTCCGATCCGTCATTGAATTGGGTATTTCAGCGGAAATTGAACTTACAAACCTGTTGGACGACGTTGCTGCGTTAAGACCCAATGCAGCCGCTACAATTCGTTATCTTGATTTGAAGCGCAAACACCGGGACCATTTCCGAACCAAATTGCTACGAGTCTCGACCGCATTCGGGTTGGATGATCCCACAAACTACAGCGCTCCCAACACACAGTCCAATTGGGCAGAATTGCTACAGAAGCTTTATGGCTTTCGTAACAAAGCAGCTCACGAAGGTCGTTGCTTGATTGAAGACAAAACTTTGCATACAACGAGACCTTTGAACACGGGCGAACTTCAGTCGTTTGTTTTTGCTGTAGAAGCTATGTTCAATTGGGCTCGTCAGCAGCGGAGGACATTGGGATACGCCACCGTCGCTACTCCAAGGCGAGATGACCAAATTGTGTCAATTATAGGTGCAATCGGCGACGGCGGCATCAATATGGATACTTCTGAAGCTTGCGCAATCATCCAAGAACAGGCCTAGGCAGCCGTTCCCGAAGAGAGTGTAGAACGTTTCGGAATAAACGAGCGTGTGGCGCAAAAAAAACGCCCCGGAGGACCGGGGCGTCGAAGGAAGACAACATGGGATCCCGCGAAAACGCGGCAGTGGAGCGATCAGGAATTAACGGGCTCTGGCGGATTGGCCGTCTCTCGCGCTGCACCCGCGCTGAGTTCGCCGACCTTGAAGCGGGCGAAGCGCCGAATGGTGATGTTCTCGCCGAGCTTGGCAACCGCAGCGCTGATCATCTCCCCGATGGTTTGGGTCTCGTCTTTGATGAAGTGCTGCTCGTAGAGGCACGTGTCCTCATAGAACTTCTCCATCTTGCCTTGCACGATTTTCTGGATCACCGGCTCCGGCTTGCCCGTGGCGCGCGCTTGAGCGGTGTAAATCTCGCGCTCTTTCTCAAGTATTTCGGGCGTCACTTCCTCGCGGCGCACGTACCGGGGATCGACCGCGGCGATGTGCATGGCCAGGTCGTGACAAAGCTGCTGGAACGCTTCGGTGCGCGCGACGAAATCGCTTTCGCAGTTAATCTCGACGATCACACCAATCTTTCCACCAGCATGAATATAGTGGCCGATGAGGCCTTCGGCGGCTTCGCGGGTGGCCTTCTTGGCCGCGGCGGCTTGCCCCTTCTTGCGCAGGACGTCGATGGCCTTTTCTTTGTCACCATTGGCCTCGATCAGCGCGGCGCGGCAATCACTGAAGCCGGCGTTGGTTCTCTCTCTGAGTTCCTTCACGAGCTTTGCTGGAATTTCCATGACTGGTTTGCTTGTACTCATCCTTTTCTCTCTGGTCTCTTTCTTAAAATCGCCTTCTTGAATTCGTCTGTGCACATCCTAGAAAAATGGCCCGGCGTGAGACGTCTTCGCAGCGCCGGGCCAACTGAATGAAATAGCCTCGCGCGGACGGTTAGCGCTTTTCCTCGTCGGGAGGAACGGTGGTTTCCGCCGCCTCGATGAAGGCTTCAGTGCCCTCAACGAAGTCACCTTCCTGCTTTTCGTACTGCTCGTAGGCGCTGGTATCGACATAATCGACGCCGGCTTCGTGGGCCTGATCCGCCGCTGCTTTCTGGTCCGCCACCTGAGACTGCTCGTAGATGGTACGGCCTTCGGCCACTGAATCCGCGATCTTGGTGGTGAACAAGCGGATGGCGCGGAGCGCGTCATCATTGCCAGGGATAATCCAGTCCACCATGTCGGGGTCGCAATTGGTGTCCACGACGCTGACCACGGGGATGCCCATGCGGCGCGCTTCCTTGACGGCAATCTCTTCGGCGTTGGAATCAATGACGAAGAGGGCGTCCGGCAATTGCGCCATATTCTCGATGCCTTCCAAGTTCTGAAACAGGTGCTTCATCTCGCGGTCCAAACGCGCACGCTCTTTCTTGGAGAGCTGCTCCATGCGGCCGTCTTCGGTCATGGCCTTCAGGAGCTTCAGGCGCTTGATGGACTTTTGAAGCGTGGCCCAATTGGTCAGCGTGCCACCCAGCCACCGGTGATTGACAAAATACGCACCGGCGCGCTTCGCCTCTTCGGCGATCGCTTCCTGGGCCTGGCGCTTGGTGCCGACAAACAAAACCGTTCGACCGTGACTGGAAATTTCGCTGACAAAGCGGCTGGCCTCGCGGAACATCTTCAAAGTTTTCTGCAGGTCGATGATGTGAATGCCATTGCGCTCCCCAAAAATATATTCCTTCATCTTGGGGTTCCAACGGCGCGTCTGGTGACCGAAATGAACGCCGGCCTCCAGCAGCTCCTTCATGGTGATTTCTACTGCCACTTTCCCTCCTTAGTAGATAGCTGTTTTTCGGATTCGCTAAGGAATCACGCAACAGCCTCTTGCCGGCATCTTGCCGGCCGTGATCTTGGAGTCCCAGCCCGTCTGTTCAGATGATCCGGAACTCCAGAGCCCGTAGGTGCGAGGCGTACCCCGCACGAAATCATTTCCGGCCAGTTCTTTACCGCTTGGTGAACTGGAAGCGCTTGCGTGCGCCCTTCTGGCCGTACTTCTTGCGTTCCTTCATGCGGGAATCGCGGGTCAAAAACCCGTTCTTACGAAGAGCCGGACGAAGCTCCGGGTTGAAACGGCTGATCGCGCGAGATAATCCCATACGCACCGCGCCCGACTGCCCACCCACTCCCCCGCCTTTGGCGGTGGCGAGAACGTCCACTTGTTCAAGCAGGCTGGTGAACTTCAGCGGCTCGGTGGCGTCATGCTCCCAGGCGTGATTCGGGAAATATTCCTTCACGGGACGGCCGTTCACGGTGAACTTGCCGCTCCCCGCCCGCACAAACACGCGCGCAATCGATTCTTTGCGGCGGCCCGTGCCGAGAAACCATTTCTTTGTGCCCAGTGCGGGCGTCTCCACAGTACTCAAAGCTCCTCCTCAAAAAACCGACAAACGACGAGACGAATCCGCCCCATCTATCGAACTTCACGCTCGGAAGGCTCCCTGCTAAGGCACCACTTAGAAAGGAACGGCCAACGTGCGGAAACTCTCGTGCAAACCCGGCGATGCCGGGGAACTCTTATACGGCGACAGGCTGCGGTTTCTGTCCTACGTGCCGCGCCAGTCCCGCCGCGTCGCGGTACACGCGCAGCTTCTTTGCGCGGCGCGCGCGCAGCTTGTTCTTCGGCAGCATGCCCAGAATCGCTTCGCGAATGATCCACTCGGGCTTCGCCTCGCGAACGCGCTTGGCCGGAACCGCCTTCAACCCGCCGGGGTAACCACTGTGGGAGTAGTACACCTTCTGCTCCACCTTGTTCCCGGTCATCTTGATCTTGTCGGCGTTGATCACCACAACGTGATCGCCCGAATCCAGATAGGGCGTAAAACTCGCCTTGTCCTTGCCGATCAGGATGCGCGCCGCTTTGGTTGCCAGGCGCCCCAGCGCCTTATCCGTCGCATCAATCACAAACCACTGTGCGCCCACTTTCAGCGCTTCCGCTTCTTCACCCTTGGCTACGTACGTCCTCATTGCAATCAGTCACACCTTTCCCTGAAAAGACAAAAACCAAGTTTAGAGGCTCCAGCAGCCTTTGTCAACGAAGTGATTTGGATAGAACCGATTTGGACGCCTCACGGGATCGCTATCAACAAGCCGCCGCTTATTCCAAGCGATTGCTCGCGCCCCCGCCCAAAGTTGTACTCATAGCCCGGTTCGAGGTACCAGCCGAATCTATGCTTCTTGGATGGCCAGAACATAAAATCCAGCGCGACTTCACCGCTGACGGAGTTCGTTGTCATGCTGTATTTCGTCGTATGCACCCACTCCGGACCAACACCCAACATAACCTCCGCTTTTTTGGACAGCGTCCAAGGCTTCTTGAATAGAAGGTCGGTGCCCCATTCTGTCGAGTGACGGGCAAAAAGCGGCGTAACTCCCGCCTCAAGTTCCAGCCAGTTCTCTATCGGCGTAACCTCAACCGCGATGGTGGGGCCGAAGCTCGATCCGCCGCCTTTAACATTCCAGTTAGCAGCTCCCCCAAGCTCGACGACTGCGGCAGGCTCCTTGTCGACCGACTGCGCGAAGGCGTTTCCAGCGCAGAGAAACAGGGATGCTATCAACACGGGTTTTGTCGCGTTCACTGGACGGCCCTCCACGTCGCAAGGATCGGGACCATTAAGCGGAAAACCGTACCATGCGCGGTTCCAAGCGACCCTGTCAAGATGGCCGTCATGCTGATTTTGGGAATTATGCTTTAGTCCGCAGATTTGGGGCTGCGATGCTGATGTACGACAGCGACCAATTCCCCGGTGTCGATGAAACGACGCATATCGGGACTGACTTCAAAAACATATCCATCTGCAATCACTTTTGAAATCTTTCCCTCGACGATCTTGGCGGCCTCTTCTTCGGAATACCTACGCTTTTCGTTGTGGTCAAATCCGGGATAAGGGTTGATATTTTTCTTGTTAGCCTCATCCCATACCACCGAAGAATCCCCAACCAAGCAAGGCCCGCCGTGTTCCAAGGCAGTGATGGTAATTTGTGTTCCCGTTACGGGATGTCCTGCCGTCAGGGGATTCTCTCGGTAGAATGTTCGGCTTTCGATTTCGTACTTAAACATAGAGAAATCACTCCTCCCTAAAGACTACCATTACTGTTCTACCAAAGCGGCCTTCAAAACTCTCGCAGTTACCATCCCTTTGGACCAAAGGAAAACAACGCTCTTCGGTTCCCCTCCAGACTATGGAGCCGCTGTGGATGGTTGCGTAACACAAGAGAAACGTAAGCAGGTTACAATACGCGGGCGATTTGAAGCCCGTATTTCGGCCCCGCTAGCGCCGAGTCCTGACGGCGGAATTCCTGGCGACGATTTGGCCCACTGTTCGCTGCGAAGGTGTGCCACCCTACCAATCATCGCTGGAACTGAGCTGGAACGGAACTGAGAGGTCCTCCATGACAACGACAGTCCAAGCAATTCAGGCTCTGAGTGCATTTGGCAAAGCGCGATCCACGGTCCAGGGAGCTCCCCTGGACGCCGAGGAGTTGCGCAAGACCGATGCGTTTTGGAGGGCGTGTACTTACGTAATTCTCGGCATGCTCTATCTGCAGGAAAATCCGCTTTTGCGGGAACCGTTGAAGCCGGAACACATCAAGAACCGGCTTTTGGGACATTGGGGTTCGAGTCCTGGACTGGCGTTCACGTACATTCACTTGATGCGCCAGATCAAGAAGTACGACCTGGACATGATCTTTCTGGCCGGGCCTGGGCATGGCGCCCCAGGTGTTCTCGCTCCTGTGTATTTGGAGGGCAGTTATTCGGAGATATATACGGACAAGTGCGAGGACGAAGAAGGCTTGCGGGAATTCTTCAAGCAATTTTCTTTTCCCGGAGGCATCGGAAGCCACTGCACACCGGAAACCCCGGGCTCGATCCATGAAGGAGGAGAGCTTGGGTATGTGCTCTCTCACGCTTGCGGCGCGGCCTTCGACAATCCGGAACTAATCGTCGCGGCCGTGGTCGGTGATGGCGAATCGGAAACGGGTCCCCTCGCCACTTCCTGGCACATCAATAAGTTTCTTAGTCCGATTCGTGATGGCGCTGTCCTGCCGATCCTTCATTTGAACGGCTACAAGATCAGCAATCCCACGCTGCTGGCGCGCATCAGTCACGACGAATTGGAGAGCTTGTTACGGGGGTACGGTTGGACGCCCTACTTTGTGGAAGGCTCCGACCACGAAAGCATGCATCAAGCCATGGCCGCTACCACGGAGTTCTGCGTCACGGAGATCCGAAGAATTCAGCGGGACGCACGCGCTTCGGGCATTGCTGAACGCCCGCGGTGGCCCATGATTGTTCTGCGCTCTCCGAAAGGGTGGACGGCCCCGGGAGGTGTGGACGGCCACAAACTGGAAGGCTTCTGGCGCGCGCACCAGGTGCCGATTACCGATGTGAAGACAAACCCGGAGCACCTGCGTCTGCTGGAACACTGGATGCGGGGCTACAAGCCGGAAGAATTGTTCGATCAAGATGGCCGCCTGCGCAGCGAATTCAAGGAGATTGCCCCCGCGGGAACACGCCGCATGGGTTCCAATCCTCACGCGAATGGCGGCCACCTGAAAAGGGCTTTGCGGTTGCCGGACTTCCGCGAGTATGCGTTCAAACTGGAGAAACCCGGCGTGGTACAGGCGGAGAACACCCGGCCTTTAGGCGCGTTTTTGCGCGACGTAATGAAGTTGAACATGACGAATTTCCGGGTGTTCGGGCCGGACGAGACTGCCTCCAACAAGCTGGATGAGATTTACAAGGTGAGCAAGAAATTCTGGATCGAAGAATATTTTCCCGAGGACACGGACGGAGGCGAATTGGCGTCGGACGGAAGAGTGATCGAGATATTGAGCGAGCACACCGTGGAGGGCATGCTGGAAGGCTATTTGCTTACCGGCCGCCACGGTTTCATCTCGACCTACGAGTCCTTTGTCCACGTGATTGACTCGATGTTCAACCAGCATGCCAAATGGCTATCCATCTGCAACCACTTGTCATGGCGGGAAAATGTTGCCTCGCTCAACCTGCTGATTACCTCGACAGTATGGCGCCAGGACCACAACGGATTCACTCATCAGGATCCCGGCTTCCTGGACGTAGTTGTAAACAAGAGCGCCAGTGTAACCCGCATTTATCTGCCACCGGACGTCAATTGCCTGCTGTCTGTTGCGGATCACTGCCTGCGCAGCGAGAACTACGTCAACGTGATCGTTTGTGACAAACAACTGCATCTTCAGTTCATGGATATGGATGCCGCCATCAAGCACTGCACCAAGGGAATTGGCATCTGGGAATGGGCATGCAACGATCAGGGCGGCGAGCCGGACGTGGTGATGGCGTCGGCCGGAGATATTCCGACCCAGGAAGCGCTGGCGGCCATTGTGCTCTTGCGGAGGGAATTCGCCGATATCAAGATTCGTTACGTCAATGTGGTTGATCTTTTCAAATTGCAGCCGAGCACAGAACATCCACACGGGCTATCGGACCGCGATTTCGATTCCCTTTTTACGATCGATAAGCCGATCATCTTCAACTTCCACGGCTATCCCTGGCTGATTCACCGGTTGGCCTATCGCCGCAAGAACCACGAAGGCATGCACGTCCGCGGATACAAAGAGAAGGGCAACATCAATACTCCGATGGAGTTGGCGATTGAAAACGAGATCGATCGCTATAGTCTCGCGTGCGACGTAATCGACCGAGTGCCGAAACTTCAGAGGATCGGCGTGCACGCCAAGGAAAAGTTCCGCAACATGCAAATTGAGTGCCTGAATTACGCCCACCAGCACGGCATCGACGAGCCGAATGTTGCCGCGTGGACCTGGCCCTATTAAACTCATGGCATTCCCGGCTTGAGAATTGCTCCTTGTTTTTGCCGTCAAACAGGGCCAAGTTCGCCGTTTCTGTCACCACACAGAGGCAAGGTCAATCATGAACGTCCTCGTACTGAACGCGGGAAGTTCCAGCTTGAAGTTTCAGCTCATCGCGACGGACCGCGAGCACATCCAGCAAAACACGGATGAGCGCCTATGCCGTGGCGAGGTGGAACGCATAGGCGGCGAGGCGATCGTCACGGTCGAGACAGAAAAATCGCCCAGGCAGAAGTTCACCGCTTCCCTTGCCGACCTTTCCGCTACGCTCGAGTATCTGATTCGCTGGATTGCTTCGGAGCGATCAGGCATTTCGCAGGTCCAGAGTCCGGCGGATATCCAAGCCGTGGGACATCGCGTGGTCCACGGCGGCGAAATGTTTTCGGAGTCGGCCATCATCACCGACGAAGTGTTGAAGGGCATCGAAGACTGCATCGACCTGGCGCCACTGCACAATCCCAACAACATCAAGTGCATTCAGGCGGTGCGCCAGATCCTGGGACCGAAACTCCCGCAGGTTGCGGTTTTTGATACGGCGTTCCATCATTCCCTGCCGGAGCAAGCCTATTTGTACGCCGTGCCCTATCATTTGTACCGGCGGCACCACATTCGCCGCTATGGATTTCATGGCACCTCGCACCGTTATGTCGCGTACCGCTATCGAGTTTTGCGCAATTTAACGCGAGAACAGACGCATGTCATAACACTTCACCTCGGCAACGGTTGCTCAGCTGCTGCGATTCGCGGCGGATATCCGGTGGACACTTCCATGGGCATGACTCCACTCGAGGGATTGGTGATGGGGACGCGTTCCGGGGATATCGATCCTGCGATTGTGAATCTGATTGCGACAAAGGAAGGTCTATCGGCCCATGAAGTGGAAATGCTGCTGAACACCCAGTCGGGACTGCTCGGCATCTCCGGGCTGACGAATGATATGCGTGCCCTGCAGCAGGAATTGAAAGAACATGACGACCGCCGCGTGCGACTGGCCATCGAGGTTTTCTGTTATCGCGCGAGAAAATATATCGGCGCCTTTCTTGCCTGCATGGACGGTGCCGATGCCATCGTCTTCACCGGAGGAATCGGAGAAAACTCCGCAGATGTCCGTGCGCGCATCTGCGTCGGCTTGGAATGGGCCGGTCTGAAGCTGGACAAGACCAGGAACGAGCAGGCCGTGGGCAAGGAAGAACAGATAAGCACCGACGATTCCAACCTGAGAGCATTCGTAATCCCAACGGACGAAGAACTGCTAATCGCGCGCGATACGGTGCGCTGCATTCTCGGTGAACCGCACCCCTCCTAATTGCGAAATCTTCGTTGCCACGTTCAAGGTCTTTTCATTAAGATAGCCGCAGTCGGCAGGCGGGGAAAACCGTCCTCGGAAACCTTTTGCAATCACCGCCTGCATCAAGGAGTCCCGTATGTCGCTCTCCCGGTTCGCACACATTGGTTTGTCCATACTGGCCGCCGCATGGTTCTGCGTGCCGGCGCCCGCCCAAGACGCCGCTCCACCCGCGCCCGCAGCGCCCAAGAGGCGCGTGGCGGTGATGAATTTTGATTACGGAACGGTGCGGACTACCGTCGCCCAGATTTTTGGCACGGACCAGGACGTCGGCAAGGGTATTTCCGATTTGCTGGTACAGAAACTGGTTCAGGACGGCAAATACTCCGTGATCGAGCGCAATGCTCTGGACAAAATCCTTGCCGAGCAGAATTTCTCCAACAGTGACCGCGCGGACTCCAATACTGCCGCGAAAATCGGGAAGATCCTGGGCGTGGATGCCATCATTATTGGGTCCATCACTCAGTTCGGCCGCGATGACCAGCACACCAATGTAGGTGGTGGAGGGTACGGGCTGGGCAAATTCGGTCTCGGCGGCGTGGGTACGAGTAAGGCTAAGGCAGTCGTGGGGATCAGCGCCCGATTGATAAATACCACGACAGGGGAAATC
>Ga0187801_10000232_pt1 | contig 13750 bp, 13 predicted proteins | sample NC_wetland_sal_i_10_FD_132465 | JGI IMG/M metagenome (GOLD analysis project Ga0187801, IMG submission 132465) | Wetland sediment microbial communities from Neuse River Estuary, North Carolina, USA - Control_1 | ecosystem: Environmental > Aquatic > Freshwater > Wetlands > Sediment | place: USA...
TCCGAAGTTCCCACATTATCGGGTACGCTCTGGAGCGAACTTCGGAATCGAAAGGACACTAGCAAGTCTACAGTTGTAGTGTGGTTTTGGATTTGAAGTTCCTGCAGGGAGCTTGCGGCAAGAATGATAGGAACTTCAAATCCACCACACTAGCCGATCGATTGACCGTCACCGAGCGCCGCATTGGGCGGCAAAGACGAACATCATCGATATTTTGAGGGACATCAATGCTCATATCATGGTGTCGCGCCGCCATAGCTTTGCTGTCGCTGCTCACCACACTGGTCGGCTTTCTGCCGCCCGCGCGGGCGCAAGACTATCCCAACCGGCCGGTGCGGCTCATCACCGATTCGGCGCCCGGAAGCGCGATCGATGTTCCGGTGCGCCTCATCGCCGAAGGTTTGAGCCGGATCTGGGGTCAACAGGCTGTGGTCGTCAATCAACCGGGCGCGGGCGGTGCCATCGCGGCGCGCTCGGCCGCCACGGCCGCGCCTGACGGCTACACGTTCGGCGTCATGGCGCTGTCTGCTTTCGTGGCGCTGCCCGGGACGGCCGACAATCTGCCGGTTCAGGTGCCGCGCGACGTCGTTCCGGTGGGCTATCTTGGCGGCGCGCCGATGTTTATCGGGGCCGCGCCCTGGCTCGGGATAAAAACGCTGCCGGATTTGATCGCGCTGGCGAAACAAAAGCCTGGCGAGTTGTCTTACGGCGTCAATGGCATTGGCCGCTTGACGCATCTCACCGGCGAACTCCTGCAACGGCAAGCGAATATCAAATTATTGATGGTGCCTTATACCGGCGGCACTCCGCAGATCATCAACGACATGATGGGTAAACGCGTCGGCCTCGTTTTCGAGGCCTATTCCGGCCTTGCCGGCGCGATCGACGCTGGCAATGTGGTGCCGCTTGCGGTGGCCTCGGCCAGCAAGATGACATCTGCGCCAAATTTGCCGACCGTGGCCCAAACGCTGCCCGGCTTCGAATCGGTCGGCTGGCAGGCTTTGGTCGCACCGGCCGGAACGCCGGACGCGCTGATAAGGAAGGTGAATGCTGATATTATCAAAGCCATGCGCAATGATCCCAAAATTCATAAACGCCTGATCGATCTCGGCCGCGATGACCGCATGATGTCACCGGCGGAATTGTTGATGTTCATTCGCAGCGAGCAAACAAAGTGGGCGCCGATCGTCCAGGAGATCGCGGCGCAGACGCAAAACAAGTAATTCGCTCCAAGTAATTCGCTCTACGTCTTTTCCAGTTCCGCTTTGAGTGCTTCGAGCGCCTGCGGCGTGTCGATATCCGTCAGCGCCGCGGCACCCGATACCGGCACCTCGACGACCGCTTCGCCGTAGCGTCCGATCAGATGACGCGCGCCGACATCACCTTCGACAGCCATGAGATCGGGGAAGAAGCGGCGTGACCAGACCACTGGGTTGCCGCGCTTGCCCTCGATTGTCGGCACCGCCACCAGCGCGCCTTTGTCCGGATCGATCGCGCCGATGAGGCGATTGATCAGAGCTGCGTCCACTTGCGGCATGTCGCCGAGACACACGACGACGCCGTCGACCTCCGCCGGCAAGGCAGCAATGCCAGCCTTCAGCGAGGTGCCGAGCCCTTCGGCGTAGTTTGGATTGTGAACGATGGTCACGGGCAGGCCGGCGAGCGCCGCCTCGACCCGCTCGCGCTGGTGTCCGGTCACCACCAGCACCGGGCGCGCCTGCGACGCCAGCGCCGCTTCCACGACCATACGAAGGAGCGACCGCCCGGCGATTTCGGCAAGGAGCTTATTCGGACCGCCCATACGGCTCGACCGCCCAGCGGCGAGCACGACCGCCGCGATTGAACGCACGGTCTGCAAGGGCTCTTCGCGCGGCTGCGGACGCGTAACAATTTCCATCAGCAAGCCGCCGACCCCAAGCCCGCTGATGTCTTGGCGCTGCACCGGCAATCTGGCGAGCAGTCGCATCAACACCCAATCGAAACCGTTCTCTTTGGGGCTGCGCGCGCATCCCGGCGCGCCGAGCACCGGCGTTGCACCGGTACTACCGATCATCAACAAGTTGCCGGGATCGACCGGCATGCCGAAATGTTCGACGCGGCCGCCGATCGCTTCTAACGCCGCGGGAATGACGTCGCGGCGATCGGCGATTGCGGAAGCGCCGAATACGATGGTCATTTCTGCGCCGGCTTTGAGCACCTCATTGATCGCGCGCGCAACGGCATCGCGATCGTGCGGCACGCGGCGCTCGGCGACAATTGCAGCGCCGGCTGGCGCCAGCCGCTCGGCGGTAATTTTCAGGGTCTTGTCGATCACCTTGCCGGCAAGCCCTGGCAATAGCGTCGATACCACACCGACTTTGCGGATACGGTAAGGAGCAACTCGCAGCAACGGCTCGGTCACGCCCGCCAGCACCGCATCGCGGGCCGGGCCGCTGACAGCAAATGGAATGATTTTCACGGTCGCGATCATCTCGCCGGCAACCACCGGCTTATAGGCCGGCAGCGTCGCGAGCGTGATCGCCTCGTCGACCCGATTGAGACGGTCGATCGCATCCTTATCGACAACAAGAATACCTGCCGTGTGCGCGAACAAATTGGCGCGACCCGTGAAGGCGCGATCGACGTGGACGCCCTCGCCGACAACTGCTTTGGCGATCTCGGCAGCGGCGACGTCCTCGGAGACGTCGCCCGGTTCCAGCCGCGCGACCACAACCTCTTTGATGCCGGCAGCCTCCAAAGCGGCGACCTCCGCCGGTCCGATCGGCGTGCCTTTTTTGAGCACGAGTCCGTCTTGGCGAATCGTGTGCACGGCGGTCGCGCCGAGCGCTTCCTTTACCGGCACCGCGCCAAACTTCATGACGCCGCCGTCGCGGGCGCGGCGACCCGTTCGCCTGATGGTTCTTCGGTGTCAGCCACCGCATGCAGCCGTTCGGTTACTTGCGCCATGATCGCGACGGCGATTTCCGCCGGCGAAACCGCACCGATATCGAGCCCGATCGGCGCATGGATGCGCGCGATATCCGTTTCGCTCAGCCCTTGCGCCTTGAGCCGCTCGACGCGGCGGGCGTGAGTTTTTCTCGAGCCCAACGCGCCGATATAAAAACAGTCGCGCGACAGCGCATGGCGTAGCGCCGGATCGTCAATCTTGGGATCATGCGTGAGCGCCACAAACGCGGTGTAGCGGTCGACGTTCAGTTGAGGCAGCGCTTTATCCGGCCATTCGGCAATGACTTTCACTTCCGGAAAGCGCTCCACAGATGCAAAAGCCGTGCGTGGATCGACGATAGTAACGTCGTAGCCGAGCAGCTTACCGATGGGCGCCAAGGCCTGGCTGATATGGACCGCGCCGGTGATCACAAGCTGCGGGGCTGGCACATAGACGGTGAGAAAGGCGCGGCCTTCCGCGGTCTCGGCCATGCCGCTCTTTCCGGTGCGCAAATGCTCGGCAAGAGCCGCGCGCAGCGGATCCTTGCCGATCTCGGCAGCTTTCACGAAGCGCTGCTTGCCGCTTTCGACATTGGTAATGACGATCGCGGCGCGCCGCGCGGCGCGTTCGGCATTCAGTGCGGTGAGGATGTCGAGCTTCATTTTGTTTTGGCCGTCATTCCGGAAACCGAGCGGAGCGAGGTTGTCCGGAAACCATAATCACAGTCCATGACCTCCTGCTCCGTGGCTATGGATTCCGGGTTCTCGGCTTGCAGCCGAGCCCCGGAATGCCACTCACTCCACCTTCTCCACGAACACCCGGATCGTGCCGCCGCACGACAAGCCGACCTGCCAGGCCGTCTCGTCGGCGACGCCAAATTCCAGCATTTTTGGTTTGCCGCTTTCGATCACGTCGAGCGCCTCGGTAACCACCGCGCCTTCGACGCAACCGCCCGATACCGAGCCAAGAAAATTGCCTTCGCCGTCGATAACGAGGTTCGAGCCGACCGGACGCGGCGCCGAGCCCCAGGTCTCGACGACGGTGGCAAGCGCTACTTCGCGGCCGTTCTTGCGCCAGTCCTCGGCGGCTTTGAGGATATCAGTGTCCGTTGTGACCATGGGATGTCCTCAATTAGCGAATAGCGAATGGCGAGTAGCGAATAGGGGTAAAATAGGCGTTGGTACTACTATTCGCTACTCACTATTCGCCATTTGCGCGCTCCTCACGCCACTTTCCGCAGCCAGATTTTCGGATCGGCCAAGCTATCGCTGCCATGTGCGAGCGCGGCGACCAAGCCCGCCATCGATTCCAGATTGTGAACGGGACGCATTTCGTCGACAGACGGCAACATGGCCTTGATGCCGCGGGCACGCGCCTCGAAGCCCTCGAAGCGAAGGAGCGGATTGAGCCAGATCAGCCGCCGGCATGATCGATGCAGCCGGTCCATTTCGAAAGCGAGCGTGTCGTCGGCGTCGCGCTCCAGACCGTCGGTAATCAGCAGCACGATCGCGCCCTGCGCCAGCACCCGGCGCGCCCAGAGCTTGTTGAATGCGCGCAGCGATGAAGCAATGCGCGTGCCACCGGACCAGTCAGGCACTGCCGCCGAGCAGGCGGCCAGTGCATCGTCGGGATCGCGCTCGCGCAACGCGCGCGTCACATTGGTAAGCCGCGTGCCGAACAAAAATGTGCTGACTCGTTTTCGCGCATCGGTCAGCGCATGCAGAAAATGCAGAAAGATCCGGCTGTATTGGCTCATCGAGCCCGAAATATCGAGGAGCGCCACGATCGGCGGCGGCCGCGTCTTCGGGCCGATGAAGCGCAGATCGATGAAGTCGCCGCCGCCTTTCATGCTGGCGCGTAACGTGCGGCGGATATCGATGAGATGCCCGTGCAGATGCGGCGTAAGACGCCGCGTGCGCAGTTCCGCGAGCGGCAGGACGAGACGTTTCATCGCGTCCTTGGCTGCGGCAGTCTCTGCTGCCGTCATCTGCGCAAAATCCTTCCGTTGCAGGACTTCGCGGTCGGACACCGTCAGGCGAGCGTCGAGTTCGACTTCGCGCTCTTTCTTCAGCTTGTCATCGAGGCCAGCGAACAAGGCCTCGTGCACGCGGGTAGCGCCGGCTTGCGGGGCCTGCCGCGCCGCCGGCGCTTGCGGCAACATCATCGCCAGAAGCTGATCGATGTAGCCGCGGCGCCGGAAGAAGATGCGGAAGGCTTGATCGAACAGGAGCGAATGTTCGTGACGCTTCACGAACACAGCATGGAGTGTCCAATAGAAATCGTCGCGCGTGCCCACACCCGCCACTTTCAAAGCCTCTAGCGCATCGAGCACGGCGCCAGGTCCAACGGGAATCCCGGCAGCACGCAGCGCGCGGGCGAAATAAACGATGTTTTCGGCGAGCCGGCCGGTGCGCTCCCTCTCCCCGTTGGGGAGAGGGTTGGGGTGAGGGGGTTCGGACCTTTGGGTCATGCTGAAACTTTCCTGCGCCGCCCGAGCCCCTCACTCGGCGCACTCCGCGCGCCGGCCTCTCCCTCAGGGAGAGGCATTATTTTCACTCCGCCGCCCTTAACTCCGACTTCACCTGATCGAGCAGGTCCTTGACCTTCGAGCCTTCGAGCCGCGCGATGTCGTCCTGATATTTGAGAAGAACGCCGAGCGTGTCCGAGACTGTCGCCGGATCGAGCGCGGTGACATCGAGTTCGGAGAGCGCGCCGGCCCAGTCCAGGGTTTCGGCAACGCCCGGCGCCTTGAATAGATCCTGCTTGCGCAGCGCTTGGACGAATCCGACGACCTGTTCGGACAATCTTTTGCTGACGCCGGGCACTCTGGCGCGCACGATCGCCAATTCGCGCTCGGCGTTCGGATAGCCGACCCAGTGATAAAGACAGCGGCGCTTGAGCGCGTCGTGCACTTCGCGCGTGCGGTTCGAGGTGATGACGACGATCGGCGGGTGCGCCGCTTTGACCGTGCCCAGTTCCGGAATCGTGACCTGAAAGTCGGCGAGCACTTCGAGCAAAAAGGCTTCGAATGCTTCATCGGTGCGATCGATCTCGTCGATCAACAACACCGGCGCGCCGGCGGCATCCGGTTCGAGAGCTTGGAGGAGCGGCCGTTTGATCAGAAAGCGTTCGGAGAACACGTCGTGCTCGAGCCGTTCGCGGTCACGCTCGCCTTCCGCTTCGGCGGCGCGGATCGCGATCATCTGCGCGGCGTAATTCCACTCATAGACCGCCGCGGCGACGTCGAGGCCCTCGTAACATTGCAGGCGGATCAGGCGACGGCCCAGCGTGGAGGCCAAGACCTTGGCGATCTCGGTCTTGCCGACGCCGGCCTCGCCTTCCAGAAAAATCGGCCGGCCCATCTTCAACGCAAGATAGAGGACGGTGCCTAGCGACCGGTCGGCCAGATAGTCGGCTTCGGCCAACAGATCGACGGTAGCATCGATCGAAGTGGGCAGCGGCCGCGGGGACGTTTTGTTCATCGTGTCAATCTAGCCCGTCCCTGCCGGGCTTGTCCCGGTAATCCACGTCTGCCTGGCATGTAAAGACGTAGCTGCCCGGCGCAAGACCGGGCACCGCAGTTGGTAAATTCGTACTTTCAGATCAGGCGATCGGCTTGCCGATAGCGTCCGCCACGGCGCGGCGCGCCAGCACGCCGACCAGATGGGCGCGATATTCGGGGCTGCCATGAATATCGCTATTCATACCGTCGGCCGGAATGCTCATGCCTTCGAGCGATTTCGGCGAAAAGCGCTTTTTCAACGCCTCTTCGAATGAGGCTACCCGGAACACGCCATTGGCGCCGGCGCCGGTCACCGCGACCCGGATGTCGCTGCCGCGCTTGGAGACAAAGACGCCGACCAGAGCGAAACGCGACGCCTGATTGCGGAATTTCTGATAGGCGGCTTTTTTGGGAATCGGAAAGCTCAACTTGGTGATGATTTCCGCAGGTTCGAGCGCCGTCGAAAACATGCCGGTAAAGAAGTCGTCGGCTTTGATGCGCCGCTTGTTGGTGATGATGGTGACGCCAAGCCCGAGACAGGCCGCCGGATAATCGGCGTTGGGATCATTGTTGGCGATCGAGCCGCCAATCGTGCCCATGTGGCGAACCGCGGGATCGCCGATCATGCCGGCGAGCTTCGCGAGCACCGGAATCGCCTGCGCAACCACGGGCGAAGTGTTGACTTCGTTGTGGCGGGTCATCGCGCCGATCGTGAGCGAGCGGCCGCTCAGCTCGATCCCCGACATGCCTTCGATCAGCGACATGTCGATAATTTGCGGCGGGCCGGCGAGCCGCAATTTCATCGTCGGCAGCAGCGTCTGGCCGCCGGCCAAGAGCTTGGCGTCCGGATTCTTGGTGAGCAGCCCGGCCGCCTGCCGCACCGTCTGCGGACGATGAAAGGTGAAAGCGTACATCGGTAGTCCTCCGTTTTCTTTGCTCACGTCTCCCCGCGCGGGGAGAGAGATTTCTTTACGCCGCCTTAGGCATCCGATTTGCCTTTTGCAGCGCCGCCCATACCGCCTGTGGCGTCGCCGGCATCGCAAGCCCTTCCGTGCCAATCGCGTCGGTGATGGCATTGATCACGGCAGCAGGCGCGGCGATCGCGCCGGCTTCACCGCAGCCCTTGATGCCAAGCGGATTGGACGGACATTTCGTCACGGTGGTGTCCACTTTGAGCGTCGGCAGGTGATCGGCGCGCGGCATGCAATAATCCATAAACGAGCCGGTGACGAGCTGCCCGTCCTTGTCGTAAACCACCCCCTCGCACAAGGCCTGGCCGACGCCTTGGGCGATGCCGCCGTGAACTTGGCCCTCGACGATCATTGGATTGACGATCACACCGAAATCATCGACGGCGGTCCAAGCGGCGATTTCCGTATTTCCGGTCTCGGGGTCGACTTCCACTTCGCAGATGTGGCAACCGGCCGGGAAAGTGAAGTTGGTCGGATCGTAAAACGCGCCTTCCTTCAAGCCGGGCTCGAGCTCCTGACCGGAAAATTTGTGCGCGATATAGGCATTGAGCGTGACGTCGCCCCAGGCTGCTGATTTGTCGGTTCCGGCAACGCTGAATTTTCCGTCCTTGAATTCGATGTCGCCCTCGGCGGCTTCGAGCATATGGGCGGCGACTTTCTTGGCCTTGGCCTCGATCTTGTCGAGCGCCTTCGCAAGCGCCGACATGCCGACCGCGCCGGAGCGCGAGCCGTAGGTGCCCATCCCGAATTGCACCTTGTCGGTATCGCCGTGCACAACTGAAATATTGTCGATCGGAATGCCGAGCCGTTCGCAGACAAGCTGCGCGAACGTGGTCTCGTGGCCCTGGCCGTGGGCATGAGAGCCGGTCAGGATTTCAACACTGCCGGTCGGATTGACGCGCACCTCGGCGGATTCCCACAAGCCGACGCCGGCGCCGAGCGAGCCGACGGCCTGCGACGGCGCAATCCCGCAAGCTTCGATATAGGTCGAAAAGCCGATGCCGCGCAGCTTGCCGTCGCGGGCGGATTCGCGCTTGCGCCTGCCGAAGCCCTTACAATCGGCAAGCTCCATGGCTTTCTTCAGCGAGGCATTATAGTCGCCGGCGTCGTAAGCCATGATGACCGGCGTTTGATGCGGAAATTTTTTGACGAAGTTTTTGCGCCGCAGTTCAGCCGGATCCTGACCCATCTCCCGGGCGCCGACCTCGACCAGACGCTCCACCACGAATGTCGCTTCCGGACGTCCGGCGCCGCGATAGGCATCGACCGGCACGGTATTAGTGTAGACGGCATCGACCTCGCAATAGATTTGCGGAATTTCGTACTGGCCCGAGAGCAGCGTCGCGTACAGATAGGTCGGCACCGACGACGAGAAAGTGGACATGTAGGCGCCGAGATTGGCGACGGTTTTGGCGCGCAGCCCAAGGATCCTGCCTTCGCCATCGAACGCCATTTCGGCACGGGTAACGTGGTCGCGCCCATGGGCATCGGCGACGAACGCTTCCGACCGCTCAGCCACCCATTTCACCGGGCGGCCGACGCGCTTTGACGCCCACAACGCGACGACTTCCTCGGGATAGATGAAAATCTTCGAACCGAAGCCGCCGCCGACATCCGGTGCGATGACGCGCAGCTTGTGCTCGGGCGCCATGCCGACAAAAGCGGCGATGACGAGCCGTGCGACGTGCGGATTTTGCGTCGTATTCCATAATGTAAAAGCGCCGGTGCCGGCGTCGTAATCGCCGATCGCTGCGCGCGGCTCGATCGCATTGGGAACCAGGCGATTGTTGATGATGTCGAGCTTGGTCACGTGCTTGGCCGCGCGGAACGCTGCTTCGACCGCGCTCGCATCGCCAAGGTGCCACTGATAGATCGTGTTGTTCGGCGCGATGTCGTGAATGCGCGGCGCGCCCGGTTTTTGCGCCGCCGCGGGATCGGCCACCGCCGGCAACACCGCGTATTCGACCACGATTTTTTCGGCGGCATCGCGCGCTTGCGCCAGCGTCTCCGCGACCACGACCGCCAGCGGATCGCCGACATGGCAGACCTTGCCATTCGCCAGCGCCGGATGCGGCGCCATTTTCATCGGCGATCCGTCTTTGGAGTGAATCATCCAACCGCAGATCAGATTGCCGATCTTGTCGGCGGCAAGTTCCGCGCCGGTGAGGACCGCAAGCACGCCCGGCATCTTGGCGGCAGGCTTGACGTCGACTGACTTGATTGTGGCGTGGGCGTGAGGGGAACGGAGAAAATAGGCGTAGGACTGGCCGGGCCGGTTGATGTCATCGGTGTAATGACCGGTCCCGGTGATGAAACGGCGGTCTTCTTTGCGGCGCACCGCGGCGCCGATACCGGTCGCGCTCATGGTCTTCGGCCTCCCGGCAATCGCTCTCCTTCGGATTGCCTACTCGGCGGCTTTGCTCGTCGCACCGCTCCCGCGCATTGCCCGCGCGCCCGCGGCAATCGCCTTGACGATGTTGTGATAGCCGGTGCACCGGCAAATGTTGCCTTCAAGCTCCTCGCGGATGGTGCGATCGTCCAGCTCGTTGCCTTTGCGGCGGACGATGTCGACGGCGGTCATGATCATGCCGGGGGTACAGAAACCGCACTGCAGCCCGTGATTTTCACGAAAGGCCTCCTGCATCGGATGCAGCGGGCCATCCGCCGCGGCGAGCCCCTCGATTGTCAGCACAGTGGCGCCTTCGAGCTGCAGCGCCAAAACCGTGCAGGACTTGATCGCCTTGCCATTGACGTGCACGACGCACGCGCCGCATTGCGAGGTGTCGCAGCCGACATGTGTGCCGGTAAGCCGCAAATGTTCGCGTAGCAACTGCACGAGCAACGTACGCGGATCGACATTGGCGGTGATGGGCTTGCCGTTCACCGTCATGGACACGGCTGCCGTCTCGCCTGCCATAGGGTCCCTCCTAGAAATTGCGATCAAAAACGTCGTGATTTGCCAACCGAGCGCGGTCGCCGGCCGGGTTCGGGTGCGAAATCGAGCCGATTTTGGCTGTTTTGACGCCGCGAACGCCGTTTACTGTGAACCGCGAGACCGTTGCCGGTCAAGCGGGTCCAAGGCCCTGTCAGCTATCCCTGCCAGCCATCGAAGCGGCGCATTACGGCACAAATCGGCTCGCACCCCAGGGGTCAGGTCGCTAAGCGGCCTTCGGGTTCACCGCATTGGCAAAATTCGAGAAAAAATCGTCGGCGATTTTTTTAGCGGCGCCATTGACCAGCCGCTGACCGAGCTGTGCCAGCTTGCCGCCGATCTGGGCATCGACATTGTAGGACAGCAGCGTCCCGCCATTTTTGGGCGCGAGCTTGACCGTGGCACCGCCCTTGGCAAAGCCGGCAACCCCGCCGTCGCCCTGTCCGGAAATCTTATAACCGTTGGGCGGATCGAGATCGGACAGCGTGACTCTGCCTTTGAACTTTGCTTTGACCGGCCCGATCTTGACCGTAGCGACCGCTTGAAACTCGGTATCTGACGTTTTGTCCAGTTGCTCGCAGCCGGGAATGCACGCTTTCAAGGTCGCCGCATCGTTGAGTTTTTCCCAAACTGTTTGCGGCGGCACCGCCAGCTCGTATTGGCCATTCATGGTCATCGCCATTACAGGGACTCCTTGCGCGCGGGACTGCTTGGCTTCGTTGAACTATCCGCTTACCGCCTCGCGCGGCGGCTGAAAAGGGTGCTAGGAACGTCGCCGCCGCGACCGGGATGGGGAGGACGCAAATGCCGGATATTAAAACCGACGACGGTTGCATCATTCATGTGGAAGTCGAGGGGCCGCAAAACGGCCCGGTGCTGATGCTGTCGAATTCGCTCGGCACCAATCTGCACATGTGGGACGACCAGGTGCCGGCCTGGAGCCGTCATTTTCGCGTGGTGCGCTACGATCGGCGCGGTCATGGCCGCTCAAGCGCGCCAAAGGGACCCTATCCGATGCAGCGGCTCGGCCGCGACGTGCTCGCGGTAATCGATGCATTGGGCATCGCCAAAATTAATTGGTGCGGACTATCGATGGGCGGCATGGTCGGACAATGGCTCGGCGCCAACGCCCCCGCCCGCGTCGACAAACTTATATTGTCCAACACCTCATCCTATTTCGCCGACAAAACGTTGTGGGAGGGCCGGCTCAAGACCGTGCGCGAAAAAGGTTTGGCGGCGATCGTCGATGCCAATATGGAGCGCTGGTTCACCAAGGAATTCCGCGACCGCAATCCGCAAGCGATCGCGCGGATGCGCGAGATGTTCTTGGCCACCAACCTTGAAGGTTATATCGGCTGCGGCGAAGGCATCCGTGACATGGATCATCGTCCGCTGCTCGCAAAGATCAGCACACCCACACTCGTGATCGCCGGCAAACACGACCCGGCAACGCCGCTCGAAGCCAACGAATTCATCCGCCAGCACATCCCTGGCGCGCAAATCGCGGTCCTCGATGCCGCGCATATCGCCAATGTCGAGCAACCGCGGATCTATGCTGAGACGGTGCTTGGGTTTTTGTTGAACAAATAGCCGTCACCCTGAGGTGGCCGCCAACGGGTCCGGCCCGAAGTGGCCGGCCCGATGACAGGCTCCGCGGCCCTCGAAGGGCGACGGCCCCGGCCGTTCATCCTTCGAGGCTCGCTTTGCTCGCACCTCAGGATGACGGACCAGTGCCGTGCGATTTCCGTCACCCGCCCCGCCGCTCGCGGAATTCATGCGGTGTCGTGCCGGTCTGCTTGCGGAAGAACCGGGCGAAATGCGACGGATCCGCGAATGCAAGCTCCTTGGCGATGTCGTGGATCGGCTGCGTTGTGAAAACCAGCTGACGTTTGGCCTCGCTGAGCACGCGCTGGCGTATCAAATGACCGGCGGTGACGCCGGTGGCGTGTTTGACGTGGTCGTTGAGGCGATCGACCGTCATGCCGAGTTTTTCGGCATAGAACGCCAACAACCGCTCGTCGCGAAAAAACTCGTCGAGCAGACTGCGCAATTGCGCAACCGTCGCGTCCGCCGGGCGGAGCGTTACGCTGCCGCTGCGCGCGCGGCTCGCTGCAAGCCGCGCCACCGCGACCGCGATCAGGATAAGAACGCCGCGCATCGCCAAGCGATAACCTTCGCGCGCGAGGCTATACTCGTCGAATAATTCCGCAGCCAATGCGGACAGGCGTCCGCGCTCGGTCTCGTCGGCAAGCGGAATCACAGGCTCCGCCGCAAGCGACCGCAGCCGGCTTAAGGCTTCGCCGGAACGGTCAGCGAGCGCACCAGCCGCATCTTCGGTAAAACTGATCACCCAGCCGTCAGTGGCGTTCGGCTCGAAGCGAAAGCCGTGCGCGATCGCGGCCGGAATGAGGATGGCCGCGGGCGCGGCGAACGCGAGCTTCGCCGCATCGAAGCTCATGTCGCCGCCACCTCGCTCGATCAGCAGGATCTGAAACAGATTGCGATGGCGATGGGCGCGAATCGTCCATTCGTGGATCGCCGCACGCGATGCAATCCGCTCGATGTGAATGAAGTCGAACGCCTGATCGTCCGGCGGATCGCCGTAGAGATGGAACAGCGGTAGCGCTGCGGAGCGGTCCTCGCCAATCATGCCTCAAGCATAAGCCGATCAGGCCCAAGGAGAAGCTTCATCGCAAACGGCCGCGAGGATTTGCACAACTGAAAAGGATTTTGCAGGAAGCCGTTGGCAAAGCGCCGGAACTTTCTTCGATCACATCGGCTCGGGCCACCGACGCGACCGCTTACGCTCAAACCCGCTTGTAACCGCGTTCGTGATAAACCAGCGCCGGACCGCTTTGGCCCAATCGCACCGCTTCCACCGCTCCAAACACCACATTGTGCGAGGCCATCGCTTTGGTCTCGATGGTGCGGCAATCGAAGGAGACGACCGCGGACGCCAGAACCGGAGCCCCGGTCTTTAATGTGATCCACTCGCCCGCAGAAAAGCGCTCGTGCCGGTGGACGCCACTTCGTCCGGCAAAGAGGTCGGCAAGCTTCTCTTCCGCCGCTCCCAATGTATTGACGCAGAAGACGCCGTTTTGCGCGAGCAACGGCGCGCTGACGCTGCGCCGGTTGAGGCAAACGAGCAGCATCGCCGGCTGATCGGAGACCGGGCATACGGCAGTCGCCGTGAAACCGGTCTTTCCGGCTATTCCCGCCGTAGTGACGACGTGCACGGCGGCGCCGAGCCGGCTCATGGCCTCGCGGAATACGAGCGGCTCCACGCTCGTAATCGGGCCAGGCCCCACCGCCGTGAAGGCCCCATCCATCGCGTCATCGGGACGCTGGTCGATCCAGCTCATTTCGCCATTCTATCAGAGCTCAGATGTCAGATATCGGAGATCAGAGTACAGACCAAA
>Ga0187801_10000233_pt1 | contig 13736 bp, 15 predicted proteins | sample NC_wetland_sal_i_10_FD_132465 | JGI IMG/M metagenome (GOLD analysis project Ga0187801, IMG submission 132465) | Wetland sediment microbial communities from Neuse River Estuary, North Carolina, USA - Control_1 | ecosystem: Environmental > Aquatic > Freshwater > Wetlands > Sediment | place: USA...
AGAAAGCCCTTGGCGGGGCGGTGGTGCGGAACCGCATTAAACGCCGCATTCGCGAAATTTTGCGGCGCAACAGGACGGAGATTCCTACGGGATGGGACATCGTGATTCATCCGCGATCGACAGTGGCGCAGGCGGCGTTCGCGCCCCTGGAAGCGGAACTGGTGCGCCTGCTGCGCTCCATCCAAAACATGGCGCGGAGCACCACGCCGAAAACATGAGCCGCGCGGCGCGCGCCCTGCTCTTCGCCGTGCGCGTGTATCAGGCCTTTTTTTCGGCGCTGATGCCGAGCGCCTGCAAGTTTTATCCTTCCTGCTCGCACTACGCCGCCGAGGCTGTGCGAATCCACGGCGCGCGGCGCGGTTCGTGGCTCGCGCTGCGCCGCGTCTCGCGCTGCCATCCGTTCACGCGGGGCGGCGTGGATCTCGTACCCGATGCTGCCGACTTTCCGAGTAGGACAGGCTTCAGCCTGTCTGATTTTTTTGCCCATAGATCGGAACCCAAGCAGGCTGAAGCCTATCCTAAAAAAGAGGCCCGTTCGTGAGCGAGCGCAAGGAAATGTCGACGGAAATGCGCTCGCTGCTGGCGATAGTGCTGTGCCTCATTGTGATTGCCGGATGGTCGTTCATCTACAAGCCTCCGCAGCCGCCTCCAGCCAAACCTGCCGCTGTAACCACGAATCCTGTTCCGCCGGCCCCGGCAGCTCCTTCCGCTTCGGTCCCCGCCGTGGGAAAAGCCGCGGCACCCGCAGCTCCATTGACCATACGCGCCGCAAGCGCGGAGAGGTCTGTGGTCATCGAAAGCGATCTGTACCGCGTGGAGATTTCCAATCGCGGCGGCGTGGTGCGAAGCTGGCAGCTCAAGCAATTCACCGATGACCACAAACCGCCGCGCACGCTCGATCTGGTCCATCCCGAGGCTGCCCAAGCGTCCGGGAGCTGGCCCTTCTCCGTTGCGCTCGATGATCCGCAGCAGGAAGTGGCTGCCAACAACGCGCTGTTTGAAATCACCTCAGGAGGGAAAGTCCCTGACGTAGGCGCGATTCTGCGTGCCCCCGCGGAAGTGACGCTGTCCTGGAGCGACGGCCATCTGGAAGTCACAAAGCAGCTGAAATTCAATCCCACCTACATCGTCGATGTGAAGACCACGGTGACGCTGGATGGAACGCCGGAACGAAACAGCATTATCTGGTCGGGCGGTTTCGGCGATATCACCGCGTATCGCGCGGCCGCGCAAACGCAGATATTCACGAGCGCTGCCGGAAAACTCAACACGCTTGCGGCGAAAAATCTGGGCAAGCCCGGTCAGACCACGGTGCGCGCGCCCGTTGCGGGCACGTTCGATTTCACCGGCATTCAAGACCTGTATTTTGCCGCGGCGTTTCTCCCACCCTTCACCGCGCGCGGCGACGTCGCTGAAATCCCCATGACTGTGACGGGCTGGACCTATCCGCACGAAACCACGGTGGATGGCAAGACCGAAACGGAAATCGTCCCGCAAATGGCCGTGGGCCTGGCGACACCGGGGCCGCTGGACCTGCGCCTGTACGCCGGTCCCAAAAGTATTGACGGATTGAAGGCCACGCGCCCGCCGCTGAACAGCCTCGTGCAATTCGGATGGTGGGGATTCATCGCGGAGCCTTTGTTTTATTCGCTGATGTGGCTGCACCGCTATGTGAGCAATTACGGCTGGGCGATCGTTTTGATCACCGTCGCCATCAACATGGTGATGTTCCCGCTCAAAGTAAAGAGCATGCGTGCGATGCTGAAAATGCAAAAGGTCGCGCCGGAAGTGAAAGCGATTCAGGAAAAATATAAGAAATATTCGATGCGCGATCCCCGCAAGGCCGAAATGAACAAGGAAGTCATGGCCGTGTATTCACGCGAGGGCATCAACCCGCTGGGCAGTTGCTGGCCCACGCTGATTCAGATGCCGATCTGGTTCGGGCTGTACCGCATGCTGGCCAACACGATCGAGCTGCGCCACACGCCTTGGTTCGGCTGGATCCACGACCTTTCCGCACACGACCCATACTTTATTTTGCCCGTCGTGATGGCCATTTCCATGTATTTCATGCAGAAAATGACGCCCACGCCGGGAATGGATCCCGCCCAGGCCAAGATGATGGCCGTGACGCCTCTGATTTTCGGCGGCATGTTTGCGCTTTATCCGAGCGGCCTGTCGGTGTATATACTCACTAGCAATATCGTGGGAATCGGGCAGCAGTGGTATCTCTATCGAACGGCGCCGCCCCCGCCGAAACCGTCGCGGGGCCCAGGCAAAAAGAAATAGCGTTAGCAGCAGTGCATCCTGAGGGGAGCAATCTTGACGCCTGCATCCCGCCCGAATCTGATCGTGGATGGAAAGCTGGATCATGCGGCAATCACTGCAGAGCTTCGCCGCTGCCTCGACACGCTGCTTCAAAAAGGCCGCTTCCAGCTCACCTACGAAATCCGCGCTACGGGGCCCGCTGCATCAAAAGAATTTGAAAATCCTGAAATTGTCGTCGAGTTCAAGGGCCGCGATCAGGATTTACTCCTGGAGCACCATGCGGAACTGCTTCTGGCGCTCGAGCACATCGCCTTGCGGTGGCTTTGGCTGGATCCTCAATTCTATGGCCGCATTCGTTTTGACGCCGCCGGCTATCGAGGCATCCGGATCGAAGAATTGAAGCTTTCCGCCCGCGTTGCCGCCGGCCGCGTCCGCGAAACCCATTCGCCTTTCCGTTTCAATGCCATGTCATCGCGCGAACGGCGCATACTGCATCTGGTTTTGAAGGAAGAGCCCGGCGTCCGCAGCGAGAGCGAAGGGGCAGGCGAGGACCGCCAAGTTGTCGTTTATCCTGCGAGTTAGAAATTAAAGAAATACCTCGGCCGGATCGCTACTCCGGTTCTCTGAAACCGTGGGAAATAATACGTCCTCCCGCATCGAATATGACGTCAAACGTGAATCCAGTTGGTCTGGGCCGAATTCCAATGCCGCTTCTCGACGGTTGGGGATCGGCCACTGCGTCAGGGACATGCTCCCGGAAAAACCGCACATCGGAAATCTCGACCACGGTTTCTTGCCCTTCTCTCTGACGTACGCGCCAGACCGGGTACCGAGCGAACCACAGAAAAACCTGCACGTCGCGCAGCTTCCGCGCCTGCTCGATAAGTTCGCGGGATTGCGCGTCGGTGTACAGTTGCGTGCTTTCGACAGTGCCGCTGGGTTCGCGAAAAGCGGCGCGCCACACGCCTTCCGGGGTGCTGACTAACCCCACCCAATGCGTCAGCGTCGGCGGCAGGGGAAGCGCCGCCAGGCTCTCCACTTGCAGTTGGTGCGTTGTGGCGAAATGTTCCACATCCGCGAAAGCCTTCTGATGCGCTGCGGCCGCCAAAGCAATATAGGCGCACAAAACCGCCAAGCCCCCGCGGCACCAATTTGCGCGCGTCCACTGGAAACCGGCCCCTCGAATTGCGGGCAGGAAAATTATGACTGCGATGGCGGCGCTTACTACAACTGAAAACGCGATCGGGAATCCATATCCGGAAATGTCTGCAAGGAAGTAGCCTCCGATCGCCCCGAGCGTAAGCGCGGACCAAACAGAAATAGAGCGCCGCCAATATTGTCCCGGTTCGCGGTAACACCATGCGGCAAGCTGCGGCACGAGGGCGATCCCAGTCAGGGTCAGGTCGATTATGAAAACCCAATCCCACGCGGGACGTGAATAGCGCAGCGGGCTCCAAAGCATGGTCCCGAAACTGGTGACCAGATCGAGAAAAATGTGCGTGGCGATTCCCACCGCGAAGATTGCGAAGAGGGTCAAAAACGGCGGCCTCTCCCACTTCAACCGGCGAGCGAGCGGTATGGACACAGCTGCTAACAGCAGCGCCCAAATCGGCATGATGACGGCGGAATGCGTGATGTTGCGGTGCCACTCCATGATCGCGAGCGGATTGCGTGCCAGCGGCCCGGCAAACATGTCGATATCGGGAAAAATGGAGCCGAGAGTGCAGCCGACAATCGCAACCCGTGCCGTTGGTGAACTCAGCGCACGAATCACGCCGCCTTTGGCATCTCCGGCGGGGATATCATGGCTGGCGAATAGCGCCTTTCCGGCAAGAGCGCCCACAATTCCGTGTGTAATCGTATCCATGCGGCAGGTTTCGTTGGAACTTCGTGAACTGAATTTAGACGCGCGCCGTTGCGTGGGGTTTCACTGCTGACCTACTCGAATCGGAATCGTCAGCGGCTTGGTGGACTCCGACGCGGCGAGCATATGACATTGACCGTCGAAGATTCCGCCCGGTTCAATCACCAGACACGGAGAATGGATTTCGCCCGTGACCACTCCCTTAGCCTGGATTTCGACCCGGCCCTTGGCAAAGATGACCCCATCGAATTTCCCGGAAATCACCACGTGATTCCCCTCGATCTGGCCTTCCACCCGTGCCCCTTCACCTAGGATCAGGCTGTGGCTCGAAATCACGTTTCCCTTAACTTGCGCGTCGATGCGAAACACGCCTGACGCTTCGAGCGTTCCCTCAAATCGAACGCCCTTGTCGAGGAAGCCCGTAAATTCAAGTTGCTGTGTGTCCTTGCCGCGTTCCTTTGATCGCCATTGCATGGCATGCCCCCACACGGAAACAATTTCTCGTGGAAATACGATTCTACCCGACCGAACAAAGCGTGAATCGCAAAATCCAAGCTCGGTGACGTAGTCAGCACCTACAACAGGCGAAACCCATTTCATTCAAGAGATTATCTACTACGAATGTCATATTACATCATTAGGCGTTCATACAAGCCGTTCAGTTGCTCCTCGTTATAGAACTCGAGAATTAGCTGGCCTGCATGTCTCTTCGTCGGCATGAGCAGTGAGACTCGCGTGCCGATGTGCTTCTGCAACTCGTCCAGGGCGGCCTGGCGGTTCGGATCGTGGCCTTCCACAGGTGCTTGCTGCCCGCGCCCGCGGGATCTTCGCGTTGCCATCCGTTCGAGCTGTCTGACGGTCAGTTTGCCGCGAGAGGCCTTTTGCGCCAGTTCGCTCCGCAGCTTCCGATCCTCAACTGCAAGCAGCGCGCGTCCGTGGCCCGCCGTAATTTTGCCTTCTTCAATCCATTCGAGCAGCGGCTCTTCCAAGGAAAGCAAACGCACGGAATTTGCGACGGTGGCTCGGTCCTTCCCTGTCCTGGAAGCGACTTCATCCTGCGTGAGGTGAAATTCCTCCATCAATCGGTCAAATGCGCGCGCTTGCTCGATGGGGTTAAGATCCTCCCGCTGAATGTTTTCTACGAGCGTGAGCTCAAGTGCTTCCTCGTCGCTTACCTCTCGCAAGACCACTGGCACACGCAGAAGTTGCGCGCGCTGCGAAGCGCGCCATCTGCGCTCTCCCGCTATGAGCTGGTATCTTGAGCCGATTTTTCGCACGACCAGCGGCTGGATGATTCCGCTTGCGCGAATGGACTGCGCCAATTCTTCGAGTCCCGCTTCCGCAAATCGTGTCCGAGGCTGGTACGGACTCGGATCGATCAGATCGATGTCGATCTGCAGAGGCCCCCCGGCGATACTTTGCGCTGGGGCGGCTGCTGTGGCGGCGCCAGTGGACATATTTTGTGGGATGACCTGGGGCACTACTTCCGGTTCACGAATTAGTGCTCCCAGCCCCCTTCCCAATGCGTTTCTGGCCATTTGAGATAACCTCCTTTGCAAGATTGATGTAGGCTTCGGCCCCTCTACTATGAATGTCGTAGAAATGGATCGGCTTTCCATGGCTAGGCGCTTCTGCTAGGCGGACATTCCGCGGTATGACCGATTCAAATACCTGAGTCCCGAAGAAACTTCGAAGGTCCGAGGCCACCTGCTTCGACAGAATGGTGCGCTCGTCATACATGGTCAAGACAATGCCCTCGATAGCAAGATTAGGGTTCAAGGTCCTGCGGATTCTCATGAGCGTGTCCAAAAGCTCGGAAACCCCTTCGAGAGCCAGATATTCACATTGAATTGGAACCAGGACCGAATCAGCCGCCGTGAGGGCGTTCAAAGTCAGAAGGCCGAGTGCCGGTGGACAATCCATCACAATATAATCGTAGCTTTCTCTTATCTGCTCAATTACCTTCTTGAGCTGATACTCGCGATTCTTGGCCGACACCAGCTCGACCTCTGCACCAACAAGATTCTTATCCGCGGGGATGAGATCCAGCCCGTCGATTTGCGTTTTCAGGATAATTTTTTCAAGAGGCTCGCCAAGGATCAGCGCGTTGTAAAGCGTGCGCCTGGCAGGATCCTTGCGAAAACCAATTCCAGCCGTCGCATTTCCCTGGGGATCGCAATCAATCAGCAGAGTTCGTTGTTCGGCAAGCGCGAGAGAGGCGGCCAGGTTGATGGCACTCGTGGTTTTGCCAACCCCGCCTTTTTGATTCGCAACTGCGATGACGCGGCCCAATATGGATTCCCCCAGTTCGCGAAATCTATCACATCAAACGCGTGATATGCAAATTGTTTCACGTGGAACAAAATTGTCGCACCGATCCACATGATGAACGCCAAATGCTCCCAAGCGCGGACACAAGCCAAATGTAAACATGACTGAACCGTCTGAGAGGGTGCCGGGAGGATCAGCTGCAAAAGTGCCGCTCAATGTTCATATAGGGAAGGGTCGTGAAGGCATGCCATATCGAACTCACGCGAAAATGTTCCACGTGGAACAAAACTGCCTACCTAATCACGCTTGAAAAGTTAATTTTTCAATTGGTCGGCCAATAAGGATAAATCTGCGCTGAGATTCCGGGATTCGCACAGCGGGCTGCCAAATCCAACCCGGAGTGGACGCAATTCTCGTCGAGTCTTCCGAACCAACCCAGAGCATGAGGTGTCCCCGGTGGACGAGGGCATTCGTGGACCAGCGAAGGAGTTGCTTGAAATCAGCGACGGCCCGAGACGTGACGATGTTTGCCAAGAAAGTTTCCGGACGAATTTGCTCAAATCTTTCGGGGCGAATCTCAACGTCCGCAAATTTCAGATTTCTTACCACCTCGGCTAAAAAGGCGCATTTCTTCTTGTTCGATTCAATCAAGGTGAGGTGAATTCCCGGGCAGGCGATTTTGAGCGCGAGGCCTGGAAAGCCGGCACCTGTACCAATGTCGACCAGTCGACAGTCTTTTATAGGGAGTATTTTAGAAGCAAACATTGACTCGCCAAAGTGACGCCCCACAATTTCGGCAGGATCCGTGACCGAGGTCAGACTAATCGAACGATTCCACCGGAGCAAAATGAGAGTGTAGTCGCGAATTTTGGCGATCTGATTGTCGTCAGGCAAAACGCCATAGGGAAATAACGCGTCGCAAATCTGCCGACTGCTAATTTCGATGGGCGCAGGGGCTGCCATTATGTCAAGCCTTCGCGAGAAACCTGGAAGCGCAAATTCCAACGACCATATCTATGCCGGCGTGAGCCACAACGGCAGGAATCAGACTACCCGTCCATATCCGAATCATCGCAAAGATTATTCCTACTACAAGTGTAGTTATTAAGCCTCGCCGCCCTTGGTATATGTGCGCCAGCGAAAACCAGGCAGATGATAGAACGGCCGCTGCGGCGATCGGTGGCCCGTAATTCACGATCATCCTTACAAACGCCATAAACACAAACCCACGATACAAGAACTCTTCGGAGATTCCGGCCGTGCAGGCCAGCGCCGCATAGACTAGAGTTTCCGGCGCGGTGCGGGGCATGATCTTTTCCGTTATTGAGAACAGACGGCCACGCTTACCTTCCGGAATTCTAGTGATCTTGCGCAATCCCACTACTTGGTTCGCGCACAGGAGCCCCGTCAAAGTGATGCTGGTCCAGGCGATTTGCCAACGATCGCCAGCAATGATTCCCACTTCTTCAGCACTTACCGAGCGCGCCTCACATCGCCAGAGCACGATCGCCACGATAAGCCACTGAAAGAGAATTGTGGATCCATAGAGGGACAAGCGATCGACCGTGGTCAGTTCCGGCTTGCTCAAAAGTTTCTTCATTCGAGCGTAGCCGCGCCAGGGAATGATCACGCCGAGAAAGACGAGAATCAGAACAAAGTCCCAAGGGATAAAGAGCGAAATCACAGCGGGAGATGGAAGCACGTTTTCGGCATGGAGCGCAAGAAGCGAAATAAACTCCCAGTAATTCGGGCCGCGGAGACGCAAGATGGCAGGGCAGCGGGCTCGGGTGCGCAAAATTCAAGCTCGGGCGAGCCGCTCCACTGCCTCACGATCGAATATTCAGGCAGCGGTACGGGATGCGCGGTGTTGAGGAGAATTATGCGCGAGGGCGAGTCGCAGGATCCGTTCCGTCTCAACCGGGTCCGGCGGGAAGGCGATATAGTCAAACGCGCCGGCGCCGAGAGCTCTCATGTAAGCGCCCCAATCGGCCAGGTGAGAAAGCACAATCACCGGAACACCCCCGGTTGCAGACGACAAAACCCGAAGGGCAGTGCGGAGATTACAATCCGGCAAGTCGTCACTACACAGCGCGAATTGAAATGTTTGCTCCTCGATGCGCGCGCACGCCTCCGTCAGGGACGCACAACGGACGGATCGCAACCCCAGACGGCGAGCGATTTCTTCGGTCTTCTCACACTGAAGGGGATCGGGAGATACGATTAACGCTTGGCAGGAGTTGAACACGTCTCACCTCCCGGCGATAGAAATTCCTCGGGCCAAGAGAGTCAGCGCCACTTAGGTGAGATTATACTCTCCGCCGGCCCCGTTGCAACGGGTTCCGGCCGTATCTACGGCAAAACACGCGGAATGCGGGCAAATCAAGCGCTTGGTTTCCAGCGTAATTGCAGGGAAGTGCCGATGATGGAACGGATCAACATTTCACGGCAAGTAGGGCTCGCGAGGGCCCTATCGAAATTGGGATATTGCTCGCGCTCGCAAGCGACGAAACTGATTCGTGCCGGCCGCGTCCGGCTGAATGGCGCGACGCGCCACGATCCTGAGACGCCCGTGCGTTTGGAGCGCGATCGAATTGAAGTGGACCGGGTTCCCGTCACGGCCGAATCGAGGATCTACTTGATGCTCAATAAGCCGCGCGGTGTGGTCACGACGGCGTCCGACGAAAAAGGCCGGCAGACAGTTTATTCACTGCTGCGAGAAAAGCTTCCTTGGGTGGGACCGGTAGGGCGACTGGACAAGGCGAGCGAAGGGCTCCTCCTGCTTACGAACGATTCCGAATGGGCTGCGCGCATTTCCGACCCCGATTCGCATGTGGACAAGACCTATCACGTACAGATGGGCGCGGTGGCAAGAGAAACATTAATTGACGCGCTGCTTAGCGGCCAGCAACTCGGCGGCGAAGTCCTGCGAGCCAAGCGCGCGCACGTCCTGCGCAGCGGTGAGAAAAATACGTGGTTGGAAATCGTGCTTGACGAAGGCAAGAACCGCCAAATCCGACGCATGTTTGAACATTTGGGAATCGAAGTTCTCCGGCTTGTCCGCGTTGCGATCGGTCCACTCGCACTTGGCCAACTCGCAAAGGGCCAATCCCGCGCTCTTACTGCGGAAGAGAAATTCGCCCTGGATCAAGCCGTAAAAATAGCCCGTGGGCAGAAACGCAATCATGAAATGGGATGAGAGCCACTACGGCAAAAGGAAAATTACGACGCAGAACTTTGCCGCCGGCCAAGCAAGCGACTCCCGAGGGTCCCAATCAGGAGAAACAGCGCCAGCGCAAGCCGGTCGCTCGAGCTTCTTATCATCGCGCTGCCGAGGGGAGGAAAGAACCAGAACACCAAAATAAGAGCCGCGATTGCGGTGGCAATGAGCCCGTTCAGCAAGCCTTCCAGCTTGGAAACAACCAGAACTGCGAGTAAAAGTAGGAGCATCGAGGCATCCTTGCCAATGCTCAGCCGATGGCAAAATGCCGCAATGCAGAGCAGCACGATTGTGGAAAGAATAGTTCCGGGGAGAGATCGGACATGGAACACGCGCGCCCTTTGCACGGAAAAAGCCGCACCAACGGAAAGCAACAAGAAAGTTCCACAAACACCGAGAAGACAGCCTGCGACCAACCCGGTTGTAAAACCTCCCATCACATCCCCCTCAGCAAGAAAACGTACGCCCCATATCCAGCAAGTCAATCAACGAGCGAGTCAGCAACCCGGAAACAGGGAATCCGGAGCCTCAGCAAAGACGTTCCTAAAAATATTCCCACACTGCGATCGCGATGGCGAAATTCACGCAGCGGGCAGGCTTCTTTCCGATTCAACGGAGGGAGTAGCAGAAAACAGGGCAATGCCAGCGTGACTCAATTGCTCCCAAGGTCCCGTCGGAACGATCGAAAATTTCCTGCCATACCAACAAATCATCCGCCGCAAACAAACGGCGAAAAACAGCAGCACAATTCCTGCGACGAGAGCGGCATTGGATTGCCGCTCGACGAGCACCGCCCAATTGATGTTTTCCTGCCATGACGGTAGAGCGGAATCTAGTTTGGTTTGAAGAAACTTTCCCGCCAGGGGCAGGCGCGCCAGATGAATGAATGCGGTGTGTTCGTAGTTATACGACGGATCGTAACCGGGGATCTTCCGCGTGGCATCCTGAAAAACTGCGGGGCGGGCCAGTTCTTCCTTTGTGAGAAGGTGGCCGGCGCTGTCGGTCAAGATCGCATGGAACGATGGATCGACGACCACCCATCGTCCATCCAAATGAACTTCGGCGACGACGTGGTTTGCGCTCATGCCCTGCACATCCAGCAAGAGCAACCGCCGCGCTTCGATTCCTCCCGCAGAAGCAAGATTCACAAACGCATTGGTCGCGGTCCCGCACACGCTGAGCAATTCCTTGTAATTCAACGTGTCGACGGGATCGCGGCTCTCCGAGTCATCGCTGTAGTACTCGGTCTCGCGCGCCGGTCCTTGCTCCATCCACGCCAGAATAGCGGCCACTTTTTTCTCGGGGGAAGAAGAATAGGGAAGAACCGCGTTCGCGAATCCAGACAGATACCATCGCGTGGAATATTCCCAGCCCAAGCCAAACAAACTCAGCAATACAGATGAGATCAAAAGCACATTGATAAAGAAGTTGGCGGCGTGGAAGATGAATTCTTTTTTCATTGCCGGCGGACGGCGCACTCATTAATTAACACGCAGGCACGGAAGAAGACAACATCATCTAGTTCGTTCTCTGTCGTTAAAGGTAACTGGCAGGAAACCGGCAAGGCAGCCGGTCACTATTGAACTTGCAGGTGAGCCGCGTCCAACGCTTGCTGTACCGCGCGAAGCAGTTGCTTGTGGCTAAATGGCTTCTGGATGGATTCCGCACCGGAACGCAACGCCTCACGATAGGAAGCTTCACGATCCGCATGGCCGGTCATGAACACGACACGAATTCCCGGCCTTAATTCGGACATGGAGCGGGCCAACGTCACGCCACCCATTCTGGGCATCATGATATCCGTCAGTAGAAGATCTATCGGCTCATTGTAAGATCGCGCAACCTCAAGGGCATGGATTCCGTCGCGGGCCTGCAGTACGGTGAACCCACATTCCGTCAAGCGTTCGGCAGAAAGGTTCAAGAGTGCTTCCTCATCCTCCACCAGGAGAATCGTGCCCGTCCCCATGGATCCATTTGCGGAGGTCTCTTCGGGAGCGGGCGCCACTGGGATTTCTTGTGTTTGAGGCAGGAAAATTCTGAAAGTGGAACCTTTTCCCGGCTCGGAATCGACAATCACACCGCCGCCACTCTGCTTCACCACGCCGTAGACAGTCGCGAGTCCCAATCCCGTTCCCTTTCCGGGTCCCTTAGTAGTGAAGAATGGCTCGAAAATATGCCGTCGGGTCTCCGCATCCATCCCGATGCCCGTATCCGTCACCGTGAGCAGCACATACGGCCCCGGATGAAGGAAAGGAAAGCTGCTCGCAAAGTTCTCGTCTACGTCCAAATTCGAGGTTTCAATCAGCAGTTTGCCGCCCTCTGGCATCGCATCTCGGGCATTGACCACGAGGTTTACGATCACCTGTTCGATTTGACTCTGCTCCGCCTTGACTCGCTGCAAATTGGTAGCCAGTTTGGTGGTGAGGTCGATATGCATGCCGATCAGCCGCCTCAGCATCTTTCCCATATCCGTGACCAGCGCATTGAGATCGAGAATCTGCGGTTGCAAGACCCGCTGGCGGCTGAAAGCAAGCAACTGATGGGTTAAGGAGGCGGCCCGTTCTCCGGCTTTTCGTATTTCTACGGCGCTTTTGCGCAACGGATCGTCGGGGGCAAGCCGCTGCTCGATGGACTCACTGTAGCCGATGATGACGCCGAGCAAATTGTTGAAATCGTGCGCGATCCCCCCGGATAAACGACCTACAGCCTCCATTTTCTGCGACTGGCGGAGCTGCTCGTCGCGCCGCCGCAAGAGTTCTTCCGCCTGCTTGCGTTCGGTGATATCGCGGCTGACGATCACTATTTTATCGATCTCGCCGCGATGGTTTCTCACCGGGCTGCGGGTAGATTCGAGGGTTCGCCACTCCCCATCGTTCCGGCGGAACCGATACTCGACTCGGGGACCCACGCCTGTTTCAAATGTCTCAATCCTAGCCGCGATTAGGGCCTGATGATCGTCGGGATGGATTTGCTCCGGGAGGCGGACCCTCATGCATTCCTTGGTGGAATATCCGAGCTTGTCGTATCCAGGACTGTCATAAAGGCGTTTGCCTTCGCGATCCACCAGGGTGATCAGGTCCTCGGCATTTTCCGTGATCAAACGAAATATCTGTTCCTGATCGGTCAGTTGTCTGCGAATTCTATGGATCAAGAGCTGCTGGTAGATCGTGTATAAGTCGAAAAGGAAGACCAATCCCACCAGGCCGCGAATCGACTGCCGGAGGGTAAACGAAAAAGTGGGATCGGTTTGTTCGAAAAGGTAGGCAAAGGAGGCCATTCCTACCGTTAACAGAAGCGTGATAATAATGGCGGAAGCCCAAAGCCACCACTGCCGCCTTTCGACTTTCCGGGCACGCGCCCAGAACGACGCCTCGTATGGAGTCGCCAAACTTCCCGCTAGGCTCATGGGTGTCACCATCCCATGAGAACAAGCAGGTATGTCATAGGGCAATAGTACTCCCGGTTTATGTGTCGAATTGTGACTAATGGATTCGAGATATGCTTTCTGCTCGTCCAATAGCCAAATCTCGATCCCCGCACAAGGAACGGCCCGAAGCAATCAATCACTAAAGCTTTTAGCAAGAGATAGATACATGGATTCATTCGCGGGACACTGACTCAATTGCGAAGAATCGAAACGGGCCTTCGATATCACGAAATCGACCCTTCCTAGTCGAAAGACAGGTCGTATTTGCCCCAGAGGACGAGAAACTGCGGCTGCTTCTCGCGCATCCAGGCCTGCCACTTGGGGTGGGCTTCGAGGTTTGTGCGATAGTCGTAGACCAGGTCGCTTTTATATGTCGGCCCGGCCCGGCAGGCTGAGGAAGGCAAATTCGTCGGCCCAGACATCGGGGTCATAGCGTTCCACGCTCGATAAGAAGGCGGGTGTTCCACGGGACGTTCCTTTCCCTGGGTCCGGCCAGCTTCACATCGTCAGAACGACACGGAATTGTGCGTTGCCGCTCATCATTCGCGCGTAAGCCTCCGCCGCTTTATCGAGCGGATAGGTTTCAATCATTGGACGCACGCCGGTTAGTTCGGCGAAACGCAGTGTGTCCTCGGAATCGGCTGGTGTTCCCGCAGCCCAGCCTTGAATCGTCCGGCTGCCTGAGATGA
>Ga0187801_10000236_pt1 | contig 13671 bp, 13 predicted proteins | sample NC_wetland_sal_i_10_FD_132465 | JGI IMG/M metagenome (GOLD analysis project Ga0187801, IMG submission 132465) | Wetland sediment microbial communities from Neuse River Estuary, North Carolina, USA - Control_1 | ecosystem: Environmental > Aquatic > Freshwater > Wetlands > Sediment | place: USA...
AGAAAGATCTTCTTATCCCCGGCGAGCGCCTCCTCGAGCGCACGAACGCTCGCTTCCCGGCCAACGATGAACGGCGTCGTCTGCTGCGGGAAGATGACCATATCGCGCACCGGCATCATTGGTACGCGCTTCAATTCCTGTTTTTCGCGGTTAAACATGCAGGCCCCTGAAATCCTCTCAGCTGCCGAAAGCGGCCTTCATCCGGCCTTTTCGAGCAAACTCCAGTTAATCTCGCGGCCACGCACCATATCGGCGGTAACCACGAAATCGCGCACTCTTTTCTGCATCGGCAGGTGATACATCAACTCCAGCATGAGGTCTTCGAGGATCATACGCAAGCCGCGCGCCCCGACCTTGCGCTGAAGAGCCAACTCCGCCACGGTTTCCAGGGCGTCATCGGTGAAGCGCAAGCGCACATTCTCAAACTCGAAGAGCCGCTGGTACTGCTTCAGCAGGGCGTTCTTGGGCTCGGTCAGAATCTTCATCAGTGCGCCTTTGTCCAGGTCGCTCATCACCCCGGCGACGGGCAAGCGGCCCACAAATTCGGGGATCAGGCCATACTTGATCAAGTCCGTGGGCTGCACCTGCTCCAGAAGTTCCGTATTGCGGCGCTGCGCTGTCGTCGGCGCGGTATCCGTATGGAAGCCAAGCGAACGGTGGCCCACGCGCCGCTCAATAATCTTTTCCAAGCCCACGAACGCTCCGCCGCATATAAATAAGATGTTCGTGGTGTCCACGGGGGTAAATTCCTGGTGGGGGTGCTTGCGGCCGCCCTGGGGAGGCACGTTGGCGACAGTGCCTTCGAGAATCTTGAGGAGAGCCTGCTGCACACCTTCGCCGCTGACGTCGCGGGTGATGGAGGGGTTCTCGTCCTTTTTGGCAATCTTGTCGATCTCGTCGATATAAATGATGCCTTGCTGCGTCTTCTGGACGTCGCCGTCGGCAGACTGTAGCAGCTTCAGGATGATGTTCTCGACGTCCTCGCCGACGTAGCCCGCCTCAGTGAGCGTGGTGGCATCGACGATCGCGAATGGCACGTCCAGCATGCGCGAAAGCGTCTGCGCGAGAAGAGTTTTGCCGGTACCGGTCGGGCCGATCAGGAGAATGTTGGACTTACTCAGTTCCACCTCGCCGGGCTGCTTGTTCAGGAAGATGCGCTTGTAGTGGTTATAAACCGCCACCGCCAATTTTTTCTTGGTGCGCTCCTGCCCGATGACGTAGCCGTCCAGGAACTGCTTGATCTCCGGCGGACGCGGCAAGCGCCGGGCCGGGGCCGCGGCCTGTTCGCGCTTTTCATCCTCCAGAATGGTCTGGCAAACGCCCACACACTCGTTGCAGATGTACGCCCGGGGGTAGTCCGAGGGCGAACTGATCAGCTTTTCCACCTGTTCCTGGCTCTTGTGGCAGAAGGAACAGCGCAGCGGTTCGTCTGGGCTATATTTTTTCACGATTGAGCAGGCCTCTCCTCGAGATCAGTCACCGGAGTCATTATTAGTCATTGTAGGCCGAATCTTTCCAGGGCGAAACAGAATATAGCGCCCCTGCCGTCTATCAGGAACTCGCTGTTGAAATCGTTATACCAGAGCAACCATGAGCGGGCAACGCCGCGATACGATTCCAAGAATCCTCTAACGGTGCTTGAAGATGATCTCGTCGATCATCCCGTATTCCTTGGCTTGCTCCGGGTTCATGATGTAGTCGCGCTCGACGTCCTTTTCGATGCGTTCAATGGGCTGGCCGGTATGTTTTGCCAGCAGCTGGTTGATGGTCGAACGCATGCGCAGAATCTCTTTGGCGTGCAGGTCGATGTCCGTGGCCTGGCCGCCGAGGCCGCTCATCCAAGGCTGGTGGATAAGGATGCGCGAATTCGGCAGGGAGAAACGCTTTTTCGGGGCGCCCCCGACCAGTAGAACTGCGGCAATGGATGCAGCCTGGCCGACGCAGGTGGTGACCACATCAGGCTTAACGAACTGCATGGTGTCGTAGATGGCAAAGCCTGCAGTGATGGAGCCACCCGGGGAATTGATGTACAGCTGAATGTCCTTTTCCGGATCCTCCGCCTGGAGGAAAAGCATCTGCGCGGTGGCCAGGTTGGCGACGTGATCGTCGATGGGCGTGCCAATAAAGATGATGTGTTCCTTGAGGAGGCGCGAGTAAATGTCGTAGGCGCGCTCACCGCGGCTGGTCTGCTCCACTACCATGGGAACCAGCGTGGTCGCCTGATATTGCGGATCGTCGAAGTTTTTCATGTGAGAGAGTTTGCCTGTCAATGCGAGGTCGGCTTCACTTGGCATTCGCCGCGGCGACCGTCTTGACCCGCGCATTTTGCGCCAGCCAGTCCACTGTTTTGTCACTCCGCAGCTTCGCTTTCATCCTATCGAGCGCACCTTGCTTTGTCAAACGCGCGCGAATTACCTCCGCGGATTCGCCACTATGGCTGGCCAGGTGTTCGAGCTCGTGCTCCAGCTCTTCGTCCGTGACCTCGATCTTTTCCTCGGTGGCGATGCGGTCGACCACCAACTCCGCCTTCACGTCATCCCGGGCTCGCTCTTCCTGGCGCTTCCGCAGGCTGACCCAGTCGACATTCACCGCCCGGGGGTCGACGCCCTGCTGTGCCAGCGAGCGCACCACGCGCTCCAAACGCACGTCCATTTGATGCTCCACAAGCGATTCCGGCACAGGGAAGTCGTGCAACTTCACCAGCTCCGCCAAGACCTTCTCGCGCTGCAGGTCTTTCTGGCGATGATCCCGCTCGTGTTCCAGGCCTTCGCGAATCTTGGTCTTCAATTCGTCAAGCGAGGTCGCGTCGCTCACATCTTTCGCAAATTCGTCGTTGATTTCTGGCAGTTTTTTCGTCTTGATGCCCAGTACATCCACGCTGTAATGGAACTTTTTCCCGGCCAGCTTGGGGTCCGGGTAATCGGCCGGGTATTCGACATCGAAATTCTTGTGGTCACCGGCATTCGCGCCCAACAGGTTTTCGTTGAACGGGGCCATCGTCTCTTCCGCACCCACATGGCACAGGACGCTCTCCGCCTGCAACGGTTCACCGCCGCCTTCGGGGGTGCCCAGCAGCTTCACCTGCACGAAATCGTCGTTTTGCACGGCGCGGCCCTCCACCGGGGCAAATGCCGCGGCACGCTGCTGCATTTCCGCCAGTGCGTTGGCCACGCTCTCATCGGTGATGGTCATCTCCGGCATCTCGATTTCCAGATCCTTGTAATTCCCGAGCGAGAATTCCGGCAGCACCTCGAACGACGCGCGAAACTTCAGCGGCTGCCCTTCATTGTACTCCAGCTTGTCCACCTGCGGTTGCGAGACCGGGGTGAGCTTCTGCTCGGCCACGGCCTTTTCCACGTGTTCCGGCACCAGCGTCTGCAGCACCTCGCCCTTGATGTCATCGGCGAAGCGCCGCTTGATCAGAGAAATGGGCGCCTTTCCTGGACGGAAACCCGGTACGCGCGCGATCTTTGCAAAATCCTTGGCCACCTTCTCCGTGGCCTTCGACACTTCCTCCGCCGGAATCTCCAGATCCAGTTCTCTCCGGCAAGTTGCTTCCGCCATTTCGTTTCTCCCTTTTGCAAATTCCAATATCGGTAGAGGCCGGAGTGATGCGGCAATCCTTCCCGCGATACAAAAATCCCGGTTCTTACCCCGCGCCTTCTGCGGAAATTTCAGGAATTACCCTGCGGCAATTCGGCGGGCTACCTCGTCATAACCTACATAAAAATTATAGGTGAGCGGCCACCTATGGTCAACGAATCCCGGGAGATGGCAGGGTCTCGGTTGCCGCTCACCCGGCTAACCGGGAGTTAGCGAGCCTGCTATGATTTTGTGCAAAGATAAAGTTGAGAGGAAACATCTCGGCTTGAACGTTCGAGCGGTATAACAAAGCCGGATTTTGCCACCAGATCGCAAACCGCGTCGGGGGAGTTAAGCAACGCAATGTCCACATATTGGCGAAACACCCTGCGCTTGTCAGTGCTAATCCTTTTCGTTGCCTTTTTCTGCGGAATTCCTGTTCTGGCGCAGGACCAAGCCGGAGGCGTCGTTCACGTGGACGTGAATCTTGTACTGCTCGACGCTACGGTGAAGACGAAGGCCGGTCAAATCATGGCCGATCTGAAGAAGGACGATTTCGAGGTTCGCGAAGATGGCGTCGCGCAAAAGGTAGAGATTTTTAGCCGTGACGAACTACCCCTCAACGTTGCACTCGTGTTGGACCTGAGTGATTCGATTGGTCCCTTTCTGGGCCCGCTGCGGGACGCTGCCACCACCGCTCTTGCGGCGCTTAAACCCGAAGATGAGGTGGCGCTGTTTACCTTTTCCACCGAGGCTGAATTGCGCGTGCCGTTCACAGCCGACAAGACCGAGATTGCCAAGCAGATCAGTGCTTTCCATGTGGGTGGCGCCACAAATATCAATGACGGCATCTTTGTTGCCGCCAAGTATCTCCTCAACACGCCGCCGAAGGGCCGCCGGGTGATCATTCTAATTAGCGATGACGTTGGCACGGACGCAGGTGGACAGGGGACACACGACATCGTCACCGAAGCTATCGCCGCAGATGCGGTCCTATATAATTTGAAGATTCCTGGATACAACCCGCCAGGAACTCTGTTCGCGGCGAGCATGATTCCCGGGTTGGTGAACATTCGCAAAGTGATGGACCAGACGGGCGGGGAAATCTTCGACGTCAAAGATGTGGCGGATCTGGATGCCACATTCCGCGCCCTGATCGCGCGGATCAAGACGCGCTATACGCTGGGATATTACACGCAGGCCACCGGAGCCGAGGGGAAACCGCATAAACTGGACGTTCGCCTGACGTCATCGTTTGGAAAAAAGGGACACGATTACGTCGTCCTGGCCAAAAGCGGGTATTACGTTCATTGAAGAACGTAGGGCGGAAGCGCCTTCCGCGCGGTTTTCGCTAGGATTTGGCACAGCGTTGCGCTACTCTTTTTTTTACCATCGACTACAGTACTCGATGAATATAAGGAGACTTTCCGCAATGAAGAACTTGCTACGCTTTCTCACCCTGGCTACGGTGCTGCTGTTCGCAGTTCGCGCCGCGGACGACGTGGTTACCGCCGTTCATGGCACCATCACCAAACTGGATTCTGGGTCCAAGACTATGGTTGTGAAGACGAAAGATGGCACGGAACACACCGTGCATTTTGTAGATAAGACTACCGTCGAGGGGGCAGACAAGACTGCCGCCGGCGCCAAAGACTCTTTCAAAGGACTTTCCGAGGGTTCTGAAGTTGTCGTGCACTACACCGTCAAAGGTACGGATAAGACCGCGGTCGAAGTCGACAAGGTCGGCAAGGACGGTTTGAAGTATGTGGACGGCACGGTCACCAAAGTCGGCGAAGGTGGCAAGTACGTGGTCGTGAAGAGCGCGGATGGCACCGAGCACACTTTCGATGTTGCCGGCCGCGACACGGCGGACGCTGCGAAGGGCATCGGCAAAGGGGCAGACAAGTCCGGCAAGGTTACCGTCTACTACACTGAACAAGGCGGCAAGAAAGTCGCGCACTTCTTCGATAAGTTCTAGGCCTTTACAACGGAAAAGGGCCGGCAGATTTTCCGCTGGCCCTTTTTTCATTTTGGTGAAGGTTTCTTGCTGTCCGATGACCGTGATCCTCGCCGGGCCCCCGGTCTCGCTGCTTCCTCGATTCTGGAACACTCACCAATTACGACTCCCTTCCCGTACAATATGCCGATTACCAGGAGCTTCCCGTGAAAAACAGCGCGATTCTTCTCGTGCAATGCCCGGACCGCAAGGGTCTGGATGCCACCATCGCCGAATTTATTTACCGCTACGACGGCAACATTCTCCATTTCGAGCAGCACCAGGCCGGCGAAGAGCGGTACTACCTCGCGCGCGTCGAATGGGACTTGGATGGATTCCGTCTCGACCTGAAGGACTTCGATGGCGCGTTTGGGCCGATCGCGCATAAGTTCGGGATGAATTGGGTCATCGCCCTCGGCCATTACCGGCCACGCGTGGCGATCTTCGTCTCCAAGTACGATCACTGCCTGGTGGACCTGCTCTATCGCCAGCGCAATGGGGAACTCGCGTGCGATTTTCCCCTGATCATCAGCAATCATGCGGACGCGAAGCGTCATGCGGACTTTTACGGCGTGCCGTTCCAGCACATTCCCGTCAGCAAGGAAAACAAGGCGCAGGCCGAAGAGCAGCAACTGCAACTTCTGCACGAAAATAAGATCGACCTGGTCGTGCTGGCGCGCTACATGCAAGTGCTTTCCACGGACTTCATCGTGCAGTACCCACAGCCCATCATTAATATTCACCACTCGTTTTTGCCGGCCTTTGTTGGCGCAAAGCCGTATCACCAGGCTTACGAGCGCGGTGTGAAGTTGACCGGCGCAACCGCGCACTATGTCACCGAAGTGCTGGACGATGGACCCATCATTGAGCAGGGAGTGGTGCGCATCACCCACCGTGACTCGCTGGATGACCTGGTGGAAAAGGGAAGAGACCTGGAGAAGGTTGTGCTGTCGCGCGCGGTGCGCTGGCACATCGAAAACCGCATCCTGCTGTACAACAACAAGACCGTCATTTTTGAATGAAAGTTAACTTGCCGCTTAGTCTGCAACTGCCGCCGTGCGCACTTCCCGCATCATGTCCGCATGGAGCAGTCGGTGGAACAGGTGTTCGCCAGCCTCGCGCCGCACGGACAGCCGGCCGGCCACGTACGCGCGTGAGCCCAGTCCGCGCTGCACGGAATCGCAGATGGCCATGTCCTCGTCCTGCACTTTTTCGCTGACCGCAATGCTCTCGCGATGGTGTTGCGCGGCGGCGGAGCTAATGTCCGCAAAATAGTAATCGAAGATCACCGCACACTTGTCCACGCCGAGCGGCAAGACCAGGTTGGTATCCATCACGCCGGAGTAGGCGTTGATCATGAAGTTGGGGTAGACCCACAGATAAAACGCGTGGCCCTGGCGCGTGGCTCCAATGGAGGACTCAATCGCGCTCGATGCATCGAGCGGGCTGGACTGCAGGCAGGAGCGCTCAAAATTCTCGATCGTGTATTTCGTGTATTCCATCACGCTGCTCAATCCTTTGTGCGCGTGCGGTACGTGGTAGCCGCCGTCCAGATAATTGTCCACGTACACTTTCCAGTTGCACTTCAACGTGTAAATGCGCCGGTCGAAATAGTGCAGGTTTTCGGTGATCTTCAGCGGCGCGACCAGCGAAGGCACTTTGCCAAGAAATTCCGTCAGCGGAGCGGCTTTTCCGTCCAGGTTTGCGAACACGAAATTTTCCCACATGTCCACACGCACCGGCACCAACCCATTGTCCTTGCGCTCGAAGTCACACACGCCTTCGAATTCCACCATGCCCTTCAGCGCACCGTCGTTGCCGTACGTCCAGCCGTGATACGGGCAGCGAAACTGCTTCGCGCAGCCCACAGCTTCCGGCACCACCGCGGCCGCGTGATGCCGGCAAACGTTGTAAAACCCGCGGAGCTTGCCGTCTTCCCCGCGCGCGATTAGCAGCGGCTCCGCGTTCACGTCAATGGTGAAAAACTGGCCGGGCTCCTTCACTTGATCGGCCCGGCCCACCACCTGCCAGTTCGCCGCAAACACGCTTTCGCGTTCCAGTTGCGCAATGCGTGTGTCGAAATACCATGGCGCGGGAATCGTCCAGGCCTTTTCCAGCGGGTCGGCTGGATTGTATAAGTTCAGGACCTCGCGGACGCTGCGCTCAATCATGGGCTATGACTCCGTTATGACTCGTCAGGACGGCGTCCGCACATTCTCCTGCAGTTTCGCGTAGAGTGGCAAGCGCGGCGCACGCTGCTCGGCACCCGCGCTCCAGCGAGTTCTTGCCCTGCTCGATTCCGCGCGATAATGTCGCACCATCATGATGGCCCGTGGAGCAAGCCCCAAAAAATTTACCGGCCGCCCGAATCAGACGGTCCCGACCCGTTTGTCTACGCGGGCAAGTCGCATCCGGAACTCACCGGAGCCGATGTGATTGTCACCTACACGGCCAACGGAGACAATCAAACCCTCGCCACCGACATGAGCATCTACTATCCCCGCTTCGTTCGGTTGGATTTTCGGCCACGCTGAGAGCATCTCGGGAAGGATATACTGGCGCGGTGCTGCGGCGTGGAACCTCCAACGCAGATTCTTTGGCCAGCTACGCAGTTGAGTCTTTTAGCCTAGGAGCGCTCGCATGGAAAAACTGATCGCACAAGGACGGCTAATATTCGCCGTCGCCATCACGGCCCTCGGCGTCGAAAACTTAATTTGCGCTCGGGCTCAAGAAGTAACGCTTCCCGTCCTACCTTGGCTTCCTCCACACCCGATCTTGGGTTACGCCACCGGCATCGCCCTCATCGCCGCGAGTCTGTGCATCGCGGCCGGCATCAGGGCCCGGCTGTCGGCAATTCTGCTGGGAATTTTCTTTCTCGCGTGTGTGCTGGTTCTGCTGGTCCCAAGAGCCGCCGCGCATCCATTCGATCTCAGTATTCGCACGGTCGTTTTCGAAACTCTGTCCTTCTGTGCCGCGGCCTTGACTTTAGCGCGATCTCTTTCGGATGGGCGCGATTCCCAGCAAAGTTCCGGCGTCCTCGATAATTTTCTGAAGTCCGGTCACTACTTCCTCGCCCTTTCCTCGGTGGTTTTCGGGATTTCTCATTTTCTAATTGCTCCCTTTATCGCCACCCTCATACCAGCTTGGATCCCCGGTCGCTTGTTCTGGGCGTATTTCACTGGCGCGGCCTTCATCGCCGCGGGCCTCAGCATCGCCGCGAAATGGATGGATCGCTTGGCCGCGACGCTCCTGGGAACCATGTTCTTGCTCTGGTTCCTGCTCCTGCACTCTCCCCGAGTCATGAGCGCCCCGCGCTCTCACAATCCGAACGAATGGTCCAGCGCGTTTATTGCTCTGGGAATGTGCGGCGCATCCTGGATCATCGCCCGGGATTCAATGCGCAGTCGACAAACATAGTTAGTCGGAGACGGCCGGCGACTATCTGTACGGTCCCTCGATCGACCTCTGCCTCGCATCAGCCAAACTGGCGAGCTCAATCCTATCCGCTGTCCATTGCCAGTGAATTTTTGCAAAATCTTTTCACTGCATCTAAGCATATAAAATTACAACTGCGCACTAGCAATGCTCCGCTCCAGACTCGATCATCGCTGACGGTCCTGATTTTGCAGCGCGAGCTCCGGTAATTGGCCCACATAGAGAACGTGCGGATTCTTAGTTCTCGAGTGCGGTTGATCGTTCCTTTAGTGAGCGGCGCAATCCCAGTGTCGCCGCCGCAATCATCCGCTGCAAATCCAGGAGTTCGGTAGACCCATTGTGGTTTAGCTGGACCAGTTTCGCTGCTCAAATTCTGATCTTGGAGGAAAGACAAGTCATGAAATTCGGTTACAAATCTCTGAAGTTATTGATGGTGATTGCCTTAGTTTTGCTGCTCTATCCTGCTGCGGCTTTCGCGCAGCATTACACACAGACCAATCTCGTGTCTGACACCGTGGGTGCCGCACCAACCCACGACCCCAATCTCGTAAATCCTTGGGGGCTTAGCCGCAGTTCCACCAGTCCGTGGTGGGTGGCGAACAACAATTCCGGCACCTCCACGCTCCACAACGGCACCGGCCAGATCATTCCCATCAACGGAAATGGAATCGTCACCATTCCGCCGCCCAAGAATGCTCCGGCTGGCACGATCGCTGCTCCTACGGGCACGGTCTTCAATGGCAGCACGGACTTCGTCCTCCCGGCCCCAAATAGCAAGCCGGCAGCCTTCATATTCGCTACGGAGGATGGGACCATTTCCGGCTGGAACGGCGGACCCTCGGCTGTCCTTGCAGTGGATAATAACGATAACGGTTCCGCGAACGGCGCGGTCTACAAAGGCGCCACCACCGCCGTTAATGACGGCAAGCGTTTCCTCTACGTGACAAATTTCCGTGCCGCGCGCGTGGAAGTTTACGACAGGAATTTCAATCGCGTGCAGTTGCCCGAGGACGCCTTTGATCCGGGCGCTGACGGCGACCACAACGGCGACGACGGCCATGCCGCCGAACGCATTCCCCCGGGCTTCGCTCCCTTCAACATTCAAAACATCGGGGGCAGCTTGTTTGTGACTTATGCCAAACAGGATGGTGCCCGACACGATGACGTGGCCGGCCCTGGCAACGGTTTTGTCGAAATCTTCACTCCTTCCGGCAAACACATCGGCCACCTCGAGCACGGTTCCTGGCTCAATTCCCCCTGGGGAGTTGTTTGGACGCCTCGCGATTTTGGCGTGTTCAGCAATACGATCCTCGTCGGCAATTTCGGCAGTGGCTGGATCGCTGCGTTCAATGGATTCACCTATAAGTTTATCGGGTTCGTGCAAAACCCCGATGACTCGATTCTTACCATCGATGGGCTGTGGTCGCTGACCTTCGGTAACGGAGCCACTGCCGGCCCCTCCACCACGCTCTTCTTCTCCTCAGGCCCCGACAAGGAGTCGCATGGCCTCTTCGGTACGCTGACGCCCGTGGCCGCCGAAAATGATGGGTCCGTCGAATAGAGCAAGGTAAGGACAGAACACCACGCTTTCCACCAAAGAACAAACGCATAACCAGAAACATACGAGGCGGCAGGGAAATCTCATCCCCTGCCGTCTTTTTTGTGGCTGTGCCACCGCCGCGCTTTCGATAAGAGCGGAGCATCGTCAAGAGACACTTCTTCGCATCGATAAACCTAGCCGGCGGGAGAGACAGAAACGGCGGGGCGAGCCTTCCAAAGAGAAGCGGCCAGTCGATACAAAAGCAGAATCGCAAGAATGGCGCCGTAGAGGAGTGGGAGGCGATGGTCGGATTTGACGAGCCAGTAGTAGTGAATCACGCCGCAGAGAGCGATGACGTAGATCAGGCGGTGCAAGGCTTGCCACCGCTTGCCGCCGAGCCGGCGAATCCAGCCTTTCGTCGAGGTCAACGCGAGGGGGATCAGCAGCACGAATCCAAGGAAGCCCACGGTGATGAAGCGGCGCTTGGCCACGTCTTTCCACATGCCGCTAAGATCGAAGGCCTGGTCCGGCCCAATGTAGGTGAGGAAATGCAGGCACACGTAGAAGAAGGCGAAGAGCCCGAGCATACGGCGGAAGCGGATGAGATCCGGAAGATTCAGGAGTTTGCGCAGAGGCGTGATGGAAAGAGTGATCAGCAGGAAACGCAGCGTCCAATTGCCGGTGGCATGCTGAAGGTACTCGACGGGATTCGCGGTAACGTTGCCTTGATAAAACCGCAACGCGATGGTTGCTGCAGGCATGGCGCAAAGCAGAAAGACTGCGACCTTCGTCCACTTGCTAGAAAGAATCTTGGAGTGGAACGGGGGCACGTCAGTGGAATTTCTTGAGGTCCATGCCGGCGTAGAGGCTGGCAACCTGGTCGGCGTAACCGTTGAACATCAGCGTTTTGCGAGGGATGAGTTCGCCGAGGCGGTGTTCCGTGGCCTGGCTCCAGCGCGGATGATCCACATCGGGATTCACGTTGGAATAGAAGCCGTACTCGCTGGACGAGTAGAGGTTCCAGGTGGTGGGCGGCTGGTCCTTGACGAAACGGATTTTAACGAGCGACTTGATGCTTTTGTAGCCGTACTTCCACGGAACAATCATGCGCACCGGAGCGCCATCCTGATTAGCAAGCGTTTCGCCGTACATGCCGACGCAAAGGAGCGCGAGGGGGTTCATGGCCTCGTCCATGCGGAGCCCTTCGACGTAAGGGAAGTCAATGCCCGCGTGGCTGGCTTCGGGCATTTGAGAGCGATCATAGTAGGTGGTAAATGCCACGTACTTGGCTTTTTCGGTCGGCTCCACAAGCTTCGCGAGCACATTAAACGAGAAGCCGATCCAAGGCACGACGATGGACCAGCGCTCGACGCAGCGGTGGCGATAGATGCGCTCCTCCAAAGGCGCGAGCTTCAGAATATCGTCCATGCTGAGCTTGACGGGCTTTTTCACCTCGCCCTCGACGGAAACGGTCCAAGGTGAGGTGTGGAAATTCTGCGCGTTTTTGGCAGGGTCGCCCTTGTCCGTGCCGAACTCGTAAAAGTTGTTGTAGTGGGTGACGTCATTGTAACTGCTCAGTTTTTCGCTGGTGCTGAAGGGACTCTTCACCGTGACGTTCAGCTTTGTACCAGCATTCACCTTGGCGAGAGGGAAAGCGAACCGAGAGACTACCTCGCCCCCAAGTACGGCGGCTCCGGCAATGCCCATGGCGCGAAGGATCTGCCGTCGATTGAGATAAACCGATTTTGGCGTAATGTCTGCCTCGGTCAGGTCGCCGAATTTACGCATGGACGTATGCCTCCCCCCGGTTAGCGGAGCTAGCGCCCCGGATAACCATGTGATTCGCGCCTGCCCTCCAAGTTACACCGAAAAAGTGGCTGACGCACGGGTGGGTAAAGCCAGTTGGGAAGAGGAGACACAAGTGCGGCTGAAAATCGCAATGGCCGATGGAGGTGGATTTGAGTTAGCCACGGGATTCAACTTGACATTCCGCGAGGAGACGTACATCTTAAAAGGCTTTGCTTCTTGTCGCAGGTTTTTCTGTGGGAGGTTCAGGCAAGCTGGAGTCTATGACCAAGGTTAGATTGTGCTTTCACGATCGCTGCTTTGATGGGGCCGCTTCGGCCGCGCTGTTCTACCGGTTCTACCGGGAGTGCTTTGACGCCAAGGCGGAATTCCGTCTGAGCGGGATGACGCACAAGGCCAAGCACCCTTGGGAAGACACGCTGTTTGACGGAGACGAAAACGTCATCGTCGATTTCAAGTACTCCAATTCGCCAAAGGTCACCTGGTGGTTTGACCATCACCAGAGCGCGTTCCTGACGCCGGCGGATGCGGAATACTTCAAGAGATTTCCCGGAAGGAACATGTATTACGAGCCGGATTACAAGTCCTGCACCAAGCTGATTGCAACGGTGACTAAGAAGAAGTTTGGTTTCGAGACCAAACCGATGGCGGATCTGATTCACTGGGGAGATATTATCGACGGGGCGCAGTTTCCCACGCCGCAGTCCGCGACGGAGTTGACCGAGCCGGCAACACAACTGGCGCTGGTCATCGAGGCGGCACCGGAGAACGGCATCCCAGCGCAAATCATTCCGGAACTGGCGTACCGGCCGCTGGCCGAGATGGTGAAGCTGCCGATTGTAGAAAAATACCTGGGGCCGCTGCTGGAACGGCACCACAAGTCCATCGAAATTCTACGGGAGAGGTGTGAAGCGAAAGACGGCGTGATTTTCTTTGACGTGAGCGATCTGGATCTGGAGGGATACAACAAATTCATTCCCTACCTGCTGCATCCGGAGGGCGTGTATTCGGTGAGTGTCAGCGCTTCGCCGGTGCGCGCTAAAGTTTCGCTGGGAACGAACCCCTGGAACCAAGCCACGGCGGACAAGAACCTGGCATCGCTTGCGGAACAATATGGCGGCGGCGGCCACCCGCGTGTCTCGGCGATTTCGTTTGACCCGCACGATCTGGAGCGCGCGCGGAAAGTGGCGCGGGACCTGGTGGCAGTGCTGCGCGGGAAGTAAACCGCAGCAAGTCTGGAGAAATTTCCCGCGGCCCAACCGGTCGACAGAAAAATCAGAAGTATGTAGAATAAAGAATTGCCCGTGGACCG
>Ga0187801_10000237_pt1 | contig 13667 bp, 14 predicted proteins | sample NC_wetland_sal_i_10_FD_132465 | JGI IMG/M metagenome (GOLD analysis project Ga0187801, IMG submission 132465) | Wetland sediment microbial communities from Neuse River Estuary, North Carolina, USA - Control_1 | ecosystem: Environmental > Aquatic > Freshwater > Wetlands > Sediment | place: USA...
AGTCTCGGCCACCAGCTATTTCCATGTCAAATCATTTGACCTCAAAACAATTATGCGTCCCGCGAACTGGGGTGGCCCCCCGTCCGGGTGTACGGAAGCCGCCGGGCTGCACCCGCCGACGCTCCGGCGGGGGCCCAGCCCGTGGTGTTCGCGTTCCTGGCCTACCCCGAACCGCCGCACGAGCACAGCTAGACCTACTGGGATCGGGACCAATGCGATAGGGATCACACGCGCGGGAGCCCGCCAGAGCTGCACATAGGCACTGAACTGCGTAATCCTGACATCGGATGAAGATCTCTGATGTGCTCCTGCTGCTGGCCGCCGGGACCCTGGGCGGCATCTTCAGCACGGTGGTGAGCGTGGCGTCGCTGGTGACCTACCCGGTGCTGCTGGCGCTCGGGGTGCCGCCGCTGAGCGCCAACATGACCAACACCGTCTCGCTCGTCCTCACCGGGGCGGGCTCGGTGGCCGGGTCCAGGCCGGAGCTGGAGGGGCAGGGCAGGCGCGTGCTGCGGCTCGCCGCGATCACCGCGCTGGGCGGCGCGGCCGGGGCAGCGGTCCTGCTGGCCGCTCCGGCGGGCAGCTTCGCGCTCGTGGTGCCGGTCCTGATCGCCGCCGCGTCGGCCGTGCTGCTCATCGGGCCCGCGATCAAGAAGCGGAGGGAGCTGACCGAGCGGACCGAGCGGACCGGGGAGCCATCGGGCGAGCCCGGCCTGGCCCGTCGCGTGGCGCTGTTCGCGGTCGCCATGTACGTCGGGTACTTCGGCGCGGCGGCGGGCATCATGCTGCTCGTGGTCCTGTCCGGCATGATCGACGAACCGCTGGTCAGGGTCAACGCCATCAAGAACGCGGTCTCCGGCGCGGCGAACGCCATGGCCGCGGTGTGCTTCGCGCTCTTCGGCGACGTCAGGTGGAAGCTGGTGGTCCCGCTTGCGGCGGGCTTCCTGATCGGCGGGTGGATCGGTCCGGCGATCGCCCGCCGGGTGCCCGCCCAGGCGTTCCGCGTCTTCGTCGCCGCGTGCGGCCTGGGCCTGGCCACCAAGCTCGGCCTCAGCGCGTACCGCTAGGGCGTGACCAGGACCTTGCCGACCGGGCCGGCCTCGCAGGCCTCCTGCGCGGCCGCGATGTCCTCCAGGCCGAACTTGTGCACGGGCAGGCCGGTAAGGTCGCCCGCGGCGAGCGCGGCCGTGATGTCCTCGGCCGCCCGATCAAGCGCGGCCGGCGCTACCCCGTAGAGCAGGATGAACTTGAGCATCACGTTGGCGGTCATGCAGGCTCGCACGGGCAGGACGGGATCGGCGGGCTCCGCCGCGTAGGTCACGACCGTGGTCCCCGCCCGGGCCACCGCGAGGTCGAGCGCCAGGTTGGCGCCGAGCGCGACCTCGATCACCCGGTCGACGGCCGGGGCGAACGCGCGCACCTGATCGGCCGCGTCCGCGGTGCGGTAGTTCACGACCAGGTCGGCACCCGCCTTCTCCGCCAGCGCCGCCTTCTCGGGGCTACTCACGGTCGCGATGACCCGAGCGCCCGCTCGTTTGGCCAATTCAATGGCGAAGTGACCCACGGCTCCGGCACCTCCGGCCACGAGTACCGTCTGGCCGGTGATAGGTCCGTCGGAGAACAGGCAATAGTGCGCGGTCATGGCGGGCACGCCCAGCGTGGCCCCCAGGTCGAACGAGGCACCGTCGGGCAGCGGCGAGGCCTGCCGGGCGGGCAGGACCGTCCACTCCGCCGCCGTCCCCCACCGTCGTCCGGCCGCCGCGAGCCACAGCCAGACCCGCTGTCCCACGCGCCCGGGATCGACCCCGGCGCCGACCGCCTCGATGATGCCCGCGCCGTCCTGGTGCGGGACCTGGAAGCCGTCGATGGGCCGGGGCGTCAGGCCCGCGCGGATCTTGTAGTCGGTCGGGTTGATGCCCGACGCTCGCACCCGGACCAGCACCTCGCCGGGCCCCGGCTGCGGCCGGTCCAGTTCCTCGACCCTCAGTACCTCCGCCGCCGGCCCGGTCCTGGTGTAGATGGCAGCCCTCATGCGTGCAGCGTAACGCCTTTGAATATCTTGTCGACGGCGTTGCGCGGCCCGTGCAGGGCCAGCCCGGCGAACTGGAGGTCGGCGGCGGCGACGGCGCGGACGACGGCGCGGTTGTCGTCATCGTGGCCGGTCGCGAACATGTCCATGGTGTAGACCGCCATCGGCATCCCGCGGGCCAGCGCGCGCTGGTGGGCCTGGCTGAGCGTTTCGCCGTCGGCGGAGTAGACCAGGACGGGCTGGCGGAACAGCTCCAGGTAGGTGTTCCCCGACGCGTCCTCGTACGGCTTGCCCATGATGCCGTCGACGCTGGCCGCGATGCCGCTGGCTAGGAACGCGGTGACGTTCAGCTTCTGCCAGGTCTCCAGGTCCGCGCGCACGGCGATGGCGATCTTGGTGTCGAACCGGACGGTCATGGGTCTCCTTAGACCTCGATGGCCCCGCCGACGGCGCGCAGGTGGTCGCGGAACGTCAGGGCGGGCTCCTCCTGTCGTCGAGCTAGGTAGGCGCCGAACCGCACCTGGTCGCGGAGCGATACGCCGGCCCGGATGTGGTCGGCCTGGCGGCGCTCGGTATCGCGGATCGTCTCGGCCAGCGCGAACGCCTCGCCCGCGCGGTCGGCCGGCACGAACAGCACGCCGTCGTCGTCCCCGAGGACCAGGTCGGACGCGTCCACCGTCCAGTCTCCGGCTACCGCGGACCTCAGCGCGTCGTCGGGGCGGGCGCGCGCGCTCAGCGGGCCGGTCGGGGTCGCGCCCAGGCTGAACACCGGCAGGCCGATCGCCCGGATGTCGGCGGTGTCGCGGTGCAGCCCCCAGATCACGACTCCGGCCAGCCCGGCCGCCTGCGCCTCGAGCACGACCAGGTCGCCGACGCAGGCCTCGTCCAGCCGCCCGCCGTTGTCCACGACGAGCACGTCGCCGGGTTCGGCGGACTCGAACGCCTCAAGGAAGACGTCGACGCTCCCCGCGTGCCGCGCCGGGGCCACCCGCCCAGCCAGCCGGCCGCCCGGCATCACGCAGTGCACGCGGACACACCGCACGGGCACCTGGGCGCGCAGGCAGGCGTCGGCCAGGTGGGCGGTGGTCAGCGTCGCGAACCTGCGGCGCAGTTCCGGGTGATCCATACCGCACCAGCGTGGCCGGTCCCGGGCGGCGGGTCTTGAACGCTGGAGCGCGGGGCAGATCCTCATCCCCTGGGATAATCGGGGCATGGCCGTCGTGGGAGCTCAGGACTGGGCCCGGTACTGGCGCGTGGACGGGCTGCCCGTGGAGGCGATGCACGCGCACTTCACCGCGCACGTGTACCACCGGCACAGCCACGAGAGCTACTCCTTCGGCCTGACCGAGTCCGGCGCGCAGGCGTTTACCTGCCGTCGCGGCCGGCACGTGAGCGGCGCGGGCATGGTGATGACCTTCAACCCCGACGACCCGCACGACGGGCACGCCGCGGGCGAGGCCGGGTTCACCTACCGGATGGTGCACATCTGGCCGGAGTTCTTCACGACCTTGATCAGCGACCCGCCGCTCCCGCTTCCACTGTTCCGCTCGCCGGTGATCGACGACCCGGCGGTCGCGGGGTCGCTGCTCCGGCTCCACATCGCGCTGACCACACCGGCCAGCGAGATGGAACGGTACGAGCGGCTCTCCGAGACGGCCGGGCTCCTGCTCCGCCACGCGTCCGGCCGGGTTCGTACAACTGACTCGGGCGCCGGTGCCGCCGCGCGCATCAGGGAGCTCATCCACGACGCTTTCGCGGCGGACCTGACCGCCGACGACCTGGGTGCGGCCGCCGGCTGCAGCAGGTACGCGGCCTACCGGGCGTTCACGAAGGCGTACGGGATGGCGCCCAGCGAATACCAGCGCCAGCTCCGGGTGCGGGCGGCGCGCCGGCTCCTCATCCAGGGCGTCACGCCCGCCCGGGCCGCGGCCGAGGCCGGGTTCGCCGACCAGGCGCACCTGACGCGCTGGTTCCACCGCTACTACGGGATCACCCCCGGCGCCTACCGGGCCGCCGGGCCCGTTCGGCGAGAGGTCTCGCGCTCGCAGCCGCATCTCAGTGAATTCCCAGCTCAACTAGGGTGTTCGGATCGGCTCTCCCGTGGCAGGCTCTAGAAATCACCAAAAAGCGACCACGGCCGAGGCGGTGAGACGATCCGGTGGCGTTCCGAGCGCGGCGATGGACCGGAGGCCGCCAGGCCCGTCCCAGCGCGGGCGGCGCGCCTGCGGACATCACCCCCGCGGCTGAAGACACCGCCGCCTTGCCTCCGGACAACATCGCCGCGGCGGATGAGGACGCCGCCCCCGCGGGTGCGGACGGCGGGCTGTCGGGCGGCGGGGCCTCTCGGGGCTGGACCCGGCGGCTTTCGCGGTCGCCGGCGTGGGTGGCGCTCGTCATCGCGTTGGCCGTCGCAGTCGGCCTTACCCTCAGCCCGGCGCGCGGCGCGTCAGAGGACCTCTCTCCGAGCTTCCTCCGAATCCTGCTCAACCTGGTGCCGGTTTCGCCGACCGGGCAGGAGTTCACGGGCACCCCGGCGGTCGGGGCGCTGTTCAGCATGTCGGGAGGCAGGCTCGCGTCGCATTTCTGCACCGCGAGCGTGATCGACAGCCCCAACGGCGATCTGGTCATCACCGCCGCGCACTGCGTGTCGCAGCCCGTCGCCGAGGTCGCGTTCGTGCCCGGGTATAACGGCGGCGCGGCCCCGTACGGGGTGTGGGTCGTCAACCGGGTCTACGTGGACGCCTCGTGGAGCGCATCGTCCGACCCCGACGACGACGTCGCCTTCCTGCGCGTCAGCCGGCCGGGCTCCAGCGTGCCGATCGAGGACGTAACCGGAGCGGAACGGCTCGGGACCGGTGCGCCTGCCCGCCAGTTCGTCGAGGTCATCGGCTACCCGGACTCGGCCGGTCAGGCGATTGCCTGCCGGAACTGGACCAGGGAGCCCATGGCGGATCAGCTCGAATTCGACTGCGGCGGCTACACCGACGGGACGAGCGGGGGACCCTTCCTGGCCGAGGTGAACCCGCGGACCGGGCGGGGGACGGTGATCGGGGTCATCGGCGGTTACGAGCAGGGCGGCCTGACCCCCGAGGTCTCGTATTCGGTCATGTTCGGCGCGAACGTCGCGGCGCTGTACCAGACGGCCGTGGCCGGGGGCTGACCGGCCGGCGGAGCCCGGCTAGCTGCTGGACTGCTACCTGCTAGGCGGGGGCGGGACGATCTGGTCGATCTCGGCTAGCTCGGCGGCGGACGGGATCCACTCCGACGCCGCCACGTTCGCCTTGACCTGCTCGGGGTTCATCGCTCCGGCGATGACCGACGAGCAGCCCGGCTGGGCCGCCAGGGCGCCGATCGCCGCCTGGAGGATCGTGACGCCGTGCTCCTGGCCCCAGGCGATCAGCGCTTCGACCCGGGCCAGCTTGGCCTCGGTCACGTAGGCCGTCCGGCCCGCCAGCCTGCTGTCCTGCGGCACGGGCTGGCCCTTCCTGATCTTCCCGGTCAGCAGCCCGTTGGCGAGCGGGAAGTAGGGCAGCACGCCCAGGCCGAAGTGCCGGGCCGCGGGCACGACTTCCGCCTCGGCCTCGCGCTCGAGCAGGGACCAGTGATTCTGGGCCGAGATGAAGGGGGTGCGGCCCGCCCGGGCCGCGAGGTGCGCCGCGTCCGCCACCTGCCAGCCGGAGAAGTTCGAATGGCCCAGATACCTGACCTTGCCCTCGGCCACCAGCTCGTCCAGCGCCGCGAGCGTCTCGGCCACGGGCGTCACCGGATCCGGGGTGTGCAGCTGGTACAGGTCGATGTAATCGGTACGCAGCCGCCGCAGCGATTCCGTGACGGCCCGCCGGATGTAGGCCCGGCCACCCTTGGCCCCGGCGGCCGGGCCGTAACCCAGGTCCGCGTTCTGGTGCCCGAACTTCGTGGCCAGCACGACCTGATCCCGCCGGCGGCCGAGGATCTCGCCGAGCGCGCGCTCTGAGCCGCCTCCCCCGCCATATGTGTCCGACGTGTCGAACAGGGTGACACCGGCGTCGATGGCCGCGTCCACCACCGCGCGGGCCCCGTCCACATCGAGGCGGCTGCCGAAGTTGTTACAGCCGAGCCCCTGCACCGACACCAGCAGTCCCGAATCACCAAGCGGCCTATAGCGCATGCACGCATCATATGGAGACCCGGCCCGAGCTCCCTTCGCCGACCATTGTGTCGGGACGAACCGTGGTTATCCGCCGGCAATGCGCTACCTGCCCCCCGTCGACCTCTGTCGCACCGTGGTCCGGCAGGCTCGGCGAAGTCGATCACGTGCGTCGCTCCCGTTCCCGCAGGAGACGGGCCGGTAGCGGACGGTACGCGGGAGGAGACGCGGTAAATCCGCACGGCCCGGCGTTTATTCAGTAAATGGCGGTAGTCCATTTTGCTGCCGTTCTGTTGCCGGGCGGCAGGCTTTCCCGCGGAGGTAAATTCACCATCGATCCCGATATGTCCGCAACTGATTGGCGTCCGCCCGGCCGTCGCGATCTTCGATCTATCAATGCGGGTTTGATGGCGACAATTGTCGGCCGCCGCGAACGCGGACTCGGTGCATCCACGCAGGCCAACCGGGCACGGGCGGGCCTGGCCGGGGCCTGAAACCGCGGCCTGGCCGGGGCTGCGGCACCCGTGTCCGACCCAAGCCGACACGAGTCGCCACAAGCGTCCCGTTTTTATAGACACTAGTGTCCCGGATCTGGCTAGACAGAAGTGTCTCGTGAAATCGTCCAAGCCGTCAATTTTGGGGTGTGGCAACTATTCTCATTTGGGATACCATGACGTTTGTCGAAAGTCGGTTGGCAAGGGATTGCCACACGCAATTGCGCAAGACAATTCCGCGACGTCGGTACCGACACCCTGGGGAGGCGCGATGACGGAGACCATGACGGCAGAAGGACCCACCGTGCTGCGCATCCTGCTGGGTTCCCAGCTGCGGAGACTCCGGGAAAGCCGCGGGATCACCGCGCAGGCCGCGGCCAAGGCGATCCGCGGCTCGGATTCCAAGATCAGCCGCATCGAGCTCGGCCGCAACGCCATCCGCGAGATCGACGTTCTCGACCTCCTCACCTTCTACGGCGTCGACCCGGTGGAGCGGGAGCAGCTCCTGCACCTGGCCGAGCAGGCGAACCGCCCCGGCTGGTGGCACAGGTTCAACGACATCCTGCCCGACTGGTTCCAGTCCTACGTCGGGATGGAGGAAGCGGCCACCTCGATCCGCGCCTACGAGCCGCAGGTCATACCCGGGCTGCTGCAAACGCCGCAGTACACCGCCGCGGTCCTGGCCGTATGCGACATCCCCCTCGGCGAAGCCGAGCGGCACGTCATCCTCCGCAAGGAACGGCAGCACAGGTTCGCGGAAGGGCGCCTCAAGCTCTGGGCCATCGTGGAGGAGACGGCGCTGCGGCGCCCGGTGGGCAGCCAGGAGATCCTGCTGGATCAGCTTCGCTACCTGCTCAGCCTGACCGGGAGACCCAACCTCACCCTGCAGGTCATCAGGGACGGCATGGGCGGGCACGCCGTGCCGAGCGGATTCGCCATCCTGCGGTTCGGCGAGACCGACCTCCCGGACGTGGCGTACCTGGAACACCTCACCAGCGCCCTCTACTTTGACAAGAAGTCCGATGTCGACCGCTACGTGCTAGCCATGGAGCGGCTCAGCATCCTCGCCGCGAAGCCGAGCGAGACCCCCGAGATCCTCAGGACGATCATCGACGGGCTGGAAACGGAGCCCGGCTGACCGAACGTGCCTCCAGAGCGGTCCGCACGAGCCACTAGGCGCCGGGGACTCCGGCTAAGCCCCGGCGCCGGGATGCCCGACCGGCCCGCCGACATGCGGAGGGCGGTGGACCTCAGGTCCACCGCCCTCTGCCCTCCCCCCAGCACATACGTTCGTGGCCCCGGAAACTACCGTGCGCCCCGCCGTCTCCTGCTAACCCTCAGACGGGCAGATCGAACTCCCCGCCCTTGGCGCCGATCAGGAAGCACTCCCATTCATGCCGGTTAAAGTAATGCGGCGTCTTGCCGCGATCCTTTGAATCGCGAACCGCGACCCCCCCGTCGGGAAGGTGCGCTATCTCCACACAGCCTGCGGCACTGCTCGCGCTGCTCTTGAACCAGCGCAGTTCGTTGAGGTCGGTGTCCATCCGCCTCTCCCTTCGTTGATGTGCTGCTTTTCTCATTTGACGTGCTGGTCAGATGAACTCCCCCGCCAGCTTCTGGATCAGTTCAACCGACGCCGCCGGGGAAAGCGCCGCCGCGCGCATCCGGTCAAAGGCCTCGGCGCAGGCGCGGACTTCCCTGTCTTTTTCGAGGTAGATCATGCCGCCCACGGATTCGGTGTAGGCAACGTCGGAGTCGGTGCGCTCGGGGAACTCCAGGATCGAGAACGGCCCGACCAGCCCGGCGTGCGCCCCGGCTTCGAAGGCGAGAATCTGCATGGTCACGTTGGTCCACCGGCTGGCCTGGATCAGGTGCTCGAGCTGGTTCCGCATGACCACGGGACCGCCGATGTTCCGCCGGATGGCGCCCTCGTCCATGATGAGCCACAGGTCAAGCGGCGGATCCTGGTCGAGCAGCCGCTGCCGCTCCATCCGCAGGTCCACCACCCGCTCGATCTGCTCCTGGGTGTCGCGGGGCCGCAGTTCGCGAAGCACCGCGACGGCGTAGTCCGTGGTTTGCAGGAGCCCGTGCACCACGTCCGTCTCGTAGCTGCGCAGTCCCGAGGCCTCGGCCTCCAGGCCGACGTAGATGTCGAAACCGCTGGGCAGCACGTCGTCGTAGATGGACCACCAGCCCTTGCGGTGGCCCTCCCGGGCCATGTCCACGAGCACCTTACGGGCACCGGGGTCGCCGACCTGGTACATCTCGAGCATCGCGGTCAGGTACGCGGACTTGGTGGGCGCCTTGCCGGTCTCGATGCGGGACAGCGTCGAAGGGGCGAGGCCGAGCCGCTCGGCCACTTCCTCAAGCTTCAGCGAGTGCGCCTCGCGGAGGCGCCTGAGCTCAGCACCGAGCCTGCGCCTACGGACGGTAGGACCAAGGGGCACGAGAAGCTCACATCCTCGTGAAAGCAGAGGTTCCGGCGCCGCCGGATGATGCGGGGAAGCTGGGACCGTCCGCTGCGTGTCGGAGCGTAACCAGAGCACTCCACATCGTCCGTGACAACCAGTACGATACCGCACGAACAGCCAGTTTGAAATCCCATCTAGGATTTCATAAACAAATTTTGCGCCACGCACTTGCGTACCAGGGTCGCGGGCACCATCATCGGGTGAGAATGCAAGTGTGTCGCGCTACTCACAAAACGGAACAAAACGGATGAATTGCGAAGGGCCTGGCAGATGCCATCTTTCGCATTTCCGGGCGATCGAGGGTCACGTGGGAGGGTCCGGGTGGCAATACAGATCGGCCACACGTCGGGTGTCGAAGTGGGTAACAAGGGCAAACTGCGCGGAACGCGATGGCGGGAGTCGCCGTCGTGACGCAAGGAGCGGGCGAAGCTTCACGGCCTGGGTCGCGAGCAGATGAGAGCACGATCTCCGCGTTAATGGGAGGACTCACCATGGAAACGCCCGCAGGCAATTCCGTGCGACCAGGGTATGGCGCCGAGCGGAGGCTCGACGACCCGGTGCACGCGGCGGTGCGGGCTCAGGGGAGCAACCCGCGCGCGTCGGTCCTCGGCTCCCTGACCATCCCGGGACGCCCGGAGCAGGTCGGCCTGGCCCGGGCCTTTGTGGCCCAGACGTTCAGCTCAAAGCAGATCCAAGCGGATCGCGACGCGGCGACTTTACTGACCTCCGAAATCGTCACCAACGCGATCCAGCACACCAGGTCGGGCGCCGACGGAGGAACGGTCACCATCGTCGTCATCGGCGTTGCGCGCGGCGTCCTGGTCGAGATCATCGATGACGGTGCCGCGGGTGCCCCGGTCGTGAAGGGCGACCTGTACGCCGCCGAAGGCCACGGTCTTTTCCTGGTCCAGCATCTCGCCACCGAGTGGGGCTACCTGAAGGACTCGGCCGGGACCACCGTCTGGTTCCACCTGCCCACCGCGCGCGAAAAGCAGCAGGCCGCCGCCCGGGCGGACCCGCCCGCCGACCGCGACCATCACGCTCCCGCGCGCCACGAGGAGTACGCCCGGGGCACGGAGCCCTACCAGGCCCAGGCGGCCCCGCGGTGGACCGCGGCGGCCTCCTCCGCCGCCCCCGCCTGACGTTTCCTCTCGGGCTACCGCAGGCGACCCGTCTGGGCGCCTTTTGTCTGTGGCTGCCCTGGTCGCGGCGTTCGGCACAATGGGGTTTATGACCCAGGTAGCGCGCCCCCGCGGGAGCGGCCCCGGCGTGATCACGCCGGACGGCTGCGCCGTCGACCTCTACGCCCAACTGCCTGATTTCGGCGAGCCGGCCATCGTGCACGCCGCCGCCGGCCCCGGGGCATCCATCCTTGAACTCGGCTGCGGCACCGGGCGGATCACCCATCCGCTCGTCGCGCTCGGCCACGAGGTTGTCGCCGTCGACGAGTCGCCGGAGATGCTCGCCCACGTCCGTGACGCCGAGACCGTATGCGCGCCCATCGAGGGGCTGGCCCTCGGCCGTCGTTTCGATGCCGTCCTGCTCGCGTCGCACCTGATCAACGTGGCCGACGAGCCGATCAGGAACGCGCTGCTGGCCGCCTGCCGTGAGCACGTCGCCGCCGGCGGCTGCGTCATCGTCCAGCAGCACCCGCCGCAGTGGTTTGCCGAGGCGGACGATGCCGAGCGCGCGAGCGGGGGAATGATCTCCCGGCTGCGCGACGTGTCGAGGCCGGCCCCGAACCTGGTCTCGGCGACCGTCGAGTACATCGTCGGCGATCAGCGCTGGACGCAGACGTTCACGGCGATGCGCCTGGACTCCTCGGAGCTGGACGCCGCGCTCGCCACCGCCGGGCTTCGCCTGGACGGCTACCTCACCGAGGACCGATCCTGGTTCCGCGCGGTCCCTGGGATCCCGCCCGCCAGGGAAGGGTAGCTGGCGGGCGGGACGAGTGAGGGGTCGGCGCGGGTCATCATATGGGGGCACGAGTGGGAGGCGGCAACGGTTCACCGATCCGCGGATCCGGTGGACCGCTCTCCGCGCTGACGGCCGGGCGCGTTCAGGGTTCGAGTTCGACCGGATCGCCGACCGCGACCCGGCCCGGTTCCACGGTCGAGCCGTAGGCCCCGATCCGCATGTCGCGCTCCCGCGCTATGGTGCGCAGGATCGCCGGGTTCCGGGCCAGCGTCACCGGGTCCACGGTGACCACGACGCACCGCTTGTCGTCCCGGTCCACCCGCATCCGCAGATCGCCGAGGCGCAGGATCCGGCCGATCCAGGCGTCCTCGGGGAAGTCGCCCCCGGGGGCGTCCACGAGCAGGTTGGGCCGGAACCGCTCGACCACCAGGTCGGTACCGACCAGCTTGCCGAGGGTGGCTACGGTCTGCGTCGTCAGCAGGGACAGGGGCATCGCGTCGAAGACTCCGCGGTCCTGCTTGATGACGCGGACACCGCGCCCGAGCTCGGCCGCGAGCGCTGGGCAGGCCACGTCAAGCTCGCCGCCGGAGGGCGTGCGGACCAGCAGCGGAGAGGCGTTGGGCCGGCCCGGCTCGGCGAAGCGGGGGCGGTAGCGGGCCAGTTCGGGTAGATCCCTGATCGTCAGCCACGGAAAGCCGCTTCGCACCCGGTGGCCGCGGATGAACGCCCACCGGCGATCGCCCGCGAGGCCGTTCCACGAGACCTCGACGTCATCGAGGCTCTCGCCTGCCATGGATTTCACCGGGTACCGCCAGAGCCCGGCAACGTAACCTACTACGGTCATGACCGCCTCCGTAAACCTCGAAGGCGCCCTTGCCGATGAGCCGGGGGGTGTCGAGCGTGGCGGACCGAATCCGTCGCAGCGCCTCTCGACCCTTTCAGGATGCCATACCGGAGCGGGCCCGCACCCGCGACGCCCTCGTCGGGATCAGCCATCGCCCCCACCCGTACCCTGGCGGTCCAGAGCCGGGTAACGGATCGGTTCCGCGGTGGATGGCGATCTCCGGCAGGGCGATGCGGAAGGTCACTCCTTGCTGCTGCGGAATGGCCTCGGCGGTTCCGCCGTGCAGGTCGGCGACCCGGCGCACGATCGCGAGGCCTAGGCCCGACCCGGGCAGGGCCCGGGCCTTGGCCGAGCGGTAAAAGCGGTCGAAGATGTACGGCAGGTCGTCCGCGGGGATTCCCGGTCCCTCGTCGCTGACCTCGACCGTCCCGCTGGCGGCCGAGATGCGGACGCGGCCACCGGGCGGGCTCCATTTCAGCGCGTTGTCGACCAGGTTGCCGATCGCCCGTTCCAGCGCGTCCGGGTCGCCGCGGACCAGCGTCGGCCGGCAGTCCAGCTCGTACCGCAGTCCCGGCGCCCGGCTGGCGGCGCGGGCGGCGACCCGTTCCGCCACCAGATCCAGCCGGACGTCTTCGATGTGGGACGAGGCCCGCCCGTCGCGCGCGAGCTCGACCAGGTCGTTGATCAGCACACGCAGCTCGCCGGCCTCGGCCAGGGCGGCCGCGACCAGCGCCGAGGCGCTGGGGTCGTCCGGCCGTTCGGCTAGCAGTTCGAGGTTGGTGATCAGGCTGGTGAGCGGGGTGCGCAGCTCGTGGGAGGCGTCGGCGACCAGCCGGCGTTGCGCGCCCGCCGATTCGGCCAGCTCGGCCGTCATCGCGGCGAAAGCCTGCCCGAGCCGGCTGATCTCGTCCTGGCCCGGCGTCTCGATCGGCGCGGTGAGGTCGCCGGTGGCCCTGATTCGCTCCACGGTTTCGGTCAGCTGCCCCACGGGGCGCAACACCCGGCCCGCGGCCAGCCGCGCGACCACCGCCGCGCCAATCGCGCCGGCCGGTATGAGCGCGGCGAGCAGCCAGCCCAGCGTCGTCTCGGTTGATGCCGCATCGGACACCGGCTGGGCGACGCGGACCAGCACCCCGCGATTGCCCTCAAACTGCATGGTGTAAATGCGGTAGACCACACCGGCGTAGGCCTCGTCGTGGAAATACGGCTGGTCGTTTCCGTTCGCCACCTGGACGTCGTGATCGGTGATGCCGACGAACCCGTTCGTCGGGCCGACCGCGACATCCGGCACGATCTGCAGCTCCGTGTCGCCGAACGGGACCAGTTGCCCGAGGGGGGCACGGCCCTGTTTGAGCTTCGCCGCTATCGTCGGCGCCTGGTCGGCCACCTGCAGCAGAGATTCGTCGGCCTGTCGGCGCAGGTTCGCGCCGACCGCCGGGTAGATAACCGCCGCCACGACCGCCAGCGCGGCGAAGACGACCGCGCCGACGGCGATCGCGACCCTGGTGCGCAGGCTCATGTTTCCGTCCGCAGCACGTAGCCGATCCCGCGGACGGTCTGGATCAGCCGCGGCTCGCCCATCTTCCGCCGCAGATAGCTGATGTAGACCCACAGTCCGTTCGATTCCGGGCCGAAATCGTATCCCCACACCGATTCGAATATTTGGGTCCTGGAAAGCACCCGGCCCGGGTTGCGGAGGAAAAACTCCAGCAGCGCGAATTCGGTTTTGGTCAGCGCCAGCGGTTCGCCGCGGCGACTTACCTCGTGGGCCGCGACATCGAGCTCG
>Ga0187801_10000238_pt1 | contig 13666 bp, 9 predicted proteins | sample NC_wetland_sal_i_10_FD_132465 | JGI IMG/M metagenome (GOLD analysis project Ga0187801, IMG submission 132465) | Wetland sediment microbial communities from Neuse River Estuary, North Carolina, USA - Control_1 | ecosystem: Environmental > Aquatic > Freshwater > Wetlands > Sediment | place: USA...
CCATGGAAGGCTTCGTCACGCCAATCCGGAGCTGCGTTTGAGGATGCAGCCGCGGGCTCCCGGTCTTCATCCAAGCCGGCCGGGCGCCAACCCGCGTGCGGCGATTCCTCCGCTTCCTCTTTTTCTTCTTCGACCTCGTTCGCTTCCTCGTCCCATTTGCGCTCTTCGGCCAAATGGATCATCGGCTTCGAAGTGAGGAGCTGTTCCTCTTCCGCTTCCGATGTCTCCAGCATGCTCCCGAAGGCCAGTGGTCCCTCGCCTGCCGCGATTTTCACCTGCGCAGGCGGAATGGGGAACTCTTCCAAGGGTTCCGGCTTTGCTTCCGGAAGCTTTTCCGCAGAGAGTGCTGCAAGTTTTGAACTGACTCCGGCATTGAGGATATCCGAAGTTGTCCGCTTTGGTGCAGGGGGCGTCTTTTCCGTCGCCGGCGTATTGCCAAGAGGAACACCCGCGCGTATCAAGGCGGACTTGACCATCGAAATCAACGGATCGGGTGGAACGAACGGCTTCTTCAGAACCCCGTCCGCGCCAACCCGCTGCGCTTCCTGCTCATCCAGAGGATCGAACGCCCCTACCAACAGGATTACAGGAATATGTGCAAGGGAAGAATCTTCTTTGACGTAGCGGCAAACTTCGTAACCATTCCGCACCGGCATGAACACATCGGCCAGAACCAAGTCCGGGTGAATATCGGAAATCTTTCGGACGGCAGCCTCGCCGTTGCCCACAGCAACGACGTCTATGCCCTGATCCTTCAGGGCCAAGCCGACCATCTTCTGTATGTTACTGTTGTCGTCCGCAACCAGTATCTTGGCCACCGAACGTCCTCCGGGCAGCAAACGCCGCCCCTACCTAGAGCTTCAAACCTAATTGGAGCACTCGGCTTCGGGGGCGTCAATTACGGCGCTACTCCCATGTGTCGGAAGTAGACATGCTTTGTTCCAGTTCATTACCCTGTCCTAAAGGACAAGGGGGTGCGAGCCTTCGCACCCCCTTGATTCCTTCCCGATATTGCCAGAGTGCGATCCCTACCAGGGCAGAAGCTTCCTTATCCCTTTCTTCTTGCTGCTCGACTCTTTCTGATTCTGACTTTGATCGGAACTCCCCGCCGCGGGTTGCGTATTGTCGGTCTTGGAGCTGTCCGCGCTCGTCGAACCATCCTGTGACGTAGCAGCGCCCGGCGTGCCATCACTCGAAGCAGTTCCTGTGCCCGCTGCCGACGGATCTGTGCTCGAGGCTCCAGCAGCCCCAGTTGCGGGATCACTGCCGCCATTGGAGTTGACATCCTCACTCGCTGCGCCACTTGCTGTCGTTCCTGCCGGTGTAGGTTCGCCCGGCTTTACGGTAGCTACGATCCCGGTCGTCCCGCCACCGGTTCCTATGGTTGTACGGTTTCCACCTGCAAGAATATCGGTGCCGGGTTCGTCGCTCTCCGGTTCTAGAACGGGCATCCCATGAGCCGCTGCCATGCGGACGTCGGGCCCAGAGTGGAGCAGTCCCAATGGCCTGTGAATCATACTTTCTTTCGGACGCGGCGTGTTCTGTTCTGCCGTCATCCATTCCACGGCCTTCGGATCGGCTTGCGGAACAGGCATGCCAAAATCCTTCAGTTTCCCTTTGGCATCGTTGGCGTAGCTAGAAAGCGGGTAGTTCTTCACAATCTGCGCGTAGTACCCTCCCGCAAGATCCTTGCGTTCGCTCTTCTCAAAAATCTGCCCCAGCATCCAAAGCGCTGTGTCGGATTTGCTGTAGAGAGGGTAGCGGTGAACCAGGGGAATTAAGCGCCCCGCAGCGGCGCGGCGATCTCCCTTAACGTAGTAATAGTAAGCGATGCGATACTGGCCCTCTGCCAATATTTCTTGCACTTCACGCAGCCGTTGTTCCGCCTGCGGTGCAAGCGGGTCTTTGGGGTACTTCAACAGAAATGTCTGAAATTCCTCTTCCGCGTCCTTTGTGTGCGTTGTATCGCGGTCGGCCTTGGGCATCTCATTGTAATTGGCCATGGCCACCTGCATCTGTGCGTAAGCGGCCTCCGGCAGGAAGGGGAAGAAAACTATGAAATCCTTATACCCGTTGATGGCCTGGGTGATGTTGGCGCTCCCACCCTCTTTGAAGTAAGAATCCGCGATTGCCAACTTTGCCTTAGCCAGGTACTCGCTATCCGGATATGTGTTGATCAAGGTCTGTAAGCTCAGGCGTCCAATCTCTTGCCGACCACGTTTAATATCGGCCATCGCCTTGTCATACAACTGCTTATCGGGCTCCGCGGTATTGGTGGCATCCGTGGACTTGTCAACCGGTTTCTTCTTATGAAAAATCTGGGCGGTGCACGTGCCGGCGCAGACCAGTGTAAGCGTGCACATGAGAAGAAGCACAAGTCGCCGCAATCTTCACCTCTCTTTATGGCTTATGGGTCCCCGGCCGACGCCTGTGGTTAAACTGGAAATTACCCCCGACCCGCAGCTTGGACCCTCCTAAGTATAACCTGAACTTTGGCACAGGTACCGCATGAAACTTGCCCCTTGGTACGGGGCGCTAGCTGCCTTCTGAGATGCCGTGGTCCTCCCTTGCGGTTTCCTGAACTAAGCTTTTTTTTCCGTAGTTGGACGGGGAGGTAGGCCGGAACTCGACCGCCGCTCGTTACCCTGTCCCCACGCAACGCGCGGCAACATTTTTTAACGTTTTGTAATACCCAACCCGCCCCTCTCTAACTACAATGCTTGCATGCCTTTCGCTCCGGCTGTGAAAGGCCCCACTCATGGAAAAACGAAAATTTCTGTTCGTTTCACTCTCCAGTTTGATCGGCGATATCGCCTGGCAAGTTGTTAAAGAAGGGCATGAAGTCCGCTACTACGTCGAAGCCGTGAAGGAACGGGATATCGCTGACGGCTTTGTGCCCAAGTCCAGCGACTATGAGAAAGACGTCAAATGGGCGGACATCGTGGTCTTCGACGACACCCTGGGCCAGGGCACCAAAGCGCAGGCTTTGCGGGCAGCAGGGAAGCCTGTCATCGGCGGCAGCACTTATACCGACAATTTGGAAGACGATCGCTCCTTCGGCCAGGAAGAGTTGAAGAAAGCGGGAGTCACGATCATTCCTTACCAGGATTTTGACTCCTTCGACCCTGCGATCGAGTTCGTCAAGAAAAATCCGGACCGCTATGTCATCAAGCCCAGCGGTGAAGCGCAGAACGTCAAACGCCGCCTCTTCGTCGGTGAGGAAGAAGACGGCAATGATGTGATCGGGATGCTGGAAGCTTATAAGCGAGCGTTTGCCGAAGAAATCAAAGTGTTTCAGTTGCAGCGCCGGGTCAACGGCGTGGAAGTGGCCGTCGGTGGCTTCTTCAACGGAAAAAAATTCATCACTCCCATCAACATCAATTTCGAGCACAAGAAGCTCTTTCCCGGTGAAGTCGGACCCCCAACCGGGGAAATGGGCACGGCAATGTTCTGGAGCGAGCCCAATGCTCTTTTTAACCGCACTCTGCTCAAGATGGAACCCAAGCTCGCCGAGGAAGGCTATGTCGGTTACATCGATGTGAACTGCATTGTGAACAACAACGGAATTTACCCGTTGGAGTTCACTTCCCGCTTTGGCTATCCCACCATCAGCATCCAGCAGGAAGGCATTCTGACGCCCATCAGTGACCTGTTCTGGGATCTGGCGAATGGTCTGGAGCCGAAATGGCGCACGCGCAGCGGGTTTCAGGTTGGCGTGCGCATTGTCGTGCCCCCTTTTCCGTTCGACGATGAAGCCACGTTCGAGTCCTTCAGCAAGAACGCCGCCATCGTTTTTAAGCGGCCCGTCTACGAGGGCATCCACATAGAAGACGTGAAGATCGTCAACCAGCAGTGGCTCGTCGCCGGCACTTCCGGCGTGGTTTTAATTGTCGTGGGGATTGGCCAAACCATGAAGCAGGCGCAAGCGCAAGCTTATTCCCGTATCAAGAACATTCTCATCCCCAACATGTACTACCGCACGGATATTGGCGACCGATGGGGGGAAGATTCGGACAAGTTGCACAACTGGGGCTACTTGCGTTGACCGGGGAATCCTGCGGCTTTTGTCCTGCCAGTCGGCAAAGAGAAACGATGCCAGTTACCCTACTTCTTTTTGTGTTTCTTTGATGGGGGAGACAGCGCCAGTTCGTTCGTGGCGTCCATGTGGTGTTCTTCGAGTTCCGCCAGGAGTCCTGCGTCCGTCAAATCCAGCGGGTGCGAATGCTTCCAATCGTGATGCGCCACCTTGACCAGGCGCTCCACAACATTTGCGGCGTGCACTTCGATCGCTAACTCTCTACGGCTGTCGAAGCTTCCGGGCGTCAAATTGATCGAGCCGACTATGGCGCGCGAATGGTCCGCCAAAAGCATTTTGGCGTGCAGCTTCAGGTGTTTCAGTTTGTGGACTTTAACTCCCACGTCGTCCAGGATGCGCAATCCACCTACGCCCTCCGTCAGTTTCTCCTTTTTCAGCTTATGGGGCGGACGAGCCATTACGTGAATTTTCACGCCGCGTTCGTGCGCGCGAACCAGGCGCTCGATGATCACGGCGTCCTGGTAGCGCTCATTCTGTACGAACAATGTGTGCTGAGCTTCATCGATGAAACGGGAAATACGATCGCGGCCGTTGCCGCTGCACCAAATCATCTGGGACTTGCTTCCCACCCGAAAGGGACTGCGGCTCCAGTCCGCCTCGAAACACTCAATGATCTCGCGAACCTCCGCGCCCCGAGTCGTAACCACGGCATAGTCACGCGTTTCCGTGAGGTTTTTCGTGACCCAATTGAGTGATTTTACAAAGGCAGTCCTATCGTCTACGACCATGGATTTTTCGTGGGTCACGTCAAACGCGGGATTGGAGTCGAGCACTTCGATGCCGGCAGCCGCCAACTTTTCTTTGGTTTCTCCATTATCGGCTTCACCGTCGCGCCTTGCGGGGTTCAACATGACACGCACATCCACGCCGCGCCTTTTTGCAGCGATCAAAGCCCTCAAAAGCGATGGATCGGAGAAGAGAAACATCTTCACCCGTACGGACCTCTTCGCCGCCGCGATCGCGCCCAGGACGGGTCCCACGGAATCGTCAGGGAGAACAATCAGGCTGTGCGTCACGCCGCCTCCAGGTGACAACTGCACTCAATAGTTTCAGGCCGTTCTTGCATGGTGGTCTGTAGGAATTCAGGATATCGCCTGCCCGGCTGTGCTAGCCGGCTGCTTCTCGAATTGTACACGATAGAGCTCAGCGTATATGCCGCCCCGCGACACCAATTGGTCATGCGTGCCTTGCTCGGCCACGATACCATCCTTCAAAACAAGAATGTTGTGGGCATCGCGGATGGTGCTCAGCCGATGCGCGATTGTAATCACCGTTCGCCCCTTCATCAACCGCTCGAGCGCTTCGATCACTTGTTGCTCGGATTCCGTATCGAGAGCGGCAGTCGGCTCGTCGAGAATCAAGATGGGATTGTTGCGAATGATCGCGCGGGCAATCCCGATCCGCTGGCGCTGCCCGCCCGAGAGGGTATCGCCACGGTCGCCGACCATGGTGTCGTACCCATGGGGCATGCGGGCAATAAATTCATCCGCGTTGGCAAGTTTGGCTGCCTCCACTATTTCCTCTCGCGTCGCTCCGCCTCGGCCGTAGGCGATATTCTCCGCCACTGTTCCTTGAAAAAGAACGGTCTCTTGCAGGACGTAAGCAATTTGATTCCGCAGGCCGCTGAGCGTGTATTCACGAATGTCAGTCTCATCGATCGTGATTTTGCCGGCGGTCGGGTCGTAAAACCGCGGGATGAGGCCCACGACTGTGGATTTGCCGCTTCCCGTTGGTCCGACAATCCCAACCATTTGCCCGGCTTTGATCCGAAAGCTGACATCCTTCAGCACCGGGGCATCCGGTGAATAGGCGAATGCGACATTCTGAAAGGTGATCTCTCCACGAAAGGGCTGCGGTTCGCGGGCATCCGGTTTTTGCGGGATGACGTCGTCGGCATCCAGGATGGCGCGGATGCGCTCGACCCCCACTGCCGTTTGCGCGATGGAATTCGTCATCTTCGCCAGGTCCTGCACGGGCTTGAAAAAGTTGGTGAGGTAGAAAAGAAAAACAGTCAAGGCGCCGGCGGTCATCGCTCCCTTCAGGATCAGCGCCGAACTTCTCCACAGCACGAATGCTGTGCACAGGGACACAGTTATCGTGACGAGTGGTGAGAGCAGTGCCTTGACCCTTCGCGCGCGCAACGCTGCCTGAACCGTGGCCTTGCTGACCTCGCTCAGCTCCTCCTGCTCCAGGTCCTGCCTCCCAAATGCCTTGATCACGCGCATGGACTGCAAATCTTTCGTCACCACTTGAACGATGTTGCTTTGCTGCTTGCGTACCTCTTTGGTTGCTTTTTTTATCGCCTTTTTGAAGCGGGAGATCAGCAGCAACATGATCGGCGTCAGCGCTACAATGATCAGCGTGAAGTCCCAGTTCAGCCAGAACATGATGAAAAGCATGCCGACGATCGTGAAGAGATCGACCAGGATCCCCAGAGTGGAGGAGGAAGCAAATCCCTGAATCGTTTGCACGTCGGTCGTAATGGTGCTCAGCAGGGATCCGGTTTCGTGTTCGCTGTAGTAGCGGAGCGAGAGCTGCTGCAGATGATGGTAGGTCCGCATTCGCAGGTCATTCGCCACCCACTGGCCTACGCTGGTCGTGTAGTAGTTGCCCACGTAGGACGCGAGGGCGCCAAGCAGCGCAATCGCAATCGTGGCGATGGCTGCAGCGGCGGCAATCCTCATTTTGTCTGCTTCGCTCAGGAAGGGACGCAAAATCTCGACAACCCGCGGAGGAAGATGGTGAACTCCGACCACGTTGTCGAGAACGATCTTAAGTGGCCAGGGGGCGGCAACGCTCATCGCGGTTTGCACAAGCATGGCCGCCAGGATCGCCGCAAGCCACACGCGATAGGGCTTAAGCAGGCTCAGGATCAACGGGAGCATACGCTTTCGTTCCTGAAGTTACTTGCCGCCAAGGGATGAGTTAACCCGGCCATGGTGGAGGGAATTCTAACCTAGGCGGCAAGTGGCAGCAAAAAGACTTCGATGCCAACCCGCGTCTATCTTCCAATAAAAGGAGGGTGGCGGCCTGCTTGTTCCGTCGATTTAGGATGTCTGCTAAGAACGTTGGCTTTCGAGTGTTCGGCCCAGGACGCAGGGCTATGAAGGCCCTTTCAATTGGCAATCGTCAATTGCACTTCTGTGCCGGCACCAATGCGGGTTCCCGCCAGGGGAGATTGGTCGATTACGGCCCCATGGGGCCATTGAGGTGCCGACACGTAGTTGATTTTGCGGTGTAAATTGGCCAGGTCCAGCCTGTGTTGCACGTCGATCTCGTTCAGCCCAAGGAAGAAGGGCATTACGTACGCCTGCTCCTTCGGCCCTTCCGAAACAAGCACATCCACTTTCGGCGTCGCCGCCCCGCGCCCGGGTTTTGGGTTTTGCAGCAGCACAGTATCCACCGGGCTCTCCGGCATGCTCACCGTGGAAACCTCGCCGACCTGCAAGCCGCCTCTCAGCAGCTCAATGCGCGAAACGCGCAACGTGTTTCCTTCCAGCGAGGGAATCTCCAGTTCGCGCTGCCCCAGGCTCAGAACCACATGTGCTTGCTGCGACACTTTCATCAGCATCCCCGTTGGGGGAGTTTGCCGCACCACCTGATTGATCGGCACATCGCTATAAACCCGGTCGGCCACGCGCAGGATCAACCCTTTCGACCGCAAAGTCTTGCTCGCCTCGCCCACGTCTTTTCCCACCAAGTTCGGCATGGTCACTTCGCGCCCGTGGATGGCGATTCGCATCGCAGTGATCGCACTCAGAAACGCAGCGGAAGCCAGGATGAACACCAGAAAAGCAATCCGGCTGGCCCACTCGACTCGCTCACGTAGCGTCATACCCTTTACTTTCGGACGTCACCGTTTACGGGTCAATCCCTTTCTCTTTTCCTGGTTCTTATTTCGCGAGCCGCGCGAACTCGAATCCCATCCTTTAGCGCGGGATCCGGGCGGTCGGAATTACTTCTTCAAGTCCGGCGCTGGATACTCTGGCAGTTTTTCCTTCGTGGTATCGGCTCGCTTCACTTCCAATTCGTCAAAGAGGAGGGACGGACTAATGATTGTTTGCGGCAATCCGCCCACGCGATTGCTGACCAGAGGATCGTCGCCCAAAGCGGATAGATCGTTGCGCAAGGTGCGCACGTCCAACTCGTTAAACACCGCTCCACGCACCAACTCCTCGTGGCCGTCGTTCACATACACGCGATACAACAGCCGGGGTGAATTTCCGGGGCCCAGCGTCTCCACACGGTAGCCATAGGGTTTGTTCTCTTCCGCAGCCATCTGCTTCAACTTGTCGTTCAGGGCCTTCGCTGACTCCGGCTCGGAGCTCTTGACCAGCAGCACGCCCAGGCTTGGTTGCGGCGAGCCACCAGGTGTGGCCCGTCCATGCCCGTTGGATGCCGGGAAATCTCGCAACGGCTGGCGGCTCAAAAGGTAATTCTCCAACATGCCCTGGTCAACCAAAGTGATTGTCTGTGCCTTCACGCCTTCGCTGTCCACGTCGTAACTTCCCAGGAGATTCTTCCCCTCAAACTTCTTCATTGTCGGGTCATCCACCACAGTGACGAACTTCGGCAACACACGCGTCTTGTAACTGGTCGCAAAGGCCCCTGTGGTCCGGTTCGGACGCCCTGGCTGAGGTTTGCGTCCCAGCAGGTTGTTCCCGATAAGTCCCGCTACGATATCGTCCGCGGCATCCGGCGCGAACAACACTGGTCCCCGGTAGTCTTCCTCCACGATGGGAGCCTGTCGCAGCGCCTGCAGCGTGTCCAGCATCTTTTTCGATTCCTTCAGCAACTCCTCCCGTGACGGCAATTCTTCGGGCCGCCGTTCCGTCCAGAAAGGACTGCGCCCCAGTTGCATTCCGTCCGTAGCTTGCGTCAAGCACCCGAGCGTGACCGTGGCGGTTGTCCGGCCCTGCCTCACGATCGTGCCTTCGGAATTCACAAGGTATTCATTCACGGCCGTGAAGCGCGCCGACGCGGTTACCGACTGGACTTCCGGATACTGCCGGTAAAGATTCGTCACGTCCTGAAGCGTTTTGTCCCACTCGCTCGGGTCAAACCGCATGCTCACCGTTTCCCCAACTGCAGAGACCACCGGTGCGCGCGCGAAATCATCAACGGGATTCGGGTCCGCGCTGAACTGTTTCAGTGCGGAAAGTTTCTCCGCGTAGGCATCCGCGGCGCTCTTGTATGCTTCATCCGTGAGCAGCCAGATTTGCCGCCGCAACGCGATCGGATCGTTGTCCAGGGGAAGGATCGAAGCGCTTCCCATTCCCTGACCGTAAAAACTATCCTGCTTGTAATCCCCAATTCGCACCACCACTCGCAGGACGCGTAAGCGTGACCGGTCACTCTCCCGCACGGCTCCAAACGCTGCCTCTGCGGTAAAGTCATCCACGTCATTGACGCGGTATTCGATGTAGTACGGCGCCTGAACCTGATCCATCTTCAAATGCGCCTTGGATCGGTCCAGTTCAGCAAGAAGTGCTTCCAGCAGGGCATCTCCCTTAGCCGCCTCATGGGCTGCCGCCATGATTGCGGCGTTGGACGAATCAGCTGCCTTCGCAAAGGACAGCGGCGCCACCACACCTTCCGTCAGCAGCAGGACACTCAAGGCCAACCCGGCAGAGATCGCAGCGTTCTTCACGGCTTCACCTCTGCTTTCTTGACCGGGTCCTTCGCCGGAGCCGCGTTTTCTAATCCCGGTGGCTGCAAGATGGGCGGGCGATCGTGGCCATGGGCGCGTTTCTGAACTTCCATTTCGCTGAAGAGCATCGCCGGTGCAACCGCGGAAACCGGCACGCTCCCGCTTTCCGCTCCACACACGCCGTTGAACACGTGTTGCTTGTCTCCCGTCGCAACGATGCGCGTCAACGCGGCCAGCGGCGTTCCCACGATATCGACGCCCCGCACTAATTCATCCGGCCGGCCGTCCGGGTACACTTTGTAAACGATCACCGGTAGAACCTGGAAGGCTTGCGGCAATGATCGTGTCGTTAGCGTAAAGCCGCCCTGGATGTCGTCGAAATAGAGCCCGTAAGGTTTTCCTTCTTTCTTCACTTCATCGATCAATTTCTGGCGTAGCTCCGCTTCGGGCACCGTTTGATTCGAAGACACGATGAGGTTTCCCTGCCGTCCCGTGGGCATCAGACCCGGCTGATTGCGGCCATGCCCGTTCGATTTGTCGAAGTCCTTGATCGGCATGCGTGACATCAGGAAGTTCTTTAACACGCCGTTCTGAATCACCTCGACGCGCTGCGCACGCACCCCCTCGCTGTCATAGGAATACGACCCGGCAAGCTTCACGCCGTCGAGTTCCTTGATCGTTGGGTCATCCGCGACGCTCAAGAAGGTCGGCAGTACTTCCTGCCCCACCTTCTTGGTGAATGTCTGCCCTTCTTCTTCGTCGCGTTGCCGGTGTCCTTCCAGCCGGTGTCCCAGCACTTCATGGAAGAAAACTGCGGCGGCACGTCCGCTCAGCAGTGCCGGACCGTCGTACGGCTCGGCGACCGGAGCATTGCGCAACGCTTTCAGGTCCGCCGCCATCTTTTCAATCTTGCCCAGAAGCTCTGTTTCCGGCGGCAATCCCGCGGCTCCAGGCGCCTGAAAAGTTTCCACGCGCAGCAGGTCCATTCCATCTTCAGCTCGCGTTTGCGCTTCGATCACCAGGCGAGCGGAAGCGCTCGGCGTCGCAATGGCCGTGCCTTCACTGGAAACTATGCGCGAGTTCGAAGACGAAACCTGCAGCACCACCGTGGAATAATAAACAACGGCATACTTTCGGAACGCTGCGGAAAGCCGCCGCACCTCGCCTTCCCACGAATTGCGATCAAAATTTAGCGGGCTCGGTTTCGTGTCCACGTGTTCCTGCGGGGCTTCTTTCGAGAAGTCCGGAGATTTGTCTTCTTCCTCCGCTTGCACCGCGGTGTTGGTTTTCACATTGAGATAAGCCGGCGCGGCTCGCTTGTAAGCCCTATTCGTCAGTTCCCACAGCACGCGCGCTTCGGCATCCCGGTCATCGTTGAGCGGCAGCGACCCAGAAGTCATGCCGCTCGAACGGCTCTGGCTGTGCGTATTGTCCAGTTGTGGCGTGCCCACGCGCATGGTGACGTCCGCCGAACGCCGCTTCACCGTGCTATTAGTCAGCAGCCCCCCGTAAGACGCCGCGATCAGCACTTGATCCTGGTCGTATACCGTGTAACTCAAAAAGTAAGGCGCTGGGTCGCTCTTCGCCAGATCGGTCTTCGCGCGGTTCAGTTCCGCCTGCATCGTCTCCAGCACTACGTCAGGAGCAGGGCCCGTAGGAGAGGCAGCCTTATTCGTAGTGGCGGGAGTGGCCATTCCTGGAAACGCGGCAAGCTGCGCGGCAAGCAGGAGCGAGATCATCGGCCGTACACGCGACAAAACTTGCAGAGAAACTCCGAGTCTGGATCGCCCTTGCTGCTTGCTTTTCATGAAGGTTTGGCTCCCTGTGCCACAGTGCCCTGCGACACGAGTGACACAATTTGTGAGTATGACTGAGCGCGGTATGTTGTGCAAATCAGCTTTGTCCAAAGCGTTCGCCAGGTTGCAAACGCGCCCCATTTGCGAATTCCGTCGCGGAAATCTGTTTGCGTCCTTCCAGTTTGACGTGCGCAAGCTCCATTACGGTTGCTGCTCCGCACACCACAAGCAGTTTTCCGTGCTGCGCCATCAGCGTTCCAGGCGCACCGGAGGAACCCTCCTTGGACACCGGTTTGCCCCAAAGGTGGCAGGTTTGTCCGCGGAATTCCGTGTACGCTCCTGGCCAGGGTGCAAATCCCCGCATGCGGTTATAGATCTCCTGTGCGGGGCGTCCCCAATCGATCCGGCCGTCTTCGCGTTTCAGTATCGGTGCGTAGCTCGCCACAGAGTGATCTTGCTGCCGCGTGGTAAGTTTTCCTGACTGCAAGCCTCGCAGCGTTTCCGTTGCGAGTTCGGCGCCGGCCTCCGCGAGCCTCACTGCAAGTTCCGGCGCAGTCTCGTCCATTCCTATAGCCAATTCCTGTTGAAGCAGAATCTCGCCCGTGTCCATGCCCGCGTCGATTCGCATGGTTGTATTGCCTGTCCCCGATTCGCCATTTGCAATGGCCCAATGAATCGGCGCGGCACCACGATATTTTGGCAGCAGGGAAGCGTGCAGATTAATCCAGCCCAATCGGGGAATTTGCAGCAGGCGCGCCGGGATGATCTGGCCGTAAGCAATGATGACAATGGCATCTGGTGCCAGCGTTCGGAGTTGTTCTTCAACGTCGGGCGCGCGAACCTTCTCCGGCTGGTGAACCGGGATTGCGGCCGCGAGCGCCACCTCTTTCACTGGGGAAAAGGAAACTTCCTGGCCGCGGCCCCGCGGGCGATCGGGCTGCGTGAACACGCCCACGATCTCAAAATCTGGTTGGGAGAGAAGTTTTTTCAGAGAGGGAACTGCAAACTGGGGCGTGCCGCAAAACACGATCCGCAGGCGGTTCACGACGCCACCACCAGCGCACTCGCCAAACCTACCACTCGCCTTCTTTCCGCAGCTTCTTGATCTTTCTCTTGATCAGGTCGCGCTTCAGCATGCTCAAATGCTGCAGAAACAGAACCCCATTCAGGTGATCGATCTCATGGCAGAACGCGCGTGCCAGCAAATTCTCGCCGCGAATCTCAAATGTCTCGCCCTTCAGATTCTGCGCGCGCACGGTCACAAACTGTGGCCGCACCACATAGCCACGAAAACCGGGGATCGAAAGGCATCCTTCTTCTTCGCGAACCTCGCCTTCCGCGTGGATAAGCTCCGGATTGACCAGCACAATTTTGGCTTCTGGATTTTTCCCGTTCGATACATCAACGACCGTGAGCCGGATACTTTTTCCCACCTGAGGGGCTGCGAGCCCCACGCCCTGGGCTGCGTACATCGAGGCGAACATATCCTCGGCAAGCTGCTCGAGCTCGGCATCGAATTTCTTGACGGTTGCGCCCGGTTTCTCGAGCACCGGGTCGCCATACTTCACAATAGGATAGATCTTGCGTGCAGGCGCTTCTGCAGTGGTCGCTGGCTTCGCAACGCTGGTTGGTTCAGAACTCGTCGATTTGTCGGCCATAGCTCTCGAAATTCCGCCGCGTTTCGGCGAGTGAATCTCCTCCAAATTTTTGCAGAAAAGCATCCGCGAGCACAAGGGCTACCATTGCTTCTCCGGCAACACCCCCGGCGGGCACCACGCACCAGTCCGAGCGCTCGTACGCCGCCTGCACCGGCTCCTTGGTCACCATGTCGGCAGTGCCTAACGGTTTCCGCAGTGTAGAGATGGGCTTCAGGTACCCGCGAATCACCACGTCCTCACCATTCGTGATGCCGCCTTCCAACCCGCCTGCCCGGTTGCTTGCTCTTCGGAATCTGCGCGCCTTCTGATCGTAGGATATCTCGTCCTGCACTTCGCTCCCGTACGACCCCGCGGCGAGAACACCGGAGCCGATTTCTACCGCCTTGACCGCCTGAACGCTCATCAACGCCTGCGCTAGCTTGCCGTCTAGCTTTTCGTCCCATTGTGCGTGCGAGCCCAGTCCAAC
>Ga0187801_10000239_pt1 | contig 13665 bp, 13 predicted proteins | sample NC_wetland_sal_i_10_FD_132465 | JGI IMG/M metagenome (GOLD analysis project Ga0187801, IMG submission 132465) | Wetland sediment microbial communities from Neuse River Estuary, North Carolina, USA - Control_1 | ecosystem: Environmental > Aquatic > Freshwater > Wetlands > Sediment | place: USA...
ATGCCGGAGTCGAACAGGTGGTGCTGCCAGACGAAGAACGACAGGATCGCGACGCCGAACATGCCGGCCGCGCCGACCTTGTAGCCGAACAGCGGCTTCCTGGTGAAGACCGGGATAATCTCCGACACGATCCCGAAGCCTGGCAGCGCCAGCAGGTACACCTCGGGGTGGCCGAAGAACCAGAACAGGTCCTGGTACAGGTAGCTGCTCCCGCCGAGCTGGTTGACGAAGAAGGCCGTCTGCACGGTCCGGTCGGTGATGATCATGTACATCCCGCCGACGAGCACCGGCGCCGCCAGCACGAACAGGAACGACACCGTGAGCATCGCCCAGACGAACATCGGCAGCCTGCCCCAGCGCATGCCGGGGGCCCGGTAGCAGATGATCGTGCAGATGAGGTTGAAGCCGGCCAGGATCATCGAGATCCCCATCAGGCCGAACGCGATGGCGTAGCCGTCCATGCCCTCGCCGGCCTGGACCGACAGCGGGGCGTACCCGGTCCAGCCGGTGGGGAACCCGCCGAACAGCACGCTGGACAGCAGGATGACGTAGGCGCAGGGGGTCAGCCAGAAGGACAGCGCCTCGATCCGCGGGAAGGCGGTCCGCTTCGAGCCGATCATCAGCGGCACGAAGTAGTTCCCGAGCGGCCCGGTGATGACCGAGGTCATCATCATCATCATCATCGTGCCGTGCTCGCCCACCACCATGAGGTAGGCGCTGGGCGAGAGCACGTGGTAGGACGGCGACAGCAGCTCGGTCCTGATCGCCATCGCGAACAGGCCGCCGGTCAGGAAGTACGTGATCATCCCGAACAGGTACTGGATCCCGACCACCTTGTGGTCCAGGGTGTACCGGAAGTACCTCGCCAGGCCGGTTTCCGGCTCGATGTCGCCGTGCGGGATGGGGTGGCCGAGCATCTGCCGGACCAGGTCGTTGAAGACGCCGAGCCCGATCAGCCAGCCGAGGATGAGGAAGAGATAGCCAAGGACGATCGCCATATCGTTGTCGTTGGAGTGGGCGACCTGCTGGTACCCGCTGCCGATGAAGTTGCCGAGCAGGTGGCCGAGCACGTACCCGACGACCGCGCCGATGAGTGCGGTATGCCAGCCCGGGCGGAGCCACCAGGGCCGCGCCGTCCGCGGGGTGCCAGGCTCGCCGCCGCCGGGGGCCTGAGCGCTTTCCGGCTGGATTTCGATGGCCATCTGCGTTACCTCACTACCTTCCGCCGCGTCATGGCTGCTCAGGGTCGTTCGGGTTGTAGAAGCCGCCGCCCGCGCCGGTGAGCCCGAGCTGAACGAGGACCTTGCCGAGAACGGGAACCACGGTCGGGTCGTAGGTCAGGGCGTAGGGCGGCAGCGCCGCCGTGATCTTGGCCATCGCGGTTTCCGTCTGCTGCGCCCAGGCCTGGAAGCCGGACACCGACATGACCTGGCCGTAGTCGTACATGGCGCCGTGCCATAGCCCGCACAGCTCGTCGCAGCGGACCACGAAGCTGCCGGTGTGCTGGGGGGTGGTGTAGGCGACGTTGTTCACGCCGGGGTTCGCGTCGGCCTTCACGCCGAGCTGGTAGGCCCAGAAGTCGTGGATGACGTCGAGTGAGGTGACGTTGAACTGCACGGCCTGGTTCAGGGGCAGCACCAGCTGGGTGGTCTCCATCCCGCCGTACTGCGGGTACCGGTAGGTGAAGGCCCACTGCTGGGCGATGACCTGCACCTGCAGGATGTTGGAGGTGTTCGGCTTCCAGATCGGCTGCGGGCCCTCGCCGCCGCCCGCCCCGGCCGGGGCGATCAGCTCGTAGGTGCCGAACACCGCGAGCGCCAGCACGATCGTGCTGGTCGCGACGATCCAGATGAGCTGGATCCGGGTATGGCCGTGAATCGGCGGCGCGTCGGTCTCGTCGCCTGCCTTCGCCCGCCAGAACGTCAGCGCGTACGCGAAGTAGATCAGCACGCCGAGGACGACGGGGGTCGCGATGGTAGCCAGGACGGTCAGGTCGAACTGCTGGCCGGAGGCCGAGCTCGACATGGCGCCCGGCGGCAGGTGCGGACCCCAGACGATGTAGACCAGCGGGCAGCAGATCGCGCTGGCCACCACCCAGAGGATCGCCAGCCGCAGGCCGTCGTTCCGCTCGGCGGGCGGACCAGACGGGCTCGCCGATTCCTCGGCCATCAGGCATCCACCTCCATTTGCCCGCTCATGTAACCCGGCGTCCCCATCGGGCCGCCGTTTCCGTCCAGGTAGCCCAGGCCGCACGGGATGATGCACTGCCACCGGAACGTCCCGCCCACGGCCGGGGTCATGAAGCTGAACGTGACCACGTTGTGCGGGCCGTCCGAGGGCGAGCACGGCGACGTGGCGCACAGGTTCTGGTTCGCGCTCAGGGTCGTCGGCGAGGCCAGCGGCACGTTGATACCCAGGGCCGGCATCGTGAACGTGTGCGCGACGCCGCACACGGCCCATGAGTTCAGGAACGACGTCGGCGTGCCGTTGACGTACTCGACGCCGCCGATGGTGCCGGTGACCTGGCCCCAGGCCGGGTTCCGCAGCGGGGTGCAGCCGTCGTATTCGTAGATCGTGATGTTCACCCGAGTGTTGGCGGGCACGGCGAAGTAGGTGGTGTGCACCCACTGCTTGGTCTGCGGGTTCTGGATGAAGTACGTAACCCAGGCCGGCTTGTTAGTCACCGTGGCCTGCGCGTCGGTCTGCAGCACGACGTTCACCTGGCCGTTGCTGGCGTACGGTGTGTAGTCCTCGACCGGCGGGGCCGCGAGGATGATGTGGACGACGACGAACACAATGCCCGCGACCACCACCACGAACGCCACCGCCAGGGTCGTCACGCGAGCCGCAAGTGACACCGGTTACCACCTCGTTTCTGTGCGACATCCGATGCACACGGTTGCAGCGGCCATCGCTGGTGCCCGTACCAGGCTGTCGGGAACCGGTGGGCAGCTTCCGACAGGCGGAAATCCGCAGGCACGATGCCGACTTACGCACCTGATCGTGACGGCGGAAGGTTCGGGGACGCAACATTGCGACACGTGAATGACAAAATTGTCATGCGCCCCCGCGCCAGCAGGCGCGGAACGGCCCCGCCGGGCCCGCAGGCGCCGCCCGGCACCCGGGATCCGGGCGCCCGGGGGCCGAGTCGCGACGGCGGCAGGGCCCTCAGCCGCCACAGCAACCACTCTCCACGTCCCTTCGGGCATGGTTTGCAATCGATTGTGTGACAGACGAGTAACAGATAAGGCCTGACCGTTACCGGTACTTGACCAGCAGCTGACCCGCGTAGAAACATCGGGACCAGGGCATCAACGGTTAGTGAGGACTGGGGGGGAGAGACCCGGTTCCACGACGGCCTGGCAGCGGGCGTGGAGCCACACCACGCGGGAGCGGCAGACGACCATAAGCGGCGAAGAGGCGATGACTTCGCAGGAAGCGGTTCAGGCCCCTGTTACCCAGCCGGCGGATGCGGTTGGCGCCAGGATTCTCGTTGCCGACGACGAACCGGGAATCCGGTCCTTCATCGGCCGGGCGCTCGGCGCGGCCGGCTACGCCGCCGACTTCGCCGCGACCGGGGCCGAGGCCTTGGCGCGGGCGCGCACCAGCCACTACGACCTGGTCATCCTGGACCTGGTCATGCCGGACATGACGGGCCAGGTCATCCTCGAACGGCTGCTGTCCGCGCGCCCGGATCAGGCGGTCCTCGTGCTGTCCTGCCTGGCGGACGTCGCCGCCAAGGTGGACTGCCTGGAGCGCGGGGCGCAGGATTACCTGACCAAGCCGTTCTCGCTGGCCGAGCTGCTGGCCCGGGTCCGGGTCAGGCTGCGCGGCTGGCCCGCGGAGCTGGCCCACGATCGGGCCGGAGAGGTCATCAGGGCCGGGGATCTCACCCTGGACGTCGGGCGCCTGGTCGCCGACATCGGTACCGGCCCGGTCCCGCTGACTCGGCTCGAATTCCTGCTGCTCCGCGAGCTGGCGGAGCACCCGGGCCAGTCGGTCACGAAGGGACAGCTGCTGGCGACGGTCTGGGGATACGACTTCGACCCCGGCTCGAACGTCGTCGACGTGTGCGTGCGGCGCCTGCGGTCCAAGCTCGGCTTCGGCCTGATCAAGACGGTGCGCGGTGAGGGCTATCAGCTCGCCGGCCGCTGACGCCGACGGCTCAGCACCCGTGAGCCCCTGGTCCGGGTTCGGCCGGTTCGCCGTCAGGCTCAGCTGGCCCTTCAGGCCCGGGTTGCTCGACGCGGCGTGGGCCGTCTTCTCCGGGATCAACCTGGCGGCCATCCTGGCGTTCCCCGGCTGGGAGACGATCCCGTTCCATGTCATCTGGATCAGCTTCACGCTGCTGTATGGCTTCCGCACCTGGGCCACCGCGCCCACGCTGTGGGTGCTCGGCGCGGTCATGGCCACCACCGCGGTCGGCATCGGGCTGGACGTCATGCGCGGGTCGGAGCCGGTCGCCGAGCTGACCGAGGTCCCGCTGATGGCCGCGATGTTCGGCGCGATGGTCTGGCACGCCCAGCGGAAGCAGGCCGCCGAGCAGGAGTCACGCCTGGTCGGCGAGGAGAACGCGCGGCTGCTCGCCACCCAGCGCCGGTTCCTCCAGGACGCCTCGCACCAGCTCCGCACGCCGATCACGATCGCGCTGGGCCACGCCGAGCTGCTCGCCGGGGGCCTGACCAGCCGTCAGGAGGGGCACGACATCCAGGTGGTGCTCGGCGAGCTGAACCGGCTGCGGCGGATCGCCGAGCGGCTCCTGGTCATCGCGGCGGCGGAGGGCCCGGAGTTCCTGCACCTCGAGCCGGTCGCGCTGGACAGCTTCACCATGGAGATCCTGCGCCGGTGGCGGCCGACCGCGAACCGCAGCTGGCAGGTCGGCCGGCTCGACCAGGCGACCGTCCAGGCGGACCGGGAGCGGCTCGGCCTGGCCGTCGACGCGCTGCTCGAGAACGCGGTGCGGCATACCGGCGACGGTGACGTGATCAAGCTGTCGGTCCTGGCCGCCCGGGCCGGCGGGCCGGCGCGCATGATCGTCGCGGACGCCGGCCAGGGCATCCCGGCCGAGCTCCTCCCGCACATCTTCGACAGGTTCCGCAGCGGCGACAGCGGGCATCCGCGCGGGACCGGCCTGGGACTGGCCCTGGTCCGCGCCGTGGCCCGGGCCCACGGCGGCGACGTCCTGGTCCGCAGCCGCCCGAACCGGGGCAGCGAGTTCGAGCTGCTGCTGCCCGCGCCTTCCCCGCCGCTCGCGCCCTCGCCGGCCGCGCCCGCGGGCGGACAGGCTGCTGCTGACACACTGGCACGCAAGCCATGAGGCGAGGGCGGTGAAGGCGGGGTGAATCCGGGCGTGAGCCAGCAGACCTGGGCGGGCGCGATCGGCGAGCTGTGGCAGTCGGCGGTCAGGCACAAGCTCGCCGCCGGCTTTGTGGTCCTGTGCGTGGCGGGCTCGCTGGTCGGCATCGCCCTGGCCAGCTCGGGTCCGGCGGCGCCGGCCGGGCCGGCCGCCGATCCGCCCGCGCCCTCGTTCAGCCTTCCCGTCCTCGGCCATTCCGCGCAGCGGATCTCGCTGGCCGGCTACGCGGGCCGACCGCTTATCGTGAACTTCTTCGCGTCCTGGTGCGAGCCGTGCCAGCAGGAAACGCCGCTGCTGGCCCGGTTCTACCGCGGCGAGCACGGCCAGGTCGCGCTGGTGGGCCTGGACGAGAACGACATCCTCAGCCACGCGCTGTCGTTCACCCGCGCCAAGGGCGTCACGTACCCGGTGGGCTGGGACCCCGAGAACACGGCCGCGTCCGCCTACGGGGTCGGCGGGCTGCCGCAGACCTTCTTCCTCGACGCCAGGCACCGCATCGTCGATCGCGTCTTCGGTGCGGTCACGCTCGCCGAGCTGGACCAGGGCATCGCGCTCGCGACCGGGAAGGCGGCCAGTTGAACGCCCCGGCCACCACGGACCCCCCGTACGTACCGATCCGGCGCGGCGGCTGGCCGGTCCGCCGCACCCCGCTCTGGCTGGTGGCCGTGGTGGCCCTGCTGGTCGGCGGCATCACGCTGCTCTCCCTCTCGCACAAGCCCTCGCACGCCCAGCAGGCCAGCGACCTGAACGCCTACATGAACGACATGAACGCCGGGATCGAGTCGTGCGCGGGCGGGGTCACCGAATCGCAGCAGGCGCTGAACGCCGTGGAGGCCGGCGCGACGTCCGAGCTCAACACGGCCATCAAGCTGGTGAATTTCGACGCGGCGAACTGCTCGCCGGCCAACAGCCAGCCGCTGGACGACCTTACCCAGTACCAGGTGACGGAGTCACTGGCCAGCTTCAACCTGGATCAGTGCACCAACGACTTCGTGACGTGGGCCTTTCCCTACGCCATGCAGGCGCAAGACGACATGGTCAGCGTGCTGACGGCCCGGGGCGCTCCCGCCCGGGCGGCGGCCGACACCGCCCTCACCAAGGCGCTGCGCCGGCTCGACGCCGAACGCGCGACGATCTACTCGATCCTGCGGTCCGCCGAGCGCGCGGTCTCGGACCACGCGGCGCTGCCCCACCTGCCGGGCTAGCCCGACCTAGCCAGCGGGGGCTAGGCGTCCTTCTGCCGCGACCTGCTGGCCATGGCGGCCACCCCGGTCAGGCCGTAGGCGAGGCCGCCGTGCCAAAGGCCGCTGACCAGGCCGTGCAGGACGCCGCCGCCGGTGACCACGCTGAGTACCAGCGCGATGGCCGCGGCGGCGAGCGCGGGCAGGACGGCGAAGCGCCACGGGTTGTTCCGCGCCCAGCGGATCGCCCGGCTGGGCCGGGCCCGCCACAGCGCGCCGGCCGCGGCCACCACGAGGAACGCCACCGCGCCCATGGCCAGCGAGCCGCTCACCGCGTGCAGGCCCAGGCCGCCGCGGATAACGTGCAGGCCCAGGTCGCCGGCGGCGACGACGCCCCCGGTCACGACCGCGGTCTTCCACGGCGCGCCCGACAGGGCCGCGCCGGAAATCGACATCTCCTCACGCCGGGAGAGGTCTTGATCGTTCTGAGTCGGCGCGGACATCCGAACCCCTGCCCTTCGAGACCCTCACGCGATCATCACGTCATATCGCGTCTTAGACGCAGCGTACCACGCGTTGGCGCTTACGCCATCCGCGGCGCGCGCGGGTGGCGCGGGTTCTCAGCAGACTCATCACGTCCGCACAGGACCGGACTACCGGCCGACCGGGGTTCTGTATGACTACCGTGCTTGCCTGGGGGCAGCAGTGGTCTGGACGTACGCTGGTCTGGTCGAGGGCGAGGACGATGCAGGACAACGAGAGCGCCGGCGGCGGCCGGGAGCAGCCGGATCCGCCGGACCACCCCGATCAGGAGACGATCGCCTTCGGGTATGGCGGGTACCCGAACCAGGTTGACCAGGGCAGCTTCGGTGCGGACGGGTACGGCCCGACCGGCTACGGCCGGTACGGCACCGCAGGCTACGGCGGGTCCGGCACTACTGCCTACGGCGGGTCCGGCAGCGCCGGCTACGGCGGGTCTGGCCCTCCCGGCTACGGCGGGCCTGGCACCGCCGGGTGGGGGCCGTACGCGCCCATGCCCCCGGTGCGGCTCCCCCCGAGGCGGAAAGATCACACGGTGCGCTACCTCATCGCCGCCTTCCTCGCCGCGTGCCTCGGCGCAGGGCTGACCGCCGCGTTCGGCACCCAGGACGCGGGCTCCTCCCCTCGCTCCTCCCCCGGCATCGCCGCCAGCGACATCCCCGAGCCGCACAACATCGTGGCCGGCAGCGGGTCGTCCTCCTCGCCGCTGAACGAGGCGGCGGTCGAGGCCAGGGTCAAGCCGGGCCTGGTCGACATCAACGCCGTGCTCAGGTACCAAGACGAATCGGCGGAGGGGACCGGGATGATCCTGTCGCCGACCGGCCTGGTCCTGACCAACAATCACGTAATCGACGGGGCCACCAGCGTGGCCGTGACGCTGGTCGGGTCGCGCGCGGTGTACCAGGCCCGGGTGGTCGGCTACGACCAGACCGATGACGTCGCGCTGCTCCAGCTCGGCGGCGCCTCCCGGCTGACCTCGGTCAGCTTCGGTAACTCCGCGCAGGTCAGCCTGGGCACCCCGGTGCTCGCGCTCGGGAACGCCGAGGGGCGGGGCGGCGTGACGCCCGCCCGGGGCGTCATCGACGGGCTGAACCGCTCCATCCAGGCCAGCGACGAGGGATCGGACACCACCGAGGACCTGAGCCACATGCTGGAGACCAACGCCGGGATCCAGCAAGGCGATTCTGGCGGCGTCCTGGTGAACAATGCGGGCTAGGTCATCGGCATGATCACCGCCGCGAACACCGGGGCGGGACGCGTCGCCGGCACGGTGGGCTTCGCCATCCCGATCGACAGCGCGCTGGCCATCGCCAGGCAGATCGCCGCGGGCCGGGCCAGCTCGACGGTGTACATCGGCACGCCCGGCTTCCTCGGCGTCGTGCTCGCGCAGAGCGACAGCCCCGATCCGCGCCGGCAAGCCTTCGACGAACAGCAGTCGGCGCGGGGCGGCCGCGGCGGCCGCGGCCACCCCGGCGGTCACGGCGCGGCCTGCCTGACCCCCGGCCGGCCAGCCCCGGCGCCGGCCAGCATCGCGCCGGTCAGCACCGGCACGCTCATCCTCGGCACCCTGTGCGGGACGGCCGCGGCCGGCGACGGCCTCGCGCCGGGCGACGTGATCACCTCGGTCGACGGCCAGGCCGTCACCACGCCCAACTCGCTGTCCAACGTCACGGCCAGGTACCACCCGGGCACGGTCGTCTCGGTCACCTGGGAAGGCGTCAACGGCACCAGGCACACGACGTCGGTCAGGCTCGGCAGCGGCCCCGCCCGGTAGGGGTCCCGCCGGGTCGGGCTCGGGTCGGACGCCTGGTCATTGGCCGAGCCAGGACCGCAGCCGCGCCTCGCACGCGGCGATGGGGGCGATCTCCACGTACTCATCCGGCGTGTGCGCGATCTCGGAGACGCCCGGGCCGTAGTTCACCGCCGGGACGCCGAGCGCGGCGAACCTGGCCACGTCGGTCCAGCCGAGCTTGGCGCGCGGGGTGCCGCCGACCGCCGCCACGAAGGCCGCCGCGGCGGGGTGGGCCAGGCCCGGCCGCGCGCCCTCGGCGACGTCGAGCACCGTCACCGGCCACGCCGGGAACAGCGAGCGCACGAAGTCCTCCGCCTGCGCGGCGTCCCGGTCCGGCGCGAACCGGTAGTTGACGGTCACCACGCACTCGTCGGGGACCACGTTCCCCGCTACGCCACCCCGGATCCCGACGGCGTTCAGGCCCTCGTGGTAGCGGAGCCCTTCGACCTCGGGCTCCCTGGCCGCGTACCCGCGCAGCACGGCGAGGATGTCGCCGGCCTCGTGGATCGCGTTGCGCCCCATCCAGGAGCGCGCCGTGTGCGCCCGCCGGCCCGCGGCCGTGATCTCGGCGCGCAGCGTGCCCTGGCACCCCGCCTCGATCTCGCCCGAGCTCGGTTCCATCAAGACGGCGAAGTCGCCGGCCAGCAGATCGGGGCGCGTGCGGCTCAGCCGGCCCAGCCCGTTGCGCTCGGCCGCGACCTCCTCGCAGTCGTAGAACACGTAGGTGACGTCCCGGCCGGGCGCGGTGAGGGATGCGGCGAGCCGGAGCTGGACCGCCACCCCGGACTTCATGTCGGTCGTCCCGCAGCCGTACAGCCGCGGACCTTCGGCGTGCGAGGGGAGGTTGCCCGCCAGCGGCACCGTATCGAGGTGCCCGGCCAGGATTACCCGTTCCGGCCGCCCCAGCGTGGTCCGCGCCACGATCACGTTGCCGTCCCGGTACACGGCCAGGTGCGGGAGCGGGCGCAGCGCGCGCTCGATGGCGTCCGCGAGCGGCCCCTCCTCGCCGCTGACCGAGGGGATGTCGACGATCTGCGCGGTCAGCGCCGCGCCCTCCAAATCGAGGTCTAGGTCAGGATGAAGGTCACGGCCCAGGTCAGAGTTCACCCCGTCAGGATAGGGATGCGGCCGGGGGCGAGGCCTGCGGTGCCCGGGTGGGGAGCGCCCGGGCCGCGGCGCGCAGCGCGGTCACGATCACCGCGACCGAGGGCCTGCGCACGCTGGCCGTGCGGGTCACCGCGTAGATGTCCCGGGCCAGGTCCAGGCCGTGCGGCAGGTCGCGGACCGCCACCCGGCGCTCCCCCGCGATGACCAGCCTCGGCAGGATGGCGATGCCGATCCCGCGCGCTACCAGGCTCACGATGGTGAACATGCCCTCGAACTCCGAGAGCACCGGGGGCACCACCCCGACCGCGGCGAGCAGCCGGTCCGCGGCCTGCCTGGACGGCTCGCTGGCGGGCGCGGCCAGCCACGGCTCGTGCCGCAGGGCCCGCAGGTCGACGGGCTGGCCGGGATCGGCCGCCCGGTGGGTACGGGGGACGACCAGGACCAGGTGGTCGCGGACCAGGTGGAAGCAGGTCAGGAGGGAACCGCCCGCCTCGATGTCGTCGGCCAGCCGGCCGGTCCAGTCGTCCACGATGGCGACGTCCACCCCACCGGACCGGACCTGGCTCAGGCCCTCACGGGCCGGGGTCTGGCGCAGTACGAGCGTCAGCCCCGGGTGGGCGCGCAGGCTGCGCGCGAGCGCGGGCGCGAACGCGACCGCAGCGGAGGGGAACGCCGTCGCGACCACCCGCCCGGCCGGCTCGCCGGCCCGGGCGGACAGGTCGGTCTCGGCCTCCTCGACCATGGCCAGGATCCGCTCGGCGTGATCGGCCAGGCGCCGGCCCGCGTCGGTCAGTTCGGCCCGGCGGGCGGACCGGTCGAGCAGCGCGGTCCCCGCCTCGCGCTCGAGCGCGGCCAGTTGCTGCGACACCGCAGACGGCGTGTAGCCGAGGACGGCGGCCGTCCTGGCGATCGTGCCGCGGGCGGCGAACTCCTTGAGCAGACGGAGCCTGTGCAGGTCAAGCATAAGAGAATCTTAGTCTCTGCTATAGATATCGGCGCTTGCGCTTACGGTCAGTGGTCCGTGAAACTTTAAGCAGGTGTTCAGGATGGTCACGGTAACCGCGAGGTAGCTCTTCAATTTCCCTCGCACCGATGACCGGATTCACCCTTCATCCGCTTATCCCGCAGCTAGGAGCGCCGCTTCCGTGGCTCTCACTATCGCGCCGTTCCCGGCTACCTCCTCCGCCGCCGCACGCCCCGGCCGCTTCTGCCTGGGGGCCTCGCGCGTGGCCGTTTCCGCGACCCTCGCCGCCAACGAGACGATGGACGCCAGGCGCCGCCGCGGCGAGCCGGTGCTGCCGATGGGGTTCGGCGAGGCGGGCCTTCCGGCCCACCCGCTGCTGCGCGAGGCGCTGGCCGACGCCGCCGGGTACACCTCGTACGGCCCGGTGGCCGGCCACGCCAGGCTGCGCGAGGCGGCCGCCTCGTACTGGGGCAGGCGCGGCCTGCCCACGGACCCGGACCTGGTCGTGGCCGGCCCGGGCAGCAAGGCGCTGCTGTTCGGGCTGGTCAGCGCCATCGGCGGCGACGTCGCGGTGACCCGGCCCAGCTGGGTCAGCTACGCCGCGCAGGCGGCCCTGGCCGGGCACGCCGCACACTTCGTGTCCGGCGACGCCGGCGTGCCGGACGCCGGCCAGCTGGCCCGCGCGGTGTCGGCGGCGCGCGCGGCGGGCCGGCAGATCCGCTCGGTCATCGTCACGCTGCCCGACAACCCGACCGGGCGGACCGCGCCGGCCGCCGCCGTCCGCGCCCTGTGCTCGGTCGCGGACCGGCACGACCTGATCGTCATCTCCGACGAGATCTACCGGGACCTGGTCCACGACGGCGAGGCCGCGTTCGCCAGCCCCGCGGCGCTGGCCCCCGAGCGGACCGTGGTGACCACCGGGCTGAGCAAGAACCTGGCCCTGGGCGGCTGGCGCCTGGGGGTGGCCAGGCTGCCGGACGGCTGGCTCGGGCCCGAGCTCACCGGCCGGTTGCTCGCGGTGGGCAGCGAGATCTGGTCCGCGCCGGCCGGGCCCGTCCAGCAGGCGGCCGCGGTCGCGTTCGCCGAACCTCCCGCGCTGGCGGAACGCGTCGCGCTGAGCCGCCGGCTGCACGCTCGCGTCGCCCGGGCGGTCGCGCTCCGCTTCGCCCGGGCCGGCGCGTCCGTGCCCGCGCCGCAGGCGGCGTTCTACGTGTACCCGGACTTCTCGCCGCTGGCGGACGTGCTGCTCGAGCGGCACGGGATCTCCGGCGACGACGCACTCGCCGCCCTGCTCCTGGCGCGGTACGGGGTCTGCGTGCTGCCCGGCAGCGCGTTCGGCGAGCAGGGCGGGCGGCTGCGCCTGCGGGCGGCGACCTCGCTGCTCTACGGCGAGACCGAGGCCCAGCGCAGCGCCGCGCTGGACGCGGCCGACCCGTGCTCCCTGCCCTGGATCGCCGCGTCGCTTGACCGGCTGGACGAGGTGCTGGCCGACCTGACTGGGATCGGGGGTGGTACCACCGCTCGTTCGGGATAACGGGTTTGATGGTCTTCATGAGCTACGCCGAACCGCCGCCGCCCTCGTTCCTGTTCGACCTGGACGGGACGCTCATCGACAGCGTGTACCAGCACGTCATCGCCTGGCGCGCGGCGCTGTCCGAGATCGGGATCGACCTGTCGGTCTGGCGGATCCACCGGCGGATCGGGATGAGCGGCGGGCTGTTCGTGTCCGCGCTGCTGCGCGAGACGGGGCGGTCGCTGTCCCAGGCGGACATCGACCTGCTCCAGCAGGCGCACGCGGCGCAGTACCGGGCGCAGATGGACAGCGTCACCCCGCTGCCGGGAGCGCGCGACCTGCTCGGCTTCCTCACCGGGGCGGGCGTGCCGTGGGCCATCGCGACCAGCGGGTACGCGGCGACGGCGCGGCCCGCCCTGGCGCTGCTGGGGCTCCCCGCCGACACCCCGATGGTGACGCGCGACATGGTGCGGCACGCCAAGCCCGACCCCGACCTGTTCCTGGCCGCGGCCGCCCTGCTCGGCGTGGACCCGAGGCAGGCGATGGTGGTCGGCGACAGCGTCTGGGACCTGCTCGCCGCGCGGCGCGCCGGGGCGCTCGGGGTGGGGCTGCTGTCGGGCGGGTACGGGCGGGAGGAACTCGAGCGCGCCGGGGCGTACCGGGTCTACGCGGACCCGGCCGAGATGCTCGCGCGCATCGACGAGGTCGGGGTCAGGACCGGGTGGACCTGACGTTCGCGTTACGCCTCTGGAGCCTCTCAGGCCCCACGGACATCCCTACACACTGTGACGGACATCTCATCGGGGCGTGTTCACGAGGTTTTCGCCTGCAGGTCGCATGGATCTCGCTAGCAACGGCGCCTTCGCTCGCGAGTGGGGATTAAATGGATGGGTAAGCGGTCGGGGCGCCGCGGAATGACGGCGCCCTGGTGTCATTCGGGGAGGCGAATCACCGTGCCCACCGTGCGTCGGATCATCGTTGGCGTGCATGGGTCGCTCGGAAGCCTGCAGGCGCTGCGCTACGCGGCGGACGAGGCCAGGCAGCGGGACGTGCCACTGGTACCGGTGATCGCCTGGGTCCCGCCGGGCGGCGACCTCGCGGAGCGCCGGCACGCCTCGCCGTACCTGCGCAAGATCTGGCGGGAGGCCGCCTGGGAGCGGCTCACGGCGGCGTTCGACGACGGCCTGGGCGGGATGCCCGCCGACCTGCAGG
>Ga0187801_10000243_pt1 | contig 13596 bp, 13 predicted proteins | sample NC_wetland_sal_i_10_FD_132465 | JGI IMG/M metagenome (GOLD analysis project Ga0187801, IMG submission 132465) | Wetland sediment microbial communities from Neuse River Estuary, North Carolina, USA - Control_1 | ecosystem: Environmental > Aquatic > Freshwater > Wetlands > Sediment | place: USA...
CGTGTCCTTGAAATGCGGCACCATTGTTTCAGGATCGGCATTCGTGGGCTGGCCGGCCGAATCGTCTGGCCCTGCCTGTGCGGGGGGGGGCTGCGTTTGAGATTGCGGCGTATCTTGAGCGCGCAGTGCAGCCGGTGCGATCGAGAACACGCCGAACATCGCGCATATCGCCGGAACGAATTGAAAAGTCAAACGCCGCATTTTGGATATCGAACTCTCTTCCGCTGGAGCGCGTAACTCACCTTCGCGTTATTACAGGCTAACCAGGCGGTGATGAACGGGTGATGAAGGCCGCCGGTTTTCTCGCGGCACTCATCGCGCTGATTCGTAGTTAAATACATTAAACACATTTTGTAAACTACACTTAATAAGCAGCCCCTGTCAATTGGGAGTGAAACAGCTGCGCAATTGCTGACAAGCCGGTCGAGGGGGCGCCGCAAATCGCAGAGCTAGGCCGGCGGAGGATTCTCCGGGACGGACGGCTTGGCCGGGGGATCCGCCGGAGTTGATGGTGGAACGGGTTTTGCGAAATGGGAGTCGTCAATCTGCGGATTCAGCTCAACTTTTTCGATCGTGAATTGGCGCTGCTCGGGAGATCCCGGGAATCCCGTATCAATTTCGAAGGGAAATTTGAGGCCATCCACATCGCGATAGTCATGCAGAAGATTCAGGATGGGGACCTCCTTGCCTTCGCTGTGTGTAACGCCGTCCCACTTGAGAACGAGAAAGCTAATGGTGTCGATGTAATAGATGCGCTCGTCGCCATTCTTGCGCGTGAGTTTGAGTTTGTAGACGGGTTTGCCATCGATGTCGTCTCTTCCGGCGAGTTCGATCTGATTGCCTTTAGCTCGGTAATCGACAAGGGGTCCGTCGAAGTCGGATTCGTCAGAAATGTTGCTGAGATCATCCGCGGACATGGGCTGCGCGTGCGCCCCCTTCTCCTCATCAAACGGATTGAGGACCCATCCGGCGGATTTGCCATCGTAAACGCGGATGAGGGAGCGGCCCTGAATGGTAGCTTCCATATGCATTTTCAAGGGGCGCTTGAACTCCAGGAGAAAGGGGCCTCCAAAGTCGGGAGAGAAGGCGATATGGCCGGTGATGCGTTCGGACTGAACAGCTTTGATTTTGTCCAGGCCGCCGCGTGCCTCGAGATATTTCTTGACGATTTCTTCGGCGGTTTGTGCCCGAACGGCCACCGGCAAAAGAAGGATAACGGCAATAGCGAGAGACTTGGTTTTCATTCGTGGCTCGTGTCCCAGACCCGGCAGGCAGAAGCAGCACGCCGTCTTTCATCCTAGAAGTAGAAGCTCATGGGGTCAAATGCGTTGCCAGGATGAGTTGCCAGAAAAAGGTAACTGGAGCAGTCCAGCGATTCCGTTCACAATGGCGAAACCATTTTTTGCTAAGGTCACTTGAGGGTAGAGTGGGACCGCGGCGTGGGCTGGAGCGGAATCATTTCTGGAGGCGGATAGGGCGAGGTTATGAAATTCAGAGCAGGGATCGGCTTTTCACTGAGTTGTGTTTTTTACTGTGCAAGTAGCTGGTGCCAGCGCGAGCCCGCCGGAGAAGGCCGGCCGATTACGCCCGCAGGCACGCTCGTGAATGATGCACAGACGCACTTGCCCGTTGTGGGCGCCATGCCCATGGCCATGCTCCGGAGCCCCGACACTCTCGGGCGCGACGGAAAAGGGCGGTACTTGCTAGTGATGAACAGCGGATTCGGTGTGCAATTCAGTGCGGAAACAAATCGGGCACAGCAATCCATCGCGGTGATTGATTTGAATGCGACTCCCGAGCCGGTGGTGATCCAGAACATCTATTTTCCCACGCCGCAAAGCGCGAATGTGGGGTTGGCTTTTGGCCCGAAACCAGGGCCGGACGGGACGTTTGAAGTGTACGTGTCCGGTGGATTCGAGAACAAAGTATGGATTTTCCATTTTGATCCGCGGGCGGCGGGCCCACTTGGTCCGGGTTCCCCTGGGCCGGATACGAAGATAGGGGCGCTTTTTATTGAAGTCAGCAATCGTGCCGAGAAGTCGGCGTCGGATTACAACAAAGGGAAGGCGGCACTGTACCCAACGGGATTGGCTGTGACAGCGGAGGGAACTGAGCTTGTGACGGCAAACAACCTGGGGGATAGCGTAACGATCGTGCGCGGATTGAGAGGCGCCCGGCGAATGGCGAGACTGGATCTGCACCATCCGGGGAAGGAAGACGAAAACATATACCCGTACGGTGTGGTGATCATCGGGAGCGGGAAGAATGAGCGGGCGTATGTCTCTTGCTGGAATGATGCGTCGGTCGCCGTCGTTTCCCTCAATGGGAAGGCAGCGGTGCGAAAACACATCACGGTGGATCGGCATCCGACGGCGATGTTGGCAAACGCGGCGGACACACGGCTGTTCGTGACCAATTCGGACGCCGACAACGTTTCGGTGATTGATACAACGACAGATCAGGAGATCGAACGGATTGACGTGCGACTGGCCGAGAACGCTTTGCCGGGAACCAGTCCCGAGGGAGTAGCGCTCAGCGCGGATGAGAAGACACTTTATGTGGCGAATGCGCACAGCAATGCCGTCGCGGTGGTCGCGCTCTCGGAAAAGGCCCGCGGCTTGAGCGCGGAGGCGAGCTCAAAGGACAACGCAAAGTCAAGAATCCTGGGATTCATCCCCACGGGGCAATATCCTTCGGCAGTGGCGGTGGTGGATGGAAAACTGTTCATCGGAAACGGAAAAGGGACCGGATTCGAACCGTCTTCGATGCGGGTGAGCAACAGCGGGTTCACGCCCAACCCCCCGAACGCGGCGTTTCCAGCGAATCAAGAGAAGAATCGGCAGGGCGGGCAGTACAGCGTATCGATTGTGTCGGGAAACATAAGCATGGTGCCGCTGCCGGGTGAAGCGGAACTTGCCCGCTACACGCAGCAGGCGATGCAGAATGACGGGCTGATGGATCTCGCGCCGCCGCGGCTGTTTGCCGGCGAGAACCCGATCAAGCATGTGATCTACATCATCAAGGAAAATCGGACGTACGACCAGGTTTTCGGCGACGTAAGAACGTCCGGCCACGGACAAATCGCGGATGGAGCGCCGGAACTGGCGATCTTCGGAAGCGGAGCGGCAGCGCAGCGGCGGGACGGCACAAAACAAGTGGTAACGCCGAACCAACGAGCGCTCGCGGAACGTTTCGGCTTGTTCGATCGATTCTTTGTGAACTCAGAGGCCAGCCCCGACGGCCACAACTGGGCGACAGCGGCATTTTCAAGCGATTACGTCGACAAGGGATTCCGATGGGAGTATTCCGACCGAGGACGCACGTACGATTGGGAGGGATATAACCGCCTGCCGGATTATGAGCCGCCGGGTGAGTTGGACACGGGCAAGTTTCATGGGGACGTGCTGGAGGCACTAACGGATTTATTGGTAAAGCATCTTCCTTACCGCCAGGGTTTCACGGATTTGGCGGAGCCAAAAAGCTTGTATCTGTGGGATGCGGCGGCGCGCGCGGGCCTGTCCTACAAAAATTATGGCGAGTTCGTGACAGTGATTTCGGCAAAGGACGTGGAAACGGTCCGGCAGAAAAAGCACAAAACTTATCCGGATATCTCGAACGCAGTGCGTGCGATTGCCAACAAAGAGTCGCTCGAGAAGCACCATAGCGACAGCTTCCGAAGCTTTGACGTGACCGCTCCAGACAGCATGACCACGGATTGCTATCGACGGGCGGCGGAAGCGAATGGGTCGTTTGATCCTGCGGTGACGAGCGGCAACGCAAGCGAAATGTGTCGCGGGAATTCACGCTTTGGGGAATGGCTTGCGGAGTTCCGAGGTTTCGAAAAGGAGCGCGAAGCCGGGCTCGGAGATGCGATGCCTGCGCTCAGCATTCTACGGCTTCCCAACGACCACACGACAGGAATGAAAAACGGCTTCCCGACGCCACAATTCATGGTCGCGGACAATGATTACGCCGTGGGGCGGCTTGTCGAAGCGGTCTCTTCGAGCGTGTATTGGAAGGATACGGCGATCTTTGTGATCGAGGACGACGCACAGTCGGGGCCGGACCATGTGGACTCGCATCGGTCGGTGGGGCTGGCGATCAGCGCGTACAACAAGCCTGGGGCGCTCATTCACAAATTTCACAGCACGGTGACCATGATCCGGACGATCGAGATGCTGCTGGGAATTGCGCCCATGAATCAGCTGGATGCTTCTGCCGTGCCGATGGACATTTTTCAGGAGACGCCGGACCTGACTCCCTACAAGGCGATTTTGCCGACGATCGCGGCGGACAATCTGTTGACGCAAAAAACGAAAGACAGGACGGCTGCGGAATGGATGAAAAAATCCGAGAAGCAGAACTTTATGCACGCCGATCTGGCCGATCCGAAAGTGCTGAACGCAGTGATCTGGTTTGCCTGCCGGGGTGGGAACTCGGAGGTCCCGGAGACCACACAATTGCCCGCCTATGAGGCGATGAGGCTCGGGATTGCTGGTGAAGCGGAAGGAGCAGACCGCAGTGCCAAGAAGGACGACGATTGATCCACGTTAGAAATAGCGGGCGAAGCTCTAGACCGCAGTAACAAATTGGTCCGGAGCCGCGACGTAGCCATACGCCATGCGCGGCGTGTTGAAGGCGAAGCCGGGGTTTCCGTGGCAATCCAACAGGATCAGGCCGCCCGTGGCGCGGGTGCGTTTCGCAAGCAGATGGATGGCTTCGCGGGCGGCGAGATCGGCGGACGAAACAGCACAGGAACTAGGATCCGGAGAATTGACGCAGGTTTGTGGATGGCGAAGGAGATCGACGGCGGCTTTGGCCATGACGATCTTCATGATGGCTTCGCCGTAGCCGGTGCAAGAGACGCCCCCTACTTCTGAGTCGGCGTAACAGCCACAACCGATGAGCGGCGAATCACCGACGCGGCCGGGAAGCTTGCAGCACGTGCCTCCGGTGGAGGTGGCGGCAAAAAGTCTGCTGTCGCGGTCGATGGCCACCGCGCCGACGGTACCCTGCTCGTGGCCGCGGTGATGTTCCGCGGCGTGCTTGTCTTCCTTGCATTTCATCCAGGCTTCGCGCTCGGCTTCGCTGATGAGTTCCTCGGGGTCGCAGAGGGGAATTCCCTGCGCCTGGGCGTAGCGCTCCGCGCCGTCGGCGATGAGCATCATGTGATTCGAATGTTCAAGAATCTTGCGGGCGAGGCGAACCGGGTTCTTAATCCGTCGGAGACCTGCCGCGGCGCCGGCGCGGAGCGTTGCGCCATTCATGACAATGGCGTCGCATTCGACGTGGCCATCGAGATTGAGATGGGAACCGTAGCCGGCATCGAAGACGGGATGGTCTTCGAGGACGACGACCGCGGCCTCGACAGCGTCGAGCGCGGAGCCGCCCCGCGAGAGGATCGCCCAGCCCGCTTGGAGAGCCTGATGGCAGCCGGTCTTGCAAGCCTCGACGGCTTCATCGGGGATGTCCCACGCGCCGCCGTGAACGATGAGGGAAGGTTTCATCGGGAAAAGGATGGCAAAGGGAGAGAGGATTGTCTAGGAAAGTCCCGAGAGAAGTGGTTTGCCATCGACGGGGGAAGAGTTCTCAGACGAAAAGATCGAGAACGAAAAGAAGAAAGCCGATGAGGAAGAGGACGATGGCGCCATTGATGCGGCTAATCGTGAGGCGCTTCAAGAACCGGAAGAAGGATGAAGGAATGCCTTTGAGACGCGAATCTCGGCGACGGCTATAAAAGGGACCGATCGTGATGTAGCGCGAAAAACTGCGGCGAAACATGGAGATTTCGTCGTGGACCCATACGGACAAATCTTCGCGGCGACGCCAGGCGACAGCTGCGCCCATCATGAACAGAAAGTAGCCCACGAAGGTCAGTAGCCCAAGCGACGGTCCGATTCCCCAAAACATACATCCTCACAGCCGGCGCACTTGCGTCATCTCTTAGGACGCCGCGACCAGCGGGAAAGTTTCTCTACTCTGCATCGTGGATCGTGACGAGGCGGACGACTTCAAACTGTTTCCGGCCGGCTGGGGTGGCGACTTCAATTTCATCACCCACTTTGCGATTGAGGAGGGCCCGGCCAATCGGGGAGTTTGTGGAAATGAGGCCCTTCTCAGCGTCGGCTTCTTCGGTGCTGACAAGCTTGTACTCGATTTTGACGTCGCGTTGCACGTCGAGAACGATCAGGCGCGAGCCGTAGCCGGAGCGGTCCTTGGGTATGTTGCTGAGGTTCAGCATACCGAGATCGCCCATGCGCTTCTTAAGCTGGCCGATTTTAGCGTTGACGAATCCCTGGCGCTCTTTGGCGAACTTGTATTCGGCGTTTTCGGACAGGTCCCCGTGAGCACGGGCAACCGCGATTTCTTTGGGAAGTTCGACGTTGAGCTCGTGGGAGAGCTGGTCGATTTCTTCCTGTAGCTTCTTCTTGATTTTGGATATCGGATCAGACATGTGTTTTACTTCGCTTCGATAAAAAAGTATGCGGAGTCCAGGAGACTTCGGATGGTTCCCCGGACCCCGCTGAAGCCAACATTATAGTTATAGATGGCAGAGAATTAAAGTCACAAGGGGATGTCAAAGGCAACGAGCAATGCATGACGGCTCGCCTCCCAGAACCGCAAGTGACTGGAGAGTTCCGCCCTGAGCTCTGGGGCAATTCGCCTGGGGTCAACGAACAACCCTGACCTCCAGGCTCTGAGATTTGGTGTTTCCCTCGGCATCGGTGATTGTTAGGGTGTAGCTGGTTGTTTTAGAGGGAGTTACGTCCACGCAGCGCGCATAGGATGGCCAAACCGGATGGGGCTGGGGTTCCAGCTTTACGGTCGTGGCGTTGGCCACGCCGTAGCAGAGTTGAACCGATTGGCCCCGCTGGATCATCCCAGGAGTCGCATAGAAATTCTGGATGGCCAGTTCCTTTCCTCCCATTTGCTCAAGGGTGACGCGATCCTGCTCCTTCTGTTGTTCCGTGCGCTTCTCCGCCGTTCGCCGCTCAAAATTGCGAGTTTGCTCCCACCGGGAGAAGAAAACCCAGCCTACAGCAAACGCCGCGACAGCGAGAACGATCCAGGAATAGAGCAAGGGATTCCCGAAGAGTGACTTCGTTTTTGTCTCAGATTGAGCTAGCGTGCCCTCATCCACGAGAAGTGCTCCTTGAGAAAATAGCGCGAAAATCGAGCTGCAGAACAGTGTGCCAACTTAACATCTTAACCGTGAGGCACCTACCGGGTCCAAAGCGGTCGGAGCGTTCTAAAATAGGGGGTACTACGGCCAATAGTACCACCAGCACATTTGCGCAAAGTGCCACCGGATACCGTTACGGAACACCTTCCGTTTCAGAATTTTACACCCCCATTCCAATACGGGACAATTTTACATAGCTAGACATTCAGATTCAGTCTAATTCCGGACAGGTTCCGGGTCCCCGGAGATTCTAGCAAGGAGAGAGTGTGCGCTACGCACAGAGCAAAGAGGTTGTTGCGCGGCAAATTGAGGGAGAAACGATCATCGTCCCTAACCGCAAAGGCGTGGGCGATATGAATCCAGTTTACACGCTAAACCCCGTCGGGACGGTGCTGTGGCATTACATGGCTCAGGGCCACACCGTCCCGGAAATGGTGGAGCGGATTTGCGACGAATTTGAGGTCACGCCAGGACAGGCACAGGGCGACGTGGAAAGCTTCGTCAGTTCCCTTTTGGATGAGCACTTGATTCAAGTACGAGATTGAGACGGGTCAAACGTTATTCCGAAGAGTTTCGAATAAGGAGGCAGGAAAGAGGCAAGTGTTGCAAGCGGCCACATACGGTGAGTTTTCCAGTCTGATTTATCGACGAATGACGCTCATTACGGAGCGCGTGGCCGACCACTTGTCGAAATACTGGCTTTTCGTGATTGAGGTCACTTTGTACAGCGTGACGGGGCAGGAGGAACTATGCCTTCGGGCAAAGGGGGAGCTCAAAACGGGAATTCCGGTTAATAGCGAACGGAGTGCTTCAAAATGAAACTGAACAGAAGGTGGTTGGTCAGACTGACTTTGTTTTTCACCTGCGTTATTGCGCTTGCGGCGTGCTTGACAGCACCAGCGCTCGGGCAGGACTCCGCGAAGCCGGATGATTCGGTCCCCGTGCCGATGGACTGGAGCTCAAAGCATGTGGTCTTCACCGCGGGCTTCACCCCGAAGCGCGCGGAGAAGATGTTGAACGAGCCGCGGGTCCATGCAGAGTGGCTCCTGCATGGCAATGCGCCAGCAGGTTCAAGACTGGTGCGCAGACGCCCAACGCCGCCAACGCGGTCAAGGCGCCAAATGGGAAGGGACTGGGCCGTTTCGCTGGGCGCGGGCGGCGTCGCTCAAGGCATGTCGCCTGCCAAGTACACCTTCGATGCGAACGCCACGCCGAGCTGTACTTCCGATTTCGTAGTGTTCCCCGTCAACGCGTCGACGGGGAACACGCGCGCGAAGGTTGTCGGCACCTTCAGCGCTGAACCGGCAACTGGCCAAACTACATCTATCACCATGACTCCAACCGGTGGAACCGCCGTCACTCTGACTTTGACCTCGTCGGCCATCTCGAACACAGGGCTAAACTTTCAGGTGTCCAGCACCATTGCCACCAATGCGACCAATCTAGCGGCCGCGATCAATCGAAATCTGAGTAGTACCGCTCTCGACCGTGTCGTGGCGGTCGCGTCGGGAGTTACGGTGACCGCATATGCGCTCACGCCGGGCACCCGCGCGACGCTGACTGACGCAAACACACTGACGAATTTCAGCTGGGGTGCCGTTACAGCCGGGACGAACGGTGCCCAAGCCAACATCGTCGCCTTTAACCAGCTTTACAGCGGGTCGGGGGCATCCCTGTGCGGTCTAACGAATCCGGAATTCATCTTTTCGTACGCCTCCGGCGTTGGACCGGTCGCTACCTCGCCCAGCCTCTCGCTCAATGGCACAAAGATCTCCTATGTGGAGAACGATCCGAACATCGGAGCAATCCTGCATGTGCTGACGTTCGGCAGCGGCAGCACCGAGTACGGAAGCAACGCTAGCTGCGCGAGCAACAACAATGGGGGGGCCGCCTTGCCGACGTGCGCAACCAACCCGGTAATCCCCGGAAGCACCTCGGGAAGCACCGCCACGGACTTCATGCTTCCCTTGGGTTTGGTCGCCGCCAACGCAGCCACCGCGGTGGCTGGAGCGGCGGATAGCTTCTCGTCCCCGTTCACCGACTATGCGGACGACACTACCTTCGTCGGTGACAACAATGGCTACTGGTATTCAATCACCCCAACGTTCAACGGGACACCAGGGTATGCGGGAGGGAACTTCCCGGTCCAGGTAAGCGCCACTCCCGCATCAGCCGCCCCGACGAGAGTGACGGCAACTACGACGGTAGTGACCGTTACCGTGGCCAACTCGCTTGGTATCGGGGAGTTGGTCACCATCTCGGGCGTAACTGCCAACGCCGGTAACGGCTGCACCGCTGCTGACGTCGCTGCCATCAACGGAACACAAACCGTCATTGCTGCGGGGTTAAGCGGAGCGCAGTTTGAATTCAACGCTACGATACCCAGCGCGACTACCGGTACCGGGTGCACCGTCGCTGGCGCAACTGTCACCCCCGGATCCAATTATCTCTCGAGCCCGGTAGTCGATGTGGGCGGCACCGGCAACATTTTTGTCGGCGATAGCAGTGCTAACTTGTACGAGTTGACGCCGGCCGGAGCTAAAGCCGCAACGCTATCGGTCGGTCTAAACGTGAACGGTGGCATTCGCGACGCCCCCATTATTGACTCAACGAATGCGGTGGGCTACGTCGTAGCGGCCTGCAGCGCTAACACCGTCGGCGAGACCGACGCGAAGAACGCCGCTCTTACCCAATTTAAATTCACAAGCAGCACGCTGACCTCAGTTGCGGTCGCGGGACTCGACACGAATGCTAATGAGAACTGTACCGCTGCTGGCTTTCCGGAGTACGACGCCACGCCGGACAACCGCTACTATGTCCTGGGAATCGGCAGTGCCACCGCAGCGAACAACGGCGAGATAATCGGGGCCGCCTCCGGAACCGGTGGCCAACAGCTGAAAACCTTCCAGTTCGTTAGTTCCGTCATGCAGACAACGCCAGAGGCGAAGCCTCAAATTGGAACCGGCGCTTCGGTCATCTCACCGCTCACGGAGTTCTACAACAGCCAAGTATTCACCGTGACCGGAGTTACGGCAACGACTACCGTAGTTACAGTTACGGCGGCCAACACACTTGTCGTCAACGACACGGTCACCATCTCGGATGTAACTGCCAACGCCGGCAACGGCTGCACCGCCGCTGACGTCACTGCCATCAATGGCGGACTACAGACGGTCGCTTCGGCAAGCGGAACGCAGTTCACCTTCAACGCCACGATACCGAACGCGACTACCGGCGCCGGTTGCACCGTCACCGGCGCAACTGCCACAGGCGGACCGGACTACATGTTCCTGGGAGTGATTCAAAACCCAGCCGAAGTGTATACGTTCCTTTTACCTGCAGGGGCTGTGAGCGGTACCCCTACGGCGACAAACACCGCCGATGTAGCCGGCGGGACAAGCGCCATAGTCGTGGACAACGATTCGACCGCCGGACAGGCGTCGAGCCTGTACTTCGGCACGCTGGCGAAGTCAACCACGATTTGCGGAGCCACTGCCGCGTACTGCGCGATCAAGCTAACGCAGGCTGCGTTGGACTAGCTCGCCGGTCACAGGATTTAGGGACGCACGCTAACGAGCGGAAAGGTAAACGATAACAAGGCTTCATAGCCATTGACTCAATCGGGGTTGAAGACAGTATGAATACAAGCCACCAAGCTAAACAGGGACATCAAGAGTCCCCCGCAGGAGGGCCGAATCAGAAGAAGAAAGCCTACGAGAAACCGGCGTTCCGCCACGAACGTGTATTCGAGACCATGGCCCTGGCCTGCGGCAAGATCACTGCCACTCAGGGATCGTGCCATTTTAACAGGAAGCGTTCCTAAGGCAGGGGTCGTTGGATGATTGGAGCGCCTAATTGGATGTCTTGTTCCGTGGATAGCTCGGCGTTGCGCGACCCGATTACAGATTCGAGCGTGCCGGCCAAGCAGTTTGAGGCCGTCACGCTCGAGACCACGAATGCCGCGAAGTGCGATCTTGCCGGGCAGGTCCTGCATTCCTTCGGCACTCTGCGTTTGCGGGTCACGGGTTCAAGCATGATCCCTTCCCTGTGGCCTGGGGATCTCCTGTTGATTCACCGGCAGGATTTCGGCCGAATCTCCGCGGGAGATATCGTGCTCTTCGCGCGCCAGGGCAGGCTCTTCGCTCACCGCGTGGTTTCAACGGCCGGTGATCGTGGTAACGAGCAGATGGTTACCCAAGGTGACGCCTTGTGCGTGTCGGATCCGCCCATCACCTCCGCCGAGTTGCTGGGCAGGGTCTCCTTGGTTCTTCGCGCCGGAAAATGGACCCCACCTCGCGCAGGACTGAGCACCGGCGGGCATTTGCTGGCGGCCCTCGTGAGTCGTTCCGTCCGAGCTGCTGGACTTCTCGTTCGGCTGCGTTCGGTGTGCCGGATCCAGCGAGAACAGGAGGCCCCGTGCGAGAGCTGACGGCCTCGATCGATTGTCCTTCTACATCTGCACGCAATCGTCACGAACTGGTGATCGAGATCGGCAACATCCCCGTGTGCGTGCGCACCGCCAATTCTGCATTTTTGCAGATGCTCGAGAATCGTTATGTGGGGTTTGTCGGCTCCACGCGGCACGCGGATTACGAATTTGAAGTTGAACTCGCGCCGCCCGGCGAGGTCGGCGCGGACGACGATCTGTGTGTGCTCCGGCGGGCGGGCCGGTGGTCGTTTGAACGCGGCGACTTTCGAGCCGAGTGGGATCCGTCGTCAAACCAGGGAAGCATTCGCCAATCTGCCAATCCGTACTCCATTGACTCCGTTCTTCGGATCGTGCACACGCTCGTGCTCGCGAGAGAAGGGAGTTTTCTGGTGCACGCGGCCAGTGCCGTGCGCAACGGAAGGGCGTTCTTGTTCGCTGGCGCGTCCGGCGCGGGCAAGACCACTATCTCCAGTCTGGCGCCCAAGGATGCTGTGCTACTGACGGATGAAATCTCCTATGTCCGCAGACACGAAGGCGGCTATTTCGCATTCGGCACCCCATTCGCCGGAGAGCTGGCCAAATCGGGTGAGAACACAAGTGCGCCGATCGCAGCTCTGTACTTGCTGGCAAAAGGCCCGGAAAACCGGATCGAGCCGGTCGGCCCTGTCGACAGCAGCAGGGCACTGCTTGAAAGTATTCTATTTTTTGCCCAGGATCCGGAACTCGTCCAGTCCGTATTCCAGGCCGCCTGCGAATTTGTCTGCCGTGTGCCGATTTACCGCCTCACGTTTGTGCCGGATGCCCGGGTATGGGAGATGATCGCATGATGGAGAAGCGTTACGTGGCCCGGAGCTCCGAAATCGCCGCACGCAAGCTAGGCAGCGAGATGATGATTATGTCAGGCCGGGATTCGACCCTGTACACCTTGAATGAAGTGGCGACGGTAATCTGGGAGGCGGCTGACGGCTCGACTTCGCTCGACGAGATCGTGCGGAGCAGAGTCTGCTCCCAGTTTGAGGTGCAACTCGACGTGGCCTTGCAGGATGCCGAGACGCTGGTAGAGCAACTGGCGAGCCATGGCATCCTATCGATTTCCAACGAACCCATCCCCCGCGTGATTCCGGCGCGCCAAGAGGCCAGATGAGCGCCCTCATGCAAGAAATGAGCGCCACGGCGCTCTCGCTGCGGATTCCTCTCAGCGTGCAGCTGGATCTCACCTATCGCTGCAACGAGCGGTGCGTTCACTGCTATCTCGACCACGAGGACCACGGCGAGATGACTACTTCGGAAATCAAGGCCCTTATCAAGGACCTTGCGGACGCCGGAGTTTTCTTTCTTACCTTGAGCGGCGGCGAAATTATGCTGCGCAGGGATTTCTTCGAGATCCTGGAATACGCCCGCGCGCTGACCTTCTGCGTAAAGCTCAAGACCAACGCAATCCTGATTCGCGAGCGGGAAGCCGAACGCATCCGATCTCTCGGCGTTCAATCGATACAGATCAGCATCTACTCGCATCGTCCCGAAGTTCACGACGCCATTACGAAGGTTCCGGGCTCGCTCGCCCGGTCGGTGAAGGCCATCCGTTTCCTCAAGGCGCGCGGCCTGAAAGTCATCATCGCAAACGTCCAAATGATTCAGAACATGGGCGATTACCCGGGAGTCCGAGCCATGGCCAATGAGCTGGGAGTCGAGTTTACGATCGACCCCACGATTACACCGAAAATGGACGGGGACAGGTCAATTCTGAACCTGAACATCCAGCAGACCGCCTTGAAACAGCTCTTCCGCGACGAAGCGTTAATTGGAAACGCAGAAGAATTCTGCGCTCCACCGCCGAAGGCTGACGATGATGACCTGGATGCCGTGCCTTGCAGCGCGGGCCATACTGCCTGCTACGTTTCCCCCTATGGCGACGTCTATCCTTGCGTGCAGTTTCCTCTTCCCAGCGGAAACGTGAGGCGTACGCGATTCCAGGATATTTGGC
>Ga0187801_10000245_pt1 | contig 13566 bp, 11 predicted proteins | sample NC_wetland_sal_i_10_FD_132465 | JGI IMG/M metagenome (GOLD analysis project Ga0187801, IMG submission 132465) | Wetland sediment microbial communities from Neuse River Estuary, North Carolina, USA - Control_1 | ecosystem: Environmental > Aquatic > Freshwater > Wetlands > Sediment | place: USA...
CTCAGGAGCGGAAGAGGACGTCTTCGCGCTGGAACATTTTGACCGCTAGGAAGATTGCCGCGGCCGCGTACACACAGGTGGAAGAGAAAATCAGGATGATGGAATTCCAGTGATACGTGCCGGTGATGATTTCCTTGCAAACCAGGCTGGTGTTCAGCACTGGAATGAGGGCGAGCTTGGGAGTGAGTTCGACGCCGGGCATGACGGAGGCGACGGCGGGGATCACGACAAGAAAGGTCAACGGCGTCAGGTAGCTCTGCGCTTCCTTATACGTTTTGGCAAAAAGAGCGATGGTCATCAGGACGGCCGAGAACAGGACCGCGAGGGGAAGGGCCATAAAGAAAACAGCGACGACGGAGACAGGCCCCAGGTCGAGATTGAGGCTTTGTCCGCCGGAGGATTGCATGAGATGGGAGTGGCCCAGAATGGTGAAGGATATGCCCATGGAAGTGACGGAGAGAATGGCGGAAACAAGGGAGGCGGAAAACACGAGAAGAAACTTGCCCATGACCAGGTCAAACCGGGAAATGGGGCTGGAGAGAACGGTTTCGATCGTGCCGCGTTCCTTTTCGCCGGCGGTGAGGTCGATGGCCGGATACATGGCACCGGTGAGGCAGAGGAGGATAACGGCGTAACCGATGAAGCCGCCGATGCTCGCGCCGCCAACCTTTTCCGGGGGAGCAACGTTCTGCTGCTTGATCTCAAACGGCGATAGGACACTAGCCGGGAGGTTTTTGGCGGCGAGACGATCCTTAACGACGGAATCGCGATAGTCTTTGACGGCATCCTGCAGGTGGTTTGCGCCAAAAGAAGATTTGAGCTCCCCTTCATAAAAGTAAACGTTGACGGTTGGGGCTGTTCCCTCGGCAAGCGCTGCCTGGAAGCCTTTCGGGATTTCGACAGCCGCACGGATCTCCTTATTGGAGATCTGGTCTTTCCAATTACCGGCATAAGGAACAATCGCAAGATTATCGAGCTTGTGCAGGCGCTCGAGGAGTTCCGGAGAGTGCTCACCACCGAGGATCATGATCTTGGGGATTTCTTTTTCGGCGTTGCCGATCATGACCGTGGCTAGAGCCGTGATGCCAACCATCAACAAGGGAAAAGCCAACAGCGGCACGAGAACAGTAGAGATTAGAGTGCGGCGATCCCGCAGCCACTCCGTGAGCTCTTTGCGATAGACGACAGAAATAGCAGAAAGGTTCATGGATTCAGGCCTCCGCACTGTTCTGATACGGGCTCACGATCTTGACGAAGATTTCCTCGAGGTCCTGTTCGTGGTGGCGTTCGCGGAGTTCGGCGAGAGGGCCCTCGGCAAGGAGCTTGCCGGACTGGATGATGCCGATGACGTCGCAGAGTTTCTCGACCTCGCTCATGACGTGCGTGGAGAAGATTACGGTTTTGTTGCGCTCGCGACACTCGCGGATGAATTCAATGATGGTGCGGGCGGTCATGATGTCCAGCCCAATCGTCGGCTCATCGAAGATCATGACCTGAGGATCGTGAACGAGGGTGCGGGCGATTGAAGTCTTCTGTTTCATGCCAGTGGAGAGTTTGTCGCAACGGCGGTCGCGAAAGGAGTTCATGTCCAGGCGGGAGAAAATTTCGTTTACGCGTTTTTTGAGGGTGGCTTCGTCGAGGCCATTCAGGCGGCCGAAGTATTCGACCATCTCCTGGGAGGTGAGGCGAGGGTAAAGGGCCGTGGCGGTGGAAAGAAAACCGACGTTGGCGCGAACTTTCTCGGGTTCGTCGATGACGTCGTGGCCACAGACGATGGCGGTGCCGTCGGTGGGCTCGAGAATAGTGGCAAGCATGCGCAGGGTGGTGGTTTTGCCGGCCCCATTGGCGCCCAGAAGGCCGTAGATCTGGCCAGGCTTGCAGGTGAACGTGACGTTGTCCACGGCACGGATTTGGCCGCGCTTCTTGTCATGAAAGACCTTGGTGAGGCCACGCGTTTCGATCATGAAGCGGTCCTCTCACTATAAAACAAGGTGATGGGCAAACCGAGTGTTAAAGAGCATACGCAGGAGAAGTGCGAAAAATATCGAAGGGTGAACGGCCAGCAAGGAAGGTAGGATTGGTCGATAGATAGGCTCCGGTAAAGCCTAGCCCTTGTGACAGTTTGGGCACTGTTTGGCATCGAACTTATCAGCAGGGACGCGAAAGACGTTGTTGCACTGGATGCAAACGCGATGAATAAAGGCCTGCGGCGGCTTGGATGCTTTTGGAGAACCTTCTACGCTGGCCGGAGCCGAAGTGTTGGGCGCCTCACTCATGCGGGCATTCTATCATGAGAGCAGAGGCAGGTAAGGGCGGCATCCCTGGCAAATCAGCTTGCGTCGGAGAGGACATGTGTTGGTCGGAAGCGTGTAGAGAAATAGGGTAACCTCCTGATAGACTTTAGGTTAGCAGGCCACCGCCACAGGAAATCGGCCAGCAAGCTCAATCCAGTAAGTAGGCGTCCCCGGCGTAGCAGGCAGCGCGTGTGGAGTCGCGTCACGCTTATGTTCAGCGAGAGAAAGATAACAACCATTTATGGATAGGAAGTTGAGAAACAGGACGCTGTTGCTGCTGGGTCTGGCGGCCGTAGTGGCGTTCGTGTTGGTCCGGGTGAGCGGACGACAGCCAATAGCGAAGATATCGGCAGCGAGACCGGTACGGCAAAACATTGTTTCGTCCACCAGCAGCAATGGAAAAGTGGAGCCGATTGCGCCGTATACGGTCCGGGCGCAGTCGGACACTTTCGTGGAAAAGGTTTACGCGGCGGAAGGGCAGAACGTAAAGAAGGGCCAATTGTTGCTGGAGCTGGATGTGAAGGATGCCGCCGCGCAGCTTGACGCAGCAAAAGGCAAGCTGTTGCTCGCGCAGGATAATTTGCGTGCCGCGCAAACAGGAGGCCACGCGGATGAGGCGGCGCGGGTGTCTGGTGATTTAGCGAAGGCCCAGGCCGAGCGGGATCGGCTGCAACACCAGCATGATTCGCTGGAGCGTCTGCTTGCGCAGGGTGCGGCGACCAAGGATGAATTGACCGCGAACGAACTGGCGTTGGCGAAAATCCGTGCTGACGTGGAAAGGTTGACGGCCGCGAAACAGGAATTTACACGCCAGGTGAGCCTGGACGGGGCTCGAGCAGCCCTGGCTGTGCAGCAAGCCCAAAGTGACGTGGCAGCGCTGGAAGAAAAGGTGCGGCAGGGGAAAATAACTGCGCAGGTGGATGGCACGCTGTACGCTCTTCCGGTGAAGACCGGGGACTACGTGAAAGTTGGAGACCTGCTTGCGGAAATGGCGGATCTGCACAAGGTACGGGTTCGTGCGTTTATCGATGAACCGGAGATGGGGGGACTCGAGCCGGACCTTCCGGTCAGAATCACTTGGGATGCTCTTCCAAATCGCGTTTGGCAGGGCAAAACGGAGATTATCCCCAAACAAGTTGTGGCACGTGGATCGCGGAGCGTGGGGGAGCTGCTGTGCTCGGTGGAGAATGACAAGCTGGAACTGCTGCCCAACACCAACGTAAACGTAAAGATCAATTCGAAAGAACGGATAAACGTGGTAACCGTGCCACGTGGCGCGGTGGAATCGGAAGGTGGGAAACGCTACGTGTTTGTGGTCCGGGACGGAGTGGGGAACGCGAGGCTCGAAAAACGTGAGATTCAGGTGGGGATTGCCGATGCGACAAGCTTCGAAGTCTTGAGTGGGTTGCAGGGAAGCGAGGTTGTGGCCCTCCCGGGCGACGTGGACCTGAAGGACGGCCTGGTAGTCAAGGTGATGAACATGGACACCTCCAACATCAAGAGCGAGAAGGATGAAGGGTTATAAGCCAATTCTTGCCTTTGCGCTTTGCCTGTCCCCGCTTCAAGTGGACAGCGTAGCGCAGGAGGCTCCGCTGGATGCGGCCAAAAGCGCTTATGAAGCGGGTGACTATACCAAGGCCATTGATATCCTGAAGGGCGCCGCAGGGAAGGAGCCAGGCAACGGAGAGATTCAGTTGTTGCTCACGAAATCCTACCTGGAGGCAAAGCAATACGACGAAGCCGTCAGCAGCGGCGAGAAGGCTGTGGCCATCAATCCGAAGAGTTCGGTCTATCACCAATGGTTGGGAGAGGCCTACGGCGGGAAAGCTGACCACGCGTCGATGTTGAGCGCCTATTCGTGGGCTCGCAAAACGCAAAAAGAGTTTCAGACTGCAGTGCAGTTGGACGAGCGAAATTTCGATGCGGCTCAGGATCTGATCGAATATGACTGCACAGCGCCTTCGATTGTTGGTGGGGGAGAAGACAAGGCTCAGCCGCTGATTCAGAAACTGATGAGTTTGGACGCCGCGGAAGGACACTTCGGGGCCGGAGTCTGCAAGGCCGTCAAAAAGGACCTCACCGGAGCGGATGCGGAGTATGCCAAGGCTCTGGAGAGCAAACCGAAGACCGCGGACCGCATCTACGACATAGGGGATTATTTTCTGCAGCGTGGGCAGGGAGACAAACTGCTGGAAGTCGGGGAGGCAGGGGAGGCCCTGGCACCGAAGGATCCGCGAGGAATGTATTACCGAGCAGTCGGATCGATTCTGAAGGGTGAAAAATCCTCGGACGCCGAAAAGCTGTTGCGGGAATATTTGCAAGTGGCGCCAGTACGTTCGAGCTATCCGAGTCCGTGGGCTGCACATTATTGGTTGGGGCAGCTTTACGCCGCGCAGAAAAATGTGGCTGGGGCAAAGGCTGAGTATCAGTCAGCGCTGAAACTGGACCCCAAGTATAAGAAAGCGCAGGAAGCGCTGAAGCAGCTAGGCGGCCAGTGAGACAATTCCAGACTAAAGCAATGAAATGCACCTAAGAGAAACATTGACGGTGGCCGTGGATGCGCTTCGGGCAAACAAGCTGCGTGCGGTGCTGACTTCCATTGGAGTGATTATCGGAAGTGCCTCAATCGTGCTGGTCGTGACGGTGGCGCTGACCAGCCAGAGATTCGTAATTTCGCAGATTGAAGCGATGGGGTCGAACCTGGTCTGGGTGGAACTTGTGAAGAGACCGGGCAAAACACAGCCGCTGAGCCATGAACTTTCCTTAGGCGATCTTGAGGCGGTGAGGGCGACAATTCCTGACTTGACCGCCACCGCCGGGTTCAACGACATTCCCATGACTGTCGTGGTGAGCGGGCAGGAACGGCCGGTGAGCTTGATTGGTGTAACGGACGGCTATCAGGCGATCCGTCGGCTGGTGGTCACTCACGGCCGGTATTTCGATGCGGGCGATATGGAGGCGCCAGGCAAGGTCTGCTTGATCACAAACGACCTGGCGACCCGCGTGTTTGGCTTGGAAAACCCAGTGGGACGGGAACTCCGTGTGGGAGATGTAACCTTCACAGTGATCGGAGTTTTTCGCGAGCGCAGCTCTACTTATGGCATCTCCGAAATCCAAAAGGACACGGTCATCATTCCGTTTATGTTGATGAAGTACTACACGGGGGACAATCATCTGGGAACCCTGCAAGCGCAGGCAGCCAGTCCGGACGAAGTATCTACGGTCGAGAGGCGGGTGGAAAGGCTTCTGAGAAGCCGGCATCCCCCGGAAGCGGAATATAACGTGCAGACCCTGACGGGGATTTTGTCCGCGGCGCGCAAGATTTCGCTGGGATTGACAGTGGTGCTCGTGCTGATCGCGCTCATCGCGTTGCTGATCAGTGGGATTGGAATCATGAATATCATGCTGGTTACGGTGAAGGAGCGGACGCGCGAAATCGGCATCCGGAAGGCGATCGGAGCGGCACGCAGGGAGATTTTGTCGCAATTCCTGATCGAAGCGTTTTTGATCAGCGGAGGAGGAGCGGTCGTCGGAATATTGATCGGCGTGGCGATTCCCGTGGTGGTGCAGCAATGGCTGCCGGGGAATATGCGCGTGCCGATTTCCTCGATGAGTGTGATTGTGTCGTTTTTGGTGTCGTGCTCAACGGGACTTTTCTTTGGATGGCTGCCGGCGAACCAGGCAGCGCGAATGCAGCCGATTGATTCACTTCGGTACGAGTAGGAAGGCAAGAGCACGGAAGCCAGTGTGGAGCGGGCAGGAGGCAAACGTATGGCTTGGAAGCATTGGGCGGCATGCGGGATTTTGAGTTTAGCAGCAGGCTGCACATCGTTGAGGGCGCAGAACACTGCGGAGAACGCTGCAAGTGCCACGCCGGTGGTGCTGACGTTGAAGCGAAGCATCGATCTCGCCCTCCAAAACAGCAAAGATATTCAACTGGCCAAAATACAGGCGCGCGTTGCGGACAACTCTGCGAATCTGACCAAGGCTGAGTTTTTGCCGAATCTTTATGCGGGTTCTGGAGCGGGTTATACCTATGGCTTGCCGGAAACTCCGGGAGGGAGACCACCGGACATTTTCAGCCTGACTTATACCCAGGAAGTCTTTAACGGCCCATTGCGTGGCTTGGCAAAACAGCAACAGGAACAAGCGAGAGCGCAACGACTGTTGCTCGAAGATACTCGAAATGTAGTCATGGAGCGGGTGGCGAGCTCGTATCTCGAATTGGTGAAGGTGAGGCATTCGCTGGAGTTGTTGCGTAAGGAAAAGGACAGCGCGGAGAAAATTGTTGAAGTCACCCAGGAACGGCAGGGAGAAGGATATGAGTTGCCCACGGAAGTAACTAAGGCGCAATTGACCAAGGCGCAGGTTGTGCAAAGGATACTGCAACTCGAAGGGCGGCAGGATGAATTGGAAGTTTTTATGCGGAATCAGCTAGGCCTGGCGCCCGAGCAGCCAATCGAAGTGACACCGGAAGAATTGCCTGGCTCGGCGGAACAAGCGGGCGCAAACCTGGTGGCCATGGCCTCGCAGGGGAATACGAGCCTCGCATTTGCAGAGTCTGATGTGAAGGCGAAGGAATTCCGGCTGGCCGGGGAAAAGAAGGGATACTGGCCAACGCTGCAATTGGTGTCCATTTATAGCGTGCTGGAAAAATACAGTTTCCGGAACTATGCCAACATTTACAGCAATTTCAACTACAACAACCTAAACGCAGGAATCAATGTCAACGTCCCGATCTTCAGCTCAAAAACACGGGCGAATGTGGCACTGGCTCAGGCGGACCTGGACGCAGCAAAACTGAACCTTGTGAGCAAGCGAAGCCAGGTCAGCGCCGAAGTGCGGCAGCGATCACGAAAAGTGCAGGAGACGGAGGCTGCCAAGGAAGTAGCGCGGCTGGAGTTGCAGCTGGCGCAGCAAAACCTAGCTGTGGTGCAGTCCCAGTTCGGCGAAGGCAAAATGAATCTGCGCGATGTGGAAAGGGCCCGCCTGGATGAAAACGAGAAATGGATGGCGTACCTGGATGCAAATTTCCAGCGGCAACAGGCGCAGCTGGAATTGTTGCGGACGGCGGGACAGCTCGAAAAGGCTTTGGAATAAGGCGCATGCTGGAAAAAGAGAGCCTGGACGTTTTGCGGCGGGCAGTAGAGAAGTTGGATGAGGGATTTGCTTCGCTGCCGGCGAGTTTAGACCACACTCCTGATATGGAGCGCATCGCGGAAGTCCTGGCGGCGACCGCGGAACGACTGCAAGACAATTATCCTTATTTCCATCCGCTGTACGCCGGTCAGATGCTAAAGCCCCCGCACCCGGTGGCGCGTCTTGCCTATGCGTTGGCGCAGTGGATCAATCCCAATAACCACGCACTCGATGGCGGTCGCGCTTCCTCGGCGATGGAGAGGGAGGCGGTCAGTGCGCTGGCGCGGATGTTTGGCTGGGACGAACATCTGGGACATTTGACCAGCGGCGGAACCATGGCCAACCTGGAAGCACTTTGGGTGGCTGGGCAATTGGCGCCAGGGAAGACCATGCTGGCAAGCGAACAGGCGCATTACACGCATAAACGGATCAGCGGCGTGCTGCAACTGAAATTTGAAGCGATTCCATGCGATGCGCGCGGGCGGATGGATGTCGACGCCCTGACAAAGCGTCTCGCGCAGGGTGACGTTGGAACCGTGGTGGCGACTATGGGGACGACAGCAACCGGCTCTGTCGATCCGCTCGCGGAAATCCTGGAGCTGCGGGAAAAACATGGATTCCGTGTGCATTGCGATGCTGCGTACGGAGGCTATTTCGGGCTGGCAGGAAATCTTGCCCAGGAGACGCGCCGAGCGTTCGATCACGTTTGGGATGTGGATTCGATTGTGATCGATCCGCACAAGCACGGCTTACAACCCTATGGCTGCGGGTGCGTGTTGTTTCGTGATCCGGTCGTGGGGCGCCTTTACAAGCATGACTCACCCTACACCTACTTCAGCTCGAAAGAATTGCACCTGGGAGAGATCAGCCTGGAATGCTCGAGGCCCGGGGCAGCGGCGGTGGCGCTTTGGGCCACCCAAAAGTTGTTCCCATTGGAAAGAGGGGGAGAGTTCGCGCAGGGGTTGGAACGCTGCAGGGAGGCGGCTTTGGATTTTCACCAAAAAGTCGTGCGAGACAAACGCTTCGTATCGGCGTTCGCGCCGGAGCTGGATATCGTAGTCTTCGCGCCGCGTGCGGGGAGCGCCAGCCATGCGTCCGCGCTCACCCGGAAAATCTTTGATGCGGCAGCCAAGAGGAACCTCCACTTGGCTGTGGCCGAGCTGCCCGTGGAGTTCTTTGAAGCAGACCTAGGAGCAATGAAGAAGGACCAGCCAACTCTGACGTGTTTGCGCTCGGTGCTCATGAAGTCTGAGCACCGGGATTGGATCGATTCGATCTGGGCGATCCTTTTGGAGGCGACTACAGACGTTCTCAACGCCTAGTAGGTTTGAAGCTGGGAAGCTGGATTGGAGATTGTTCTCCGGAAAGCTTGGCAAGTGCCACTTAATGCTGGATTTAGCCATTAGATGCCTCTTTGGAGCCGTTAACAGAAAGGCGTGCCGGGATACAACCAAGTTCGGTAAACTATTATCTAGACTTGTGGGGTAGCAAAACGGGCCGCCGACCTCGGCCTACTTGTGTGGCCGTCCCAGGGGAAAGTTTTGCGCGTCGAATCCTGAATCACGCTGAGGGTGAAGAATGCCAGATGTACTAAAAACGTTGCTATTGAATCCGCCCAGTTTTGAAAACTTTGACGGCGGTGCAAGTTCGCGGTGGCCGGCAACGCGCGAGATTGAATCGTATTGGTATCCGGTGTGGTTGACGTATCCCGCAGGATTAATCCCGGGCAGCAGACTCTTGGATGCCTCCCCGCACAGAATCAATTGGCAGCAAACTGTTGAGATTTGCAAAGACTACGAATTCCTGGTGTGGTTCACCTCAACGGTGGGATTCGACAGTGACATCAAGCTTCTTAGGAAGATCAAGGAATCCAATCGTTCGCTGAAAGTGGCTTTTGTGGGCCCGCACGGGCACATCCGGCCAGACGAGACGTTGAACGCCAGCGAAGAGATTGACTTCGTCGTGCGGGGTGAATTTGACCATGCGGTGGCGGAATATGCCCACGGCAAACCGTTGGATCAGATTCTGGGCGCAAGCTACAAGAAGGACGGCAAGATCGTCCACAACGCGCCACGGCCACAGTTGCACACCGAGGAATTGGACGCTCTGCCATTCGCCGCGGACATTTATAAGCGCGACCTCCAGATTGAGCGTTATAATGTTCCCTTCCTGCTGAATCCCTTCGTGTCGTTTTATACTTCACGCGGATGTCCTGCGCTCTGTACGTTCTGTATGTGGCCACAGACCATCTCCGGGCATGCGTGGCGGACACGTTCCGTGGATAACGTGGTGCGGGAAGTGAAGAACGCGCTGGAATACTTTCCGCAGATGAAGGAAATTTTCTTCGACGACGACACCTTCAACATCCGCAGGGACCGCGCCATCGAGTTGAGCCAGAAGTTCAAACCGCTGAAATTCCAGTGGTCCTGCACGGCACGCTGCCACAGCAAGTACGAAGAGCTGAAAGCGATGGCGGATGGCGGGGCTCGCCTGTTCATCGTGGGCTTTGAGTCCGGCGATGCGCAGATTCTGAAGAACATCAAGAAGGGCGCGACCATTGAGATGGCGCGCGAGTTCATGAAGAACTGCAAGAAGGTCGGGATCAAGGTGCACGGCGACTTCATCATCGGCTTGCCGGGCGAAACCAAGGAAACAATCAATAACACCATCGAGTTTGCGAAGGAACTGGATTGCGAGACCATTCAGGTTTCGCTGGCGCACGCGATGCCGGGCACCGAGCTGCACGAACAGATGTCCAAGGAAGGATTTCTGCGCGTGGAAGCGCTGGCGGATCAGAGTGGCCACCAGTTGCCGCACATCGAGTTTCCGCACCTTTCGAAGGCGGATATGATGGCGGGCGTGACCCGTTTCTACGATGAGTATTACTTCCGCCCGCGGGTGGCGTGGCGGATCGTCAAAGACGCTCTGTGGGACGGTCATGAGCGCAAGCGGCTGTATCATGAAGCGACGGATTTCCTGAGACTCCGCGCCGAGCGCCTCAAGTGGGTCCGGCAGGGCGGAGATGCACAGAAGACGATGGTTTCTGTGCCCGCCGGGACATCGACGGCCAGTGGGAACGACTGACCAATCACAGAATGACTCACGAACATAGGCTTAGGTTCAAGACCTTGCTAATGGTCTTGCTGATGGTGGTGTGTGCCAATCTGGGCGACCTCATGCTGAAGAGAGGGATGCTGCAAATCGGGGCAGTGCAGATCTCTGCGCTAGGGATATGGCATGCGCTGCTCTCCACAATTCATAACGGCACGATCTGGCTGGGGATTCTTTTTCTGATCGGATTCACACTCTGCTATATGACGGCCGTGAGTTGGGCGGACTACAGCTACGTGATGCCCGCAGGTGCGTTCGGGTATGCACTGCAGACGATGCTGGCGGTGGTGATTCTACATGAAGCGGTAAACGCACAGCGGTGGACTGGAGTCGTTCTGATCGTGGTGGGCGTGCTTCTCGTGGGCCAGACTCATCCGAGTACGACACAGACAAAGCCGGTGACGTCATGATCAAAGTGGTCGTCTTGCTGGTCTTCTTTATCTGCTGCAGCACGGGTGGCGAAATCGCCATGACGCACGGAATGAAGCAGGTTGGGGAGCCGGAAAGATTGCGGCCGGCGGCACTGTGGCGATTTCTTGGAAAGGCAGTGAGGAACAGCTGGGTGTGGTTTGCGCTGCCGCTGTTGGCCGCGTCTTTTTATTCCCTGTTGGTGTTGTTGTCTTGGGCGCCGCTGAGTATCGTGATCCCCGCATCGGCGTTCAATTACGTTGTGGGAACATTTGGTGCGAAATACCTGCTGAAAGAACGTGTTTCTGCAAAGCGCTGGATGGGCGTGGTGATGGTTTGTGTGGGCGTCGCGCTGGTGCTCGCCACGGGGTAAATGCAAAAATTAGATTCAAGAGCGCGGGTCCAGGGAAACAGGCCTGTTCCAAGGTGATCCAACGTGGGTGCTGGGCTTGCCCTAGCTTTGTGTGGCAAAACCAGGGGCAGTAGCAGTGTAAGGGCGACCTGAGTGCAAACTATCCTTTCGATTTCCATCTGGCGGGGCGCGCTGCTGCTGATCGCACTGGCACCGCTGGCGTATTACATGGTGGCTATCTTTGCCGCGATACGCTTTTTCAAGCGTGAGCGATCAAAACCGCTGCCCAATTTCATGCCGCCGATCAGTGTGCTGAAACCCGTGCGCGGGGCGGATTTTGGGTCCTTCGAAAATTTTGCAAGTTTTTGCCGCCAAAACTATGGGGACTACGAGATTCTTTTCTGCGTTAACGAAATGTCCGATTCCGCGGTTCCCGTCATCCAGCGCGTGATGACGGAATTCCCGCAGCGGCGCATCCGAATCATTTCCGGCGCAACGCAACTTGGCACTAACCGCAAAGTGAATAATCTGGTGTTGCTGACCAAAGAGGCTCAGCATGAGTTTCTCGTGCAGAGCGACGGGGACGTGCGCGTCGGGCCGAATTATTTAAGGGAAGTGGTCGCGCCCTTTGTGGACCCGGCCGTCGGCATTGTGAGCTGCTTCTATCGGGGGATTGCACAGCCGAATCTGGGAGCGGAACTGGAGGCGGTGGGAGCGGCAAGCGATTTCTTTGGAGGAGCCCTGGTAGCAGATTGGATGGAGGGAGTGACCTTCGCGCTGGGAGCGTCGGTGGCCACGACCAAGAGCTGGCTAAGGAAAATTGGCGGGTATGAGGCGTTTGCGAATTATCTGGCGGACGACTACGAAATTGGGAACCGTGTGCACAAAGCGGGAGGTAAAGCGCTTCTTTCCCGGGAAGCAGTCTGGACGATGTATCCCGCTGTAAGTTTTGAGGGTTTCTGGGAGCATCAGGTACGTTGGGCACGAACGGTGAGGCTGGTACGGCCCGTTTCATTCTTCGGGTTAATCCTGACCCACGGCCTGCCTTGGGCCATAGCCGCGGCGGTAGCGGCACCCAACGTGTGGATTTCGACCGCGTATCTGCTGGGATATCTCCTGTTGCGGCTGGTGATGGCTTGGGTGGTTGGTGTGTGGGGGGGCGGCGACGAACTCCTGCGGCGAAGGTTATGGTTGGTGCCGTTGCGGGATGCGATTCACTTTGTAGTCTGGCTGGCCGGTTTTGCGTCAAACCGGGTGAAGTGGGGCGATGCCGAATACACCATTGAGAACGGCAAAATGAAAGAAGTTATCCCCTAAGAACGAAACGCAAACTTATCTCATGGATGCGGATTCGTTGGGTTGGCGGGCGTGGGCGTGATTGTGTGCTTCTGCCAATCAGAGTCCGAAAGATTCCAGCCGCCGCCGAGAGCCAAATAGAGTTGAACGATGACCAAACGGCGATTGAGCTCGGTTTGGGCCAAGGAATTCTGCTCCGGATATAACTGGAGCTGGGCATCGAGCACTTCGAAGTAGCTGGCCCTCCCCGCTTGGTAGCGCTGTAAGGACACCGTAACCGCCTCCTGGTAAGCCGCCACGGAACGAGCTTGTTCGGCGCGGATGGCCTCGAATTTCTGACGAGAAATGAGCGCGTTCGAAACGTCGGTGAAGGCGCTGAGCGCGGTCAGTTCATATTGGAGCTTGGTTTCCTGCCACAGGGCGATTGCCTGACGCTTCTGCGCGCGAAGGGCGCCACCCTCATAGATGGGGCCAGTGAAATTGCCGGCGACGCTCCAAACATTGGCGCTGCCCGCCGTGATTTGAGAGAGCGGCGTGCTCGCCTGTCCCAGAAGAGCGGTCAGCCCAAACTGCGGGAAGAAATTAGCAATCGCCACGCCGACCTGGGCATTGGCTGCGCGGACCTGCTGTTCGGCAGCCAAAACGTCCGGGCGGCGTTCCAGCAGGGCCGAAGGCAAACCCACAGGGATGTCGGGCGGCACGATTTCATCAAGCAATTTTGCGGTGTGCACGATGGACTGGGGATTGGTACCAAGGAGGACACTGATCACGTTCTCCTGCAGAGCGATTAGGAGTTCATATTGGGGGATCGCCGCGGCAGCGGCAGCTTGTGCAGCCTCGGCGCGAGAAGTATCCAGCTTGGAGGCGACGCCACCTTCATAGCGCTGCGTGAATAGTTTCAGCGTGTCGGTAAACGAAGCGGTTGTGTCCTTGGCGATTTGAAGTTGCAGCTCCAGACCGAGGAGA
>Ga0187801_10000247_pt1 | contig 13514 bp, 7 predicted proteins | sample NC_wetland_sal_i_10_FD_132465 | JGI IMG/M metagenome (GOLD analysis project Ga0187801, IMG submission 132465) | Wetland sediment microbial communities from Neuse River Estuary, North Carolina, USA - Control_1 | ecosystem: Environmental > Aquatic > Freshwater > Wetlands > Sediment | place: USA...
CACTTTGTAAAGCCTGCCCGGCGTGCGCCGGCGCCAATTCCAGCTCGCAAGGAACAGACATCGGTTGTCCCTGAGTAGGGCTCCTGGAATTTGCGTTTTTTCGCTTCCCGCGGCTAGAATAGCTCCCCCTAGCCATCTCTAAGAAGGGTATTGGTCTTTGTTTTGTCGCAACCGCGCTCCGATACCGAAGAAAAAGTCGGCCTTCCCTTTTGGATGGACCGCGTCCTTGAAGAACATTCCAACGTCGGCGGAGCTTTGCCTGCCGGGCCAATCCACGACCTGCGCATCTCCTTGCGCCGATGCATTCTTATCGCCGATGTAATGATGGACCTCGATCCGGGATGCGACTGGAAAGCCATACGGAAATCGGCGCGGCGCACGTTTCAACGGCTCGGCACGCTTCGCGACACGCAAGTTCTTACGGAATGGATTGAAAAACTCGGCTCTCCGGGCGAGGCATCCACGGATGTGCTCCTGGGGGCACTGAAGAAAAAGCACGAACAGGACCGGATCGACGCTCGCGCGGCCATCCGGGAATTCGACCGCAAGCAATGGAGGGTCTGGCGAAGAGAATGTGCGAAACATTTTCGCCACGTCGCATCCGACCGAGCGGCCTGTGAATCCGTGGTCCTCGAAATCTGGGAGAATGTTCGAGACCTGAATCGCCGCGCACAGCGCAGCCGGAGCCTCCTCGCCTATCACCGCTTGCGCGTGGGTCTGAAGAAGTTTCGCTACGCCGTAGAAAATTTTCTGCCGTCTATGTATCCGGGCTGGGCGCCCGATCTGAAACTCCTGCAGGACTTGCTGGGAGAAATTCACGACCTCACGGTTCTTGACCAAATGATCATGAAGAACCGAATTCTCTTCGAGGAATCCGCCTATACCGCGTGGCGCGCGAAAGTGGAGGGAGAACGATCCTCGCGGCTGGAGCAATATCGCGCGAAGATGGCGGGAAAATCGTCTCCCCTGCGAATATGGCGCGAGGGGTTGCCGGCCGAAAAAGATTTACGTTCCACGGGACTCGCGCGGCTCGGGGAATGGGCCTCATTTGTGACGCCGGACTTTCCCCGTGCCCGCCGGACTGCGCGTTTGTCCTTGCAATTGTACGATGGCTTTGCGAATTGCGGCCTGATCGGAAAGGATTCTCCAATCGAGGAGCGGTTCATTTTGCATGCGGCGGCGCTGCTTCAGGAGGCAGGGCGATTTAAGAAGGGCAAGGCCTACCACAAAGAGTCCTTTCGGATGATCCGCAAGATTTCGCCGCCTCCGGGCTGGACGAAAAGAGATCTTGAGTTTGCGGCGCTTGTTGCTCGGTTCCACCGGCGCGCCTTGCCGTATCCGGATCATGAAAAGTTGAGAGTTTACGAATTGCCCGTGCGGCAATCGCTGATCCGGCTAGCTGCTATTTTGCGGCTGGCGAATGCGTTCCAAGCGAAACCGTACCGGGCTCTCCGCCGCCTGCAGGTCGAAAATGGCCCGGGATTTCTCGTGATTCGCGCAGAAGGATTTCGCGAACGAGATCCCGTCAACGCAAAGCTTTCCGTCGCAAGACGATTTTTGGAATTTGTGTTCCAGCGCTCCGTTCACATCCTCCCGCCCGGCACGCGAATGATGGTTCCTCGAATCGTGCGCGCAGCCACCCGCAGCGACGCCGCCTGATTGGGGCGCACTTCAACCTATAAGTTTTTGAAACTGGCGATCTAAAACGCAAGCCGCAGCGAAAACTGCATGTCACGCGGATCCTGCGCGCTGGTAATTGAGCCAAAGCTCGAGGAAGTGCTGAAGATTCTTCCGGCTCCGACAGGCGCATTGAAGTTCGGATGATTGAAGAAATCGAATATGTCCAGGCGGAATTGCAGCTTTATATTTTCGCGCACGGGAAATTCATTCAGGAGAGTTGCATCCAAGTTGTCGAGCCCAGGCCCGGTCACAATGTCGCGGCCCGCATTGCCGTAGGTGAACGCAGCGGGCAGCGCAAAGCAGGCCGTGTTGAACCATTCCGCCGTCGTTTTCGGACCGCTGTTGGGATTGCAAGTTAGATTCGGCCGTTGAGATGGTGCGGACAATGGCTCACCGTTATTGGCGACGTCGGTCGAGAGATTCACCGTAAAGGGCGCTCCGCTTTGCAACGTCCAGATGCCTCCGACCTGCCACCCGCTAAACGCGGCATGGATCCAACCTTCCGAATTCCTCAGAAGCGGAATTTGATAAAGGAAGTTGGTCACGAACCGATGCCGGTGATCGAAATCCGACAGCCCCTTTTCCGCCGCCAGGTTGGCGGGGTTCTGGGGGAAGTTGGGCCCGGCATTGTCCGGTCCAGGATTGGAAGCGTCGTCCAATGCTTTGGACCATGTGTAGGTGGAATTGAGGGTCAGACCACGCCAGACACGCTGCGTAAATGTCAGCGCCAAGGCATGATACTTTTCCCAGCCGTCCCACGTGACGCTCGGGAAACCGCTCATCTGCGGAATGGGACGCACATGAAGGCCCGAGGCGGGATTCAGCCCATTGTTCGGGAAGAAATTTTGATAGGTCTCGTTGTCGGCGTGCACGGTATACGATCCGATATATTGCGCCTGGATGGACGTGGTCGAGGAGAGGCTCCGCTCGACGGACAGGTTCCAGACATTGTTGTACTCGATTTTGAAATTGTGGTTGATGTTATTCGCGCTGACCGAGCCGTTCGCCGGGGCAGCCAGAATATTTTCCGTATTGCAGGTTGCGCTTGTCGCGCAGGACGCGCTGTTCGTCACCGTTTTGGCAAAATAGAAGGGCAGGTTCAACGCGGCATTTTGAATGATGCTGTATGCCGCCTGATTTGTATAAATTCCAAATCCCGAACGGATCACGGTCTTGTGGTCCGGCAAGGCCCACGCCAGTCCTATCCGCGGCGCCAGCCGCAGAGGGCGCCTCTGGAGCAGACTGTTATTCCAACCGGCCTGCGATGAAGTCAAATAGGGAATCGGAATATTGGCCAGCAATGCGGCTGCTAACGGCGAGATTTGACCTTGGCTATTGCTGGCGATAACGAACTCCCCGCCTGACACGAGGTTGTTCACAATCGCCATGTTGTTATTCGCATCCGTGACATTCTGGTTGTACTCGTAGCGGACGCCGATATCGAGCTTGAGGCTCGGCACAACCTGCCAGGCGTCCTCAATGTAGAAGTGCGCCCAGTTCGTGCGGCCCATCAAATTTCCCCGCCCTTGCTCCCCCACTGTCCCTTGATTCGGGGACCCCAGTAGAAAATCCCCCAAGGCGTTGCCGGTAAATTTGCCCGTAAACGCGAACGTCCCTCTCGCGTTTTGAGCATTCACCGGATCGAAATCTAGATGGAAAAAGTAGCCGCCAAATTTCACTGTATGCGTGCCGTGGTGCCAGATAACGTTGTCATACAACTCGTAATCATTGTCTTTGCGTGAGACGTACTGGGTCGTTTCGCCCATTGTTGAAAAGCCGGTCAGCGTTACATCAGGAAATCCCGTGTCCAGCGGGTTGGCGCTCACTCCTTGCAGACCCGTTTGTCCGGCAAAATTGTTCCCCGCATTCGGGCTGGTTTCTCCTCCGCCCACCCACATCCAGCCAAACCGCAGTTCGTTGAGCCAGGACGTGCTGAAGACATGGTTCCATGTCGCGGAGAGGTTGTCGGTATGGGTCCGCAGGTTGTATCCAAACGCTGGGAAAAGCGCCTCATTTAGCGCCGACGATCCGAAGGGAAGAAATCCGTTGGCGTCGAAAATCGAAGCGCGGACGAAGACGCTGTCGCTCGTGCTAAACGTATGATCGATCCGGGCGTTGTACTGGTTAACGGCCGTCGTGGAGAGAGCCGTCTGATTTAGATTGTTGCTCCCGGTCAGGCCCGGAGTCGGCATCGGAATCTTCGCCAGAATGGCGGCCGCCACGGGGTCTATCGTTGGAATTGTGTCGTTGGCGAATGGAGTCCCAGTGCTTGGATTGTTGACCGTAATGCCCGAACCCGTAAAGTTGCCGGCGCGTTCCAAAGCGGTCGGAACGTGGAACAACTGCGTTTGAGACTGGCGGATCCGCTCGCCCTCATAGTCAGCGAAAAAGAACGTTTTTTCCTCCAGGATAGGTCCGCCAATCGACCCGCCGAATTGGTTCTGCTTGTAAGGTGGCTTGGATGCCGCCGGTGAGACGAAGAAGTTTTTCGCGTCGAAGATGTTGTTGCGCACAAATTCGAACACGCTGCCGTGGAAATTGTTGCTGCCGGATTTCGTGATGACATTGATCACTCCGCCCGACTTTCCTCCGAACTCCGCATCATAGGAGGTCTGATTTATATTTACTTCCTGGACGTCATCCACTGATGGACTCAAAACCAGGTTGTTGAAGGCTTCATCTGTGACGGACACGCCATCGACGAGGTACAAATTATGCCCGCTGCGCTGGCCCAGAATTCCGTAGCTCGTTCCCGTCTGCTGCAGCGCCGATCCTCGCGTCCCGGCCGGCGGAATTGTCACGCCGGGCGCCAATCCGACCAGATCTATAAAATCGCGCCCTTTAAGAGGAAGGTCGATGACCTGTTGCTGCTGGATGGTGTCTTGAATGGCCGCCGACTCCACCTGCAGCAATCCCGGCGCCACGCTCACAGTCAACGTTTCGCTTTGTTCCCCGAGTTCCAGGGTGAACGCTTGGCGGAGACGTTCGCCGGCATGCAACTCGACATTGGGCTGCACAATCTGTTTGAATCCTTCCATGCTCACGGTGAGGTTGTATTGTCCGACGGGAAGCTGGGCCAGCAGGTATTCGCCCGAGGCGTTCGTCTTGGTTGTGTATTTCAGTTGCGTGCTGGCATCGACGGCAGTGATGGCGGCATCGAGGACGACGGCGCCCGTAGGGTCCTGGACGATTCCATCGATTTCTCCCGTGTTCATTTGACTAAACGCGGGCGCCGCACCAAACGTCAAAATGCCGGCCAGAAAAATTGCCGTGCGGGCTATGCCTGCAACTTGCTTCAGCACAAGAGGGCCTCAACTTGAAAGTGGGATTCCCCCGATATGACTTCGTTGAGTTAACGAATCTGGATAATCTCCGCGATTGGTCCACACCCAATGGGCCACCCAACCATCCTGCGATACGAGCACACAGAATCTGCGAATTCGAAATTACACTGGAATCGAATCGGGCTGCTGTAAGGATGTTGTAAAAAGGGCCGGTAGGACAGGCTTCCGCCTGTCTGTTTAGAAAACGGTTGGCATCGAAAAGACAGAAATGCTAAAAGTTATTTTACTTAGATTTTACTTCGAATTGATCAGGAGGAAACCGCCTCAGTCGTCTTGGCTTCCATTTGGCGCACCGAGTGCTCTAGACAAGGCAAATGCAGCGTAAACGTGCTGCCGCGCCCTGGAGCGCTCTTCACCGTAACCTGGCCCTGCATCGCCTCCACGATGCTTTTCGCCAGAGGCAGACCCAGGCCGGTGCCGTGAATTTGCGCGGCCGTCACGGAAGGGCTGCGATAAAACGGCTCGAAGATATGCCGCAATTCCTCGGGAGCGATTCCGATGCCGCGGTCCGACACACTGATCTGAACTTCTCGTCCCGTCAATCCATGTTCGGTGAGCCGCGCCTGGATGCCAATCCACTTTTGTTCGCTGCCGTATTTCAGAGCATTGGTAATCAGATTCTGCACGCACTGGGAAAGGGCCGGGAGATCGCCCACAATTTGGGGCAAGTTTGGCTCGATTTGTTGTTCCACATGGAAACCCGCGGTTCGAATGAGCCCAGCCGTGCCGGAAAGCGCCGCCTCGAGAATCTCCGGCACTTCCAGGGGGCGCAGGCTGTAGCGCTGCTGGCCTTCGCGGATCGCGGCGAACAGCAGGATTTGCTCGACCATTTCAAAGAGTTTCCTGGCTTGCGCGCCGATCACCGATCCGTATTGTTCGAGCTGAGGTTTTCCCTCCACCACGCCATGGGCGATATTTTCGGCCGCCGAACTGATGACGGTCAGGGGAGTTCGCAATTCGTGTGAAACTGCCGTGACAAAATCCATTTGCAGCTTGGCGAGTCTCTGCGCGCGCGTGCTCGTAAAAATCAGGATCGCCATGCTGATCACCAGCAGGAAGAGCACGCCAAAGCCGATCGCCAGATCGCGGCGGCGCGAATCCGCGATGAAAGCCCCGAGGGCTCCTCCCCTGCGGTGCCTCACGATCAAGCGCCAGTCCTCGTCCGCGTTTACGTTGTGCAAGAGCGGAAACCACGTGACCGCAACCGAAGCCGCCGGCCCATTTTCCTGGGAGGGAGTATGGAAGATGCGAATCGGAGATCCCTGCCCGTTGCCGCGCGGGCGTCCGAAGATATTCATCGTGCCGTCCGCGTCGGCGATGTCCGCGCTGCCAAATCCCCCGTCCGATGAATAGAGAGGGGGGCTCGCGTCCCTGCCGGTGGTAACGGCAACCTGGTAGTCGAGTCCTTCTGTGCCGCGAAAGTATCGCTGCGCGAGGGCTGGAAGAATATTGTTCTGCACATCGTTTCGGTCCAGCGCGATCACAATCCAATCCATTTCATTTCGTGAAGAGGATTGGCGGCCGGCGGAGGCGGAGGAATCGCGCGCAACGGAGCGGACCAGCGCAGGGATCCTCGGTTCAAACTGCCAGCCCGCCAAAGGCCCGCCCGAATAGAAGCGGTTTGCGAATTCCACGTTTGCGTCTTGAGCCGTGGCGCCATTCGCTCCGCCGGATGAGGGAGTGGATCCATCGGCGCCAGATTTGGATGCGGACTGCTGGATTTCTTCGCGCAACTCCTGGAAATTAGAGGGCCAGTCACTGGCTTCGAAACGCTGGCCGGAACTCGCGAGGCGAAGCACTTGCGCGCCCGGGGCTTCGTCGAACCGCAAAATATAAAGCCCCGCAACGAGATTCGGATTCGCTGTGGTTTTCTTCCAATCCGCGTATCGCCGCGCATACTGGTTCCAGTCTTCCTGAGTGCTGGAATCGGGATCGACGCGCAGGGCGACGCAAACTTCGGAGAAAACGCGGAAGAAATCGAGATGCCAGTTGATCATGGACATCTGCAAGCTGTCTGCAAGGCGGATACTTGTGGCTTCGCTGACTTGATTGCTCCAGCGGTATTGCAGCACTCCTAAGACGATCACCACGATCACGGCAAGAATGATGATGACCGTCGAGAATTCACGTTCTTTGATGGGCATTTTCATAATTCGCCGGACTAAGCCTTGAACTTATAGCCGAACCCCTGCACCGTGAGAATAAATTTTGGCTGCTTCGGATCGTCTTCCAGTTTTTGGCGCAGGCTGGCGATGTGCACGTCTACGGTCCGGGTATACATGTCCGCGCTGTAGCCCCACACTTGTTTCAAGAGTTCCTCGCGCGAAAGTGTCGCGCCGCGATGCTCGATGAGATACCGGAGCAATTGAAATTCGCGCGCGGAGAGATTCACGGGCTTTCCGTCGCGCGTGGCCTCCGTTCCCATGAGATCCACGTGAATCGATCCAAAATCCAGGCCGCCGGTTTGAGCTGCCGGGCGAATGGGCGCGCGGCGCATCAATGCTTCAACCCGGGCCATCAGTTCCAACATGTTAAACGGTTTTGTCACATAGTCGTCCGCGCCAATTTTAAGGCCGCTGACCTTATCACTGGTCTGCCCGCGGGCGGTGAGCATGAGAATCGGGGTGATTAGTCCGGCTTCGCGGATGCCCCTGCACACGTCGAATCCGTCACGCTTAGGCAGCATAACGTCGAGGATGATCAGGTCAAACGGAAGTTGCGTGGCTTTCTCGAATCCCTCATCTCCATTGCCTGCGTAGTCGACAGCGTAACCTTCGTTGCGCAGGCGGTCGCCAACGGTCATTTGCAAGGCCTGTTCGTCCTCAACAAAAAGCACATTTCCGCGCATCCAAACTCACCGCCAGAGCGTCCAAGCTATTGAATAGGACGCGTTTTGTGTACCTTGAGGGTACGCGCATTCAAGCTGAATTCTTGACACGTTTTCTCGCAGGATGCTAGCCTCGATAGATTAGCACAGCCTCCGCCAGCTATTCGGAGGCCACAGATGAATCCAAAGTACACCCCAAGCCGCCGATATGTTGCCAGTATTCTCCTGTTGTCGGGCGTATTGGTTCTCGGCATCATCCAGTGGAGTTTCCTACCCTTATTAATTCAGAATGGGCCGGCAGCGAGCACGGCTGTTCTGGAATTGTCGGCAAGCCATACATCTAAATTTGCGGCTCCGTTCAAATGTCTGTTCGGAGATGGGCTAAATCCGTGCCTCGTGCAATCGAGGATCACCGTGCGGAGGATTGCGTCCAGGATCGTTCGTTTGCCGGATGCCCCGATTTCTGGCCGGGATGATTTTTCTCTCACCCACCGCCCCCTGCGCGCACCGCCCTCCGCATAGTAACAAGCAGGGCACGGTCCCTGCGGTGATTCCCGTTGAAAATTTTGTGCAGGCTGAATCGTTCCGTGGGGCGAATCGTACTTTCGTCCCGCGGCGCGTAACGGCTTGAAAACAAGCGGCGATCGCAAGACAACGGCCGGCTTGAATATAGTCCTGGATGCCAGTGGGTATTGTGCGGCGATTTTCGACGCAGGAGATCTGATGACTTCAAATCATATTGACCCGGCTACGCTGGAGGAATTGCGCCAATTGGATGCCTCGGCCGTGGCAAATGCCATCGAAACATTCGGCGTGCGATTGCGCAATTCGGGATTTGCCGATTCCACCGTTCACTGCATCTTTGAGGATTTCCCGCCACTGGTTGGCTATGCAGCCACCGTCCGGGTCCGAACCGCCGATCCGCCCATGGAAGGGGATAGCTACTACTATCGGCTTGACTGGCTGGACCACCTATTGAGTGTTCCGTCTCCGCGAGTTCTTGTCCTCCAGGATTTGGACACCCATCCAGGGCTGGGATCCTTTATCGGCGACGTCCACGCCAATATCTTGCGGGCGCTCGGATGCATCGGCGTGGTGACAAACGGGGCGGTCCGCAACATCGAAGCGGCCCGAGACCTCAAGTTTCAAATGTTTGCTGGAAACTTATCGGTTTCTCATGCTTTCGCACACCTTTTCGATTTCGGGGGGCCGGTCGAGGTCGGCCACATGCACGTGCGGCCGGGCGACCTGCTGCATGGAGACCGGCACGGGATCCAGACGGTTCCAATCGAAGTCGCGCAAAAGATTCCTGCTGTCGCGCAAAGAATGAAGGGCGAAGAGCGAGAAATCATCGAATTTTGCCAGTCCGGCGCCTTCACGCTGGAAAAACTTCGCTCGGATGTGGCCGCTCTTCGAATTAAGAGAAAGAATTTGAGGAATTGAGGCAATGACACGAGTCCGTGGAGGTTATCCATTGCGGTGCATTCATAGAATCTTGACCTTTTCCGTTTCCTTGCTATGTTCCGCCTCTCTAATCAGCTGCGGCGAGGAACACAAGGCGGCCGCCGACGATGCGGCGAACGCTCCCGTGGCCGCCGTCGTGAAAGTGACGCGGGGGAACATTGCGGACAACCTGGAAATCGCTTCGGAATTCCAGCCATTTCAGGAAGTCGACGTGTACGCAAAAGTGTCCGGCTACATCCAAAAACTCTACGTCGACTACGGAACCCACGTAAAGCAAGGGCAACTCCTCGCGGTGCTGGAAATCCCGGAGCTCCAACAACAATTGCATCAGGATGAGGCTTCCATCCGCCGCAGCGAACAGGAGTTGTCACGCGCTCGCGAGGATTTGAATCGCGCGAAATCGGCCTATGACGTTGCGCACCTCACCTATTCCCGCCTCGCCGACGTGCAGAAATCGAACCCGGCACTTGTTGCGCAAGAGGAAATCGACGTTTCAAAGGGCAAGGACTTGGAAGCGGATGCCGATGTATCCGCGCAAAAAGCGGCGCTCGCGGCGGCCGAGCAGGCATTGCTAGTCGCCAAAGCCGCGCTCGGCAAGGATCAGGCAATGTTCGATTATGCGCGCATGACAGCGCCGTTCGACGGCGTGGTGACCCAGATTTACGCCTTTACCGGCGCCTTGCTCCCGGCGGGAACAGCGTCAACCAATAAAGGCGAATCGGCGCTTTGCCGGCTTTCGCAAAACGATCTTTTACGTCTCGTGATTCCAGTTCCCGAAAGGGCCGTTTCCAATATTCAAATTGGCCAGACTGTAGCCGTCAATGTGTCAGGCATGGACCGTACGTTTGAAGGAAAAATTATCCGTTTCTCCGATCAGATCGATTCGAACACTCGGACCATGCACACCGAGGTGGATGTTCCCAACCCCCATTATGAGTTGGTCCCCGGTATGTACGCCTCCGTAAAAATTCCGCTTCATGCAGCGGCGAAAGTCCTTACCGTTCCGGTGCAGGCATTTCAAGCGGGGAGTGAAGGGAAAGGAATCGTGCTGGTTGTGGGACCGGGAAACAAGATTGAACGGCGCGAAGTGGCAGTGGGCCTGCAATCCGCATCCGATGTCGAAATTACAGCCGGCCTGCAGGAAAACGAGGCCATAATTTTTGGGAGCTTGGGTCAATACCGTCCGGGTGAAATCGTGGCACCCAAGCCAGTCGAACCGGCGCGCATGGAAGGGGAGAGATAGATGCCATCATTCGCCGTCCGCCATCCTTATCTGATCGTCGTGTTTTGTCTCTTCGTCGTGGTGTTGGGATTGACCAGCCTAGCCCGCATGCCCGTGGATATGTTTCCTCCCATCAAGATCCCCGTCGTCCTCGTTGCAACTTTCTATAGCGGCATGCCTCCCCAGCAGATCGAAGCCGACATCACAGACACCTTTGAACGGTTCTTCACGCTGGCGAGCGGCGTAGACCACATGGAATCGCGGTCCTTGCCTGGGGTGAGCTTGATCAAAATCTATTTCCAGCCCGGCACGGACGCGGATGCAGACGTAACGTCGATTTCCAACCTGGCCATGGCGGACCTGCGCAGACTCCCTCAGGGAACGCTGCCCCCCGTAGTACTGAAAGTGGATGCTTCCAGCTTGCCCGTGTGCCTGCTGACTGTGGAAGGCGAAGGCCTCAACGAAACTCAGCTTCACGATTATCTTCAATACCAAATTCGCAACCAGATCGCAGGCGTTCCCGGGGCAACGGTCCCGCCGCCCTATGGGGGCAAGTACCGGCAAATCATGGTCTACGTGGACCCGCTCAAGTTGCAGGCTCACCAGTTGAGTCCCATGGACGTGGTTCGCGCGACGAACTCCTCGAACTTGATCCTGCCTGCCGGCGATGTGCGTCTCGGCCCGATCGACTACAACATTTACACCAATGCACAGGTTGCGGACGCGAAGGCCCTCAACGATGTTCCCCTCAAGACCGAAGGTGAGAAGTCCGTTTTCATTTCCGATGTGGGAAAAGCGGTGGACGGCTCCGCCATGCAATACAACATCGTCCGCGTAAACGGCCAGAAGTCCGTATACGTAGCGGTTCAGAAGCAAGGAGGGGACACCAACACAATCGCCGTGGTTGACGGGATCAGGGATGCCATCAAAGACCTTCGCGATATTCCCTCTCAGCTCCATACGTTTGTCACGTTTGATCAGTCCGTGTTCGTGAAGGAAGCCATTTCCACGGTATTGCGAGAAGGCGGAATCGGTATTTTCTTGACGGGACTGATGATCCTGGTTTTCCTCGGAAGCTTTCGCGCCACCGTCGCAGTTTTCCTTTCCATTCCGATTTCGGTGTTCATCACATTTTTCATCCTGCACAGCGCGGGCAAATCCATCGATGCCATGGTGCTGAGCGGCCTGGCACTCGCGTTTTCGCGGCTCATCGACGACTCCGTGGTGGTGATCGAGAACATATACCGCCATCTCGAAATGGGAGAGGAGCCGGCCGTGGCGGCCGTCAAAGGAACCAACGAAGTTGCGCTGGCGGTTCTGGCCATCATGCTGGTCGCGGTAGTTGTGTTTTTTCCGGTCACCTTTTTGTTTGGCGTGAGCTCCTACTTGTTCGGCGCGCTGGCGCTCGGTGTAGTGCTCGCCCTCTTTGCCTCGTACTTCGACGCGGTAACGGTCGTGCCTCTTTTCTGCGCAAATTACCTGAAGGCCGTCCACGATCACGCCGCTGGAGAAGAGGGAAAGAAAAAGTCCTGGGGCGCAAGATTTCACGCCGGGTTCAATGCGAAATTCGAAGTTATGCTGAATATTTACGAAAAATGGGTCCGCAAGGCGCTCGAACGCCCGGCCCAGGTGGTTTTCGGTTTCCTGATATTTTTCTGCCTCTGTTTCCTTTTGTATCCCTTCATGGGCGTTTCCTTTTTTCCGCGAACCGACGCCGGCCAATTTGTGATTAACGTGAAAGCCCCGACAGGAACGCGCATTGAGTTGACCGAGGACTATGTGAAGCGCGTGGAAGATATCGTGCGGCAAGTTGTTCCGCCCAAGGAACTGGAAACCGTCGTCTCCAATATCGGCCTGACGCCCGATCTTTCCTCACTGTTCACCCCCAACGCCGGCATGCACACCGCGTTTGTCCAAGTGGGCTTGAAGGAAGACCATAAGGCCAGCAGCTTTGCCTACATGGACCAGGTGCGCGCGCGAGCCGGTTCGCAAATTCCGGAACTGCGCACTTATTTTCAGTCCGGCGGGCTGGTGGACGCTGTGCTCAACCAGGGCGCCCCCGCGCCAATCGATGTCCAGGTGAGTGGGGCGGATCTCGACGCGGACGGCCGCATCGCCCTGGACCTGGCGCGGCAATTCCGCGCGATCCCCGGAATTTCAGACGTCTATATTCCCCAGGATATGGACTATCCCGCGCTGCAGGTGAACGTGAATCGCGCTCGGGCGAGCGAGCTCGGACTCAGCCCTCAGGAAGTCATAGACAATCTCATAACGTCCCTGACGTCGGATGCGATGATTGCCCCCGGTTACTGGGTGGATCCCAAAAGCGGGAACAATTACTTCGTGACCGTGCAGTATCCGGAAAATCAGGTGCGCTCGATCCAGGATTTGAAAGCCATGCCCTTGCGTGGCCCGAGCTTGAAACTTCCCACATACCTGAATCAAGTGGCGGACGTGAGCGTTGTCCAGTCCCCCACGGAAGTTGATCACTATCAACTGCAGCGGTCCGTGGACATTTATGTGGCCCCCACCGGGGAAGATATCGGCAAACCAGCCGCAGCCATCTCGAAAATCATCGCCAACACCAAACTGCCCGCGAATCTTCGCATCAACATGCGGGGACTGATCATCACGATGCAGAATTCTTTTCGAAGTTTCGGGATCGGCCTTATCCTCGCCATTCTGCTGGTGTACTTGATTTTGGTGGCGCAGTTCGCGTCGTTTACCGATCCATTCCTGATCGTCCTGGCCGTTCCCACGGGCCTCGTGGGAGTGATCATCACACTGGTCTTTACGGGAACGACGCTGAACATCCAGTCGCTGATGGGCATCGTGATGCTGCAAGGGATGGTGGTCTCCAACAGCATTCTGATCGTGGACTTCGCCAACGTCCTCCGCAGCGAGGGACGCAGCGTCGTCGACGCCGTTGCTGACGCCTGCCGCATACGTTTGCGCCCGATCCTGATGACCTCGCTCG
>Ga0187801_10000248_pt1 | contig 13512 bp, 4 predicted proteins | sample NC_wetland_sal_i_10_FD_132465 | JGI IMG/M metagenome (GOLD analysis project Ga0187801, IMG submission 132465) | Wetland sediment microbial communities from Neuse River Estuary, North Carolina, USA - Control_1 | ecosystem: Environmental > Aquatic > Freshwater > Wetlands > Sediment | place: USA...
GAACTCCCGTTGCAATTTGAGCCGCGCGACCAGTTTGAGCAGCGCCAGAAAAAACTCGAGCAGATACAGGGATTAGGATACGAGGCGTATCCGCGTGAATTCCAGTGGACGGACAGTGCGGCAGGTCTAGTGGAAAAGTTCAGCGAAAAGACCGCGGCTGAATTGGAGGCAAATAAGAATGAGGTGCGCGTGGCGGGACGAATCATTTCGCTGCGGCTGATGGGTAAGGCCGGATTCGCGCATCTGCAAAGTGCCGGCAAACGCATCCAAATCTATGTAAAGAAGGATGTTGTTGGGGAGAAGGGATTTCAGCTGTTTCAACTTCTGGATCTCGGCGATTCGATCGGCGTGCGCGGCCATCTGTTTCGCACCAAGACGAACGAGCTTTCTGTCTGGGTCGAGGAATTGTTTTTTCTGTCTAAGGCTTTGCTGCCGCTGCCGGAGAAATGGCATGGCTTGACGGACGTGGAGCTTCGCTATCGCCAGCGGTATTTGGACTTGATAGCGAATGAAAAGTCTCGCCAGGTGTTTGTCACCCGCGCGCGGATCATTCAGGAACTGCGGCGGTTTTTCGACGCCCGCGGCTACCTCGAAGTGGAAACACCGATGATGCATCCGATCGCCGGAGGCGCCACCGCGCGGCCGTTCATTACGCATCACAATACGCTGGACATTAATTTGTACTTGAGGATTGCCCCGGAACTGTATCTGAAACGGCTGACCGTGGGAGGCTACGATCGAGTGTACGAAATCAACCGCAATTTTCGGAATGAGGGCATCTCGACGCAGCACAATCCGGAATTCACCATGCTGGAATTCTACGAGGCCTACAGTAATTATCGCGACCTCATGGACATGAACGAGCAGCTATTCGCCTTGCTGGCGAAAAACATCACTGGCTCGACCACCGTGAGATATGGGGAGACAGAGCTGGATTTCTCGAAGATGCAGCGCCTGACAATGCGGGAAGCCATCGTGAAATACTGGCCCGCGGAGGCCGGCGAAAGGCCGATACTGGAAAAACTTGCATCGGAAAACGGAGCGAAGGAGTACACAGACAAATACAACCGCTGGGCAAAACAGAGCGGCGCGCCCTATGCGGAGCCGAAAGGGGCCCAGACAAACGGCGAATGGACGGGGTTGCTTTTCGAGACGATGGCCGAAGACAAGCTTGTTCAACCGACCATCCTGTACGATTTTCCCATCGAAATTTCTCCGCTCTCGAAACAGAAGCCGGAAGATCCAGGGCTTACCGAACGATTCGAAATCTACGTCGCGGGTATGGAAGTGGCGAATGGGTTCTCCGAGCTGAATGACCCTGCCGAGCAGGAGCGGCGGTTCCTGGCGCAGATGGCTCATGGCGGCGAGGAGGTGCCGAAACAATTGGAAGCGGATTACATTCGCGCCCTTTGTCACGGAATGCCGCCGACGGCCGGCGAAGGCATCGGCATTGATCGCCTCACGATGATCCTGACCGATTCGGCCTCCATTCGCGACGTGATCCTTTTCCCCTTATTGCGCCCCGAGGGCGGGGACACATCTTCCCCTTCCGAAGCGCACGGCGCGTAACGTATTCTTCCAGCCAGCATGCGATTCGAATGGTTTGTGGCACGCAGGTACCTACGGTCGCCTTATCGGCCGGCAGTCCTGCGTCTGGTCACGCTGCTTTCTGTCTTCGGAGTGACCGCTGGCGTGGCGACGCTGGTGATCGCGCTCTCCATGAACACGGGTTTCCGCGAAACGCTCCAGGATCGCCTTCTGGGAGTTACCGCGCACGTTTCCCTCACTCGGCCGGGTTCCGGCGGAATCCGCAACTACGAAGAAATGGCCACCAAACTGGCGGCCATCACCGGCGCGCGCTCGGTGACACCGGCCGTTTACGAAACTGTCTTGCTGTCATTCGGAGGGCAGGCGCGCGGCGTGGTGATCAAAGGCATTGACCCGGAGCGTGAACGCCAGACCGATGAAGCGCTGCAGCGAATCATTGCGGGGAAAATTGATTTCTCGCCGGATGCCAACGGCATCGAATCCCTGCTCGTGGGCAAGCAACTCGCCGAAGAATGGAAGGTCGAGCCGGGGGATTATGTCACTCTGACGAGTCCGCAAGGCCGATTGACACCGTTCGGGCTGATCCCGCGGACTAGAAGGTTTCGCGTCGCAGGTGTATTCGACTCGGGTTTTTACGACTATGACGAGAATTGGTGCTTCCTGACGTTGGCTGCGGCGCAAGAGCTCTCCGGCGCAGACGACGTTGTGAACGTTCTGGAATTTCGGCTGAATCATCCCGAGCGTGCGGGTGAGATTGCGGCCCAGGTGCAGCAAGCCGCCGGGCCTGGATACTCAGCCACGACGTGGATGGAAGAAAACCGCGCGCTCTTCCGCGCGCTGCGGTTGGAAAAACTGGTCACCACCATCTTCATTGGACTGATCACCTTTGTAGCCGGACTCAACATTCTCGTCGTGCTATCCATGACGGTGACCGACAAAGCGCGCGACATTGCCGTGCTCGTCTCCATGGGCGCGCGCCGCGAACAGATTCGCAAGATTTTTCTTTGGCAGGGAATCACCATCGGCGCCACAGGCACCCTCGCGGGCCTGTTCATCGGATACGCATTCGCGTACATTGCAGGGCTCTACCATCTGATCCCCCTGGATCCCCAGGTTTATGCCGTCCCGTACGTGCCGTTTCATCCGAGCCTGGCGGACGGGATTTGGATTACAACCATTGCGATGGGCATTTCCATTGCGGCGACTATTTTGCCGTCGCGCGCGGCGGTTCGACTGCTTCCCGTAGAGATTTTGCGATATGAATGAACGGCAGGAGTTGACCAGCAACAACCTTATTGTGACCGTAATTTGGCGGGCGATTTGCTCCTGTCAAGAAGGAGAGGCAGGTGGGTAAGACCGGGGAGTATCCCTCACCCCTGAGTCGCTATGAATGCCCACCGGAAGCTATTGAAAATAGAACGATTACAAGTGTTTCGGAATGGCACAAAAATGCCCTTCTTTCGGCAGTCAGAAGGACTGGCGAAAATGGGAAACAGTTTGGGTCGTTTGACCCAATCATGCGTGATACAAAGCACAGCACGAAGTTTGCAACAGAGGCATCTAATTAACGAAGGCTGCGCCCGGAGCGACGAAGGAATTTAAAGGCCAGACGAAGACCAGACGATGAGCGCGAAGATCCCAGCTTCGGTTGAGAACGCCTCGGGCGGGGCGATTGCCACGGGCGCTGTGCTGGAATCACGCGGCTTGAAAAAAACGTACGGCACCGGCGAGAAGAGCATCCACGTTTTGGTGGACGCGAACTTAACTTTGCAGCCAGGAGAGATGGTCGCGATCGTCGCGCCGTCGGGAGCGGGCAAAAGCACTTTGCTGCACTTGCTCGCCGCGCTAGACATGCCAACGAGCGGTAAAGTATACTTCGATTCGAAAGCCATCGAAACAAATGATGACTCGGCGTTGGCGGAATATAGAAATCGCGCCGTGGGATTTTTGTGGCAACGCCATCAGTTGTTGGCGGATTTTACGGCTGCGGAAAATGTAGCCATGCCGTTGCTGTTGCGCGGCGAGGATTTCACTTCAGCGCTGGGGATGGCGCGGAAGTGGCTTGCGGAGGTTGGCTTGGAAAACCGGGCCGATCACCGCGCGGGCGAACTCTCCGGAGGGGAACAGCAACGCGTGGCCATTGCTCGGGCGCTCGTCACCGGGCCGTCAGTGCTGCTGGCAGATGAACCTACCGGAGATTTGGACGAGCAGAATGCTTGGGCTGTGTTCGAGTTGCTGGAAAGGTTGCACCGCACGCACAAGTTGACGTCGCTGATCGCGACGCACAACCTTGGGATCGCCGGGCGATGCGACCGCATTCTGGGATTGGAACATGGCGTTCTGCATACTCGCAAGGCTGCGGCTCTTGCGGGCGATGTCCCTGGGGGAGAAGCGAGCTAACGTGTTCGAACGGTATACGGAAAAAGCGCGGCGCGTCATATTTTTCGCGAGATACGAGGCCAGCCAGTACGGCAGCCCGTACATCGAGACCGAGCATCTGCTACTGGGTCTGATGCGCGAGGACAAGGCGCTGGCCAACCGCTTTCTGCGGCAGCAGGGCTCGATCGAATCGATTCGCAAAGAGATCGAAGCGCGCATCACCATTCGCGAGCGCATCTCGACCTCCGTCGAAGTGCCGCTCAGCGCGGAGTGCAAGCGCATCTTGAACATGGCCGCGGAAGAGGCCGAACGGCTGGGGCACAAGCACGTCGGCACGGAACATTTGCTGCTCGGCATCCTGCGCGAGGAAAAGTGCTTTGGCGCTGAGATTTTGATGGAACGCGGTCTGCGCCTCTCGACACTGCGCGAAGAGTTAGCGCGCACTTCAGGTGAAAAGACCGCTGCAGCTCGGCCCAAGGAAACCTCGTTGCTCGGGGAATTCAGCCGCGATCTCACGCAGGCAGCGAGCGAAGGTTCTCTCGATCCTCTGGTCGGGCGCGAAGGCGAAGTCGAGCGCGTGATACAAATCCTTTGCCGCCGCACGAAAAACAATCCAGTCCTCATTGGCGAACCAGGAGTTGGCAAAACCGCTATCGTGGAAGGACTGGCGCAAAGAATTTCCGACGGCGATGTGCCGCCATTCCTGGCGGACAAGCGCATCCTCTCCCTCGACCTTTCTTTAATTGTTGCGGGCACAAAATACCGCGGACAATTCGAAGAACGGCTGAAGACCATCATGAAGGAATTGATGGAGAGCCAGAACTCCATCGTGTTCATCGATGAATTGCACACACTGGTTGGAGCGGGTTCGGCGGAAGGCTCGCTGGACGCGGCCAATATTCTGAAGCCCGCGCTGTCCCGCGGTGAAATTCAGTGCATCGGCGCCACCACACCTGGTGAATACCGCAAGTCTGTCGAAAAGGACCGCTCCCTCGAGCGGAGGTTCCAGGCGGTAAAGGTTCCTGCTCCGAATGAAGAAGAAGCCGTCCTTGTCATCCAAGGTGTGCGCGAACGGTACGAAAAGTTCCATGCCGTCAGCTACACGGACGAAGCTTTGCGGTACTCCGTTTATCTCTCGAACCGTTATATTCCAGACCGCTTCCTGCCGGACAAGGCCATCGACTTGATCGACGAAGCAGGGGCGCGCGTAAAACTGCGCCAGGCCACCGTTCCGGATGAAGTCGGCGAAGTTCAGAAGCGGGTGAAATTTATCACCCATCGCATGGAAACAGCCATTGCCAATCATGAATTCGAGAAGGCGCGTTTCTACTCCGAAGAAGAGCGCAAAGAAAAGGAAAACCTGCGCGGACTGCGCGAGCGGTACAAGTTGGATGACGCTTCGACGGGCATCGTGACCCGCGAGGATATCGAAGAGGTCGTTTCACGTTGGACGGGTATCGGCGTCAGCTCCATCAAGGAAGATGAGCAGCAGAAACTTCTGCGCATTGAGCCGGAATTGCACAAGCGCGTCATCAGCCAGGACAAAGCCATTACCGCACTGGCCCGCGCGATTCGCAGGAGCCGCGCCGGCTTGAAGTCCCCCTTGCGTCCGGTGGGATGCTTCTTCTTCCTGGGCCCGACCGGCGTGGGCAAAACGGAAGTCGCACGGCGCCTGGCGGAGTTTTTGTTTGGTTCGGAGAAGTCGCTGGTACGTTTTGATATGTCGGAGTTCATGGAGAAACACTCCGTCTCGAAACTGATCGGCGCGCCTCCAGGGTACGTGGGCTACGAAGAAGGCGGGCAACTTACGGAGCGCGTTCGCCGGACACCTTACTCGGTCATCCTGCTGGATGAAATCGAGAAGGCGCATCCGGACGTCTTCAATATACTGTTGCAGGTGTTTGAGGACGGGCAGTTGACGGACGGGCTGGGGAACACGGTCGATTTCAGGAACACCATCATCATCATGACCTCCAACCTGGGCGCCAGGCATTTGCAGAAGCGCACGGGCATCGGTTTCGCCTCCGGCGCGGATGAGGCCGGACAGAAAACGATGGAAGAGATGGTCATGAACGAAGTCAAGCGGGCGTTCAATCCGGAGTTTCTGAACCGGCTGGACGAAGTGATTATCTTCAACCCGCTCGGCGATGAAGACCTGCTCCGCATCATCGATTTGCTGGTGGGCCAGATGAACGACACGCTGATTCACCGGCAGGTGCAGGTAGTCTTATCGCCGGAAGCACGGCAGTGGATACTCGAGAAAACGTGTGCGGACCGCAACTATGGGGCGCGGCCGCTGCGCAGGGCTTTGCAGAAGTACGTAGAAGACCCGCTCTCCGAGGCCCTGATCCAGGGCGGAATTCAAAGGCCGGCGACACTCCAGATTTACGTCGCGGGGGAAGGCCTGTCATTCCGGCCCGTGGGTGAGGCAACCCCGGTCGTCCACTAGCGAATCTGACACAACGCACGGCCGGCCTATACCAGGTCCGGCGGGAGAAGAACATTTTGAGTTTGGGGGACGCGGCCTTGGCGACTTCATCGGCCGCTCACAGCAGAGTTTGTTTGCCGTTGGGGATTTTACCGGCCCGCGCGACGATGTTGATCGCCACTGTGATTCTATTCGCGATCGCTTTACCCGCCGCAGCGCCTGAGAATTCCCAAGCGGGTGCATCTGCTTCTTCCTCCAGGCTTCTTTTCGCCGCTTCCATTGATCCGAACACCCTCGAAGACATCATCGAAGAACACACCACCGCCGATCCGCAATCGGCGACTCCTGAAAAACAGTATGTCATCGAGCGCATCGATTTTCTTGGGAACCGTCGGATTCGCAGCGACACATTAAAGGCGCGCATTTTCAGCCGCGAAGGCGATCCTTACAATGAAGAGACCCTGCGTCGGGATTTTCAGGCGCTTTGGAACACGCAATTCTTCGAAGATGTAAAACTGCGCGTCGAGGATTCCGCGAAACGTCCCGACGGCAAGATCATCATCTTCGAAGTGAAAGAGCGCCCGCAGATCCGGCGCATCCGTTATGACGGCATCCACTCCGTTTCCGAATCGGACATTCTTGATCGCTTCAAGGAACGCAAGGTGGGCCTGAGCGTCGAGAGCCAGTTTGATCCTACAAAAATCAAAAAAGCTGAAGTGGTGTTGAAGGAGCTTCTCGGCGAGCATGGACGGCAGTTCGCCAAAGTTACCCCGCAGTACGAGCGCATCGCTTCAAGCAACGCCGTGATCCTGGTTTTCAAGGTGGATGAAGGGCCGAAGGTCAAGGTTGGCAAGATCAAGTTCAAGGGGAATCACGCCTTCAGCGACCGCAAAATCATCCGCGCCATGCACCACGACCGGCCCTACGGCGTTCCCCTGTATTTCTGGGACATCCCTGTCATGTCCAAGACCTACGACAGGGAAAAGCTCAGCGAAGACCTCGAAGTCGGCGTTCGCGGCCTCTATCGCGACAACGGCTATTTCAAAGTTTCCGTCGGCGATCCCATCCTCGAGAACATCGACACCGTAAACAATCGGCTCGGTGTTCCGCTGGTCACCGGGAAGTCGCATGGCAAGGCTGTGAACATTACCATCCCCATCGAAGAAGGCGATCGATTCCGGATGGGAACTTTGAAGATCGTAAGCGCCGATCCGGACAAGGCGCTGTCGCTCAAGGTCGATGCGCTCAAGGGCGCATTCCCGCTCAAGCAAGGCGATATTTTCTCCACGGAAAAGGTCCGCAAGGCCCTCGAGACCTACGGGAAAATTTACGGCGAGTATGGTTTCATCGATTTCACTCCCGAGCCCGATACGGAAGTGGACGACGCCAACAAAATCATCAATTTGACGCTGCGGTTTGACGAGCAGAAGCAGTATTACGTGCGGCGCATTGATTTCAGCGGTAACACCACCACGCGCGACAAGGTCATCCGGCGCGAGTTGCTGATTGATGAGGGCCAGCTCTTCAACAAGCGGTTGTGGGAATTGAGCATCTTGCGCCTGAACCAGTTGAATTACTTTGACAAAATCGAGGAAGACAAGGCCGCGGAACTCAAGCGCAACAACAAAGACGGCACGGTGGACATCAACCTCAAGCTCAAGGAAAAAGGGAAACAGTCCATCGGATTGCAGGGCGGGGTGAGCGGTCTCGCCGGCAGTTTCATCGGGCTGACGTACCAGACGAATAATTTCCTGGGCCTCGGGGAGACGCTGACCTTCAGCGCGCAGTTCGGCGATCTATCGCGCAGTTTCATGTTCGGGTTCACCGAGCCGTACCTTTTTGACCGGCCGATCTCTTCCGGATTCACCATCTTTTCGAGCCGCTACAACTTCAACCAGGCCCGGCAAGAGGCCTTGTTGTTCGGGCAATCCGTCAGCCTGAATCCTCAGTACATCCAGGACTACGCGCAAAACAGCGACGGCTTCACCGTTTTCGCGAGCTATCCGATCCGGCGCTTTTCGTTTACGCGCGTGGCCCTGAATTACGGTTTGACGCGCACGAATATTTCTTCTTTCAACCAGGCGTCCACGCTGCTTTTTGAATCCCTCCAGTTCCAGAGCATCACGGGACCGAGCGCCTTGAACGGAATCATCTCCAGCACCATAACGCCCTCCATCAGCTACAACACCATCAACAATCCCATCAACCCCACGAAAGGCAAGAGTTTCTTCTATTCTCTGGCAGTTTCGGGGCTCGGCGGAAATGTGGACACGATCACGAACGTGTTCGACATGAAATACTTCCGCCCCATTCAAAAACGCCACAATGTAATCGGCTTTCATTTCAACGTGGCCCACACCACGGGTTATGCGGGCAACGAAGTGCCTCCGTTTAGCCGGTTCTACATGGGTGGAGAAGGCGACTTGCGAGGATTTGATATTCGCTCGATCTCCCCGGTCACGTTTATCCCTGAGTTGGTCAACCTGCCCGTGAGTTATCACGATCCTACCGCAGGCGGCGTCTTGCGGTCATTCACGGTGCCGGTTCTGGAATATGTCGCGACTCTTCCGGGCGCCGATCTGCAGTCCTATGCCAACTTTGAGTACCGCATCCCGATCGCCGGACCCGTCACCGCAGCTTTGTTCGCTGACGTGGGCACGGACGGGATTTTGCGCCGCACCGCACTCCAGCTGAATCAGCCGGGATTTGTGAATTTGACAAGTCCGGGGCAATTTCCGCTGGCCACCCAGCCGCCGCCCATGGGCGACAACTTGACCCGCCAGTTGGCCATCGCGGGAGGAACAAACTTCCGGCCGCGCGCGTCAACGGGAGTCGAGTTTGTCGTTCAGTTGCCGATTATTCAGGCGCCTTTTCGCATCTACTACGCCTATAATGTGCACCGTCTGTACCAACAGATTTTCGCCAAAGCCCCCTACATCGATCCGAGTGAGCTGGCTTCGTTGAAATCGGAGTTTGACCCCGTAACGTACAACGAAATCCTGCAACAGTTAACGTTCCCTCCGGGGTCACTGAATTATTTCGAACCGAAGACCACCTTCCGGTTCACCGTCAGTAGAACGTTCTGATGCGGGGCTGGGGCGCGCGTGTATTGAGGGCTTTGGAACAGAGCTTTTAGAAAAGAACGCAAAAGCTGGAGCCGGCGGACGATCCGCGGGGCATCACTTCGTGGGGGTAATCGTGGGAAAGAGGTTGCAGAAAATTGCAAGTTATGTTGGGCTGCTTCTCGTGCTGCCCGGACTGCTTTCTTTGAATGGCTGCGGAGGTGGCGGCTCGGCGAACGTTGTCACCATTGCGCTGACCTCCTCTGTCGGAAATGTCCTCATTCTTGGCCAGTCCACCACGCTCACCGCCACGGTCTCCGGCACGACCAACACGAATGTAAACTGGGGAGTCTGCACCTATACGACTACCCCGGCAGGTAGTTCGACTCCGAGCAAGCCTACGAATTGTCCCACCGATGGTTCGTTCGGCACGCTTTCGAACCAGCAGGCCACGGGAACCGCCACCTATCTTGCGCCGACAAAGCTTCCCGATCAAACCAAGTTCCCCGGCCTTCAGCTCATATTCACCGTGACCTCGCAAGCAAACACCAGCAAGACCGCGACAGTCACCATCTCCTTGACCTCGGGAATTGCTGTCACCATGACCCCGATCACCGCTACTGTTCCCACTCAGGAATCGCAAGCCTTCCTCGTCACGCTCGACAACGACTTGCAGACGAAAGGCGTCACCTGGCTCATCACTCAGAGCACTCCCACCTCGACCACGCCTATCTTTCAGCTGCCGACCTGCAGCCCCGGTTGCGGCACGATCACTCCGAATCCCGTCGATCCCATCCACCAGGCTACCTATACCGCCCCCTCGACAGTTCCCACCAGCACCTCCGTCACCACCACGCCTGCGGACGTCACGATCGTGGCTACCGCCGTCTCGGACAACTCCTGTTCGGGTTGCGTTGCCGAAGGGACCATCACCATCATCCAGGGCGGGCCCATCACTTTCAGCGGCATTGCTCCTACCATTGCTCCTCAAGGCGCATTTTTCTGGGACATTTATCTGACTGCTCCCAACATGTCATCCTCGACGCAAGTCGCGCTGAATTCTCTGGACAGCAACGGCAACGTCATAGGTACGGTCCCGCTGAATTCCCAAAATCTCAGCTTCGCGCAGGTGAAGATACTGTTTCCGCTCCCCACCAGCGCCACCCCGTCCCCCGCATCTACGGGAGCGCGGCTGCGTCTCTTCGCTCCGGCCTTGGCAACTTCAGGGGCCTACTCGATCACTCTTTCCGATTCGGGACAACCGGTAACCGCTCCCAATCCCCAGAGCGCTTATACCTTCAACGTTTTGCCCGTTCGTCCGACTTCCACGGCCACCGTGCCTGACGATGTGATACAAGGCAAGCTCGCGCAAACCACAAGTGTGGTCGTCGATGGTGGATATTTTGGCGCCTTAGGCAATCTTGCGGGCGTTTCCTTTCAAGGAAATACCATCACGCAGGATTCGAACAATCCTTCCAGCGCTCGCCAGTTGAATACCTTACTCAGCGTGAGTCAGATCAATTCTCAGGGACCCGGCCTGTATCCGCTCTCCGTATCAAGAAAGAGTTCGGCTGGTCCCTCTCCCGCGCAAAATAATCCCGCTGTCACCAATATTGCCGTGTTTCCAGATTACTCGGTGGCTCCGCCGACTATCGTCGGGGCAGTTCCGGCGGGCACGAATCCCAGCGCGATCGGCATTGATACAAACCTGGGTGTGGTGGTGGTCGCAGAAACCGGCTCGAATCAAATTCAGTTTTACCAAATTTCGGGAACACTCTTACCGATCGACGCTTCCGGCAATTCCTGCGCTACTTCTTGTCCGGTAGTGAGCACACCGCAGGCTCCGCTGAACATTCCCACGGGCCTCTCGGTGAACAGCACCAATCACACGGTCGCGGTGGTGAACTACGGATCGCAGGCGGTTCAGAACGGCAACGTTGTCCTGACTGGCCAGAGCGTTACCGTTCTCCCCATACCGGTTCCAGGAGCCGCTGCGCAAAATCCTGCCCCCGGCACACCGTTTACCATTGATCTCACTTCAGCGTATCAGGGCGCATTCCTGGGAAGCACCAATCCGGTTCCCATGCCGTACTCGATTGGTGTAGATCCGGATTCGAATTTGGGGCTGGTGGCGTTCTCTTCGACCTCAGCTTTTACGTTCGCCAATGTCGGCTTCATCGTGAATTTGAACCCCAACACCTCTGACGCAAGCGGAAACGCGACCAATCCCTACGGGTGCGCTCTCGGTCAGACCATCAATTCGGCTTCGAACAAGTTCGGCCAGTGTCTCTATTCCCAAGTCACGATGAACACGGGGACGTACCCGCACGTTGCGGTTGGGCCGCACAGCCATATTGCTTACGTGGCGCCGGGCGGGTCGGGCGCGGTGCTTGGCGTGGATGTGACAAAGGCCTCCACATCGACGCCCATGGCTTCTGCTTCGTTGACTGCCGGAGTCGTCACGGTGACGACAACGACCCCGCATGGATTGATTCCCGGAAATGCCGGAACCGTGTTGATCTCGGGAGTGCAAAGCTCCAGTTCGTCGGTGGATTTCAACGGCGTCTATACAGTCGTGGTCACCAGCAACATGACGTTCACTTATGCCTTGAACTCCACGGTAACCGCCACGGGAACCAACGGCACGGTGTTCTACGGCAATCCCAACTTGCAGTTTGCCCTCTCCAACACGACCCAGGGCATTGCGATTAATCCAATCACGCAGACTGCCGCGCTTGCCGATGCTGATGCCCTCGGCACGAGCGGCGGGGCGCAGATCGATTTACTCAGCGCTTTGGATCAGTCTGTGAGCTCGATCTTGTTTACCGCGAATTGCACAGCTTTCACTGCCGTTTGCAATCAGGCTCCCGAGCTGCTCGCCACCACGGAGGTTGCTTGGCAGCCCTATACCAATTCCGTAGTCTCCTACAATCCGCAACAAAAGCTTGTCTCGGTTTCCGATCCGAACAGCCGTCAGCGAGAAGCGCTCATCAGCGTTAACGGGCCGAGCGCGGTGGCCTTCCCGGTTTCCAACGGGACGACCGGAACGCTGACGCTTTGGGGCGGACTGGCCGTCGATCCTGCAACCAATCAGGCTTTTGTCCTGGAAGCAGGTAGCGGACCGCAGCAGCCCGGACAGATCGAAATCGTGAACCTCGGTCCCGTTTCCAGTAACAACATCAAGCCAACGCAAATCACCGAGCTCATCGTCCCCGGCACAGGCCCGTTTACTTCAGGGGGGATTCCGAACGCCCTCGTTCCGCAGGCGACGCTCACCTCGAACGCGGACCTGGCAAATGTCCGGATTCTTGGCTCAGGATTTGTCGCTCCGGTGGTCGTGCGTCTCGATGGTATTTCGATCACTGGGGCAAATTTCCCGACAGGACAGGTCAACGTCATCAGCCCGCGCGAGGTTGACGTTACGATTCCCGCCGCCTTTCTTTCTGCGCCGCACGTTTATTCGGTTGACTTGACCAGCACCGTGAACGGAACCAACGTGCAATCGAACAACACGCAGTTCTTTGTCATTCAGGCTGTGGACGTGAGCCAGGTGTGCGCTGGGGGGAACGTGAAACCTTCTGGGGTGGCCATCGCGGACCAGCTCGCAAATGGCCCGTTTTCGCCGATTGCCGTGGTCACCAACACCGGTTGCAACAGTATCTCCGTGATTGATGTGAATCCCACAATCACCGTGGGTGGCGTGACGATGCCCAATCCCACTTTCGGCACCGTGCGGAACACCGTAAGCGTGGGTAACTCGCCTCAGGGAATCGCTATCAGCCAGATCCTGGGCTTGGCAGTGGTAGCGAATAACGGAGACGGTACCGCCTCGATCATGGACCTGACACAGAATCCGCCTGTCGCGAAGATTTCGGCGGTCGCGACCGGGACGAGTCCCATTGGCGTGGCCATTGACGACCAACTGGGAGCCGCCATCGTAGCGAATAACGGCTCCAATACGGTATCCGAACTTAACATCGGCTCGCTCTTTCCCCCTTCTGGCACCACCGCGCCCACGACTTTGACGCCCACAAGCATCGGAGGCATCCAGCAGCCGATCGCTGTGGCCATTGATCCGGATCGCGGGACGAACAA
>Ga0187801_10000250_pt1 | contig 13477 bp, 9 predicted proteins | sample NC_wetland_sal_i_10_FD_132465 | JGI IMG/M metagenome (GOLD analysis project Ga0187801, IMG submission 132465) | Wetland sediment microbial communities from Neuse River Estuary, North Carolina, USA - Control_1 | ecosystem: Environmental > Aquatic > Freshwater > Wetlands > Sediment | place: USA...
AGCGCATTGAACGGAATCCTGGCGAGCACAGTCACGACATCGATCACCCACAACACCATCAACAATCCGATCAACGCCACCAGTGGAAAGAGTTACTTTTATTCGCTTGCGTTCACCGGCGGGCCGCTCGGCGGTAATGTCAACACAATCACGAATACCGGGGAAGTCAAATACTTCCATCCTGTGAACCACAAGCGCAATGCGATCGGCGTACGTTTTCTGGCGGCCTGGACAACCGGTTATGGCGGGAAGGAAGTGCCGCCGTACAGCCGCTTCTACATGGGAGGCGAGAACGATATCCGCGGCTTCGATATCCGCGCGATTTCGCCGGTGACGTACATTCCCAGCGTCTACAATCAGTCGGTGACATTCATCGATAACCATCATCTGTCGGGATCTGGATATCCGACCCAGGGTGCCTTCACCGTGCCGCTGGTTGCGTACACCATCACATTTCCAGGAGCAGACCTGGAGGGCGTGGCGAATTTCGAATACCGGATTCCAATCGCTGGTCCTGTCGGCATGACGCTTTTCAGCGACCTGGGAACCGATGGCATCTTGAACAAGAATGCGCTAAAACTGGATCCGACGGGTGTGGCGAACATCAACCAGCAATTTCCGTTAGTCAACCAGAACCAGCAATTGCAAATCGCGCCGAACACGAACTTCAAGCTGCGCAACTCGACGGGCATCGAGTTCAACGTCAACTTGCCGATCGTCCAGGCGCCATTTCGAATTTATTGGGCATACAATCCGCTGCGCATACACGAGACGATCATTGCGCCGTTTGACAAGATCAATCTGACGAATCTGGCGGGAACCTGCCAGGCACTGGGCCTGACGGATCCTCTGCATCCGAACCAATGCGATCCGTCGATTTTGTACCAGATCCAGCCGGTGCTGCAGGATCCTGGCCGCTTGCATTACTTTGAGCCGAGAAGCACGTTCCGGTTCACGGTCAGCCGAACGTTCTAACGCGGGCAACGCAAAGAAGAATTTGGGGCATCCGTCAGGGAAAAGAGTTTTGAGAGGTGAGGCGCGGGTGATTTCCTGCGCAGATTTGATGAGGGAGACGTCATTCATGAAGTTCCGCACAATAAATACAATCGCAATGTTCATGCTTGCGGGGGCCATGCTATGGGAGAGCGGATGCAGTTCCAGTCCGAACCAGATCGTGGTTACGGTGTCGCCGACCACGGCAACGGTGATTGCGGACACGGTGCAGACGTTTTCGGCTACGGTGACCGGGTCGACGACTACGACTTCGACATTTACGTGCACCTATGTGTACACCCCGGCACCCACGACCCAGACTCCAAACCCTTCACCAACCCAGCCGCAGGCGTGCACGAGCGGCCAAACGGTGAATGGTGGCAGCATCGGGACCTGGACGTCCACACCGACGGCGGCGACCAACGTCCTGACGTACACCTCGCCCCCATTGACGAAATTTCCGAACCCGATCCCGACGATCACTTTCACGGCTGCGGCTACCGCGGCCACTAATAAGAAAGGGACAGCGGTGGTTACACTGGATACGGGGATTCGCGCCTCAGTGACGCCGGCGACGGCGACCGTGCCGGTGGGATTGTCTCCTGCGCAGCAGGTGCAATTCACGGCATCGTTTCTGAATGTTCCGCCAGTCAACCCGTCCCCGACGTGGGCGGTGATGCAACCGGTTACGGGCGACACAACCGATTTCCCCAATGGACTGGCGCCCGGAGGGGCATCTTGCAGCCCGAGTTGCGGAACGATTTCAGCGCAGGGCGTGTTCACAGCGCCGACCACAATGCCAACCAACACGTCCCCAAAGCCAACGAGCGGAGCGACCGCAGCGGCAGCGGCGGCGCCGATTGTCTATGTGGTGGTGAACTCACCGTCAGATACCGCACATTTCGCTGTGGCCACGATTACTCTTGTGAACGCCACAACGAATCCGCTCACCTTTACTGGGATTCAGCCAACCACGATTGCGGCGGGGGGCGTCGTGCAGGACATTTTCCTGAACGCGCACAATCTTCTGAATACCACGCCGATTTCCTTTACGCCGCCGGGGCCCAATCAAACGCCACAAACCATTGATCCGAGCGAAGTGTTTACGATTCCCATCTCAGCGGCGTACTGCACCCCGAGCGCAACCGGTGTGACACCCGTGGTGACCTGCGATGCTTCGATCATGACGCGCATCCGGCTGAATGCCGCGCAGTTGGCGAATGCAGGAACGGGGCTGATCACGGTCAGCAACATTCCCGATCCGAACAATCCCGGTAATACCAAGGCGATTTCCTTCCCGATCAATCTCGTGTATGAGAGCCCGGCAATGGTTGCAGCCGTGCCAGATAGCTACCCGCAGGGAACGTCTGCGCAATTTTCGACCGATGGCGGGTACTACGGAGGCGGCAACAGCCCGATCGTAAACCTGCTCTTCAATGGAAATCTCAATCTCGCCACCGCGTTTAACGCGCGGCAATTCACGGGACCACTGCAAGGCAGCCAGATTCCAAGCCCCGGCTTGTATCCGGTTTCAATTGTGAGCAACGCACCACAAAGCGGGTTGCCGCCGTTCAATCCTCCACAGTTTCCTGTGGTGACCACGAACGTGGCAGTGCAGCCGGTGTTTGCCAGTTTCGCCGCGACGTATAATCCGGTGACACCACCCCCCACGCCCGCCCCGCCACCCCCGCCGCCTCTGCCCTACATTAGTTTGCTGGGAGGGGCAAATGCGACGCCGAGCAGTATCGCCCTCAACTCCGCGAAGGGATATGCGGTAATCACGGAGCAAGGGGCGAACGCCATTGAGGTGGTGAATCTGGTGGCGAATCCCAATCTAGCGGGACGCTTCATGCCGCAACTTTCCGGAACCCAGATTGCGGTGGGCAATCAGCCGACGAGTGTGGCGATCGACAACCAGATTGATCTGAGCGGGGCAGGGTACCCGGGCCAGGACCTGGGCGTGGTAGTGAACAGCGGCGACAGCACCTTAACGCTGGTGGCGTTGCCTTCGGGCAGTATCATCGGCTCACCGATCGTCTTGTCCGGATTGATCCAGGAACCCACTGGGACCATCCAGCCGACACCGTATGCGGTGGGGGTGGACACGGTGACGCATTATGCCGTGGTGGCATTCAGCAACGCAGTCATTGGATTCATCGTGGATGTAAATCCGAATCCAGCGCCGGCGCCACCGGCGCCGCAGCCACCCGCGTGCTTCCTTTCGACGCAGAAGGTTCCTTGTGCGATTGCATCTGTGTCCTTGAATACAGGAGCAACGCCGCAAGTGGTGATGCAGCCGAATACGCCGCTGGCGTATGTGACACCCGGGGGGACGGGAGTCACTTCGGTGGTGAACCTACTTTTGACGAACAACAGCGTGGCCATCGCAGCATCGCCGAACGGAGCGGTGTGCACCAACGGGATCGTGACGATCACAACGCCGACTCCGAATAACTTGAACCAGTCTTCACCGGGGTCCGTGCTGATCCAGGGAGTGACGCCGGCAGACCTGAATGGAACGTATAACGTGACGAGCGCTTCAACGTACACTTTCACCTATACGCACACCGGGACGCAATGTGGGACGGCGTCGCAACCCACGACGTCGGAAACCGGAGGCGGTGGCACAGTCACGTTTGGCAATCCGTACTACACTTTCAGCACAACCTCAACGGCAGTCGGCGGATCGATCAATCCCGTCACACGGGCGTTTGCGTTTGCTGATCCCAACGCCTCAACTGCGGCGCCACAAGTCGGTTTCATCAGTTCGCTGGACCAGACCGTCACTTCTCTCTACCTGACGGTGGGAAGTTGCAACGGTTGCACTCCATCCCCTGCGGGAGCGCCGGAGGTTGGGGTGAGATACGTGGCGTGGGATCCGTACACCAATGTGCTGGTTGCTTACAATCCTGGGAATATCTACAACAATATCTCGCTGATCAATCCGGGTGGACCGACGGCAAACGGTACTACCAGCCCTTACCGAATTGTTGCGGCAATTCCGACGGGCCAAACAGGAACCGGAACCTACACACCGGCCGGTCAAGGCGCTACAGCGGTGACGGTGTATGGGCCGATGACGTACGACCCGAAAACGAATCTGGTGCTGGTCGCCAACGCCGGAAGCAATACTCTAACGTACCTGGATCTGGACCCACAGTCCACCTTCAAGAAAGTCAGCATCCAGGACGTCCAGTTCCAATTGATCCCGGCCACGAGTAACCCCAATAGCGGAGGAGTGCCAAGTGCCCAGCCGCCGTTGGCATCCGCACCAAACGCGCCGAGTCCGCTCCCGAAGGCGGTATGCGATCCGACGAACCCAACCAACCCCTACACAACGTGCTTTCCGCACGGCGTGACCATTGGCCTGCCCGCCTATTTGCGCATCCTGGGCCAAGGGTTCCTGAGTGGAGGCGCGCCGACCGTGCGCCTCGATGGCGATCCGACCGGAGTGACGATCACGAATGCAACGGATGGGGAAGTGGACGTCACCATCGCGGCATCACGCCTGACGACACCACACGATTTCGCACTCGATGTCGTGAGCGGGGGCGTGGGTTCGAACACAAACGACCTCTATGCCGTGGGCGTGATTGATCTGAGCACGTTGTGCACCGCGGGGTCACAGCCGGAAGGCGTGGCGTACGATGATATTCAGAACGTTGCGGTAGTGACGAACTATGCGTGCAACAGCATTTCCTTTATCAATATGGACGCCAGGAACGTACACAACTACGGGATGCCCTACGGAAGCTTGCTCGCTACCGTCAACGTGGGCATGAATCCCATCGGGGTGGACGTGATTCCACGACTGGGTTACGCGGTTACCGCGAATAACGGGGATAGCTCGGCCTCCATCGTTCAGTACGGTGGCAGCCCATTCGCCGCGAAGGAATTGTCGTTTACCTCCGCGAGCTGCACGACGTCCTCTGGATCGGCCACCACCACCAACATTTGCGTGGGGGTCGCACCGACAGGCGTGAAGATCGATCAGGATCGCGCGCTTGCGTTGATTGCGAATAGTGGCGGCAACAGCCTTTCCTCCATCGATTTGACGCCCCTGCTGCCTGGGGCAGCAACGTCCGGAACTACTCCACCCATGCAACTGATTCCGACGAGCGGGCCGCCAACCGCCATTGCCGTCGATCCGAACCGAGCGATAGCGGTGGTGACAAATATACAAAACACCGGCACCTCAAGCGTCACCGGCGGGTTGGACGTGGTCAGCCTGTCTTCCGTACCACCGGCGAAGAGCTCGACGGCATCGATCAATACCCTGACGGCGAATCCGACAGGAATCGTGTACGACCCCGCGATATCTCCGGCGCTGTTCTACGCGGTATCGACGCAAGAGAATGCTATTTACTCGTTCAACCCGGACACCAGCGCGACAACGCAAATCCGCGTAGGCGTTAATCCCTATTCCTTAGGGTACAACTATCAGACGGGAACGCTGCTGAGCGTCAACTCGACGTCCAACACCTCCTCCGTGGTCGACGCAGTGAACGCGGCGACATCAGTGTTCTCAACGCGGGAAACGCTGGGGATCAGCAGCCAGTCGCAGTTCGCGGTGGTTATTGACAATCTCACGAACACGGCTGTCCTTGCGGATCAAAACAATAACCGTGTTTTGCTCCTCCCTCTGCCAAAATAAGAAGTTTGCAGGATAGGGAAGGAGCTCATCGGATTGCGGGGCAATCGGGGAGTCGGCTATACTAAGATGCTTGTGATTCGGCGACAAGGCGGGTCTGTGAGGCAGCGCCGGACGGACGTTTGGGCATCCGGAGGGAATGGTCGAACACCCGGTTGTCCACAGCTCAACATAGATCACCAGAAAAGTTTAACCGGAGCGCACGTAAAAGAATTCGGGGTGGTCCTTTCCTTCGCCGAATATGGAGTGGGAAGGCGTGCCCGGAGATCAACAAGGAGAAAACTGTGAATTCGAGAAATGTGATTCGTGTGGCTGTTCTCGGCATGGCTTGCCTGCTCGGGACTACAGCCCTTCAGGCCCAGGCCGCAGCGGGTTCCGCGTCGGCCGGTAAGATCGGTGTAATTAATGTGCGGCAGGCGATTGTGAGCACGGCAGAAGGGAAGCAAGCTTCCGCGGAATTGCAGTCGCAGTTTGCGGCGCGCCAGAACGAACTGGAATCCCTGAACAAACAGATTAATGATCTTCGCAACCGCCTGAACGCTGGATCGACCACATTGAGCGATGAAGAGAAGGTGCGGTTGACGCAGCAGGGGCAGCGCCTGACGCAGCAGCTGGACCGCAAGAACAACGAGTTGCAGGAAGACGTGAACGCGGCTCAGGCGGACGTCGTGGACCGCATTGGCCGGAAGATGATGGACGTGCTGGACCGCTACTCGCGCGAGAACGGATATATTGCGGTGCTCGATTCCTCTTCGCAAAATTCACCAATTCTCTTCGCGTCCACAAATATCGATCTTACCCAGGACATCATTAAGCTGTACGATCAGGCTTACCCGATCAAGGGTGCGTCGGCCCCCGCAGCCGCGAAGCCGGCGCCAACGAGACCAGCACCAGCGACGCCTCCCGCGACCAAGCCGTAAGGTTCGCCCGGAAAGTCCCCTAAACAGAAAGGGCTCGGATACGCGCTGAGGCCTCTCTTTTTCACGGTAGTGCCGGGCCGTGGCGCGCTTCGGTGGGCCTCGCCAAGCCCTCACTGTGTTGCTTTTGCGGGGTTACTGGAATATACTACTTTTTCGCTCTGTTACGGGTCGCACCATGAAGTGGGCGCAAGCCCACTTTTTTGTTGCCGCCGGTTGGACTGAGCTTCATACCGGCTTAGGCCGGGGAGTCTTTGCGTGAATCTGGAAAAGATCCGCGAAGCCGCCGAGCGTGTGGCACGTTCGGAGGGCTTGGAAATCGTGGACGTCGAGTGGAAGATCGGCAAGCAGCGGTTCCTGCGGGTGTACATCGACCGGGTCCCGCCGGTAGGGTCCACGGAAGCGACTGAAGGGGAAGAGGTTGCGAGCCCTTACCCGAAGATCAGCCACGCGGATTGCGAACGGGTGAGCCAGCAGTTAAGCGTGATCCTGGATGTGGAGGAATTGGTGCCGGGCCCGGGTTACGTCCTGGAAATCAGTTCCCCGGGCATGGACCGGGCGCTAAAGACGGCAGCGGATTTTCAGAGATTCGCCGGCCGGCTGGCAAAGATTTCCACCTCGGAGCCCATCGGCGAGGCCAAGTTTTTCGAAGGACGCTTGAAGGGCTTTGCGGAAGGGAAAGTCCACATGGAGTTGAAAGGAAAAGAAGCGCGGGTCGTGGAGATCCCGCTGGAGACGATCCGCAAAGCAAACTTGGCGATCGAATTTTAGGACTGGAAAATGGCGAATCTGCTTTACCAACAAATCGAAATGTTGAGCCGGGAGAAGCACATCGAACCGGAAGTGGTGATTTCCGCCATCGAAGACGCCATGGTTGTGGCCGCGCGAAAGTTTTACAAGACGGATGAAGACCTGCGCGGAAAGTTCAACGCGGAATCCGGACAGGTGGATGTGTTTTCGGTGCTGACCGTGGTGGAAGAAGTTACCGACCCGAAGCGGGAAATCAGCTTGGCCGACGCTAAAAAGAAAAATCCCGACGCGGAATTGGGCAACGAAATTCGCACCGCGAAACCCACGGACGTACTCGGCCGTATTGCCGCGCAAACCGCGAAGCAGGTGATCCTGCAAAAGGTGCGCGAGGCGGAACGAGACACGATTTATAACGAATACCACACTCGCGCCGGCGAACTGGTGACAGCGATCGTGAAGCGCGCGGAGGGCCCAGACTTGATCGTGGACATGGGCAGGACGGAAGCGCGGCTGCCGAAGCGCGAGCAATCGAAGCTGGAAACCTACAATATTGGTGAGCGTTTGCGCGTGGTGATCAAGGCGGTGGACCGCGCGGCGAAGGGACCGCAGGTGATCGTGTCGCGCGCCGATGCGTCGCTGGTTCAACGTCTGTTTGAAATGGAAGTGCCGGAAATCTACGACGGCACGGTGCAAATTCGTGCGGCCGCGCGCGAAGCGGGCGAGCGGACCAAGGTAGCTGTCGCCAGCCGCGACAAGGACGTCGATCCAGTGGGCGCCTGTGTGGGCATGAAGGGCATGCGCGTGCAATCCATCATCCGTGAATTGCGCGGCGAGAAAATCGACATTATCCCTTACAACGAAGAGACCGTGGCGTTCGCGCAAAAGGCGCTCAGCCCCGCCAAAGTCACGCGCGTACAGATCACCGACCCGGAGAACAAGAAACTGGAAGTGATCGTGGAAGACTCGCAGCTCTCCCTGGCGATTGGCAAGAAGGGGCAGAACGTGCGCCTGGCCAGCAAGCTTATCGGCTGGGACATCGATATCAAGAGCGAAGAAGAAAAGCGGCGTGAAATCGAAGAGCAGATGACCGCTCTCACGGCACCGACTACGCCTCTGACGGTTTTGGCGGGAGTTGGACCCAAGACCATCGAGAAGATCGAAGCGGCGGGAATCACTTCGCTGGAAAAACTGGCCAGCATGACTCCGGAACAATTGATGGAGATTCCGGGCATCGGCGAAAAGATGGTCGACAAAATTTATCAGGCGGTGAACCGCTTCTACGAGGGTGGAGAAACGCCTGCCACGCCGGTGGAAGGTTCAACGGAAGCAGCAGCCCAGGAAGAAGCTGCTGCCGAGCCAGCTGCGGAAGAGGCACAGCCTGCTACGGCCGCGGAAACTGCGCCGGACAGCGCGACGGAAGCACCAGTGCCGGCTCCGGAAACTGCGACGGACAGCACCACGGCAGCAGCAGGCGAGGAATCAACCGCGGAGACTCACTCAGCGGCGGCTGAACCAACGGAGAAGGTACCTTCCGAGGATCAGCAGGAAGAGAAAAGTTCTTAACTAAGCATGAGTGACTCATCCCAAGTCCGAATTAACGAATTGGCCCGGGAACTCGAGGTCAAGGCGAAAGCGATCATTGATCTTCTGCCGGGTTTTGGCGTAACCGAAAAAAAGACACACTCGAGTTCAATTCCTGTCGATGTCGCCGAGAAGGTCCGCCACCAGCTGAAGGGTGCTGGCGAAACAGAGGTGGCCAGCGAAGCCGCCGTGAGCGAGCCCGCAAGGCCTGCGGTGAAGCATCCGCCAGCTCCGACCGCGGTTCCAGCCGTACCTGTTGCCGCTAAACCAACTGCTCCGGCTGCACCCCATGCGCCCGCTCCGCATGCCGCAACCGGGGTGGCGCCTGCGCCGCCGAAACCGGTGGTACCGAGCGTGCCTCCCGCTGCACCCACGCCGGTTACAAAGCCTGCACCGCCTGCGCCAGCCGTTGTAAAACCAGCACCCGCCGCTGCCCCAAAACCGACTCCTGTTGCAACACCACGTCCCGTGCCAACTCCGGGGCAGCCGATTGCGACGCGTCCTCCGCAGGGAGCTCCGGCAAGAGTTCGCCCGCCACAGCCCGGTTCGCAACCTGCCGCCGCGCGACCAACCGCCGGAGCCGCAACTCCTTCTCCGCGACCCCAGGTTCCTGCGCGTCCGCCCATGCCGACGGGAGGCAATCGCGGCCCAATTCCCGGTACCGCGCCTGGCAGCGATCGCAGCGAGCGCCCCAGTGGTCCGCGCCCCGGACAGCCCATGCGTCCCCAATCTGGGGGCCAAGGAGGCCGGCCGTATACTCCACGTCCGAGCGGAGGACCGGGTGGTCCCGGTGGACCTGCCGGGCAAGGCCGACCGTGGACACAAAGGCCTGGAGCAGTGCCGAGTGGATCGCGCCCGGGCCCCCGCACTCCTGGACGTCCGGCGATGTTGCCGCCATTTCCAGACAAGATGCCGCCTAAAGCGGAGCCTGGGAAGCCGCTGTACACGCGCAAACCGCCACAGCGCCAACGGCCCATGGTCGATAAGCGCGAGATGGAAGGCGAGCGAAAGCTGCATCCCACGCGCCAGCGTCCCGGTGCAGGGGGACGAGGTGCGGCTGCGGTTGCGATTGCACCGCCGGAGCCGCGTCCGCCGCGCGAAGTAACGCTGACAGAAGGAATCACGATCCGAGAGCTGGCCGAAAAGCTGGATATTCGCGCGAAGGATTTGCTGAAGACGTTGTTGGATCGTGGCGTGTTCGCCAGCATCAACCAGGCCCTGGATGTGCAAACGGCGACGGATCTGGCGCAGTCGTTTAATGGCGTCGTGAGCGTTGTTTCTTTCGAAGAAGAAATGGTTCTTGAGGTCGCGAAGGAAGAGACCAGGGAGAACTTGAAGCCGCGGCCGCCGGTGGTTACCGTGATGGGCCACGTCGACCACGGCAAGACAAGTTTGCTGGACGGCATACGAGCCGCCGATGTGGCGGGCGGGGAGGCCGGCGGCATTACGCAGCATATTGGTGCGTACAAGGTGCAAGTCGGCGACCGGAGTGTCGTTTTTGTGGACACACCAGGGCACGAAGCGTTCACGCGCATGCGTGCGCGCGGCGCCAAGGTGACGGATATTGTGGTGCTGGTAGTCGCGGCGGATGACGGTGTGATGCCCCAGACGCGCGAAGCCATTGATCACGCCAAGGCAGCGAGCGTGCCGATCATCGTGGCGATAAACAAGATCGACAAGCCGGAAGCGCAGCCGGAGCGCGTAAAACGCCAGCTATCGGATTTGGGGTTGATGCCGGCGGAATGGGGCGGCGACACCGAATTCGTGGAAGTGTCCGCGAAGCAAAAGAAGAACCTCGATAAGCTGTTGGAAATCATTTTGTTGGTGGCCGATCTGCGTGAGCTTAAGGCCAATCCGGATGCGCCGGCGAGCGGCACGGTGTTGGAATCGCGCGTCGACAAAGGCCGCGGGCCGGTGGCCACGATTCTGGTGCAGAACGGCACGCTCAACACTAGCGACTTCTTTATCGCAGGATCGGTTTTTGGCAAGGTACGCGCCATGTTCGACGATCGCGGACGGCCGATGAAGGACGCACCGCCTTCCACGCCGGTCGAAGTGCTCGGCTTGCAAGGTGTCCCTGAGGCCGGCGACCACTTCCAGGTGACCGACGAGGCCAAGGCCCGGCACGTTGTGGAATACCGGCAATCCAAGCAGCGCGACGCCGCTCTTCGAGCGAGCGCCGGCGGCCGCATCACTCTGGACCAGTTGCACGAACAACTGAAGGCTGGAGAAGTCAAAGAGCTGCCCATTGTCATCAAGGCCGACGTGCAAGGCTCCGCGGAAGTTTTGGGTGAAATGTTGCCGAAGCTCTCGACCGACCAGGTGAAGCTAAAAATTATCAGCGCCGGTGTTGGAGCCGTCACGGAGAACGACGTGCTCCTCGCCAGTGCGTCCGGAGCGATCATTATCGCCTTTGGCGTGCGACCGGACCGCAAGGCCGCGGACCTTGCGCAACAGGAAAAGGTTGATATCCGGACGCACAACATCATTTACGAAGTCTCCGACGAAATTAAGAAGGCCATGGAAGGGCTGCTGGAGCCGGTGGTCCAGGAGACGTATCTCGGCCGGGCTGAGGTGCGGGACACCTTCCGCATCAAGGGTTCCGGCACGGTGGCAGGCTGCTACGTGCTGGATGGCATCATGAAGCGCGACGCGCAAGTGCGCGTGGTGCGCGATGGCGCTGTGATTTACAGCTCGAAGCTAAGTTCACTGAAGCGTTTCAAGGACGACGCCAGTGAAGTTCGCGCCGGTTACGAGTGCGGTCTCGGCATCGCGAATTTCAATGACGTCAAGGTTGGCGATATTCTGGAATGCTTCCAAGTGGTCAAACTTTCCGCTGCGGAAGCCGCCGCACAAGGGTCTGTCCCCGCCCGAAAATAGATTGCCCGTAGTAAAGTCAGGCTTCCGGGCCTGAGGGTGTATGGCTATGCCAGTCGGATTGCTCACGCTTGAATTGCATGTCGCCGACGCCCAATCCTTAAAAGATAAGCGGCAGGTGCTGCGCAGCTTGAAGGAGAGGTTGCGGGCGCACTTCAACGTGGCCGTGGCGGAATTGGATTTCGAGGATACGTGGCAGCGGTCGGTGGTCGGCGTGGTCACGGTCTCGAACGAAGAGCAACACGTGGAAGAGGCGCTGCAGAAAGTGTTGGCCGAAGCGGACCGAATCCTGGGGCCGCTGTTGATTTCGCACACTGTGGATTTACTGTGATGCCTGCGGCTGATCTCTGAAATCCGCCGGCCAGGTAACCCGGCACGGCATTCGTGAATCGTAGTTTAATTGAATTAGGATCGTCATCGCCATGAGCCCTGATCATCATCGACATGAACGAGTCGGCGAGGAAATCGCTCACGAGATCAACGCCATGCTCGCCGGAGAGCTAAAGGACCCGCGGCTGGAAGGCAACGTCAGCGTCAGCCAAGTGCGCGTGCAGCCGGATATGAAGCACGCGAGGGTCTTCGTCAGCGTTAGGACCGAGAATACCAAGGAGCAGGGCGACGCAATCAAGGCCCTGGAGCATGCTTCCGGCTACATCCGCCACGAGCTGATCGAACGGCTGCAGTTACGGCGGTTGCCTGAGCTGCACTTTACGCTGGATCTTTCTCAGGAGCATGTGGAGCGCATCGAACAGCTCCTGAAGCAGATGAAGGCCGAGAAGCCGTCCACGCCGGAACGGAATTCGTGAAGCAAAAGGTGAGCGTCCCACCCGTCGATCGGTTGAGGCCCTTGGGCCCCAGGCTCAAGCATGACGAAAGTCACCGGGCTGCGGGCAGAGAGAGTGCTGGCTTGCAGCGCCAACCGTAGACGGATAACGGACAGCTTCGCGATGGCCCGCCAACCCCAACCCGCACCCTTTGATGGTGCCCTGGTGATCAATAAGCCAAAGGGCAAGACTTCACACGATATCGTCGATGCCGTGCGTCACATGGCCGGATTCCGTCAGATCGGGCATCTCGGCACGCTGGACCCGCTGGCAACAGGCGTCCTTGTGCTGCTTCTTGGCAAGGCGACGCGGCTGGTGCGTTTCTACGCGGGCCGGCGCAAACGGTACACCGCGGCATTTCGATTCGGTTACGCCACCAATACCTACGATTCAGAAGGCGTTGCGCAGGGACCGGATGTAGCTCCCATCCTGGATCGCGAAATCATCGAGCGATTGGCGGCGGAATCGCTTGGCCGCTTCGAACAGATGCCTCCGATCTTTTCCGCCAAGAAGGTACACGGCCGGCCTGCCTACGAACTGGCGCGCAAGAACCAGGCAGTCGAATTGAAGCCGGCAAGCGTGGAACTGTTTGAATATCGCCTTACGGAAATGGAAGGCCCAGTCGCGCATTTCTCGATCGAATGTTCCTCTGGCACGTATATCCGTTCCCTGGTTCACGACATGGGACAAAAACTTGGGTGCGGCGCTCACCTAGCGGAAATCTCGCGCACAGCTGTGGGGGAATTTTCTTTGGAACAGGCGATTGAACTCGACGAGCTGGCGCAAGCCGCGCGCGAGGGAAAATTCAAAAGCTGCCTGATTCCTCTGGAAAATCTTTTGCAGGATTTTCCGCGCACCAACGTTCTGCCCGTGCTGGAAAAAAA
>Ga0187801_10000251_pt1 | contig 13472 bp, 13 predicted proteins | sample NC_wetland_sal_i_10_FD_132465 | JGI IMG/M metagenome (GOLD analysis project Ga0187801, IMG submission 132465) | Wetland sediment microbial communities from Neuse River Estuary, North Carolina, USA - Control_1 | ecosystem: Environmental > Aquatic > Freshwater > Wetlands > Sediment | place: USA...
AGGCAGCCCGCATGAGGCGCGAAACGTGTAGTGAGCGAAACGCGGATGAATCTCCGCCAGCCGCGCGAGCGCTTCCCAGGCGGGCGCTTCGCTCACCTTCACGTAAGCGTCATCCGGCTTCAACGTCTTGCGATGCGCGGAATTCGTCACGCTGACCGCCAGCCGCGCACAAAGCAACGGAAACAGCGCAGTCAACTCTGCTTCAGTCAGGGGAAAGGCGCGATGAAAACCAGCCACCACTGCCGCAGCTGCTCCCAGCACGTCCTTCTTTCCCAGAATGGCGTACGCTGCTGCAATGGCCGGCTCCGACACGGTCACCCCGTAATGCATGTCCCCAAAATCGATGACGCTCGCGATGTTCTTAGGTCCGCCCGGACCCGTTTCGCCAACCAGAACGTTGTAGTCGTTCGCGTCGCCGTAGATCACGCTGCGACGCAGTTTCGGCAACCGCGGAACAACTTCGGTTTCATAGAGCGCCAGAAATTTTTCCACCAGCGCTCGTCGCTTCGAATCGGCAATCTCTGCAATGTGATTTCGAATCCATCCGGCCCGCGAAGAATCCCACTTCAATTCCCGCTGCGCCGCGGGATGCGCGAAGGACTGCAGGGCCAAGTCCATTTCCCCAAGAAAGCGCCCCAAATCCTCCAACAACTCGGGCGAGTGCGGCCGAACCGCTGCAAGCACCTTTCCCTTTACATAACTCAGCATCCATACCAGCCGCTCGGAGCCTTCTCCCGGTGCCGTCGCTTGGAAAGACTGACCGTTTCGATTCGCAATGACGCGGGGCACCGTCAATCGCGGCGCGTGCTTCGCCAGATGCGTCAACGCGTCGCATTGCAATTCCAGGAAGGATCGCTCGCGGGCGGGGTGCATCACTTTCAGCACGAATTCGCGCCCATCCGCGCAGGTGAGATGAAAATTGTGGTCGTATTCGCCGGGGAGGGATCGTGCTGTGGCCTCGATGCCATACAGCTCGCGTGCCAGGTTTGCCGCTTCCAGTTCGGTGATTTTGTGCGCGACGCGTGTCTCCAGAAGCATGCTTCAAATCTTATCCGCAAGCCCCGGAGCTCGTCTATGTTTGTGGAAGGGGCGTCCGCTGTCGGCGCGGACCGCAGACCACACCCGTGCGAGAGAGCGGCCTTAGAGAGTTTCCCTCAGTTGTTCGACGGAAACCGGCCCGTTCACCGTCGAAAGATGAATGATCGCGGGGGTTGAACCGTACTCGATTCTGCGGTGCTCGTCGTCCCACGTCCTGCGCGCGTTGTCGCAAACGGCCGCCTCGCAGCTCACGGGGGCATGGTTCGTCGACTCCACAACGAAGCCCGACTTATATCCGGCCGGCACCAGGAGCGTCAGCGGCCCATTCTGCGCATCCGCCGAAAGCCCAGCTCCGTTCCACGCTGCCCCGTTCAACGCCACGGAAATCGGCCCGTTTTGTGTGTGCACGCGGAGGTTCCCGCTGTTCCCTTCGAGGCTGATGGGGCCATTCATCGCAGTAACTTCGGCGTCTCCGGAAAAGTTCTTCAGGCTGATTGGGCCGTTGTGCGCGTGGGCCTTGAGCTTTCCGTCGACATCATAAAACGAGAGTGGACCGTTCATGGTCTCGGCCTCGATCGAGGCGCTTTTCGGCGCGCGAATCAACAGGTAGGCGGTCCATCCTTCCGTATCCGCAGGCCCTTCGGTCGAAACCTCACCGTTCCGTATGTTCATGTGAATCTGCGAAAGAGTGCGTTGGGCCTCATCCGCTGAGCCTGCCGCAGCTTTGCAAATGGTCACCGAATAGGTGTCCTTATCCCAGCCCGCGACTTGTGCGCCGCCGTTGCGGTGCGGCTGGATCTTCAAGGCAGGCGCTTCCGCCTTGGTCAGCGTGCGTTCCTCGGAAGTCACGACCGCGTCGCGTTCGTCAAAACGGATCCGGAGATCCGAACAGCTCGCGACCGGCTCCTTGCCGCCGCCAGATGTGGTTACCGAATGGCGATGCCAGTTGGCCCGCGCGCCTGTAAATCCAAAGGCGAACACCGCCGAAGCTAGGATCACAAGTATCACCGTGCGTTTGGACATGGGCCCCTCCTGCCGCTATAGACGACAGGACTGCCGTTTGGTCATGTGCCGGAAAAAATTTGATCTGTTCATAATTCAGAGCCCGAAACACGTTCCGACTGCGACCCATAAGCTGTTTGTCAACCATACGTCGGAAAGCAAAGATCTGGTCTTCCTGTAATCTACTCATAATACACCACTTAGAGAAACGCTCGCCGGGCCGGTCGCGTACAGACTTCGGCGCCGCCTTGCCGAAACTTGTTCGCTTTCAAACGCAGAGAGGCGGCACTAGAATGCTCTAAGGACGCCCAAAGGCCTGTTTGCGTTCGAGGGCTCAGCCAATGCCGCGCGTTGATAAAAGATCTCATTGAACGATCAAGGCGAAGGCCGCATGCAGAATGCTTTCCAAACATGCGACGGTACCTCGGTCAGGGCTGCTCCTGAGTAGGATTGGTGGATTTCTACAGCGCAACGCAATATCTGTTGTTTCTCGGCATCGTCACCGCCCTGGTAAAACCTTTGGGCGGATACATGGAACGCGTATTCTCCAGGAAATCTACGGTACTTGATCGTTTCTGTCTTCCTGTTGAGCGGCTGATCTACCGAATGACTGGGGTTGATCCCGTTGCGGAGATGACCGGGAAGGAATACGCGACGTGTTTCGCGCTGTTTGGTTTTGCAGGGACGCTCCTCCTCTACGCCATTCTCCGAATGCAGCAGTTTCTTCCCTGGTTTTTTCCTCAATACCATACAGCCCCATTGTCTCCGGACCTGGCTCTGAACACGGCGATCAGCTTCTCCACGACGACGACTTGGCAAGCTTACGCCGGCGAGACCACCATGAGCTACTTCAGCCAGATGGTGGGGCTCTGCGCGCAAAATTTCCTGGCCGGCGCCGCAGGGTTGGCCGTGGGTGTTGCGTTCATTCGCGGACTGGCCCGGCAACTCTCCGGAACGCTTGGTAACTTCTGGGCTGACTTGACGCGCGCCCTGCTCTGGATCCTGTTGCCGGGAGCATTGATCGGAGCCTTGCTGCTCGTCTCGCTGGGCGTTCCGATGAACTTCCACCGCTATGCGGCCGCCACAACCGTCGAGGGCGCACAGCAAGTCATTCCGCAGGGACCTGTTGCGGCGCTGGAGATCATCAAGAATCTCGGCACGAACGGGGGCGGCTTCTTCAACGCGAATGGGGCTCATCCGTATGAAAACCCCACGCCGTTTGCAAATTTTTTCGAAATGCTGGCGATCGTTCTCCTGCCTGCGGCATTTACCAACACTTTTGGCAGGATGGTTGGCCAGCCTCGGCAGGGATGGCTTTTTTATTGGGTGATGGTGCTTCTCTTCGCCAGCGGGTTGTTCTTTGTACATCACTTTGAACGCCGCGGGGATCCCCGCGTTGTAAATGTGAGTGCGCGAACAAGCCGCATCTCATCCGCTGGAAATATGGAGGGCAAGGAAGTGCGCTTCGGTGTCGGCGGCTCCACGCTCACGGCTGTTGTGACTTCCAACGCCGCCACCGGATCCTACAATTCCACGCACGACAGCTATACTTCGCTCGGCGGCATGGTTTTGCTGGTTAACATGCTGCTCGGAGAGCTCGTTTTCGGCGGCCTGGGGAGCGGCCTTTACGGCATGGTCATGGCTGCGGCGATCGCGGTGTTTCTCGCGGGACTCATGGTCGGCCGCACGCCGGAATACCTGGGAAAAAAGATAGGATCCGCCGAAAACAAAATGATCATGCTGTTTGCTTTGGCCGCACCACTGGTCGTCCTCCCGCTCACGGCCATCGCCGTGAGTATCACTGCGGGACGGGCCGGCTTGACGACCAACGGAGGGCCGCATGGTTTTACGGAGATTCTTTTTGCCTATGCCTCCTGCTTTGCCAACAATGGGCAAACTTTTGCCGGGCTGAGCGTGAACACTCCCTTTTACAATCTCACCACGGCATTTGCGATGATGGCGGGCAGGTTTGGCTTGGCGATTCCTGCATTGGCATTGGCAGAGCTATTCGCGCGCCAGAGACGGACGCCTTCTTCGTCGGGAACTCTTCCCACCGATTCTCTTACGTTCGGGGTGTTACTCACGACATGTTTGATCATTCTGGTGGCTCTGAGCTATCTTCCCGCCTTGGCCATCGGTCCCGTACTCGAACGATTGCTGTTCGGAAGATAGAGCGTTTAAACTTCAAGTCACATGCTCGCGCCACGCCCTACCAAGCTCCGATCGCAACGCGACATTAACCTCTGGCGGATCCCGCTGCAGCTCTCGCTCGGCGCCGTCGCGTTGTTCGGGATCACCCTGGTTCCGGACATCCTCGACAAGTATGGCGTCATTCACATCCCGTCGTGGTTGACGATGGGCAGCATTGACGACGCACGAGCGATCCTGGCGGCGATGATGGGTGCGGTCGCGACCGTGCTCGCGCTGATTTTCTCGGTCGCGCTGCTCGTGCTGTCGATGGTCTCGACGCTGTTTGGCCCGCGGCTGCTGTACCGGTTTCTGCAGGACTGGGTAACCCAAGTCACGATCGGGCTATTCATGGGCACGTTCGTGTACATCTGCCTCGTCTTCCTGGTCACGCACCAGGATCCGCAATCGACGTTCATCCCGCAGATCTCGCTGATCACGAGCTGGGTGCTCGTCGTGCTCAGCTTCGCGTTCCTCGTGTACTACAGCCATCGGGTCGCGCGATCCATCCAGAACCCCGACATGATTGGTGCGATCGTCGACGATTTGTACGTCGCGGCCGGCGGCGCGCACGCGGCCGGCCCTGGTGAAGGCACGGGCGCCGTGCCCGATGACGCCGCCATTCTGCGGCAGGCCGAGACGGGCGCAATCGTGTCCTGCGCGAAGAGCGGATACCTGCAGAACGTCGATCACGGCGCACTGGTCGCGGCGGCGCGCGCTGCCGACGCGCTGATCGTGCTGAAGTTTCGCCCGGGCCAGTTCGTGCTGCGCGGCGAACCGCTCGCATCTGTCGTCCCAGCGAACAAGGCCGGCTCGCTCGAGGCTGCGATTGACCGCGGAATCCACATCGGCCGGCACCGCACGCTCACCCAAGATAGCGAGTTCGGCATCGCGCAGGTGGTTGAAATCGCGATTCGCGCGCTGTCGCCCGCGGTCAACGACACGTTCACCGGCGTAGCGTGCGTCGACTGGCTTGCCGAGGCGCTACTCACACTGGCTGAGCGGCCCCCGCTCGAAGGGAACTGGTACGACACCACGAGCCGGCTCCGGGTATGGATGCCGCCCGTACGGCTCGAGCGCCTCACCAAGCTCGCGTTCGATCAGATTCGTCAGGCCTCCACGACAACGCCCGCCGTGCTAATCCGCCAACTCGAGGCGATCTGCCGGTTGGCGCCGCGACTTCCCAGTGCTTGCCGTCAAACGTTGTCGGATCAAGCGGACGCGATCCTTGAAACCGCGAGCGCACTGGTTGCGCTTGATCGCCGCGATCTCGATGCGGCATGGCAGCGGGCACACACCGCGCTCGAAGCGCTGCCACGAACTTCGAGCGGCGATGTAACGACTGCCATTCGGTAACGCAGGCCGGCAAGATACGACCGCGCATTTCGTGCCGGACACGCGCAACCGCGCCGGTGCTCTGATCAATCGGTCGCGGAGGTTGCGTTTCGCTCATGACTCGCTCGCTTCCTTCTTCAGCCGCGGAGCCCCAAGCGATGCGAGCAACTGCTCGAGCCGGTCGTAGCTCATGCCGACGCCCTTGTCCATCGGGGTCTTGAGGACGCCGTCGCGTGCCTCGCGCGACTCGTAAAGCACTGTGAGCGTCAGCGTGGTCTTGCCGTTCTTTTCGATGAGAGCGTTCGTCACCACCGCCTCGCCGGGATACCACGGGTCGTCAAATCACTCGGTGGCGACCAAGCGCTCTGGCGGCACAACCTCCCGAAACACACCACGGCTCCCCATTTCGGCTCCATCTGGTCCGCGCCACAAGAAACGATAGGCGCCGCCAACCCTCAGATCCACCTCACAGACCGGCATCGTCCATCCCGGTGGCCCGAGCAGCCATTGCTTAACCAGTTCGGGCTTGGATAAAGCCTCGAAGACCAGGTGACGCGGGGCATCAAAGACTCGCGTCATGACGATCTCCCGATCGCTGGGGGTGGTGACTTTCAATGTGTTGGTGTTGTTCATCGGTGTTCTCTCCTATCGACTCTTCGCTGCGCGTTTTTTCTCTTTGGGCTTGTGCTCGGCGGCGTTCATTTTCTCGAGAAGAGCATCGAGCCGCTGGAAGTTGCCTTCCCAGATGCGCCGGTAGCGCTCCAGCCACACCTCCAACTCCTGGAGCGGAGCGGGGCGCAAGGCGTAGATGCGACGCTGCGCATCCACGCGAACGTCCACCAATCCGGCATGGCTGAGCACCCGGAGATGCTTTGAGACTTGCGGCTGGCGGAGACGCAAACGGCGGACCATGGCGCCGACGGGCTGCGGGCCGTCGCGCAAGAACTCGACGATGTGCAGGCGGTGAGGCTCAGCGAGGGCTTTGAGAGTGGCGAGCATGGCGGGTTCCAATATGCCTCCCCGCGAATATTCTTGTCAAGACATATGCGTACAGTGGAATACACAGAAGATTTTGAATTTTCGTTCCTTTCGCGCCCTTCGCCCGCGCCGGACATTTCTTTACAAAAGACCTTGGCCATCGAGAGAAATCACCTTTGCTATACTGGAGCTTCCGAAAGCAATCACGCACCGTGACCAAACTTCGCATCTCCATCGTTCAGTACTTGAACACCGCGCCGCTCGTCTGGGGCTTCACGAACGGCCCGCTCCAGGGAAAATACGACCTTTCCTTCACCGTCCCTTCCCAATGCGCCGAGGATTTGCGCACCGGCCGCGCGGACGTGGCCATCATCCCGGCGATTGAATATCAACGCATTCCCGGCCTGGCCGTCCTTCCGGACATCTCCATCGCCTCGAAGCAACAGGTCCGCAGTTTGCTCATCGTGACGAAGAAGCCGCTCGAACAGGTGAAGCGCTTCGCGCTGGACCGCAGTTCGCGCAGCACGCAGGCGTTGACGCGCATCCTGTGCGGAGAAAAGTGGAAGATCGCGCCGGAATTTTCAGAGACGGCACCCGACCTGGGCAAAATGCTGCATGGTGCGGACGCCGCCCTGGTCATCGGCGATCCCGCCCTGCGCATTTCGCTGGGCATCGAAAACAGCAGTTGGGCTGGCACCGCGGGTCAGACGATCTGCCAAGCAACCACGCTGGGAATCAAGAGCACCGAGCTACTGTACGTGTATGACGTGGTCGGCGAATGGCGGGGCATGACCGGGCTTCCGGCGGTGCTGGCCGTATGGGCGGCGCGGCGGGATGTGGCAACTCCAGAACTGACGACCGATTTCATCGCTTCGCGCGATTACGGGATGTTGCGCATCGCGGAGATTTGCTTCGATGCCGCGCGCGAACTCGAGTTGCCGGCGCGAAAGCTCGAGTCGTACCTGCAAGACAACATTGATTTCTCGTTGGATGAAGAGAATTGCCGCGGCCTGAAACTGTATTTCGAGCATGCGGCAAAGCTCGGGCTCATTCCAGAGGCGAAGCACCTGGAATGGGCCGCTGCAAAACGCGAAGCCGTGAATTTGTAGAGGCAGGACTTGCCCCGCCCGTCCGGCTTCGGGTTTTGAGCTTGCAGCCGTTAGAATTGCAAGAGACGTCTGAAAAGGAAAAGCGTGGGAATCAGCAAACAACAAGCGCTCGAAATGCTCGAATCCGACGACCTCGTGGGCATAGGTATGGAAGCGCATCAGCTGCGTCTGAAGAAGAACGACCCGCGCGTGGTCACCTATCAGATCGACCGCAACATCAACTACACGAATTTCTGCACGGAGTATTGCTCCTTCTGCGCCTTCTATCGCCCGCTCGGCGCGAAAGACGGCTACATCCTTCCGTTCGAAGAGATTTACGCAAAGATCGACGAAATGCTGACGCTCGGCGGAACGGGAATTTTGCTTCAAGGCGGCCTGCATCCGGACCTGCAAATCGGCTACTACGAAAATCTCCTGCGTTCCCTGAAAGCGCGTTATCCGCAAGTCCATTTGCACTGTTTTTCTGCACCCGAAATTCTGTGCATCGCCGAAGTCAGCGAAATCAGCATTCGCGAAACCATCCAGCGGCTGATGGACGCGGGGCTGCAATCCATTCCGGGCGGTGGCGCCGAAATTCTGGACGATGAGATTCGCGCGAAGATCGCGCGGCTGAAGTGCACCAGCGACGATTGGGAGGAAGTCCATCGCGTCGCCCATTCGCTTGGCCTGCGCACCACGGCGACGATGATGTTCGGCTGCGGGGAAGAGCTGCGTCACCGCGTGAATCACCTTGAGCGCCTGCGCCGCATTCAGGAAGACACCGGCGGGTTCACCGCATTTATTCCATGGATGTTCGCTGCGGAGAATACGGCGCTCGGTAAGAAAGTTCAGGAGACGACGGCTGTCGATTACCTGAAAACGCTGGCCGTCAGCCGGCTCTATCTCGACAATGTCGATCACATCCAATCGAGCTGGCTCACTCCGGGCATAAAGGTTTGCCAGATCGGGTTGCAGTTTGGCGCGGACGATGTGGGCAGCATCCTGATCGAAGAAAACGTGGTCTTCGCCGCGGGCGTCAAAAACCGCACGAATGAAGGAGAACTTCGCCGCATCATCTCCGATGCCGGATTCATTCCCGCCCAACGCGACACGCTCTATCGCTCGTACGCGTTGAAATAACTTGAGTCTTTTTCCAAACGATTGTGGAAGAGGGAAGGAAGTTTCAGCTCTTCGGGAGCGGGTAAATCGAAACTTCAACGACGGTGCCGTCGGCGAGATTGACGTCTTCGAGGGGATAGAGAACGCCGCTTTGGTAGCGGGCCCGCACCCTCGGCGGCCCCACCTTACCGGGCGAACTCGCTTTCGGCGTGGCGGGTGATTTGGGCGCGGCGCCAGCCGTTTCATCGAGCGCCTCATTGGCCAGAGCATCGGCTTCACGGTTCTGTTCGCGGTACACATGCTCGATGCGGAACGATTCGAATCCCTGAGACATTTTCTTGGCGCGTTCGAACAACGGTTGCAAATCTCCGCTCTTCACTTTGTATTGCCCGCGCATTTGTTTGACCAATAGCTCCGAATCGCTTTCGAGGCGCAGTGAGCGGATGCCTTTCGCTTGTGCGTAATCAAGCGCCGCGATAAGGCCGTAATACTCGGCGACGTTGTTGGTCATGCGCCCGATATATTTCTTCAGTTTGGCGACAATTTCGCCGCGCGGATCGCGAATCACCACGCCGTAAGAAGCCGGGCCGGGGTTTCCCCGCGAACCGCCATCAATGTTGATGCGATACGCGGCCGCCGGCGGCTTCGGCTCTGCCGCCGCATCGCCAAACAGCCCTTTGCCGCGAGTAGTTGGTGGGCGAGGCGGCATCAGGAGTTCGGGGAGGCCGCCGAGGAAGTCTTCGCGGAATCATTCGCGGGATGCGCGACGGGAATGGGTTCCAGCGTGTATAGAATGAGGCCGCAACTTTCGCAGCGGAACACTTCCTCATTCGTTTCGGTACGCAGCTCCTGAACGATGTGCGGGAGAACGCGCATTCCGCATCCGCGGCATTGCTCATCGCGGACCTGAGCCAGGGCCGTACCGTTGTGGCGTTTCGCAATGCGGGTGTAAAGGTCGCGCAATTCGTCCGGCACAGGAGCGATGATCTTTTCGCGTTCGGCAATCGCGGAGTCCAACTGCTTCTTTTTTTCCACCCCCTGCGCCTCGATTTGCTTCCGTTCGGACGCAGCGGCTTGCTCGGCTTCTTTCAGCCGGGATTCCGCGATCTTCACGCGGCGCTCGACTTCTTCGGCGGCCATCATCACCTCGAGCTGCTTGTCTTCGGCCTTCGAAACTTCGGCTTCGGCATTGGCGATTTCGTGTTGCAGAGCCTTATAGGCTTCGTTGGTTTTCACGGAGCCGCTCTGGTCGCGGTATTTGCGCGCGCGGTCTTTCCATTGCTGGACTTCGAATTCGAATTTCTTGCGCTCGGCGACGACCTGGGTTTGCGCTTGTTTCGCGGCGGCGACGGCGGCGCGCGCGCCGGTAAGCTTCAGGTCGGTCTCGCGGATGCGTTTCGGGAAGCTTTCCAGCTCGGCGCGCAAGGCAGCGATCTGCTGATCCACGCGCTGCAGTTCAATCAGGTGGGGAATTGCCGGATGCATGAGCCAGTAATTCTAACATAGCCGCGTGTCCGGCTTTGCCCCAACTGCATCGGCGGATAGAATGCCCGTGTTTGCGCGCAAGAGATTCGAGTTCGCGCGTTCTAAGGAGGAGCAGGCATGCCGCACGTGCAGATTACCTGGGTTGAAGGACGGTCCCCGGAGCAAAAACGAAAGATTGCGGAGCGGGTCACAGCCGTGCTGATCGAAGATGGCAAGGCCAAGCGCGAGAACATTCACGTGTCGTTTCACGACGTTCCGGCAACGAATTACGCGGAGGCTGGCGTTTTGGTGGCAGACCAAAAGCGCACGCCCTGAGCGGGCCGACCGGGCGGAGTACGATGTGACCAGATTGTTTTGGCCCGGGAACTCCGATCGTGTGGTGCGCCGGCGAATCGTTGCCGGCGAGAGGAGTGCCTCGCATGGCGGACGCACTAAACAAAAAACTTGAACGTTGGGTTTCCGCCGGGGTTGTGGACCCGGCCACGGCTGCGCGCATTCGCAAGTTCGAGGAATCGCAGGGCTCGAGCGAGCGCTTGCGCTGGCCGGTGTTGCTGGCGGTGGCGCTGGGCGGAGTGTTGCTTTGCGCCGGTGTGCTGCTGTTCGTCGCCGCGCATTGGGATGAACTTTCGCCCGCCTGGCGTTTCTCGCTGGTCCTGTTTCTCGTCGCGGTATTTCCTCTTGCCGGCGCTCTGACGGAAGAGCAGTTCCCAGCCCTGGCGACTACGTTTTACACCATCGGAACCGTTTGCGTGGGCGCGGGAATTTTTCTGACTGCACAAATTTTCAATTTGCAGGAGCACTGGCCCACAGGAATTCTCGTGTGGGCCATCGGCGCGCTTGCGGGGTGGGCCTTGCTTGGGGATTGGACGCAGGCGGCGCTACTGGCGCTGCTCGTGCCCGCATGGCTCGCGGGCGAGTGGGAGGTGCGCACGGAGGGATTTGCTGTAAGTACACGATTGCTCACCGAGGGGTTGTTGCTGCTCTCCATCACCTACCTGAGCGCACGAGTGGGCAGCGACGATTCTGCTCCGCGCCGGGCGCTGGCTTGGATTGGCGGGATCATGTTGTTGCCTCTCGGCGTAGTGGCGTTTGCCGAAGCACATGAGCCCTGGACTTGGTATTGGCAAAGACTGCCAAACCTCCCGGCTTTTCTGCACATCATCGGCTGGGCTATCGCAATCTGCGCGCCGCTGGCACTGGCCTTGGCGCTGCGTAAGAGTGCGGCCTGGACAAACGCGATTGCAGCGGTCTGGGTCTTGGTGATTGCGACATTTCGACCTACGAATGCAAATGGCGGCGGACCTTTGCCCTGGTTCGCCTGGAATTCGCTTGGCCCGTATTTTTGGGCTGGAGTGGGAAGTCTCGGCATGGTGGGTTGGGGATTGCTGGAGCGTCGCCGCGAGCGCATAAACCTGGGAGTCGCGGGGTTTGCGCTGACGGTCATTATTTTTTACTTCTCGGACGTCATGGACAAGCTCGGGCGTTCGGCGAGCTTGATTGGACTGGGGGTGTTGTTCTTGCTTGGTGGATGGGCGCTGGAGCGCGCGCGGCGGCACCTGGTTGCTCGCGTCGCAGGAGGGATGCCATGAAACTCTCGAAAGGAGGAATCATTTTGGCGATCATCCAACTGGCTCTGGTCGCGAGCCTCGGCGCAAAGTACGCCATCGATCGGGCGCGGCTGCCACGCGTGTGGGCGGAAACCATAGCCTACGATCCTAATCTGCCGATTCGCGGACGTTACCTGAGCGTCCAGGTCCGTGTCGATGCGCACGAAGTCTACGGCAACACGCCTTTGCCAAGCGGCAATCGAGGGAACTTTTGGGGAGAGCGCAAAGATGTTTATCTGCGTGCGGAAAACGGGCGTCTAGTGGCAAGCCCTGCCCCACAGCCGACGGGGCTCCATGTGTCACGATGGACGACGCGCACGGGAGAAGAGGTTGCAGCCATTGCTGAGCCCGTGGCTTTCTTTGTGCCTGAGCACGCGGACATTTCAACGAGACGCCCGCCGGGCGAAGAATTGTGGGTCGAGGTAACGGTCCCTAAACAGGGCCCACCCCGGCCCATCAGGCTCGCAGTGAAGCGCGGAGACACTTTTACCCCGCTGGAAACTAAATGAAATAGGGCCGGCGCCTCGCAAGAAGCGCAGATGCTAATAGCCGACTCGCGGAATCTCGAGGGAACCCTTGCGAACCTGGCCGGCTCTCAGGCGCTTCAGGTGCGGGCGTCGCGGCGAATCATCGTCCAATCGACAAAGTATCCGATACCGACCGCCAGAGGAATAATGCCAAACACGGCCGCGGTCCAGACGTCGCGATCGGCCTGGAGCTGCGCGATTAGTCCAAATGTCACGATGTAGCCGAGCGCGCCGCTGACCAGCAGGATCCCCGCTCGGCGGGAACGCGCTGCCTGGTTCAGTTCAGGCTGGATCGGAATATCCACGCCGCGGGCAATGGCCGCCATACGCTCTTCACTGCGCAGCTTGCGAACCCGGTAGTAGGTGTACAGCGCCCCCAGAGGAATTCCCATTCCGAGAATTACAGCCACCAATCCAATCAACTGTCCGTCCATATCCCACTCCTTCTCTTTCTCAAGTCTTCCGCCAACAAGGCGCGGCCGATTACAGGAACCGCTGTCACTAGAAAGTACGGGGAGGGCATATAAAAAGTTCCTGAATCTCAGAAAATCGAGGAGTCCTTCAGCCCGGCAAGGACCCAGGGGCGGTGTGGTACGGCTCTGGCGGGCCCAACTGGCTCGAGAGAATGAACTGAGAGGTCGGGAAATTGGCGCGAAAATCACTGTTTTGTGCGCCCCTCAAAAGTGCTGGACCAAGGGTACTGTTTACTGGGACCAGGAATTGGTACGGCTTCTCTATTCCCCCCGTAGTCGGCCAAAAGCAAGATAAGGCCACAGCGGAATCGAGCGAAAGCACTACCAGCGCTCATTTTCAACGCTCTCCGGGACCTTCGAACTCTTCCGGACCGGACCCAGAGGTTCGCCCGGAATAGAAGGCTTGGAGATTCGCAAACTCATGAAAGCCGAGGTCCCCGCGACCATGTCAACGATTCACTTTCGTCGCAACGAACGTCGCCGCACCGCGCGAGTATCCGTTTTCGCGGATCTGATTGTTCAGGGCCTCAATGAGAATAACGAGAAGTTCAAAATCCAGACGCGCTCCCTTTCTGTGAATGGCTACGGCGGACTCACGGTTCTGGACGCCGCGGTGATAGCGGGTCAAAACCT
>Ga0187801_10000252_pt1 | contig 13459 bp, 14 predicted proteins | sample NC_wetland_sal_i_10_FD_132465 | JGI IMG/M metagenome (GOLD analysis project Ga0187801, IMG submission 132465) | Wetland sediment microbial communities from Neuse River Estuary, North Carolina, USA - Control_1 | ecosystem: Environmental > Aquatic > Freshwater > Wetlands > Sediment | place: USA...
CAATGAGGATCTGTATTTCCAGGCACACCCGGAGCAACGCAACTGGCCCCAGGCGCGAATCTTTGAATTCCAGAACGCTGAAGGCCGGCGAATGATCTCTCAGCATTGGTTCGCATACTCTCTGATCCACTTTCGGGGGTGCGCCATCGTGGTACTGGATCCAGCTGCTACGGCGGCGCTAAAACTCCTGCGGCTTTATCCCGAATCTGGTGGACTCCGCTATCGCACTGCGGATCAAGGTTTCTTCCGGTCGATACTGTGGCTCCTTCGGCAATACCCTGTCACCGCTCTCGCCCTTCCGTTGCTGGGGATGCAACTGGGCCTATATTATTTCCTGGCGTTCGCGGGTACGCGCTGGATTCCAAGTGAGATTGCGGTGTTGTTTTTATCTCTCATATTCTATTTCGTCCTGATATCCGGAGGCCCGGAGGGTGACGCACGCTTCCGTGCGCCCATTATGCCGATGGTATGCATTGCCGCCGGAGTGGCCATTGCGCGCTGGACTGGCAGTAGCGGGCAAAAATGGCGGTCACTAAATCCATGCGGTCACACCTTTGAGCTGAGTGACGCGCGAGGCCCTTACCGCCAATCTGTAAGATGAGGTATTGTGACTTCTCTAGAGGGTGAGCTAACTGGTTTCGGCTCGGGTGGGCACCCATTACTGGCACTCGCCGGAATCCTCGTGCGAGATAAGTTCCACATAGAATGGGCGCTTAGTCTAGGTTCGTGTAAATGACGCAGTTGCCTTGCACAGTCCGGGAAATCGCACTCGCACTTAACTCTGCTTCTTGCTGCCTCGCCGCATAGATCAAATTGATCCGGTGGAGATAGGTTTGCGTCTCTTTATAGGGAGGCACTGTGCCCCACATGTCTACGGCTTTCTCCCCGGCATTGTAGGCAGCCAGGGAGAATCTCAGGTCGCCACTGAAACGATCCAGCAGGAAGCGTAGATAGCTTGTGCCGCCGCGAATATTTTCCTTTGCATCAAACGGATCACGCACGCCAAAACGCGACGCGGTTTCCGGCATGAGCTGCATCAAGCCCAGTGCACCCTTATTGGAGCGCGCTCGCACGTTCCAAGCCGATTCCACTTGAATAATAGCCCGTACCAACCGCGAATCGAGTCGTTGCTCCAACGAAACTTGCTCAATGAACTGATCGATTCCGGCAAGCGCGCCCTTGCGCTTGTCGATGACGTGTAAACCTGCACTCACCCCACCGCGCTTCACCGAGTCGCGGAGTTCCTTGTCCTCACTGTTAACGTAAATAAACCGCCCGTCCGGGTTGCGGAGCACCGTGATCTCTGCGGCCAGAATCCGCGCGGTTGCACTCGCCAGGAGCAGGAAAACAAAGATTGCACGAAAGCAAGCAACAGGAACGCTTGCGCGTTTCGCGAAATGGGACTTTCTCGGAAGAGACGCAACGCATTTCATCATGTTATCGGGCTGTAGTATAGAATCCTTCCACGCGCTGTCAAGGTCTAAAACCAGGGTTCTAGGCGTACCTTTCTGTCCGGCTCATATCTATCGGCGTGTGGTTTGGCGTATGCTCCCCTAAGCCAACAAATTTTTGCACGGTTTCGACTTTTTGACGAAAACTTGCGTCTGTAGGAGTAGAAGAGGTTGAAAACAGCCGAGACAGATAAAGAGCTCGTCGAGCAGGCCCTTGGTGGGCGCGTCGAAGCTTTCAATCTACTTGTGTGGAGATGGCAACGCCAGCTCTACAACTTCCTGTTGCGTCTTACCGGGAATCGTTCCGTCGCGGAGGACATTTGTCAGGAAGCGTTCCTTCGGAGTTATCTGAATCTGAAGGAGCTACGCGAGAGAGAGAGGTTCGCATCGTGGCTGTTTCGCATCGCCGTCAACCTGTATCGTACCGACCGTCGGCGGCCGGCTCCCCTGGCCGCCGACTGCGCGGAATTGAGCGATTCGGGCAATGCCAGGGACAGTGCTCACCCTATGTCCCGCGAGATGCAACTCGCGATTCGAACTTTAATCTCCCGGCTGGAGCCGGAGCTGCGCGAAGTAGTTCTCCTGCGGTTTTTCCATGGTTTTCAGTTCGACGAGATGTCCGGCATATTGGACTGCCCCGTAGGCACGCTGAAGTCGAGACTCTACAAGGCCGTGGACGAACTGCGCACAGGTCTCGAGAGTCAGAAGTAGCCCTCCCTTTTTCACTGCCTGCCTTCTTTTCACCTTTTTCGTTTTATCCACCTCAATTTTCTTTTTAGGAGACGTGTGTATGAATTGCACCGATTTTGAAAAACTGATCGCCGAGCGAGTTGGCGAGGAATTATCTGCCGAGCAGAAGGCAGAGATGGACGTGCACGAGAAAAGCTGTGCCCATTGCCGGCTTGTTCTTGCCGAGTGGCAAAAGATACAAACACTGCTTCTTGCCAGTTGGCCGGCAGAAGAACCTCGCAGGCCTTTCTTTCTACCGAACCCAAGGCGACAAACCACCTGGCTCGAGACGGCGCGCACCTGGTTCGGTTTGGCGAGTATGGCCACTGTCACCGGCTGTTTTTTGTTGCTGGTGGTCCTGCGGCCTGCGGTGAGCTATGACCACAGCCAGCTCTCGATCAACTTCGGTGCGGCTCGTAGCCAAGAGGGAACGATGTCCGCCCAAGCTGTGACCCAAGCTCAGGTGCAGGCTTGGGTGCGGCAAGCCCTGGAGCAAGCAACTGTGGCTGGAGTTGCGGAAGCTCAACCGACCTCCGGCGCTAGCCAGATCCCGTCGAGCACGGAGGAAGCCAGGCGGGTGACTCAGATAGGAGTTCAGGTGGAGATGTTGAAGGAAAACCAGTCGGCCCTTTGGCAACAAGTAGAGCAGCACGGTTTGTACTTGCAGAGCGCTTGGCGAGGGCCTTCCGACCCATCGGATTCGAAGGAAAAGCCGACTTTCAATCGGCAGTGAGACCATGATGCGTTTACGACAGTTTCCGGCGCTGCTGCTTTTCGGCGTTTTCTTTGGCGCCGGCAGCTCAACCCTAGGTTCTCCCCAGGATAAACCCAATCTGGCGGAAGTGAAGAAGAGCATCGGGCTGTTTGAGTCGGTCCTCAATCAGAGTTTGGCGCAGACATTTGGAGGCCCATTCGAGACTCTCAACCGGGCCCGTGGAGCGTACCTTCCGGGCTACGGCGTTGTCCTTTCTTTCGAGGTGAATCTGACCCCTCTTCGAAACCTGGGACCCTTTTCCCCTGTACCGACGGCCAAGGAGGAACAGGCAGAGCGCGAGGAGGAAGTTCGTCGTCGCGAGAAGGCCGTGAATGTAGCCGAACAAGTTCTGGGTGACTTTGGCCAAACCTTCAATCAGCTCAACCCGGGAGAGTCTGTCGCCATTGTGATCCACACTGTCGCCGCGCACCCCAGCAAAATCGAACGATCGACCATTGTCCTGTCGGCAGAGAAAAAGCTCCTTGACGCGCGGCTGAGCCATGCGATCAATCAGGAACATTTTGTTCAAAAGCTGTCAAAGACGGAGTACTGAAGGAAATGAACGCCATCCCCATTCCCGCGGAACACCACATGCTCGGGGAAATCCTTCTGCGCTCCAGTAAGGTGTCGGCGGAAGACTTGGAGCGCGCCCTCGAACTCCAAAAAACGACGCAGGAACGCTTGGGAAAACTCCTCGTTGATCTCGGCATGCTCACGGAGCGCGATTTACTCGAGGCCATGAGCAACCAGCTTCATATCCCCAAGGTGGAGAGCGCAGAATTTCCGGAGCTTCCACCGGAGGTCAAGACTCTTTCCCCGCGTTTCATGCGCGCAGGAAAGTTTTTTCCATTTGACCAGCGGGATTCCGAACTTTGCATCGCTTTTGCTGACCCGCTGGATCACGAGACGCTCGAGTCCATTCGTCTGGTTACGAGCCAGGATCCCGTTGTCTATCTGGCAACCGAGACGGACATTCGCAACGCCATAGAGAAGTTTTATGGTGCCGGCACGAGCTCTCTCGGGCGACTCGTCGAATCCTTCGGTCAGGGAGAAGGCGAAGACGGCGTTTTCGTTGGCGAGGACGCCGAGCACTTGCGCGATCTGGCTTTGGAGGCTCCGGTAATTCGCCTTGTGAATCTACTGATCTCACGCGCGGTCGAGAGCCGCGCAAGCGACATCCACATTGAGCCCATGGAAAGGGAGTTGCGCGTTCGCTTCCGCATTGACGGCGTTCTGTATCCTGTCGAAGCCCCGCCCCGGCAAATGGCCTCGGCGGTGATTTCGCGTGTGAAGCTCATGGCCAAACTCAACATTGCGGAACGGCGCCTACCGCAGGACGGAAGCATTCGCCTAAAGGTCATTGGTAAGGACATTGACCTGCGCGTTTCTACGCTCCCGACGATGTACGGCGAAAGCGTCGTGATGCGCATTCTTGCCCGGAACGACAAACGGCTGACCGATCTCGAAAAGCTCGGCTTTGCTCCCGAGATGCTCGCGCGGATGCGCAAAATCACCGCGCGGCCACACGGCATTTTTCTTGTGACCGGGCCAACCGGTAGCGGCAAATCAACGACGCTCTATGGTGCTTTGGGGCAAATCAACCAGACCGACAAGAAGATCCTGACTCTCGAAGATCCCATCGAATATGAAAACCCTGGTGTGAACCAGGTGCAAGTCAACCCGCAGATCGGTCTTACCTTTGCTGCTGGCCTGCGCCACATTGTTCGGCAGGACCCGGATGTGATCATGGTCGGTGAAATTCGCGATCTCGAAACAGCGGAGATCGCCATTCGAGCAGCGTTGACTGGCCACCTGGTGTTCAGCACACTGCACACCAACGACGCGCCGAGCGCCATCACCCGGTTGATCGACATGGGCGTTCCCGCGTACCTGCTTTCGTCTTCGCTTATTGCAGTTTTGGCGCAACGCCTGGTTCGCGTGCTCTGCCCCAACTGTAAGGAGATCACCGAACTGCCGGCGGCGGCTTTAGCCCAAAAAGACTTGAGCAAGCCGCTGCCGGAAAAGTTAACTGCGTATCGCGCGGTGGGTTGTCCGGCGTGCCGCCAGATCGGGTTTCGCGATCGTGTAGGCATCTTTGAGTTGATGGAACTGAATGAAGAACTGCAACGCCAGATCGTCCGGACCAGCGAAAGCAACGTCCTGCGGGAAGTCGCGCGAAGGAATGGGATGAAGACGCTGCGCGAAGACGGTTTTGAAAAGGTATTTGCGGGGGTGACCACGCTCGAAGAGGTCCTCCGCGTTACCCAGGAGACCGTATAGGAAATTATCATGCCCGCATTTGTCTACCAAGCGATTGATGGCAGGGGTCTAAACACCACTGGGACGCTCGAAGCCGGGGACCGCTTGGCTGCTGCTGGCCTGCTGCAACAGCGCGGCCTGCTTCCGATCAAGATTGCCCCCGATTCGGGACAGCAGAGCGCCCTCTGGCAATTCGATTTCAAGAACTGGCAAGGCATGGCCCAGAACCGGCTGATTTGCGTGCGAACCTTATCGTTCCTTTTGACTGCAGGTGTGCCGCTCGATCGTGCCCTAACGGTGAGCGCGCAGCTCAGTGAATCGCCTCAATTCCGCCAAGCCCTTCAGGACGTTCTGCGTGACATTAAAGGCGGCAAAAGTTTGAGTTCGGCACTGGAAGCCCATCCAAAGCTTTTCCCCAATTTCTACGTCAGCATGATCCGCGCGGGCGAGACGAGCGGCAACCTGGGCGGCGTCCTGACGCAATTGGCCGACTATCAAGAGTCGGCGAATGAGCTGCGCAGCCATTTGATTTCCTCCATGATTTATCCTGCGCTGCTTGTCACCGTGGGCGGCCTTTCCGTTTTGTTTCTGATGGAACTGGTGGTTCCAAAGTTTGCGGTGGTCTTCCAGCAGGCGGGCGCCGCACTTCCCCTCTCTACGCAAATTCTGCTTTTTATCAGCCAGGGAATCCAAAAAACGTGGTGGCTCTGGCTGCTGGCTGTTCCTGCACTCATCGTGAGCGCGCGGCGCTACCTGCGATCCCCCGCGGGGCGTACGCGGTTTGACCATTTCGTGCTCGCTGTGCCGAAACTTGGCACGGTCATCGAGCGCGTTCAGGTGTCCCGATTTGCGCGCAGCTTGGGGACCTTGCTGCAGGGCGGTGTGCCGATGACCCGCTCGCTCGAGATCGCCGGTCAGATCGTCACCAACCAGAAACTCTCTCACGCGGTGGATCACCTGCTACAAGGCGTGAAACAGGGCAAAGGATTGGTTCGCCCCCTCGAAGAGACCGGCGCATTTCCTCCCTTGTCCATTCACCTCATCGGTGTCGGAGAAGAAACGGGCCGCCTCGACGCCACCCTGCTGCAAGTCGCCAATGTCTACGAGCGGGAAACACGTGCAGCGATCAAGAATTTGGTAGCTTTTTTCGAGCCTTGCATGATTTTAGCCATGGGGTTGGTTGTTGGTGCGATCGTCATTTCTATTCTGCTGGCGATCTACAGCATCAACGACATCCCGATGTGAGGAAACAAATGAGGAAAAGAAGACAAGAAGGTTTCACCCTGATCGAACTGTTGGTGGTACTGACCATCCTTGCCATGCTTGCAGCGCTTGTGGTGCCGCGAGTCTTCCGAAGCCTGGAAAAGGCCAAGGTCAACACCGCCAAGGCACAGATTTCCGCCTTAGAGTCCGCGATCGGCGCGTACCGACTCGATGTTGGCTCCTTTCCTACAACCGATGAAGGGCTCCAGGCACTCCGGCAACGGCCTTCGGGAGTGGAAAATTGGGACGGCCCCTATATCCCCAAAGACGTGCCCCTGGATCCCTGGGGACATCCCTACGTTTACCGCTGTCCGAGTGAACATGGCGATTACGAAATCATCTCCTACGGTGCCGACGGACGTGAAGGCGGAGAAGGTGTCGATGCAGATATCGTGAGCTGGAAGTGAGCGAAAAGGCGGACGATGTTTTATCCACCCCATAACCGGAGAAGGACTGACTGGGCTGCCGGCCACACGCTGATCGAGCTGCTGGTGGTTGTGTTTCTGATTGCCATCGCTACGTCTCTCGTCCTTCCCATCACGGTGCGGAGCTATTCGAGTTTCAAGATACGGATGGCAGCAAATTCGATTGTGCGCCTGTTGCAGCAGGCAAAGAGTCGTTCTCTCTTTGAGAGCCGGGCCTATCTGGTGATTTTTCCGGGAGAAAAAACAACGGATCGGGAAATCATCCTGGCGCGAGAAGATGGCACGACCGTCGCTCATTATGCTCTGCCGGCCGACATCTCCATTCGCCGGCGCAATGCAGACGACGACTGGTCCAGCGACATTGGTCCGGTGGCCTTCTATCCGGACGGCAGTTCGGAAGCTGTCCAGTTGGCGCTCGAGAGTCCAAGCGGGTCTTCCTCCCGGATTCAACTGGATCCCTGGACCGGGCAAGCCAGAATCCTGCTGGCGGACGAGGACAAGCCATGAGGACGAAAGCTTCCAACAACATGCGGGGATTTACACTTGTGGAAGTGCTGGTCTCCACGGTTCTCCTCGCCAGTGTGTTTGTTGCCGTTCTCAGTCTTTCCTCGCAGTCGTTACACAATCTTCTTCGCCTGGAGCCCCACGAAATCGCACTCGTGCATGCCCGGGAAAGAATGAATGGACTCCTGCTGATGGAAGAGTTACAGCCCGGCCAGTTCTCCGGTTCGTGGAAGGACGGCTATCGCTGGGCAGCGCTGATTGTGCAGCACACAAACGACACGAAGTCTGCAAGCGCCGACTATCAGTTGTTCGATATTCGGGTGGTGATCTCCTGGGGCGACCGCCTGGGGGAGAAGCACTATGCTCTCGAAACCCGGCAGTGGGCCAAGATGGTGAAACAGAATGCCAGCCGCTAGACACGATTCCGGTTTTACGCTGCTCGAGCTGATCGTGGCGATCTCTCTGACCGCTGTGGTGCTGCTGATTCTGCAGACAGGCTTGCGGCTCACCGAGCAAGCCTGGCACCGAGGCAATGACAAGGTCACAGCCCTGCAAGGCAGATTGGCGGAAGGCGAGGCGATCCAAGCCCAGGTGAGTTCGGCCGTTCCGCGTCTTATCGCCACACAATATCAACAACAGCAGGTGCAACTGATCAGCTTTCGCGGAGATGCCCAGCAGATGCGCTTTCTGAGCAACTACTCGTGGGAGGGCGGACGGAGCTTTGGATTGTGGCTGGCCACCTACCGGGTTGCTCAACAATCGGACGGGACGAAGCAGGTCGTGGCGACGGAGACCGGCTTTTCGGGGCAGCAGCAACTGGTGGATTTCCTGCTGTCCAACCAGCCAACCGAAGGACCAGGTCAATCATTTGGGGAACGCGCAAACCAGATCGAGTTTTCTTACTTCCGTCCGAGCACCCCCGGTAATCCTTCGGCTTGGGTTTCGGAGTGGAAATGCGACAGCCTGAAACAGATGCCGCGCGGCGTTCGCATTCATTGGCAGAGAGGCAAAGAGGAACAGAATCTCCTGCTGGTTGTTCCTGTGGGGGAAGAGGCGAAATGAAAACGAGGCGCCATCGTTCGGAATCAGGCGTTGTCCTCATCGCCGTACTCGGCGGGATTCTGATCCTGACGATCATAGTGTTTGCTTTGGCCAATTCCGTGCGCGGGGCCGCGGATGAATTGCAAAATCGCAAAGAGCGCCTGCAAGCCTACTATCTCGCCCGCGGAGGAGTGTTCACTTCGGCTTGGCTTCTGTCGCAAATGTCTCCGGCTGCCGATGGGCCCATCCGCCCCGGCCAACAAAGCATCGAGTGGCAGCAAGGCCCCGGCAAGATCCACGTCGATCTGATGGATGAAGCAGGAAAGATCGATCTGAACCAAGTGCAGGAACCCCTTATGGAGAAACTCTTGATGGCGCTTGGCTACGATCTGGATGCCGCGCGCCCTTTGGCCACCGCCATCGTCGATTGGCGCAATCCGTCCTCTCTGGCGCGCTGGGAGAGCGCCCAGGCTTCCGGCAACCAGCTGCAGTACGATCCCGCACACGGGATCCAATTCAACTACAGCTCTGTCGAAGAATTGTTGCAGGTGCCCGGCATGAAACCGGAGATCTATTACGGCCGCTATGTCCGCCACGACGACGGCAAAATCGTGCGACTGCCGGGCCTTTCTGAGTGCGTCACCGTCGACTCCGGATCCGGAAAGATCAACATCAATTACGCACCGTATCCGGTCCTAGTGGCGGCAACGGGGATGAATACCCAGGCAGCAGACTATATCGTGGCTGGACGAACGGAAAAGCCTTTTGTGGCGGTCGCCGATGTCACCGGTCGGTTTCCTGCATCGATCAGCGGAGATGTCTTTTCGTCATTGTCAACCCAGATGAGCGGCCGATACACGCTGCTCGCCACCGGCCAAACGACGGGAGGCATCGTCGCGCGCATTCGTGTCGTTGTGAGTATTCAAAATACGACCACCGGGCCTTTTCAGATTCGGCGTTGGAAGGACTCCCATGTTCAGTAGAAGACCCGCATTTATCAAAATGGATCTCGCACTGTGGAATGTCGGCTGGTTTCGCGGCCACAACTCCCAGGCGATGTCGCGATGGATTCCTCGTCGGCCTGTTCTCGGAGTGGAGGTGGACGGGACCTCACTCTTGCTTGCCTGCCTCAAGCCGGGATTGGGACGTGCCCCCGTCTCCTATTTTGGGACGATTTCCGATTTCGCCGCGCTCTCTCCGGAAGAACTCCGCGCGAAGTTCCAGGAATTTTTGACACCACTTGGCGGAGAAGAGCCGGTGGTGACCTTAGGGTTGCCCCGTCACGAGTGCATGATCCGTTTTTTGAACCTTCCGGCGGCCGCCAAGAAGTCCCTCTCCGAGGCTGTCTCCCTGCAAGTGGAGATGTATAAGCCGACCGACAATGAAACGTTTGATTGGGACACGGTCATTATTGACGAACAACAGCACTTAGCGGCCGCGCTTGTCCTTGCGCCACGAACTACGGTCGAGAAATTTGCGAATTTATTCTTGCGAGCGGGGTATCCCATCACCAGAATCACCGTGACGCAGTTCGCTCAGCTGAACCTTTTCTTGCGGGCGGAACCTGCGCCGCAAGACAAGCGGTTCCTTTTAGTCGATGGCCGGAACCAAGACGTCGAATTCGCCCTGCTTGAGGGAAGAAAATTGGTCTATTCACGGAGCCTTCCGCTCGTGCGGGATGGCGCCGCGGCGGCTCACGATGTGCTAGCGGAAATTCAGCAAGCGTTCTCCTCTTTGCGCTGGAAGGAAGGGGAAAATCTGGTTGTTCTAGTGGGGGGCGAACTTCCCGTGCCGATTGAACTCGCACTGGGATCGCTTGGCCCCATCGAAAGGCTCAAAGAGAAGATTCGGCAGCGCGCGCTACCCGAGCAAGGGGGACTTCAAAAATACTGGGGGGCGGCGGCCGTGGCGCTGTCTGCTCTGGTCGGACGTCGCCGTGCGTACAGTCTCAATCTCCTCCCCTCCGAGTTTCGCCCGCCACGACGCCACTCACGTTATTTGATCACCTACGCCTTGCTGTTTACGAACGCGGTTCTGCTTCTCGCCCTGGGTCTTCGGGTTCCGGTTCAGAACTACGTGTTGCTTCGGCAATACCAAAAGGAAATTGCAGGTGTGAAAGTCCGCGCCGACGAGATGAGGGGTCTGCTAGAAAAAGAGCGCGCCATGCGTGAGGAACTGCTCGCATTGGATGCCTTGCAACAGCGCGGCCGCCAGCCCCTGGATGCCCTCAACGAAATTGCCAAAAAGCTTCCACAGGATGCCTGGCTGAACATTTTTTCCTGCAAAAAAGGACAAATCGAGTTGAGTGGCTCTGCTAAGGCGGCCTCGCCGTTGCTCCCGCTGTTTCAGTCCTCACCGCAATTTCAGGACGTGAAGTTCAACGGCGCGCTTACACAGGACGCGACGGGTGCGGAGCACTTCCGCTTGCAGATGAAATTGAAGGAGAAGCCATGAAGCTGCAGTCGAGAGAAAAGAAATTCGTGATCGGCGCGCTCATAGCGGCCCTGCTCTTTGCGGTTGTCGAATTCCTTGTACTGCCACAATGGGATCGCGCCGAGAGCGGTTCCGGCAGTCTCTTCCAGGCACAAAAAGAACTTCGCAGCAGCTGGGAGTTGCTTGCCGCCAAACAGTTGCGGGAGCAAGAAGCCGCAATGCGGGCCCGGCTTGACGAACAGAATCGTCGGCTGCTGACCGCTTCCGATGCAAACCAGGCCGGGGCACAGTTTCAGACTTCGCTTGCGGCTGCCGCTGCGCAACAGCAGTTGGGACTCGTTCGCAGTGAGTTCCTGGCGCCGGCCGCCGTTGGCGAGAAGTACCTTCACATTCCGGTCCGGTTGGAACTCACAGGTCGGATTACACAGATCACCCAATTTCTCGCTGCCATTTCAACCGGCAATCAGATCGTCTCCATCGAAGAGCTCGATCTGAATAGCAATGGGGACAAGGAAAAGCGAGTTCACTGCGGGCTAGTTGTCGCGGCCCTGATGGCCAAGGCCAAGTGAGGAATCCTGATGCGTAGACAAGACCTCATCCTGAATCTTCTATTGCTCCTAAGCCTGGGCGCGCTCGGCTGGAAATTGCACCGCGACTGGAAGGATTACGCGATGCGCAATGGTCCCCAAGCGCTCCAGACGCGTTCCATCACTGCCGTTTCGGTGCCCGCTCCGTCCGCCATGCCGGACTATACGGCCGTGGCCAGGCAGAATCCTTTCCAGGCGGACAGGAACGACATCATCCCGGACGCCGCGGCGCAGGCCAAGCCCGTGGGTCCCCCTCCACTTTTCTACGGTTCCATCATTATGGGGGACACACGCTTCGCCCTGATGGCTACCGAACAGTCACCGAAGCCGGAGCGCGTGTCCGAAGGCAGTACCTTTGATGGTTACCAACTCGTGAAAGTCCTTCCGGAGTCGATCATTCTCGAATCGGCCGCGGGCCGCGATGAAGTCATGCTCTATAACGCCTTAATGCGCTTGCATCGTCTGCAATCGAAAACCACGAGTGTCGCCACATCTACGGCATCCCGTTCGTCGTCCACGGTTTCCTCGGCTCCTAGCTCAACACCCGTGCAAGCGGCTGCGTCCGGTGCAGAGTCAGTCAATTCCGCGGCGACACCGACCTCTTCGACAACTCCGGCCATGGCTGTTCCGGCTGGCAAGCAAGTCATAGATACACCCTTTGGACCTATTACGGTGGACAAGAAGAAACCATGATCATTCACAGGCAACAACCAATTTCTGCGAATCAACACTCCTTGGTAAGGTGGAGAGCGCGGCGCTCGACTTGTCCCGCCTTCCTAGCAGCTGCGCTACTGGCGTGGTCGTTCAGCTATCCCGCCGCGTCGCAGGAGCTAAAAAATCCGGTTTCGTCGCCAGAGAACGCAGCAAAGACCGGGTCTCTAGACCAGAATTCGCTCGCGAAAAATCTTGCGATGCCCGCGACATCGAATGCCCCTGCCCTGGATTCTGCCTCGACGCTGCCGACCACTAACGGGATGGCCACGGCATCGCTAATATCCAGCGTGGCTATCGCGCCAGCCGGGCAGCGCGCAAGTGTCCGTGTAGAAGGGAAAGGACGGCTCGATGCCCAGGCGGTGCGGGTGCAGAATCCCGAGAGGCTGGTTTTCGATTTTGCCGAGACACGGCTGGCCTTGCAGGAAAGAGTGATCCCGAGCGAAACCGCACCCATTCGCCGCGTACGCTTGGGGCAATACAGTCCAAATGTGGCGCGTCTGGTCATCGATCTCACGGCCGCCATTCCCTACGAAGTAGCACACGATGGCAGTTCGCTCGTAATCTACGTAGGTGCGCAGGCCATAAACGCGAAACCAAACGGGGGAAGCGCTACTCCCACCACTCCCAGTAGAACGAATCTGCCTACCGGCACCCAACCTCCTGCGGCCACAAACAAAATAGAAACTCAAAAGCCACCGAACGCGCAAGTTACGGGTCTGCCTCGTGAGTCGACGGGATCCTCTTCGCACCCGACCGTGTCAACCGGGAAAAACGAAGTTGCACTTGGGAGCCCCGCGACCACAGCGGTGGTACAACAACCTCTCACACAGGCAACACTAGGCAAAACTCAGCCCCAGGTGAAAGATCCCCAGACGCCCTCGGCCGCTACTGTTTCGGCGACAACAAACTCGCAGCCCGCGAAACGCATCCTGACTCCTTTCGGAGAGATTAATGGGCCGGCGACTCCCTCGGCTCAAGCCAGCCCGCCGTCGGTGCAAGCCCAAAGCCCGCAACCGAACTCACCAACGCCGCAGCAAACGGCGGTTCCCACGAAAGATCTGGCGAAACCACCGCAGCCAGCCGCGGTACCGGCGGCCGCTCAGCAGCCCGCTGTCGTCCCCCCTTCCTCAGGACCGCAAACGAACCAGCAGCCACCATCCAACGCTCCTGAAAATTTACCTCCGGCGGTGACTTCTTCCCAGACTGCTCCGGAAGATAAACAGGCGCTGTCGGTCTCTCTCAATCTGGAGAACGTCGATCTCTATCAGGTGATTCGCATCATTGGCACCGAACTGAAGA
>Ga0187801_10000254_pt1 | contig 13448 bp, 13 predicted proteins | sample NC_wetland_sal_i_10_FD_132465 | JGI IMG/M metagenome (GOLD analysis project Ga0187801, IMG submission 132465) | Wetland sediment microbial communities from Neuse River Estuary, North Carolina, USA - Control_1 | ecosystem: Environmental > Aquatic > Freshwater > Wetlands > Sediment | place: USA...
CACCGGCGTTCGGGCGCGTCGCCTCAGCATGGACCACCGGATCAAAGTCCGGTGGTGACGAGTCAGAGAGTGCCGTGACAGTGGCGTGGCATAGCTCGGGCGCAAAGGCGCGTCGCGAGAACGGGATTGCTTACCTGTAAACCGTCATCCTGAGGTGGCCGCCAACGGGTCCGGCCCGAAATGGCCGGCCCGATGACAGGCTCCGCGGCCCTCGAAGGATGCGGCCGAGGCGCCCGGGCCGTCTCCTTCGAGGCTCGCTTTCGCTCGCACCTCAGGATGACGGAGTGGACGTTGGTGCGAGTGTTCACACTGTTAAACAAAGACACCCCACCCCTTCCCCTCCCCACAAGGGGGAGGGGAGAGGAAGGTGAAGAGCGCGCGGCGAGAACGATCATCGCGAGGAAAGCCCCAATCCGATTGGTTAATCGGGTCTTAACCTCGCCGCTTCTATGTTATCCAAGCGTAGGTGCGGCGGGCGGTCCCGCTGTTCATTGATGTACAGAATGACGCCCGAGTCTGCCCCGAATCTTGTTCGCGCCGCGTCCGCCGGCGCGACGAATACGCGCTCGCCGTTCGTGCGGCTGCGCGAACTGCTTGCCGACATGCCGGCAGGACAGCCGCCGATCAGTCTCGCGGTCGGCGAGCCGCAGCATCCGATTCCGCCTTTCGTCGGCTCGGTGATCGCCGCCCATGTCGCCGAATTTGGCCGCTACCCGATGAACCGCGGCCTCGAGGAGTTCACCGCCGCCGTCGGCCAATGGCTTGATCGTCGCTATAAGTTGCCGCGCCGTGTCGATCCGGCATCGGAAGTACTGGTGCTCAACGGCACCCGCGAGGGCCTTTTCCTCGCCGGCATCGCGGCCCGCAATTACGCGGGGTCTCGTAGAAAATCAGCCGGCAAACCCGCCGTCCTCATCCCCAATCCGTTCTATGCGGCTTACGCCATTGCCGCGATCGCGGCCGAGTGCGAGCCGGTTTATCTGCCGGCGACCGCGGCGACCGGCTTTCTCCCCGATCTCGATGCGCTCAACGACGAACTCCTGGCGCGCAGCGTCGGGTTCTATCTCGCCTCGCCGTCGAATCCGCAAGGCGCGGTGGCGGACCGCGCCTATCTGGAAAAGCTGACTGCGCTGGCGCGGCGCTTCGGTTTTCTCGTTCTCTCCGACGAATGCTATTGCGAAATCTACTCTGACCGCGCGCCGCCGGGCATGCTCGAAGCCGCCGGCGCCGATTTTGCGAACGTCGTCGTCTTTCATTCGCTGTCGAAGCGCTCCAGCCTGCCCGGCTTGCGCGTCGGCTTCGCCGCCGGCGACCGCAGATTCCTGGCGAGCTATCTGGAATTGCGCAATGTCGCCGCGCCGCAAGTGCCGACGCCATTGCAGCACGTCGCCATCGCCGCTTATGGCGATGAGAGACATGTCGAAGACAATCGCCGCCTTTATCGCGAGAAATTCGATCTCGCCGATCAGATCGTCGGCGATCGCTACAATTATCGCCGTCCCGCCGGCGGATTTTTCCTCTGGCTCGACGTCTCGGCCTATGGCGGCAGCGAAGCGGTGACGCAGCGGCTATGGCGCGAAGCCGGCTTGCGCGTCGTGCCGGGCCGCTATCTGGCGCACGACCAGGTCGACGGCAGCAATCCTGGCGCTGACCATATCCGCGTTGCCATGGTGCAAGACAAAGAGATCACCGCCGAGGCGCTGCATCGCCTGGTCACGGTGCTCGGTTAGAACATGGTCCCGTCACTGCGAGTGCAACGATGTCGATGATCGAGCGCAGCCTTGACGGCATGGCCGCGCTGACAAGCGAGCTCGGCGCCATGGCGCGGCGGCGGGTCACCGAACTGTGCGGAATCGTGTTGATCAGCCTCGCCATGATGGCGGCGCTGGCGCTCGCCAGCTGGTCAGTCGCCGACCCGTCGCTCAGCCACGCTACCGACGCGCCGGTGCGCAATCTCGTGGGCTGGCCGGGCGCGGTCGCCGCCGACCTGATGATGCAGCTGCTGGGGCTCGGCGCGCTGGCCTTGATCTTGCCGGTCGCCATTTGGGGCTATCGCCTCTTGGGGCACCGCACCATGGGACGCGAGCGGCTGCGCGTGCTCTTGTGGCCGGTTGGCGCCGTGCTCGCCGCCGCCTTGGCCTCGTGCCTGCCGCGGAGCACGCACTGGCCGCTGCCGTGCGGGCTCGGCGGGGTGATCGGCGATGCGATCCTGCGGGTGCCGATTCTCTTGTTTCATGTACCGCTTCGCGGCGGCAACAGCGTTATCGCCGGTGTCGTGCTCGGCGCCGCGGCTGCCCTCGCAATCGCTGTCGCCTGCGGCCTGTTCTGGCGCGATGCGGACGCGGACGAAGATGAGGAGTACGAAGCCGCAGAGCGAAACGAAGACGATGGTGAGCGCGGCTGGGTCTCGCTCGGTTGGCTCACGCATTCGCTCCTGAGCCTACGGGCGCGTTTGGCGCGGCTGTTCGGCCGCCGCAAGCGGCGGCCGATGCCGTCTCCCGATGCCGTCTTGCGCGGGCGGATCGAACCGCGCTTCGGCGCGGTCGCGGACGCCGACAGCGCCGAAGACGCCGATGAGGAGGAGGACAGCGCGCCGGCGCGGGTGCGCAAGCCGCGCCCGCGGGCGCGGCGCTCCAGCAGCGGCTACGTGCTTCCGGCGCTGGAATTCCTCAATCCGCCGAGCCGGGTCGGCCGCGCCACCGTGTCGAGCGAAATCCTGCAGGAGAACGCGGTCGCGCTCGAAGGCGTGCTCGCCGATTTCGGGGTGCGCGGCGAAATCATCAATGCGCGACCGGGTCCGGTGGTGACGCTCTACGAACTCGAACCGGCGCCGGGAATTAAGTCGTCACGTGTCATCAGCCTCGCCGACGATATCGCCCGCTCGATGAGTGCACTGTCGGCGCGCGTCGCGGTGGTATCCGGTCGGAATGCCATCGGCATTGAACTGCCCAATCCGACCCGCGAACGGGTCTATTTGCGCGAACTTTTGGCGTCGCGCGATTATGCCGAGACCTCGGCGCGGCTGGCGCTCTGCCTCGGCAAGGCGATCGGCGGCGAGGCGGTGCTGGTCGATCTGCAGCGCATGCCGCATCTGTTGATCGCCGGCACCACCGGCTCCGGCAAATCGGTCGCCATCAACACCATGATCCTGAGCCTGGTTTACCGGCTGCGCCCGGATCAGTGCCGGCTGATCATGGTCGATCCGAAAATGCTCGAGCTCTCCGTCTATGACGGCATCCCGCATCTGCTCACCCCGGTGGTCACCGATCCGAAAAAGGCGGTGGTGGCGCTCAAATGGGCGGTGCGCGAGATGGAAGAGCGCTACAAGAAAATGTCGAAGCTCGGCGTGCGCAATATCGACGGCTACAATGCGCGGCTCGCCGAGGCCAAAAGCAAAGGCGAAAAACTCAGCCGCACGGTTCACACCGGCTACGATCGCGAAAGCGGCGAGGCGATCTACGAGAACGAGGAGCTCGATCTCGAACCGCTGCCCTATATCGTCGTCATCGTCGACGAGATGGCCGACCTGATGATGGTCGCGGGCAAGGACATCGAAGGCGCGGTGCAGCGGTTAGCGCAAATGGCGCGCGCCGCCGGCCTGCATGTCATCCTCGCCACGCAGCGCCCCTCGGTCGACGTCATCACCGGCACGATCAAAGCCAATTTCCCGACCCGTATATCGTTCCAGGTTACGTCAAAGATCGACAGCCGCACCATCCTTGGCGAACAAGGCGCCGAGCAGCTCCTCGGCCAGGGCGACATGCTCTACATGGTCGGCGGCGGCCGTATCAGCCGTGTGCACGGGCCGTTCGTGTCCGACGAGGAGGTCGAGCGGGTGGTGCGCCATTTGAAGTCGCAAGGCGTGCCGGAATATCTCGAAGCGGTGACTGCCGAAGATCCGCAGGACGAAGACGGCAATCCGATCTTCGACTCGACCGCGATGGGCGCCGGCGAAGGCGGCGACCTTTATCAACAGGCGGTGGCGATCGTGACGCGCGACCGCAAGGCTTCGACCAGCTATATTCAGCGGCGACTGCAGATTGGCTACAACCGTGCCGCCTCGCTGATGGAACGCATGGAGGAGGAAGGCATTGTCGGCCAGCCGAATCATGCCGGTAAGCGGGAAATCCTGGTTGAAGCCGCCGACGAGGATGCCTATTGAGAGCCGATTTTTAGTGCTCAATTCGAAACAGTCAGTCGCGAATTTGCCATAACGCGCATTTAGCCAAGCTCGTTTCTGGCAGGGCCTGCGTGCAGAGCGCATCGGCGGGAGGGGGATTATGGCGCCAAAGCGCCCGGCGAGTTCTGGCTTGATCGCGATTGCGCCGATTATTCGCCGGACTGCGATCGGCTTTTGCTGCGGTATTGTCGCCGCGATTGTTGTCGTGATTCTTGCACCGACCCGGGCTTCGGCCGATCCGGTCATGAGCGAAAACGTGCCGCTGCCGGTTCCGGCGCCGTTACCGAAAACCGGGACCGCGCCGGCGGCGGCGGCCAAGCCTGCAATCGACAAGCCGGCAACCGAAACACACCAGACGCCGAGCCTGTTTCCGTTCTCGGCGCTGTTCGGCAACAAATCATCCACCGCCACGCCCGCGCCCAGCGCGCCGGAGCCGCCGTCGCCCTTTGATGCCAAGCAGCGCGCGCTGCTCGACAGGATCAGCGCCTACCTCTCGGGCGTGCAGACCATGGTGGGTAAATTCGTCCAGGTCGGGCCCGACGGCGGACGCACCGAAGGCATGCTCTATCTGCAGAAGCCCGGTCGCGTGCGCTTTCAATACAATCCGCCCAGCCCGATCGACATTATTTCCGACGGCTCTTCGGTCGTGGTGCGCGACCGCAAGCTCGCCACCCAGGATCTCTATCCGCTGTCGCAGACGCCGCTGCGCTATCTCTTGGCTGAACGGATCGATCTGTTGCGCGACACCGATGTGGTCAGCGTGAGCGCGGACGATAGTTTTGCAACCGTGGTGATCGAGCAGAAACAGCTTTTTGTCGGCACCGATCGTCTGATGATCATGTTCGATGCCAAGGACTTGACGCTCAAGCAATGGACGGTGACCGATCCGCAAGGCTTCGACACCACCGTCGCGGTCTACAATCTCGACTCGACCAAGAAACCCGATCCGAACCTGTTCGTCATCAATTACCAGCGCGAACAAACCGGGGTGCAGTAGTCGGGCATCGGAAATCAGCAATCAGGCATCAGGGACTAACAATTAACAGGCTAGCTTGTCGCTTGACCGAGACTTATTTATCTCTGACCGGCAAATCCCTGATCCCTGTTTCCTGACCTCTGATTCCTGTGAAACTCACCATCACAAGCTGGAACATCAATTCCGTCCGGCTGCGCATCAATCTGGTGGCGCGCTTCATCAAGGCGGTGCGTCCCGACATTTTGTGCCTGCAGGAAACCAAATGCCCGGACGACAAATTTCCGCTCAAACGGCTCAAGCGCCTTGGCTATGACTACGCGGCGCTCAACGGCCAGAAGGGCTATCACGGCGTCGTCGTTCTCTCGCGGCTGCCGTTCGAGCGGTTCGAGATCCAGACGTTCTGCGGCAAGGCCGATTGCCGTCACGTCGCGGCGGAATTCGGCGAGCGCGCTGGCCTGCGCGATCCCATAACGGTGCATAACTTCTACGTGCCCGCCGGCGGCGACATTCCCGATTCCAAGCTCAATCCGAAATTCGCGCACAAGCTCGGCTTCCTCGACGAAATGCGCGACAACGCGCGCTTGCGCCCGCAACGCTCCGAGCGCGCGATTCTGGTCGGCGATCTCAATGTCGCGCCGCTCGAGCACGACGTCTGGAGCCACAAGCAGATGCTGCGCGTCGTCTCCCACACGCCGATCGAATGCGAAAAGCTCGTCAACGTGCAGAAAGCCGGAGACTGGGTCGACAGCATGCGCCAGTTCACGCCCGAGCCGGCCAAGCTCTACACCTGGTGGAGTTATCGTTCGCCGGACTGGGCCACGGCCGATAAAGGCCGCCGCCTCGATCATATCTGGACCTCGCCGATGCTCGCCGACCGCGTCGCCGCAATCGCCGTCGCCAAGCATTATCGCGGCGCCGCGCGGCCGTCCGACCACGTGCCGGTAACGGCGACGCTTGAAGTGTAGTTGCGATCGGAAGCGCTATTGCGGTCCGGTGCCGCGCGCCAGTACGGCGTGAACTTTCTCGAAGTCGCGCGCCAATTGATCCGCACGCGACGCGAATAATGTCCGCAGCCGTTGCGCCGCTTGCGGATTGCTTTCCAGCATTTTCAGGAACATGGCGCGAGAGATCCGTAGCACGATAGAATTTTCCCGCGCGGTCGCCGTTGCGCGGCGCGGCGTTTCGATGAGCAGCGCGGATTCGCTGAGCAGGCTTCCAGGTTCGGCGACGCTTTCGATCCCGTTCGCCGCTTCCGGCTTGACGGCAAAAGAACCGTGCTGGACCACATAGGCGCAATCGGCGCTTTCGCCCGGCGCGAAGAGCGTTTCGCCCTCGCTGACGGAATAGCTCTCCGAGCCGATCGCGAGAATGCGTAACGCACTCTCGCCCAGCTGAGCCAGCATCGGCACCCGTTCAAGGAATGCGATGTCGTCGTCGATGCTCATGCCAATCCGCGGTCACGGCACCAATTTATAGCCGCCGGCTTCGGTGACCAGAATCGCGGGCGCGGCGGCGTCCTTTTCGATCTTCTGCCGCAACCGATAAATATGCGTTTCCAAAGTGTGCGTGGTGACGCCGGAATTATAACCCCACACCTCTTGCAGCAGCGTCTCGCGCGAGACCGGCCGCTGACCGGCGCGATAGAGATAGCGCAGGATCGAGGTTTCCTTCTCCGTCAGCCGCACCTTGTTGCCCTTGGGGTTGAGCAGGAGCTTGGAACTGGGACGAAACGTGTAGGGCCCAATGGTGAAAACCGCGTCCTCGCTGGCCTCGTGCTGGCGAAGCTGGGCACGAATGCGCGCCAGCAGCACCGCGAATCGGAACGGCTTGGTGACGTAATCGTTCGCGCCGGATTCGAGCCCGAGAATGGTGTCGGAATCGGTATCGTGGCCGGTGAGCATGATGATCGGCGCCTTAAATCCGTTCTTGCGCAGGATGCGCACGGCCTCGCGGCCGTCGATGTCCGGCAGCCCCACATCCATGATGACGAGGTCGATCTGTCCGGCTTTGGCGGCGTGGACGCCTTTGCTGCCGTTTTCGGCCGCGACGGCTTCGAATTCTTCGTGCAGCGACAGCTGTTCGGTCAGCGCATCCCGCAGTTCCGGATCGTCATCGACAATGAGAATCTTACGCGTATTCGGCATTAAATCAGAGCTCACCCGCCGCTTTGGCGCGCCGCTCGGGGCGCAAGTAGAACCGTCGAGGATACTAGAGCAGGATCTTGAAAAGGGGAAACCGGTTTTCCGAAAAGATCATGTGACCACAAAACGTTAGAGCGCTAGTCAGTTTGGGTTGAAAACAATTGCGCTTGGGAACTCCGCGACCGCTCATGGCAAAACGCAGACACAACCGCAAGACCTCGCTGTCCGCAATCCATGTGTACGTCCGCCCGCGGCTGCGCGCGCAGGCTTGGCTCGTGGCGGGGCAGCGCGCGATTCGCGCCGCTTTGGGCCGGACAAGCGTCAAGGCGGCGAAACGCGAAGGCGATGGCGCCACGCCTGCCGGCCAATTTCATCCGGTTCGGCTGTGGTGGCGATCGGACCGCTTACCGCGCCCGCGTACCCTCCTGCCGGTCCGGCGAATTGGGGCGGACGATGCCTGGTGCGAAGACCCCAAGGACCGACGCTACAACCGCCCGTTTCGGCGGTCGGCCAATGAACCAGGCGACCGCCTAAAGCGTGTCGATGGGCTTTACGATCTGATCGTCGAAATCGACCATAACACCCGGCCGCGTGTTGCCGGCCGCGGCAGCGCTGTGTTCATTCATGTCGCGAGGCCGGGTTTTGGCCCGACCGCCGGCTGTGTCGCGCTTTCGCCCAGTGATTTGCAGCAGTTGGTGCGCAGGCTGTCACCCAAGACGCGAATTATCGTTCATTCCTAGATCACGAGCACCGAAAATGGCGGTGCCGACGCGCACATGCGTGGTACCGAAGGCGATCGCCGTCGGGTAATCCGCGCTCATGCCCATGGACAGGAGCTTAAGCCCGTTGCGTCGGGCAATCTTGGCGGTGAGCGCGAAATGCGGCGCCGGCGCTTCATTCTGCGGCGGCAGGCACATCAGGCCCAAAATGGCGAGCCCGTAGCGGTCGCGGCAGGCTGCCAGGAAGGCGTCGGCCTCCTCCGGCAGCACGCCCGCCTTCTGCGGCTCGGCGCCGGTATTGATTTCGACAAAAAGCAGCGGGCCCCGCCCTTGTTTGGCGATCTCTTTGCCGAGCGCCTCGGCGAGGCTTGCGCGGTCGACGGAATGGATGGCATCGAACAGCGCTACGGCCTCCTTTGCCTTGTTCGACTGCAGTGCGCCGACGAGATGCAGCTCCAGGCCTGGGTGGCGCGAGAGCAGCGGTGGCCATTTCGCCTTGGCCTCCTGCACGCGGTTTTCTCCGAATACGCGCTGCCCCGCAGCGATCACCGGCTCGATCGCGTCGGCTGCGAAAGTCTTCGACACCGCGACCAAGGTGACGCCGGCCGGATCGCGCCCGGCGTCGCGACAGGCGCGCGTGATCTCTGCCCGCACTGCTGAAAGTCCGTCCGGCTTACTCATGCTGTCCAATTTGCGATTGACCGCGCGAGCGGTTCACGTGCGGCCGCGGGATCCGATTCCGCGGGAGTCATTTGTACGCGGCGGCGGTGGCTTTTGAAACGGTTGCGAGGGGCCGTTTCGGCGCGCGGCGTGGCGCGAACTTAAGACTTCGATTTTTTCTTGGTCTTCCTCCGCGTTTTTGGCTTGAGCCTCTTGGCGCTTATCTTGGCGCTTCGCTTCTCGGGCGGCGCCCAGATCATGGCTTCGAGCTTCATGCCGTCGGGATCGGTAAAATAGACGGCGTAGTATTCACGTCCGTAGTATTCGCCGGGCGGATCAACGATATTCATGCTGTTCTTTCCGAGAAACGCGCCAAGCGCGTCGACATCTTTGCGGCTTGCCATTTCGAAGGCGTAGTGATGAAAGCCGACATCGCCCTTGCGATATTTGTGTTTCCGACCCTCGGCATCGGCGGCGGCAATCCAGAACAGCGTCATGCCGTTGCTCCACCCGGCCATATCGTCGTATTCGTGCTTGAGCTTGAAGCCGAGAAAGGTCAGCAGCTTGTTATAGAAAGCTTTTGACCGGGCGAAATCGCCGACGCTGAGAACGAGGTGGTCAATACCGACAATGCCAGGCATGAAGTCACCTTTCGAAGCTGCCTTGCGTAACAACGCCCGCGCAATCAAAATGTGCCGCCCGGCGTGAACACCACGATCATGCAGCAAACTTTATTCGATAAAATATGGGACCTTCATCGCGTCGCGCAACGCGCCGATGGCCGCGATCTCATCTATATCGACCGCCATGTGCTGCACGAACTGCACGCCCATCACGCCTTCGCGCAGTTGCAAAAGCAAGGCCGGCCGGTGCGCCGCGCCGACCTGACCTTTGCGGTGCAGGATCATACGGTGGCAACCAAACCGGGCCGCGACGACGACACCAACCCTTCGGGATCAGCTTTCATCAGGGCGATGCGCGAGGGCTGCCGCACGAATCGCATCCGGCTGTTCGATGTCGACGATCCGGAGCAGGGCATTTCCCATGTCGTCGCGCCCGAGCTCGGCATCGTGCTGCCCGGCGCGACGCATGCGGTGCCGGACAGTCACGCCAGCACGGTCGGCGGCGTCGGTGCGCTCGCGTTCGGCTGCGGCACCAGCGAGCTTGCGCACATTCTGGCTACCCAGGTAATGGCGCTCAAGCGGCCCAAAAATATGCGGGTGCAGCTCGACGGTCGGCTCGCCGCCGGTGTCAGCGCCAAGGACGTGGCCTTGCGCATCATCGCCGAGATCGGCGTTGCCGGCGCACGCGGCCACGTCGTCGAATATGCCGGCCCGGCGGTCCACGCGATGCCGATCGAGCAGCGCATGACCTTGTGCAATCTCAACATCGAAATGGGCGGCCGTTCGGGCTTTGTCGCGCCCGATGACGTCACGTTCGAATGGCTGGCGCGGCGGCCGTTCGTACCACAGGGCGCCGAATGGGATCGCGCGTTGCGGCACTGGCGCATGCTTGCAAGCGATGAGGGTGCCGGCTTTGATCGTGAAGTGAGGCTCGATTGCGCGACGCTCGAGCCGCAAATCACCTGGGGCACTGATCCGAGCCAGGTGGTCGGAATTTCCGGCCGCGTGCCGGATCCAGCCGTGCTCGATCCCGGCCGCCGTGCCGCCGCGGCCAGCGCGTTTGGCTATATGGATCTAGCGCCGGGGATGCCGCTCCTTGGATTACCGATCGACCGCGTCTTTATCGGCTCCTGCACCAATAGCCGTTTGCCGGATTTGCAGGTTGCGGCCGACGTCGTACGCGGGCGGCATGTTGCCGAAGGCGTCGTTGCCATGGTCGTGCCAGGTTCGTCGAGCGTCAAACGCGAAGCTGAGGCCGCAGGCCTCGATCGCGTGTTTCGCGAGGCGGGATTTTTCTGGGGCGAATCCGGATGCTCGATGTGCGCCGGCGGTAATGGCGATCGCGGAGAACCCGGCGAGCGTTGCGTCTCGACCACCAATCGCAATTTTGAAAACCGCCAGGGGCCGAAAGTGCGAACGCATCTGGCGAGTCCGGCGACCGCGGCCGCGAGCGCAATCGCAGGCCGGATTGCCGACGCGCGCCAGCTCGCGCCGGGAACGACATGATGCAGCCGTTCACCCGTCACACCGGCATTGCCGCTCCACTGGTCAAGGACGACGTCAACACCGATCAGATCGCGCCAATCCTGCATTCGCGCGGCCTGAAAGAAGATTATCGCGCCATGCTGTTTCATCGCGCGCGCCGGCGCGATGACGGCAGCGAAGATCCAGATTTTGTCCTCAACAAGCCGCAGTTTCGCGCGGCGGGCATTCTGGTCGCTGGCGAAAACTTTGGCGCCGGTTCGTCCCGCGAATCCGCGGTCTGGAGCATGCTGGCCAATGGCATTCGCGTCATCATCGCCAAAAGCTTTGCCGATATCTATCGCGAAAACTGTCTGCAGAACGGGTTGCTGCCGGTCGTGCTCGGCTCCGCGCTTGGCGATCAATTCATCGCCCGTGTCGTCGCGGTCGATGGCAAAGCGCCGTTCACAGTCGATCTGGGGACGCAGCGGATCAGCGGCCCCGGCGGCCCGGATGTCGCTTTTGAAATTCCGGCCGCCGATCGCACGCGGCTCATTGAGGGCCTCGACGATATCGGCCTTACGCTCAAACACGTCGATGAGATCGCAAGCTGGGAGGCGCGCGCGCAAACGGCGCAGCCCTGGCTGCAATCGGCACGAGACAGCCGCTAAGCGGCGCTAAAAAGGAGTGCGCGAATGAACGTACGCAAAAAATTCAGAGCGCTGATGAGCGGCAAGCGGCTGGTGCTGATGCCGGGCGCCTATGACGGACTGTCGGCTCGCATCATGGAAGCTGAAGGCTTCGAAGCGCTGTGCGCCGGCGGCTATGCCGCAATCGGCTCGATGATGGCGCAAGCGGACATGGGCCAGTCGAATGTGCGCGACTATGCGGATCATTACGCGCGCATCTGCGCCGCCGTCGAGATTCCGGTTTTTGTCGATGCCGATACCGGCTTTGGCGGCGTCAACAATGTGCGCCAGATGATCCGGACGTTCGAAGCGGCGGGCGTCGCGGGGATGTTCTTTAGCGATCAGGTCTTTCCGAATCGCTGCGGCTATCTGCCGGGCAAGCAGGTGATCCCGGCCGAGCAGATGCTGGCCAAGATCAAGGCGGCGCTCGATGCCCGCCGCGATCCTGATTTTTTCGTCGCCGCGCGCACCGATGCCGCCGGCGTCGCAGGCCTCGATGTGGCGATCGAGCGTTGCCAGCTTTTCGTCGCCGCCGGCGCCGATCTGGCCAAGCCGCAGGGCGTGGACGCGATCGAGGATATCAAACGCGTGATCCGCGAGGTCGATTGCCCGCACATGGCGACGTTGTCGCAAGCGGCGGGAGCAAAACGCAGAAGCCTGGAAGAACTCGAGGCCGCCGGCGTGGTCGCGGCGACTTTCCCTTCGATCGCGCTGTTTGCCGCCGCGCATGCGGTGCGCAATGTGCTGCGCGTTCTCAAGCGTGAGAATTCGCTGACAGCCACGTTCGACCACCTGCTGCCGCTCGACGATTATTACGCGTTGGTCGGACTAAAGGAGCAATTGGCGCGCGAGGAGGCCTACGATCAGGCCGCTGCAGCGCTCGCGCGCAAACGCGCGGCGGAATAGTCAGAACGCGCGTAGCGGATCCGCAAAAGAAAGGGGCCGGCACAAGGCCGGCCCTTCCCCCATACAATGCTGTACAGCATTTACCCCTTGGTAACGACCGGCGGTGGGGCTTTGCCCTTACCGACGTACTGAGCGCAGCCCGCGATGCTCAGGAGAGCCAACACCGCGGCTGTTGCTAGAGCGATCTTCTTCATGAAAAGTACTCCCCTTGTCATGACGATTTAACCATACCGACGGCCACCCCCGTCGTCCTAGTGCTGAAAAGACACAGTCACGATCTGATTGCATTGGAATTCGGGTTCCCGACTTAAGGCGTGTTAGGACTTCATTAAAAACCGCGGCGCGTGCTGATAATCGACCGAATTGAGCAGCCAACGGCAACGCGCAATCGAGAACCGGCCTCCAAATTGCGCGAATTTTGAGCACTCACGTCGTACGGTCCGGTCTGAGCTTGGGGTTCGCGAGCGTTGCAAATATGCCGCACGCTAAAAAATCCAGAAATCTCGCCGAACATTTGCCACCGGCGGGGAGTCAATAATTGCTAAATTCGGGCTGCTAAGCTCAATTAAGGCAGACCGAGTCGTGGCGATTGCGGCGCTATCTTGCCGGTTTCGCCTTTGGTTGATGGGTTCGTTTGGTCATGCGGAGGGGCATTATGCGGCAAAAGCTGACTGACGTTATCGGCTGGGCGGGGCTGGCAAGTCCTCGGATATTGGCCGTGGCCATAGGGCTTAGTTTGGGTCTTAGTTTGGGGCTCGGTCTGGGCCTCGGCACAGCAAGCGCGCAAACCAGTCCGCCGCAGCAGATCGTCCGCGCGGCGAGCAACAAAACGGCGGGCGTCACCAGCGGAGCGGGCCAGTATTACTTCGAGTTCCGCTCGCGCCAGGCCTGGGACTACGGCCACACTTTTGTGGTCTTCGGCCGTGTCGGCGAGGCGCCGAGCAAAAACAACGTTGCTGGGCTTTCGCCGAAGGGCGATGACCCCTCGATGTGGGTCATGGGCCATTATGTTCCGGTCCCCTCCGATACCGGCTGGACCGATGGCGACCTCGAGGACAAATACATCACTTCGCGTTACCGCGTTCTGGTGAGC